>Ga0307515_10019500_pt1 | contig 12197 bp, 13 predicted proteins | sample 17_EM_MG_FD_194513 | JGI IMG/M metagenome (GOLD analysis project Ga0307515, IMG submission 194513) | Populus trichocarpa ectomycorrhiza microbial communities from riparian zone in the Pacific Northwest, United States - 17_EM | ecosystem: Host-associated > Plants > Roots > Unclassified | place...
GCTGGGATGCTGCGCCGCAGTTACGCGGTCGCGGAAAACATGCACCGAGGTCAGTTCCGCAAGAGCGGCGACCCGTACATCACCCACCCGCTCGCGGTCGCGCAGATCTGCGCCGAGCTGGGCATGGACACAACGACGCTGGTCGCGGCGCTGCTGCACGACACGGTCGAGGACACCAGCTACACGTTGGAGACGCTGCACGGCGACTTCGGCCCCGAGGTGACCCACCTGGTCGACGGCGTCACGAAGTTCGACAAGGCCTTCTACGGCAAGGTCGCCGAGGCCGAGACGATCCGCAAGATGATCGTGGCCGCGGGCAAGGACGTCCGGGTGCTGGTGATCAAGCTCGCCGACCGGCTGCACAACATGCGTACGCTCGACGCCCGTTCCCCGGCCTCCCGGGCCCGGATCGCGACCGCGACGCTGGACGTCCTCGTGCCGCTCTGCGACCGGCTCGGCATCCAGGCCCTCAAGCGCGACCTCGACGACGTGGTGCTCTACCACCTGGAACCAGACTCGTTCGCCCGCATCGACGAGCACGTGAAAAACCGCCCCGGCTGGGCCGAATACCTCGACGACGTCCGGACCACGGCACAGGTCGCGCTCCGCCAATCCCGGGTGGATGCGAAGGTACGCCCCCGCCCCCGGCACTACTACTCGATCTGGAAAGACACGGTCGCCGGCGGCCACGCGGTCCCGCTGGACCTGCCCCGCATCGTGGTGATCGTCGACGGCCCGGAAACAGACTGTTACGCCGCCCTCGGCGCGATCCACGGCCAGTGGCGCCCGGTGGCCGGCCGATTCAAAGACTTCATCGCCTCCCCGAAAAACAACCTCTACCGCTCCCTGCACACGACGGTCACCGGCCCCGAGGGCCGCCTGGTCGAGGTCCTGATCCGAACGGTCTCGATGCACCGCTGCGCCGAGTACGGCGTGGCCACCGGCTAACGCTACCCGAAGTCACCCGAGGCGACCGACGCGCCCGGGGCCGACCAGCTCACCTGGCTGAAACGGGTGCTCGACTGGGAGCAGGACACCACCGACGCCGGCCAGTTCCTGGCGTCGCTGCGCTGCGACCTGGCCGAGGGCCAGATCCAGGTGTTCGCGCACGGCAACACGTTCGACCTGCCGGCCGGCTCAACCCCGGTCGACCTGGCCTACGAGGTAAGCGCGGACAAGGGCGACCAAACGCTGGCCGCGACGATCAACGGCCGCCTGGCCCCGCTGAGCTCCCCCCTCCGCGACGGCGACGTGGTGGAGATCTTCACGGAAACCGACGGCCACGTGGAGGTCGAGCCCGGCACGGCGCCGCGCGGCCCCCGCAAGGAATGGCTCGGCTTCGTCAAGTCGACGCAGGCGCAAATGCAGATCAACCGCTACTTCGCCGAGGAAAACACGCCGGGCATCAGCATCGCCGACAAGGTCCGACTGGGCCGCGCGACGATCGGGCTAACGCTGCGCAAGCACGACCGCGGGCTCGCCAGCGAGGTCCCGCTGCGGCGGCTGGCCGAGGAGTTGGGCTATCCAGACCTGGAAACCATGCTGGTCGCGGTAACCGAACGCAACCTGGAGCCGGACCAGGTGGTCGAGCAGCTCATCGCCCTCGTGGACCACCCCGACTGAGAGTGTCGCACCCGGCCGATAGCCTTGCGGTGTGAAAATCCCTCGGCGGTTGCGTAGCGTCGCATACCAGACGTTCTACCGGCTGCCGCACTCCGTGCGCCGCCGCATCGTGCGCCTCATAGTGCCGAAGTATCTGGTGGGCGCGGTCACCATCGTCCGCGACGCGGAGGCCGCCGAGCCCGGCCGCCTCCTGCTGCTCCGCCAGCCGCCGGGCCGCCGCTGGGGCCTGCCGGCGGGCCTGCTGAAGAAGGCGGAAGCCCCCGCGGTGGGCGCGGCCCGCGAGCTGGCCGAGGAATCGGGCGTGGTGATCGACCCGGCAGACCTGACCCCGGCGGTGCCGAACGCGATTGTGCACGCCAAGGGCTGGGTGGACACGATCTTCCTGGGCACGGTCCCGGCGTCGACGACCCCGCTGGTGGTGGACGGCGGCGAGGTGCTGGAGGCGGGCTGGTTCCCGCTGGACGACCTGCCGCCGCTGACCCCGAACACGGCGATCTTGCTGGGGGTCTACGGAATGGGCCCGCGCGCGGCCCAACAAGCGACATGACGGCGGCCGACCGGCCACCAAGCCACAACCCGCCCCGGCCCCAAACCACCCAGGCCCCGCAACGAAACGGCAGCGCCGCAACCGGCTCGACCGGCGGTGCTGGCGGTGGCACGGGCGGGCCCGGCGCGGTGGTTTGTGCGGTTGTGCTCGCGGCCGGCGAGGGGCAGCGGTTGCGGCCGCTTACCGAGTTGCTGCCCAAGGCGCTCTGCCCGGTCGGCAACGTCGCCCTGCTCGACCGGGCACTGGCCCGAGTCGCCGGGCTCGGGCTGGCCGGACCGGCGGCGGTGGCCGTCAACGCGGCCTACCTAGCCGAGCAGATCGTCGCGCAGGTCGGCGACCGCGCCCACCTGTCGGTGGAGCACGACGGGCCGCTGGGCACGTCCGGCGGGGTCGGCCGGCTGCGGGACTGGATCAACGGACGCGGCGTGCTGGTCGGCAACGCCGACGCCTACCTCGCAGATCGCCAGCGCGAACCGGGCAAGGACATCGCCGCGCTGCTGGACGGCTGGACAGGCGAGACGGTACGCATGCTCACCCGGCCCGTGCCGCCGGGTGACACGGGCGGATTCAGCGGCCAACGATTCGCCGGCTTCTCGCTGCTCCCCTGGCGCTACGTCCGCGACCTCACCGACCGGCCATCCGAACTCGTCCGCACGGCATGGCGACCGGCCGAGGCGGCCGGCGACCTGGAACTGATCCCCTACGACGGCATCTACATCGACACGGGAACACCCGCCGACTACCTGAGGGCCAACCTGCACGCCGCGGCGGGCGGTTCGCTCGTGGCCCCCGACGCAGTGATCACCGGCCACGTCACAGACTCGGTCATCGGCGCAAACGCCACAATCGCCGGCACGGTGACCCGCACGGTGGTCTGGCCGGGCGCATCGGTCACGGCAACCGAAAACCTAACCGACACGATCCGCGCCGGCACCAACCTCACCGTCCCGGCCTAACCAGCCAGGTCGGCTAAGCCAGCCGGATCGGCCAAACCAGCCCGGTCGGCCAAACCAGCCCGGTCGGCCAAACCAGCCCGGTCGGCCAAACCAGCCGGGTCGCCGCCGCCCAGCCCTCGCGAACCCGGATCCGAAGCCACCGGGTCCGACTTCCGCTACCAGCACCGGCACCGCTCGCCTGAGTCACCCTCACGGCCGGATCTGCCACACTCCCCTGCCGGGTTCCTCAGCGCCTCCGCATCAAAATGGAACGACCGGGAACGCCCGTCGGGCTTCGGGGATCGAAATGCGCCGTTTGCGAGGGCGAACAGGCACTCAGGACCAGGTACTGCGGATCGGCTCCGAGACAACATCGACGGAAGGCTCAAGCGCGCGCTCGGAGATGGCGCTTTTGCGCGGAAATTTCAGAATTATCCGGTCGGGGCGAGCCGGCGACTACCGGCTTGATCACCGTCCGTGAGCATTCCGGCGGCCCTGCGGCAGATCTTGGAGCGCTGAGGTGCGCTCGGCGGAGTCAAGTCGCCAACGTCCACCAGCGGGGAGATTCCACGATGCGCAGAGTCATCGTCGGGCCCGCCGTCTAGGCAATATGCAAGATCTGCTGATCAGTTGCGGCCCCGGCCCGCGGACGGGCGATGGTCTGTGCCGGGCACCTACGCGCGACGTTGTCGTCAGCCCCCGTCGTTGGCTGCGGTCCGCCGGTAGGGGCATGCTGCGTCATGATCTTGACCTTGGTCGGGCCCGGCGCCGGACGCGTCGTTAGCATGAGCTGACACCAATCCCTCCGGATCGCCGAGGAGACCGCGTGAACACCGCGATCGTGCACATCGACTGCGCCACCGACTCGATCCCGGAGGTCGCCGAGGCGCTTGCCGCCCTGCCTGGGGTGAGTGAGGTCTACTCGGTCGCCGGGAACGTCGACCTGATTGCGATTGTGCGGGTCTCGCACTTCGACGACATCGCCGAGGTTATCGCCGGCCGGATCTCCAAGACGCCTGGGGTGATCAACACCGAGTCGCATATCGCGTTTCGGGCGTATTCCAGGCATGACCTTGAGGATGCCTTCGCGATCGGCCTCCCCGACGCCGACTGACACCGGCCAACTGACACCGGCCAAGCCCGACTGGTCCAACTCAACCGACCAATCCAGGCGACCGGCCGGGGAGCACGGAAAAGGGGACCCGAGGGCCCCCTTTTCCGTGCGTGTTGAGCTTAGCGGCCGGAGGTGATCTCCTCGCGCTCCTCGCGCGCGGTGACCGGCGGCAGCCCCGGTGATACCGGTGCCTCGGCCGGCTTTTCCACCGGGTAGAAGAAGCCCTTGATCGCCGGCGCCAGCGCGCCCACTCGGTTCATCTTCTTCGGGACGACCCAGCCCGCGTAGTCCAGCGGTAGCGGGTGGCCGTGGTCGTCCACCGGTCCGAGCGGCTGGTGTACCTCCACGAATCGGCCGTCCGGCAGCCGCTTGATGATGCCTGTTTCCACCCCGTGGGCGAGCACCTCGCGGTCGTGCTGTTGCAGGCCCAGGCAGATTCGGACCGCCAGGTAGTACGCCAGCGGCGGCAGGATGACCAGGCCGATGCGGCCCGCCCAGGTCATTGCGTTCAGGCTGATGTGGAACTTGTCCGCGATCACGTCATTGCCGCCGGACAGGGTTGCCACGATGAAGAAGGTGAACGACATCGCGCCCAGGCCGGTGCGTTCCGGTGCGTCTCGCGGGCGTTCCAGCAGGTGGTGGGAGCCCTTGTCTTTCAGGCGCCGGGCCTCGATGAACGGGTAGAACATCGGCACCGTGGTGAGCGCGCCCAGGCCCACCACCGCCGGCCAGAACAGCGGTGGGATGACGTAGCCGTCGCCGATCGGGATGTCGATTTGCCAGGCCGGCATCAGGCGGACCAGGCCGTCCATGAACATGACGTACCAGTCCGGCTGGCTTGCCGAGGAGACCTCGGAGGCCCGGTACGGGCCGAACAGCCAGATCGGGTTGATCTGGAACAGGCCGGCCATCAGGGAGATCACGCCGAACACGGCCATGAAGAAGCCGCCCTGCTTGAGGGCGTACCGCGGGAACATGCGCTCGCCCACCACATTGTGGTTGGTGCGGCCGGGGCCGGGCCATTGGGTGTGCTTTTGCGCGAAGACCAGGCCCAGGTGCACGCTGATCAGCGCGAGCAGGCCGCCCGGGATGAGCAGCACGTGCAGAATGTAGAAGCGGCCGATGATGAACTCGCCGGGGAACTCGCCGACGAAGAACGACGCGGAGAGCCAGGTGCCGACGACCGGGATGGACAGCATGATCGCCGAGGCGATGCGCAGGCCGGTGCCGGACAGGCCGTCGTCCGGCAGCGAGTAGCCGGTGAAGCCGGCCAGGAAGCCGAGCAGGAACAGCGCGACGCCGATCGCCCAGTTCGCCTCGCGCGGCTTGCGGAACGCGCCGGTGAAGAAGATCCGGGCCATGTGCACGATGATCGCCGCCATGAACAGCAGCGCCGCCCAGTGGTGCATCTGGCGCATGAACAGGCCGCCGCGCACCTCGAACGACAGGTGCAGCGACGACTCGTACGCCGCGGACATCTCCGCGCCGCGCAGCGCCGGGTAGGCACCGTCGTAGGCGACTTCCTTCATCGACGGGTCGAAGAAGAGGGTCAGGAAGACGCCGCTGAGCAGCAGCACGATGAACGAGAACAGCGCGATCTCGCCGAGCAGGAACGACCAGTGGTCGGGGAAGACCTTGTTCAGCAGGCCGCGGAGCGGCGTGGCCGCCTTGTAGCGGTCGTCCAGGCCCTTGCCGACATTGGCGGGGACCTGCGCGAGGTCGAACTTTCTGCGCTTCACGGCCGCTCCCAGAAGTCGGGCCCGACGGTTTCCCGGTAGTCCGACGCTGCCACAAAGTAGCCCTCGGCGTCCACCTCGATGGGCAGCTGAGGCAGGCGGCGGCTGGCCGGGCCGAAGATCGGGCGGGCGTTGTCGGTGATCAGGAACTGCGACTGGTGGCACGGGCAGAGCAGCCGGTTGGTCTGCTGCTCGTACAGGCTGGCGGGGCAGCCGGCGTGGGTGCAGATCTTCGAGTACGCGATGTAGTTACCCCACATCGCGTCCTTGTTCGTCGTGTCGGCGTTGCTCCGGGCCGCGGCCGCGTCATCCGTTCGTAGGTGGATGAGCAGGGTCGGCGAGTCGGCGTACTTGTTCGTCGCGCCGTGCGGGATGCCGGGGAAGACCGTGATCTGGCCGCCGACGCTGACGTCGTCGGGCCGGATCGGGCTGCCGTCCTCGCGGGTGAGCCGCACCGGCTTGCCCTCGTTCGGCACCGGGTCGAAGCCGGTGTGGTACATCATCGGCTCGGCGTCCTTGTGCGGGTTTTCGATCAGGCCGCCGATCAGGGGCGCCGCCGCGGCCAGGCCGAGCGGAGCGAGGCCGAGCCCGATCGCGCCCTTGAGCAGCGGCCGGCGCTGCACGCCGAGCTCGTCGACCAGGTACGCCATGGTCTGGCCGGTGATCAGGCGGTCTTCGTCGCTGGACGGCTTGTCGTGCCGGTCCTGGATCGACACCTCGTGCGGGAGCAGCTTCTTGGCCCAGGACAGGATCGCGAAGCCCAGCGCCAGCAGCGAGATGCCGAGCGAGATGCCGAGGATCGGCGTGAAGTAGTCGCTCCGCGCGTGGCCGAGCTCGAACTCCCACGGCCACACGATGTAGAAGACCAGGAAGACCGCCGCGCCGGCGCCGGAGAGCAGGAACAGGAAGGCGATGTTGCGCACGACGCGCCGCTCCGCCTTGGAGTTCGTGCCCTGGAACTGCGACTCGTACGTGACGATCTCGATGTCGTCGCGCCGCGCGCCCTCGCGGACGATGTCGAAGCGGGACAGCCGGGGGTCGTTGACGTCGACCGGCTCGGTGCCGGCTCCGTGCGGCCCGTCCTGAATAACGGTCATGACTTCCCCGCAATCCACAGCGCCGTGAAGACCAGGATCGTGATGCCGACCAGGAAGATGGCCAGGCCCTCGGTGACCGGTCCGTAGCCACCCAGGTTGAACAGGCCGCCCGGGTCCTTGTCCTCCTGCAGCTGCACCTTGACGTACGTGATGATCTCGCGCTTCTGGTCCGGGGTGAGCTCGTTGTCCCCGAACACCGGCATGTTCTGCGGGCCGGTCAGCATCGCCGCGTAGATCTCCTCGGCGCTGGCCGTGCTCAGGCCCGGCGCGTACTTGCCGGAGGAGAGTGCGCCGCCCGCGCCCTTGAAGCCGTGGCAGGACGTGCAGTTGAGCCGGAACAGCTCGCCGCCGTTGGACAGCGCGTCGGGGTTCGCCTCAATGTCGGTGGTCAGCGAGCCGCTCGGGACCTGCGGACCGCCACCCAGCTCCTGGATGTACTGACCCAGCTGCTTGGTCTGCGCCTTGTCGAACTGCGGCTGCTTCTCCTCGGCCTGGGCTTCCTGCCGGGTCATCGGCATCCGGCCCGTGCCCACCTGGAACTCCACCGCGGCCGAGCCGACGCCGATCAGGCTCGGGCCCCGGTCCTGGACGCCCTCGGCGTTGCGGCCGTGGCAGGTGATGCAACTGGTGTCGAAGAGCGCCTTGCCCTCCTGGGCGGAGGCGGACAGCTGCCGAGTGTCGTCGGCAAACGCGCCCGGGGCGAAGGCGGTGTAGACGCCTCCGGCCAGCGCTAGCGCGGCTAGCATGCGGGCTGCCGCACCGAGGCGCCGCCGCGCCCGGCTCGGCGCCGACCGCCGCCGGTTGAACACCCGGAAACGCCGGCCGGCGGGGGTGTCAGAAGTCATGGGTGTGTCCCTCTGGGTTTTGACCTTGAAACTCACGGACGGGCGGCTACTGCAGCCAATAGATCATGGCGAACAGCGCGATCCACACGATGTCGACGAAGTGCCAGTAGTACGACACGACGATCGCGGACGTCGCCTGCGCCGGCGTGAACCGACCCATGGTCGTGCGGATCATGTAGACGATGAAGGCGATCAGTCCGCCCGTGACGTGCAGACCGTGGAAACCGGTCGTCAGGTAGAACATCGAGCCGTAGCCGTCGCCGTTGAGCGTGATGCCCTCGCCGACCAGGTTTTTGTACTCGTTCGCCTGGCCGAGCACGAAGATCAGACCCATCACGAAGGTGACGGTGAACCAGCGCCGCAGCGCGAACACGTCACCCTTCTCCGCCGCGAAGACGCCGAGCTGGCAGGTCACCGAGGACAGCACCAGGATCACCGTGAACGTCGTGGCGTACGGGATGTTGAGGACCTCGGTGTGCTCCTCCCACATGCTGTAGTCCGCCGCACGGATCGAGAAGTACATGGCGAACAAGGCCGCGAAGAACATGAGTTCGCTGGAGAGCCACACGATGGTCCCCACGCTGACCATGTTGGGTCGGGTCAGCGAGTGGATCCGGCTCTTGTCGATGGCTGGGGCCGCTGTCACGGGCTCATTATTGCCCCGCGATCACCTCAGCATGTCGCGGGGGGCCCAATCCCGTACGTGTCGCCGCCCCGTCCTCCGGTGATCACCGCGTTGCGCCTAGCCTCAGGTGGTGCAGCCAGTCAAAGTGCCCGCGCTCACGGTCCTGGCGGGGGATACTGTCCCTCCGCCGTTCAGCGTCGCCGAGATCTTCACCCAGATCCGGCTGACCAGCCTGCTCGCCCTGTTCCTGCTGGTCGCGGCCGCCGCCTATCTGTACGGCGTGCACCGCCTGCGGCAGCGCGGCGACCGCTGGCCGCCGGGGCGCACGGTGGCGTTCATCGGGGGCGGTCTCGGCTCGATCGCGGCGGTGTCGATCAGCGGGATCGAGGCCTACGACACGGCGTTGCTGAGCGTGCACATGGTCCAGCACATGGTGCTGTCCATGGTCGGGCCGATCTTCCTGGCCCTGGGCGCGCCGGTGACCCTGGCCCTGCGCACGCTGCCGATCGGCAACCGCAAGGCACTGACCCGGGTGCTGCACAGCCGGTTCGTCCGGGTGCTGACGTTTCCGCTGGTCGCGTTCGGGTTGTTCATCGCGAACCCGTTCGTGCTGTACTTCACCGGCGCCTATCGGGCCACCCTCGAACACCCCTGGCTGCACGAGCTCGTCCACGTGCACTTCATCGTCACCGGCTGCCTGTTCTTCTGGCCGCTGCTGGGCCTGGATCCGTTGCCAAATCGTTGGCCTTACCCGGCCCGCGCCCTGCTCATGGTCCTGTCCGTGCCGTTCCACACGGTGCTGGGCCTGACCATCATGCAGAGCAAGACCCTGCTGGGCGGCGACTGGTATCCGAACCTGCACCTAGCCTGGTCCGACCCGTGGAACGACCAGGTGGTCGCGGGCGGCATCCTGTGGGCCGGCGGCGAGATCGTCAGCGTCACCATGCTGGGCATCCTGGTGCTGCAATGGATCAAGCAATCCGAGCGCGAGGCCAAGCGCATCGACCGCGCGCTGGACCGCGCGGAAGCCGAGGAGAAAGCCGCGGCGACCAACATCACAAACCAGACCGCGACGGTACGCCCACGGCCGGACGCCGAATAGCGGGTTGGGTACCATCAGCGGGCACCTACCAGCGTGGGAACCGGGGCACATCATGAGCGACAGCAAGCCGCAGCCGGACAAGTACACGGTCCTGCTGTACAGCGACGACATCGCGGTCCGCGACCGGATCCGGCTGGCGATCGGCGTCCGCCCCGCCGCCGACCTCTCCGTGGAGTTCGTCGACGCCTCCACCTGGGAGGAATGCCGGATCCTGCTGGACACGTACGAGATCGACCTGATGGTCCTGGACGGCGAGGCGGCACCGGCCGGCGGCCTGGGGATCGCCCGCCAGACCAAGGACGAGTATGCGGACCCGCCGCCCACCTGCGTCGTGATCGCCCGCGCGGCCGACCGCTGGCTGGCCGCGTTCGCGCAGGTCGACGCGACCCTGGTGCACCCGCTCGACCCGGTGACCACCGGGCAGACCATCGCCGGCATGCTCCGCGGGCGCCGCAACGGCGTGGTACCGCTGGGCACCATGGGCAAGCTCGGCTAGTTTCACCCTTCCCCCGCCCGCTCCCGCCCCTCCGGAGGCCCCCTCATGGGCGCACCTACCTGGCCGAACCTGCTGAGCGCCCTGCTGCGGGGCGAGGAGTTGTCGACGCAGGACACGTCCTGGGCGATGGGCGAGATCATGGCCGGCAACGCCACCCCGGTGCAGGTCGCCGGCTTTGCGGTGGCGCTGCGGGCCAAGGGCGAGACGCCCGGCGAGTTGGCCGGCCTGGTCGGCGCGATGCTGGCCAACGCGACGGCCGTGGACCTGCCGGAGGCCACCCGCGAGGACGCGGTGGACGTGGTCGGCACCGGCGGCGACCGCGCCCACACGGTGAACATCTCGACCATGGCCGCGATCATCGTGGCCGCGGCGGGGGTAAAGGTCGTCAAGCACGGCAACCGCGCGGCCTCCTCGGCGTGCGGCACCGCGGACCTGCTGGAGTACTTCGGCATCCCGCTCGACCTCGGCCCGGAGGGCGTGGCCCGCACGGTCGCCGAGGCCGGCATCGGTTTCTGCTTCGCCGCCCGCTTCCACCCCGGCATGCGCCACGCCGCCGTGACCCGCCGCGAGTTGGGCCACCCCACGTTCTTCAACGTGCTCGGCCCGCTGACCAACCCGGCCCGGCCCCGCTCGGCGGCGGTCGGCTGCTTCGACCAGCGCATGGCGCCGGTGATGGCGGAGGTGTTCGCCCGCCGCGGCGACTCGGCGTTGGTGATGCGCGGCGAGGACGGCCTGGACGAGTTCACCACGGCGGCGCCGACCCGGGTGTGGCTGGTCAGCGACGGCACGGTGGCGGAGTCGGTGGTGGACGCCGTGGACTTCGGCCTGCCCCGCAGCAATCCGGGCGACCTCCGCGGCGGCGACGCGGCCTTCAACGCCGACGCGGCGATCCGCGCCTTCGCCGGCGAGCAGGGCCCGATCCGCGACGCGGTCCTGCTCAACGCGGCGGCGGCGTTCGCGGCCCACGAGGGTTTCCCGGGCGCGTTCGCCGACACGATGCGTACGGGCATCGCCCGCGCGGCGGCGACGGTGGACTCGGGGGCGGCCACCGCGCTGCTGGACCGCTGGGTAAAAGCGGCAAAGGCAGCCAAGGCCGCCGAGCCGGCCTGAGGCTGCGGAGGTGCGGGCGCGACACGCCGGTGCGCGTCCACCGTCGCGCCGGATGAGCATGAAAACGTCTGAATGACATTCGGGTAATTCCAGCTTCCGGCGAAGAGGAGCCACCCGTGCGAGAACGCGAACTGCGCTGCGTCATCTGTGCCGCCGAGATGCCCTTCGAGACGCCGCCCTGCGCTGACGGCCACGAGGCTGACGGGCACGAAGAGGATTGCCCCGAGCTGCTCTGCGTCCGCTGCGGCGCCGCGGAGATCCTCGCTCCGATCACGATGCGGGTGCTGTTGTCCGCCGGCGGGTCCCGCGTGGCCCCCCAGCAACGCCGCGCCGCCTAACAAGCGAAAGGCCCGCTTCCCTGTGACGGGAGCGGGCCTTTCGGATAGCTCAGGTGGTCAGTGCTCCGCGGGGTGCCGGGTGCCCGAGTAGTACTCGAAGAGCATGCCGCAGGCTCCGAAGATCACCATGATCATGCCCAGCGCGATCAGCCACCACATCCAGAACACCAGGCCCATGCCGGCGACCGAGGCCGCCAGGGCCAGGCCGAACGGCCAGTAGCTGCCCGGGCTGAAGAAGCCGATCTCGCCCGCGCCCTCCGCGATCTCGCCGTCCTCGCGATCCTCCGGCCGGAGGTCGATGCGGCGCGCGACGAACCAGAAGAAGCCGCCGCACATGGAGCACAGCAGGCCCGACAGGATGAGCGCGATGACGCCGATCCATTCGAGTTGGCCCGTCTCGCCGTGGGTCCAGACGCCGTAGACCGCGGCCGCGCCGAACAGGAAGACGGCGACGCCGGCGAAGATCTTGTATTCGGTCTTCAACTCGGGTTCCTACTTCCCTGCCGCGACGGTGTCTGTCTGGTTCCAGGACTGACCGTGCCGGCGGGTATCGAACGGCTGCGTCGTGATCGCGAAGCGCTCGGCGCCGGTGTAGCCGATCGCGCCCATCGCGTCCTGGGTGGAGGCTC
>Ga0307515_10019502_pt1 | contig 12194 bp, 8 predicted proteins | sample 17_EM_MG_FD_194513 | JGI IMG/M metagenome (GOLD analysis project Ga0307515, IMG submission 194513) | Populus trichocarpa ectomycorrhiza microbial communities from riparian zone in the Pacific Northwest, United States - 17_EM | ecosystem: Host-associated > Plants > Roots > Unclassified | place...
GGGATATGCTTTTTTGGTGGCATGTCTACCGGCGGGCCAAGCCCCCTTGCATGGACTTGTCCAAGCGTTCCGAAGCCGCCACGGCCCAAAGTTGGAGTATCCGTCTTGCTAAAACTCAGGAGTTTCTGAGGATCATTGGCACGGACGAGGAAATCCCTCAAATCATGGGGGAGCGGTACCAAGATGTCGTGAAGGCTCTCGAAGGATCACAGGCGTTTGTGGTTACGGAAACTCAGAGAGAAGAAGCAGACGAGGCAATGGTCGGGGTCGAGTGATGCTAATCAGCTATTTGTAAAACAAAATGTTTTCACCCTTTGTTTTAGCACGTACTGTACTGGTGGTCACGGCGAGTCCCTATTCGGGTTCTCGAATACGAAACTGATCTCAGGCCGCATACCCACCCAAGAACGTTATTGTTGTTGCTATCCCCTCCGTCCACCCACAAACTCGACGACTGAGTGCTGACCACGTATTGGGTGACGCCCAAACTCATCCCTTTGATGGTTCCCTCATCGTGTACTTACTTCCGACCTCATCGCATAGGCGTGGGTGAACTCGTGGGCCCGCGATCGGTAAGTTTGCTCTCTCATCCCATACAAAAGGTACTGGAGACTCATCTGTCGACTGAAAATTATCATCCACTGGCCATCCGTTTACCCTTTTGCATGTTTAGGATCGTATTGCGGTGGCTCCCGGCTCCCGACCCACGCCAGACAAACCGACAAACGACCGGCTTTTCTCACATTCTGCCGAGCCACCGATTCGTGATGTAGCTGAAACTCATATCCCCCGATCCCCGGAACAACCGTGGGCACGCGTGCACAAGTGTGTAATGCTTGTGAGCTATAACGCATAACGCCTCCACCAAAATTGGGCTTCGAACTCAAAGATGGAAGTCCGCTCCTCCATCGCTAACGTTTTCGTCTGCATCGATAAAATTCTAGCATTCCGTGTGCGATGCGGCCACAAGTTCTTTGCATAGACCTACCCATCGCAGAGTAATTTTTGTATAGGCAGTATAGTAACGTGTGCTCTAAGATCCACGGCAGACGGTTAGGAGGTGAAATCTGCAATGAGTCGGAGTGACAATCGCGCCTGCCGCGATCACAGACGACTCCACTCCAACCAGTTTCTGCATATGGTATCTCCGAATACCCCGAGGGCCAGAAATCAAAGTCAAGTCATACACATCACTCGAGTTACCATAATTTGACTTCTGTGACTTGATGACTAAGTCAAAGTCAGTAACTCACAATGCGTTGGTTGATTCCGGTCGTCGGATTCTTTGCGGATTGGCCGTGGGCAATGCCGATTTCCGACGCTTATAAATAAACACAACCCACCCTGGTCTTGTCGGCAACCACTCTCCACCATCTACTATGACCACCTTTCGCGTATACCTGTTACACGAGCACCAGCACGCGTCATACAAATGTTTGGAATCTTATCAAGTCGAAGCACCAGACGGGGGACCCATCAGGCCTCTCGAACAAACTGCGCTCGAGCACGTCAGATTGCAGAAGAAGCTTGACCGAGTGAAGTCGTTAAAAACAGCCGAGTTCGGAATTTATCAGGTGAGGTGGTTACGCGTGGCATTCAGATCTCCCAGAATCTCATCTCGTTTTTTGTAGTGTTTGGAACCCCTTCAGGGGAAGTCAGAGGAAGAGAAGGAGATTCAGGCGGTTGACGCTGCTAACCGCGGCAACTTGGAGTCGTATCGGGGCCTCTGCTTCCTTAGCGAGTCTCTCGAAGAGAAATTGAGCCATGATCTCATCATTGTCTTCAGTGAGTCGTTCCGGCCACCTGTGGGCAGAAGCGCTGAGTGATCACCCCAGGAAACTTGCGTTTCGACTTTGTGATCTTCCAAAAGAGATCCGACTCCTACGAAGATTTTGGCCCCGGGTGTGTGATGGCACTTCCAGGTGATTTGGCACGGAAAGTTCACGACGCTGCCCGCTCCAACATTCTCAACCTATTGCGTGGTGAAGACCCAGGCTTCACTTACACAATCGACAGCCTCTCCGTGTATGAGGTACGATGTATTCAAGATCTTTGTTTGACCCCCTGTGAACGCTTTACAGGTGAAGGTTCAATACGAGACGGATTACCAGAAAGCGCTGGATGGAGAACTGCAAACTCACCTGCTAAGAAGGGAGTATTCTGCCATCTGCCTTGCTGAGGACGATTTAGGGGATTTGGAAACATCAAACCTCATCGTTTTGTTCAGTAAGTTTTAAGTTTTTGGTTTATCCCCGCGAGTTGCGCTAAAACGATCATAGCTGTGACGCGGGAGCCGCGGAAGCGTTCGCTCCGGATTCCATTCGTCTTGTTCAATCGTGAATCTGGCTTCTATCGGTTTGTTTACCAGGATCACATTGATGCATCCTCGGAAGATACCGCGGGGGTCATCCACGACACCATCCGTCAATACCTAGATGCTATGCCGACCTATGAGGGGAGGACCGGTTATGTCGACGTGTACGAGGTACGGAGACTAACTACTGTCTGGCCTCACTGCTAACGTACCGTAGCCCAGAGAAGCGTTCCAATCGACCTACAATAAACAATCAAACGAAATGAAAAGTTTGAGGTTGGAGGATGAGACTTTTTCTGGGGACAACTGTTCTGTGTTTCTCCCTAAGGAAAAATTGTCAAACTGGAGGGTAGGTCAAACGTTGATCATCGTTTTCGGTAAGTTTGTCGCGGTAACTTGATGCAACTACCTCACGAGTCTGTTCCCAGGGATCCAGGTCCAACCCCATCCTCCGAATGCCCCCACCAGTATTGTGGACAGGCTCCTTAACTCGGACATGGGAGCTGAGCCCCCATCAATCGTCGCCAAACTCGAGAATTACAAGAAGCTCCAAGAGGAACCTGAAACAAGAATCTTAGACGACCGCCCCAATCGAGACAAACTGATCGCCCCCACTCCTCTCCTCTTCCAGCCCTTCGGTTACTTCCGTGACATCCGCCGCGGAGTGGGTGTCCCTGGAGAAGGGGAGATTCACGATGGGAAACTGCGGCGAAAAGTCGACGAGCTGGCGGACGAAATGGCTTGGTTTCATAAGTCTGGAGAGGATCGACGTTTAAAATTCCTTGCGGGTCTGGAAGACATTTTCGGTATCGCCCCCGGCACCATCAACTCGAGCTTGATCCGTGGCACCGAATACTTATCGGATGGTCATTTGAATGGAGACCATGGAGCTATGGTGTTCTGTCTGGAGTGCAAGAACGAAATTTCAGCTGCACCTTGCGAACCTGCCACCCGGCTTGTCGCTTACATCTCTGCATCACTTAGGAGCCGAGCCAAACCGCATACAGAGCTGTTCAGCAGGTGGAGAGTCCCCGTTTTGGGAGTGATACACGCTGGTGAGTTCACCCTGTATCTCTCGTCTGCGCTTCCTCATTGGGACATTCAGGACCCAATGTCCAATTTTTTGGCATCATCTGGGTGGGAAAAATGCGTGTCACCCCATTGACGCCGCTCCTTCCCATGGTGGATCCAGCCGGCGAAGGGTTCCGGTGGGACCTCTTCCTAGCATTCAAGGCCGCTCGTATTGTTTTTGCAAGTATCAGGACCCACATCCAGCATATTACCGGAGTGCTCGATGATCCGAATGCAGACCGGCCTCCCTTCTTGACGACCAAGACGATCCGCTTTCCAAGCATTACCGAGATCAGGACCTACTCCCCCACCGACACACAACCAAAGACAATCAAGTTCATCCTCGAGTCTCGGCACGACGACATAGAACATCGGGAGCTATACCAGGCTCGCCTCACTTCGCCAGCCTCATCAGACAAAGTGATATATGTCAAGTTTTCGCAACGGTACTCTGTGGAGCTACACAGATTCTGCGCTGAACGGGACCTCGCTCCGAAGTTACTTGGGTTCCAAGAGCTGCACGGAGGGTGGTTTGCGGTGGCAATGGAGAAGATCGATACGGCAGACTACAGGAGGATTATGTCCTTCCCTGAGGCTGGGAAGTGGAAGAGCGATATCGAGGAGTTGGTCCATGGGTTTCACCAGGAAGGCTTGGTCCATGGCGATCTCCGTCTGGCAAACTTTGTGTTTACGAGCGACAAGCCACGGAGGATGGTTCTCGTTGATTTCGATTGGGGAGGGAAGGATGGGGAGGTGGAGTTTCCCCATGAAGAGCTTATTGAAGACTTGGGGGTGTCGAACGACCGGTTATGCGGTCGGAAAATCACAAAGGAGCATGATCAGGAATGCCTTGAAAAGGTAACGGAGTGGCTAGATAGTCGTATTTCTGTGGGTCGGGACGGATAATGAGACGGATATGTGATACAGCCCTGTTCCTTTTACATATAATACGACAGCATTTGGGTAAGCACACGCAGCGCGGTTCGTGAGGTGAATTGTGAGTCGCGATTGCGATCTCTAATCCCGGTTTGCCTATACCATCAATGGTGCCAGTAACGACTGCGTAAGGAGATGAGCCTCGGAGATATTTCTCCCAGCGGTTCGTGGGTCGAAGTACTGCCAAACAAGTTCCCGACACCGTTAGGAAACACAGCTTCCGGTTACTTTACTGTACCTGTTTCTCCTGCAGTGGATCACAGACGCCGCCGGTCCGCACATCTGGCCGCGTGCTCGTGATCTCCGTTCTCCGGCCCGAAGAATTCAGCGCTCTGCTTCTGTTTGCCCTTGAGTTGCATCCTTGCCGATCGCATGTTCGCGTCAGAGTCTGCCGCCGCTGGTGGCGGGTCCCATCTGTCCCTTTTAATCTCATGAGATGAGATTCTGATTAGCAAATCGTGTCATTGATGAGTCGGAACTGTTACATCGTCGGAACCGGTTTGTACGGGCTCGTTCCGGTGATCCAAGAAGTTCTGTCGTGCGGTACAGGTGTATATCCCATCCCGCTGAGGCACTGTTGTTCGTTGGGTTGTAAGGTCAAACTTCCTTATCCACCCACCCAAAAATTCCCATCTTACTAGGGCCACCGTCAAAGTCCTACGCGCTTCAGGCTGGCTGACAAACCCGCTCCTTCCTGGTGGTGTCGACGCCAGTGGTAATGTTGGATCCAGCTGGGTAACGAACGGCGCTTGTGATTGTAGTATTAGGAATGGAGGTATGGGATGCGCACGTGTCTTGTATCGTAAGAGAGATAGGGAATTGGAGAGCAGACAAAAAACCGGGGGACAGATGCATCACGACTGGAATGAAGTGTTGCTATCGCTATGAATCGCCCTTGGGCTTTCATGGTCCAGTGCTGGACCTTGGGGAGGAGGTGGGGCTCCGAGCTATGCTGTTCCCCGATTCCGCATTGATAGTCGAGTCCCGTGGCCGAGTTGGTGCTTCCAAGCGTCACCGCACTGACCAAAGGGTGATACAAACCCGATATCCCTCCCATGGATAGGTCTCTGAGAACATCATGTGGCCCATACAATGACCTACGTCAGGCGCGCGCGCAAGTGCGGCAGGGCATGGAAGTGAAAAAATTGAGACAGTGTAGCGGGGAAGAGAAGAACAAGACCTGAAACTCGGATCCTGACGTTCACGGATGAAACAATGCCACGAGCCGCAAATGGTGACAGCGATCATCGTTCCTTGAACTTGGCAGGATGGAGATGATTGGTTCGTCCTCTTACATATAGCGCAGTTCCTACGCGGAGGCAGAAGCGCCCCTCGTTGGTGGACACGCCGTGACAGGGAGGGATTTCGAATAATGGTAACAGAATAAATTGATCAGTCGGTTACAAACTGCGGCAGCGTCGCCGGTGAGACCTGAGGAACAAAAGGGGGGACTAGGAGAGTAGATTTGACGAAACAAGTTAACGTGAAAGCATACCACGGTTTTACTTTGTCGAACGCAACAAAGGGAGACCACTGGACACCACCGGGTGAGAGAAGAGGAATCACTAGGAAACCTCTGGCCGCCTACGTCGGGTAGCACTATCCGGGTATCTGATTTAATTGTGATCCTGCACTTGTCCAAAAAACTGAATGTAATTTGGTCGAAGCGGTCTGGTAGTGGGGCGTAGGAGATGGGACGTTCACCTATTGTTCACGCCTTCTCCATGCGCATCTAGCTTGGGGAATCTATGCTGCTTTATGATAAAAAAACATATGAGGCGGGTGTCTCTGCGAGGGAATCGCTTTTTGTGGTAAAAGTTTGGGAGTTTGGGAGATCGCACCGTTGCGCACGCCGGAGCGAGGAACAAACCGGCTCATCAGAGACCCACTTGAAGCGGAACCATTTGGGCTCGAGTGACAAGCGACAAGTAAATGACGGGCACACCCGAGTGTAAGGGAGTCGGTCTGTTCGCATACTTGGGGTTGCTGTAGAAGCGCACCACTGAAGCGTAACCGTAAGGCTGGGGGGGCTTGATCACGATCAATCATCGACATCAGAGAACTCTTGTTCCGAAACACTGCGTTGCTAGTGAAAGCCTTGCTACTCCTGTTGGCCGTTGCGGCCCCTTCCCACCCAATCGACGGTACTACCAGTAGGTAAGGTGGAATTGAGCGCCGTCGCCTGACTGGGGGCCAGCAACACTGCAGAAAGGGTCAGCGAACGCAGGATGGGGGGGATGGAGAGGGAGGGAGAAACAGGACGACCAAGGATGTGCTCCTTTCACACAATCACACCTTTATTCCTTTCGACGTTGACCGCTCCGACGTCCCTGATTTTAACCTGATGAACGTTCATGACAATTCGTGCGGGCAGCACTTGATATATGGGACCAGAAGATGTGATCGAGTCGGATCGGCGCCGGGACTTTTGTGGACGGGCTCTAAATCACACGGCCACTCAACTCCCACTCACTGCACTTTCGCTTCTGCCCTAGTCATAATTTGACGACTGCCTCCTTTGCTTCGTTATGCGGAATCCTGATTTCTCGCACGAAAATTTTCTAGAACAGATTCGTGACACAAGCAAGTGCACCGGCATCCATCTACCATGTATCACTATACTATGAAGCAGATCCCTCCATCAGCTTTGCGTATGTTTGTCCCCATTACGCTAACGTGCAAAAGTTGCAGCAGGTGACCATGCAATCGACTGTTGTGGCAGGCACCTTGACTGTCACATGTCACAATGTGACACCCCTACGGGATCACCGGGTGGCCCCCTCCAGCCTTCCTCCCAAGTTTCTAAGGAATAATAATTACACCAATCCATTTGGAATATACTGTTTCTCACCTAATATATATAAAAAAGTTGCCAGGGTGACTAACTAGGTGAGCTACATTAGTAACACTGTGGGTGAGTGATGTGACATGGGTGTGACATGGGGCTCATGGGTGACACATGCTCCTCACGTTGAGAACAAGTTGTAAGAGAATCTAAATAGGTAGAAGGTGTTGAAATGTGATCCAGAAAGCATCCCACGTTTAAAATTTGCGTCACCCAGTTGGCAGGTCAGAACCCATGGCTATGAGGATCAACCGCCCAAGTCTCAGGCTCTGCCACTGCTGGTGGCCCCATACATACACGTGTAGATCACAATAGTTCCCATGGCTCTGACAGCTGGCTAACTTGCCCGTTTGTTCGGAAAGGACCACACACCTTCTCAACGACATCATTATTCTGCTGCTATCCTCTAACATTTTAAGGTTTGTCTGTTTGAGTTCCGTCAGAAAATCACCAAATAACAGTTCTGCATTAACCCTGGATAGTTAGGTGTCAGGGCAAACCTCCATGGTTAAGGTCACCCTAGAACTAGGACAGCACAGGCTGGGTAACTGATGTTGATACGTTCTTCTAGGGACTTGAGTAGGTCTCAGTGTTGCCGATGCATTGGTTGACTAGAGAGGTGTTGAAGCTGGATGTACCCATGCTAGTCGGTCTGGTACCGGCTGTAAAACTATCCCGGTGTTACGCGACACTGATGTGTCAGCGGCCTGGTTGATAATGATGGATGAGTCACTATAAGTGACCATCAGTGGCTTGCTCACGCTGTATAGCTGTGACAGTCACATTCTAGAACTACTATATATACCTCATGTACTCCTACATGATAATATAACGTCTCTTGTTCTACTTCCACAACTAGCACTCTCAAACCAGCCTCCCAGCTCTACCCTCACCCCTCTCCTATAAGGTAAGACTAGAGTACCACTGTAGTATATAGAATATACTCTGCGCTGCTCAACAAGAGGTACGTGGTCGGCCTTGAATGCCAGAGGGAGGGGTTGTAGAAGGGGACAAGAATGAGCTCAGGGTAACACGCAAATCCTGGCAACTAGAGTGATCTAGGAGGGAGAATCCTGTGTTGATAAATCTAAGGAATACACGTACTAACTAGCGGGGCCTATATACTAGCTGAGTGCGCACAGACCATGTGTGTACATGTTTGGTATTGTATGTGCACGTATCGTGTCTATCCTTGTTTATGTACTTGGAATCCTCTTATGGATAAATAAAGAGGGAGCATGGTTAACCGTTGTACCAAAGGGTCCTTGACCGGTGTGACCGAGGTGGCCAAGATCACTGTACTGAGGGTTGTGGGTTCCAGTCAGGTTGGGTGGATCCTTTATTGGTATTGGTGGTTGGGTACGTTGGTGTTGTAGTGACGGTGGGGTTGGTTGGTTGTAAAGACTGGTGGTATTTGGTGGTTGTAATGATAGTGGTTGGGAAAGGGAATGTGGTGATGGGATGATGAGGAAGGCGGTGGTTTCCCTGGGTATGGCTTGTGGTGACTGTGTGGGGTGTCATTTGAGGGAGACGCAGGGTACGTGTACATGTTGAGCATGTTAGGAATAGGAAATTCCTGACATTAGGTTTTTTATGGATGATGGACAACTCATGGTATTCCAGGAGTGGGAGGCCTAGGATGTTCTGGATTTTCAGTCCTGGTAAGCAATGGTGCTTTCCTATGGGTCAACAACATTGGCAACACTGAAACACTGACATTCATAGCCATTGAAGCCCATCAGTGCCAAACTCTTGAGCTCCCTTCCTGTTGTCCACCACCACTCCATCCCCTCTCCAATCCTCAAATCCCTACACTGCACATCTTCTACATGATGTCTCTCATTGAGGGGTGGTTTCAACTTGTTACGTTCAGATCTGACCGGATCCGGACGTACCGAGGAGATAAACGAAGAGGCGAATCCGGCGGACAGCTATCGACTGTCCACACCAGAACGCATGCCGGGAATACGAGAGTCGAGAAGAGGAGACAAAGACGGCCAGAGCCGAACCAGAGTTTCCGAGCGTTCCGAAGAACCTCAGAGAGATACGAGGGAGAAGTAAGTAATATTAGTTCTGAGGTAGCTAGGTACAGGTAGACGAGATATATATACTAGTGTTCGGAAGAGACGGAACAAGATACGAAGTAAGGATCTGAGTACGCTTATTCGAAACAATAAGATAAGGGTCCAGGGTAACTGCGGAGTCCGAGAAAAGTGAGATGGTGAAATCATAACGCACGCGAGAAACATAGTGAAGTGTGAACAGGTGAACATATAAGAGAGTGACCGGAAAACATACGGAGTCCGAAGGTACATACGAAAGAAATATCTAAGTTCACGAAAGCGGAGTCCGAGCGGAAAACATGAAAGAGACTATCTACGGAATCCGGGCGGAACCGGAATGGTGTTAGGATCGTGGATCCTAACACAACTTGCAAATGGCCGTCCATTCGTCGGTGATCTGCCGGACACAACAACTTCTTCCCCCCGCAAGAACAAATCATACCTTTCCATTTACGATTCCTGTGCAATCCTCAGTTCAATATCTTCTGAGGTTTTTGTAGAATGTGAACTTCAACTATTCCCAGGGAATCACATTCTTGAAGAAAAGGTCGTTTATGCACATGGGCAGTTCTCGGTCATCACTGCAACCAACGAAGACAAACCCTGCCTCCAAATCGAAATCCACTGGTTTGTTGTTATGGATATGATAGACCCATTGAGTGAAGACACTCCAGAGGGACTTCGTACCTCTGTCACCTTATCTGGCCAGGTTATGTCAACTGCAGACACGTCTGGAAGTGCTGCCGATAAGTTCTTTATGCTTGAGGTCAGCGATTATATTCGGGATCATATTCAGACATTCAACATCCGGTTTGTTAAATTTCCCTCTCTCCTTGGACAATTTCTGACAGGTCTATGTAGGTGCCGACTCAACAGAACCACTAGCAAATGCTGGGAGAATACAACTGTACCAATTCAGGGCACAACTGTGTTAGTCAGTGGATATCTTGAGGGTGAAGATGCAGGTGTACTGCTGGTTGAAGTCGAAACAATGCAGTGTTATGATTTTCGTTGTACGAATGAATTCAAGTTTCGAACGCCAACGATATGTTGAGCACGTTGTAAATCTCTCACGTATGTTTTTGTTTCACAATCTTGTTTCATCGAAAACGGACAGACCCGATCCCGACAACAGTAGATAAGCCGTTCGTCGGTATCGCCTCTTTCCTCAGTGTTCGCCTTACTCGTGCACTGAGGTTCGTACTCATTCTTATTATTTATGCTCCTATTCCCATCTCACCATATATTAGATATTGTGTCTATTATCTAGGTTAGATTATACATGAGTGTTCGCCTTACTCGTGCACTGAGATATCGTGTCTATTATCTAGCACGCACGACGCAAGCGCTCCTCATATCTTATCATGCAGTTCATTACACCAACCTGTAGCGGTGAAGGGGTTGGATCACCTTGAACACCTGGAAAGACTAGGTTTGGGATTCCAAAAGGGTTTGTTTATTCATGACATACTATCCTTCTTTTACTAACTACAGTTTGGTAGGATCAAGGGACAGGCGAACACTCCCCTGAACCCACTGAGGTACGGCAGATCTGTACCCTCTCTTTTCTGACACTGACTATATTCAAGTTCTTCGCCACTGGCTACCCAAGATAAACGGAGCCCCATGTCACAATGTGACACCCCTACGGGATCAAATGGATGGGTGGATCGTAACCAATGCGTAATGTGTTCTAGGTTGACATTCTCGAGCGAGATGCTTTCGAGGTCCTCTGCTTGATTCCGAACGTTTGGAAGAACAAGTTCGCACCGATCAACGAGATCCCTCCTGAAATCCTCGCCCTCATTCCGGACTTTTGGAATACGTGCAAGAGAGATCAAGACATCATCGCACTGACTCGCATATGCCAGGCTTAGAGGGAAGTGTCTTGCGGACCCGTTTTGAGCTTGGACGAGGAAAAAAAACCCCGCATCTACTCTGAGTGCTCAAAGTCTTCCCCCCACGCCTGACTTCGTATGGTGCAACCCCGGCTTACGGTCCGGTAGGCTTGGCAAAGAGAACAGACACAACCGCCTTTGTTTGTGTCGATGTCGGCGGGGTCCGTCAACGGAAGAAGCAGTTTGTGTATTGCACGTCTTCATACACGTCCCCAACAGGCGCACATCCGTCAGCTAATCCTTCCTCCCGTCCTCCGAAAGTTCATGGAACCTGTAGCTGAGGTCGTAGAGATGATTGTATGAGAATATTTACCGTAGATAATTGTGATAAGAGTCTGCTCGGGATCCCAGCAGAATTTCGGACAACACAAACTTTCCATCGACAGGACTAGATGCCAAAGGTTCGGAACCTCGCGTATGTCAACGAGTGTCCAAGGGAAGAAAAATTACACCTTATGAATATCCACACGAGTCGGGTATGCATCCTCGCCTCCCGAATGACCCCTATGAACTTCTTCACAGCAACATCCCAGTACTTCTGAGTCTCCAGTGGGAAGACCCAAATACTGAGTGAATTCGCCTAGTAGCCCCGTCCGAGATCCCCGAGATCCTGCTAGACTGTTCCTGGGGTGCGGGGTTTCGGCAACTCGGCTGATCGGGCGGAACGACGACCTCCACTCAAGACTACGGATCGAGTCCCAGCCGAAATTCAGAGCTCCCTCCCCCTCCTCTCTAAACCCGAGCTCCCCTCCCCCTAATTCCGAGCTCTGAACTTGAGGCTGGATTCCAGCCTAGCCGGAGCCGCGGATCGCTTGGGGTTGCCAAACAGTTGGTTGATTCCGGTTGTCGAACTCTTTGGGGATTGGCCCTCAGCCGTGGGCAATGCAGCTTATAAACGAACACAACCCTGGTCTTGTCGGCAACCACTCCCCACCGTTCGCCATGACCACCTTTTACGCATACCTGTTATACGAGCACCAGGACGCGTCATACGAACACTTGGAATCTTATCAAGTCGAAGCACCGGAAGGGGGACCCACAAGGCCTATCAGGCAAACTGCGCTCGA
>Ga0307515_10019504_pt1 | contig 12194 bp, 9 predicted proteins | sample 17_EM_MG_FD_194513 | JGI IMG/M metagenome (GOLD analysis project Ga0307515, IMG submission 194513) | Populus trichocarpa ectomycorrhiza microbial communities from riparian zone in the Pacific Northwest, United States - 17_EM | ecosystem: Host-associated > Plants > Roots > Unclassified | place...
ATGGTACTGCAGGGGGGACCCTGTGGGAGAGTAGGACGCCGCCGAACAAATATTGCGAAAACCCCCGTACCGTTAATCCGGTACGGGGGTTTTCTGCGTTTAGGGGTCCTGTAAAAAGCTCTGCTTTCTCAAGCAGGCCTCCTTATTACAGGCGTCCCGCACCCTTGAGGGCCAGATATGCGTCCGCCAGCGCCGGTGCAAGGTCGTCCGGTGTCGCGTCGACGATGGTGACGCCGGCTCGGCGGAGTTTTTCCGCGGTGCGGTCGCGTTCGGTTTGGGCACGTGCCGCGGCCGCTGCCTCGTAGACCGCCTCCGTGTTTCCACGGGCCGTGGCCATCTGGGCGACGTGGGGGTCTGCCACGGATGCCACCAGAACCGTATGGCGCTGGGTGAGTTGGGCGAGGACGGGGATCAGGCCCTCTTCGACGGGGGCTGCGTCGAGACTTGTCAGCAGGACGATCAGGGAGCGGCGGGGGGCTGTGCGGATCGCGGTGGCCGCCAGGCCTCGGGCGTCTGTTTCGACGAGTTCCGGTTCGAGGGTCGCCATCGCGTTGACCAGCGACGGGAGTACGTCGCGTGCCGTGCGGCCCTGGACGAGGGCGCGGACCCGGCGGTCGTAGGCGAGGAGGTCCACGCGGTCGCCGGCGCGGGACGCCAGGGCTGCCAGGAGCAGGGCGGCGTCCATGGAGGCGTCGAGGCGGGGGGCGTCGCCGACGCGGCCCGCCGATGTGCGGCCGGTGTCGAGGACCAGGAGGATGTGGCGGTCGCGTTCGGGGCGCCAGGTGCGTACCGCGACCGTGGTCTGGCGGGCGGTGGCGCGCCAGTCGATGGAGCGGGTGTCGTCGCCGGGGACGTATTCGCGCAGGCTGTCGAACTCCGTGCCCTCGCCGCGGGTCAGCACGCTGGTGCGGCCGTCGAGTTCGCGCAGGCGGGCGAGCTTCGACGGGAGGTGCTTGCGGCTGGTGAACGGGGGCAGGACGCGTACCGCCCAGGGGACCGCGTGGGTGCCCTGGCGGGTGAGGAGGCCTAGGGGGCCGTAGGAACGGATCGTGACGCGGTCTGCGTGGCGGTCGCCGCGGCGGGTGGGGCGTAGGCGGGTGGTGAGGCGGCGGCGTTCGCCGGGTGGGACCGTCAGGCGGTGGCGGGACGCGGCGAATTCTGTGCCGGGGAGCCAGCTGCTGGGGGGCCAGGCGTCGCGGATGCGGGCTCGTAGCGGGCGGCGGGACGGGTTGGTGACCGTGAGGGTGACGTCGGCGGATTCGCCCAGGCGTACGGAGGTGTCGCCCGAGCGGGTAAGGCTCAGGCGGCGTACCGGGGCGGCCAGCGCGAAGTCGCAGGCGCAGGCAACCGCTAGGGGGGCGTTGACGGCCAGGATGCCTGTCCAGCTGGGTTCCCAGATGCCTACGGGGAGGGAGCCCAGGGCTGCGAGGAGGGCGGCGCGTCCGGTGAGGGCCATCAGCGGGGGACCGGGACGTGGGCGAGGATCGCGTTGATGACGGAGTCCGCCGTCACGCCCTCCATCTCGGCCTCGGGGCGCAGTTGTACGCGGTGGCGGAGGGTGGGGAGTGCCAGGGCCTTCACGTCGTCGGGGATGACGTAGTCGCGGCCCGTGAGCCACGCCCACGCGCGTGAGGTGGCCAGGAGGGCGGTGGCGCCGCGCGGGGACACGCCGAGGGTGAGGGACGGTGATTCGCGGGTGGCGCGGCAGATGTCGACTACGTAGGCGGTGATTTCGGGAGAGATCGTCGTCTTGGCGACGGCCGCGCGGGCTGCTTCGAGGTCGGCCGGGCCGGCTACGGGGCGCAGGCCGGCGGCGTGCAGGTCGCGCGGGTTGAAGCCTTCGGAGTGCCGGGTGAGGACGTCGATCTCGTCCTGGCGGGAGGGGAGAGGGATCGTCAGTTTGAGGAGGAAGCGGTCGAGTTGGGCCTCGGGGAGGGGGTACGTGCCCTCGTACTCGACGGGGTTCTGCGTCGCGGCGACCAGGAACGGGTCGGGGAGCGGGCGCGGGGTGCCGTCGACCGTGACCTGGCGTTCCTCCATGGCCTCCAGCAAGGACGACTGGGTCTTCGGAGGGGTGCGGTTGATCTCGTCCGCGAGGAGCAGGTTGGTGAAGACCGGGCCGGGCTGGAAGCGGAACTCGGCGGAGCGCGTGTCGTAGACCAGGGAGCCGGTGACGTCGCTCGGCATCAGGTCCGGGGTGAACTGGATGCGCTTGGTGTCGAGTTCGAGCGCGGATGCGAGGGCGCGGACGAGCAACGTTTTGGCGACTCCAGGGACTCCTTCTAGGAGAACGTGTCCGCGGCAGAGGAGGGCGACGACGAGGCCGGTCACGGCGGGGTCCTGGCCGACCACGGCTTTGGCGATCTCGGCTCGCAGGGATTCGAGGGAGGCCCGGGCGGTGCCCGCGTCCCCCGTGTACCCGGCGTTGTCAGTGGTCGGGTCCATCATGAACGGCGTACCTCTCTTTCGAGGGCGTCGAGTTGGTCGGCAAGTGCGATGAGGGCCGCGTCGTCGCTGGGCGGCGGGCCGAAGAGGAGGGCGTGCAGGGTCTGTCCGTCGCCGTGGAGGTGGGCGGAGAGCGCGGGGAGCAGGGCTTCGGGCGCGTGGGCCTGGGAGACGGGGACGCCTACGAGGGGGGCGAGGCGAGTGCGGGTGGTGGCGCGCAGGGCGTTGGCCGCGCGGTCGCGGGCGTTGGCCTTGCGGTAGAGGCGGGCGCGGCCTTCGACGGTTTCGGAGGCGCGGATCGCCACGGGGAGCTTTTCGGGCACCAGGGGGCCGAGTCGGCGTGCCCGCCACAGGGCGGCCAGGGCTGCTGCGATGAACAGTTGCAGGGTGCCCCAGAGCCAGCCCGAGGGGAGCAGGTCGAAGAAACTCTGGCTGCCGGAGTCAGTGGCCGAGGTGTCGGACAGCGAGGGGAGGTACCAGACCAGATGGGGGCGCGAGCCGAGGAGTTGAAGGGCGAGCGAGGCGTTGCCCTGCTTGTCGAGACGCTTGTTGAAGAGGATGTCGGGCGAGCCGATGACGACGGTGTCGCCGCCCCCGGACGCGTCCGGGAGCCGGAGCAGGGTCGGCATGCCGTCGCTGGGGTAGCACTCGTCGGCGTCGGTGGCGGTGGTCTTGTACCTGTAGTCGCCGGTTTCCGCGTCACCCGCGCGCTGGGCGGCGGGCAGGGAGCAGTCGGGGGAGAGCGCCGAGGTGAGGGCGGGTCCGGGGTCCGCGGTGACCTCGGGGGCGAGCCGGTTCAGGGACGGGGGGCCGGGGGCGACGAGGACCGTACGGCTGCCGGAGTCGGTGAACGCCGCGTGCAGGCCGGACTGTTGACTGTCGGTCAGCAGGTCGGGGACGGCGACCAGGAGGGTGGTGTCCGGGCCGGCCGCGGCGCGGGCCTGGGCCAGGGTGGTGACCACGCGCGTGGACACGCCCCGGTCGCCGAGGAGTTCGGCGACGGCGCGGCTGCCGTAGGGGTCGGCGGAGCGCGGGTCGAGGTCGCCGTGCCGGGCGTCGGAGCGGATCGCGGCGATCGCCACGGCGGCCGCCAGGAGGATCACGAGCGCGAGGAGGATGCCCCGCGCGCGGGTCCACACCTGGCGGGCGGTCGGCGAGGCCGAGGTGGTGGGAAGCGTGGCCTCCGCGGTCATTCGGCGGCCCCCTGGCTGGTCTGGTGGGCCGTGCTGTGGGCGCTGCTCGTGAGGACGGGCCTGGTGCGCTCAAGGTCGCGGTCGAGCTCGGCGATGCGGCGGTACGACTGCTCGCTCGCGCCGCGTCCGCCGTATGTCACGTCGTCGAAGTGGGCTGCGGCGGCGCGGAGTTCGGCCGTGTGCGAGGGCAGTGCGCGGCCGGCTTCGGCGACGGCTTCGTCGGCTGTGCGGCCCGGGCGGGCATCGAGCAGGGCCCGTTCCTCCAGGGCGCGGACGATGGCACGCATGCGTTCCTGCACGGCGGGGTTCCAGTGTCCCTGGGCGGCGTGTGCCTCGGCGGACGCGCGGTGTTCGGCGGCGCTGCGGGGGCCGTCCTCGAACAGGGCGGCGGCGGAGACGGGTTGGCGGCGTGGGGTGCCGAGGCGCCACCACAGGGCGGCCCCGACCGCGAGGACGGCCAGGATGACGACGACCAGGCCGAGCGTGCCGCCGGGTGCCGCTTCCGATGCGCTGTTGAACAGCTTGTCGATCCAGTTCCAGATGGCGTCCAGGGCCCGCTGCACCAGGCTGGGGTCGTTCTCGTGGTACATCTGCTTGGACAGTTCACGCCGGGCCGCCTCCCGCGCGGGGTCGCGCGGGATCGTCACCGGCGGCTCGTCGCCCGCGAGGAACGACGACCGTACGGCTGAGCCGTGGGCGCGCAACAGTGCCCCTACGGCCGATTCGGCGGCGCGCGGCAGTGCCGCTGGTACCGCTGTCAGAACTCCCCCCGCCAGGCTCACCGCATCAGCTCCCGGGGGTGGGGCCGTGGGCGGCGGTGCCGTAGTCCTGGACGCCGGCGGCACGAGCCAGGTCGAGGTCGAGGGCCTCGCGGCGGATGCGCTGGTCGATGTACAGGAGCACGGTGACGCCCGCCGTGATCGGGAACGCGATCATGCGGCCGATCACCGAGCCGAGGCCGCTGATGATGAGGAACGTCCAGCCGAGGTCGCCGGTGCCGTCGACGAGGCCGCTGAGGCCGTCGCCGCTGAACAGTCCGGCGATGAAGGCGAACGGGATGACGAGGATGGACGACAGGATGCTCGCGATGATCTGGGCGAGCAGCTGGATGCCGAAGATCCGCCACCAGGAGCCGCGCACCAGCTTCGCGGAGCGGCTCATCGACTTGATGATGCCCTGCTTCTCCAGCATCAGCGCGGGCGAGGCCAGGGAGAAGCGGATCGCCAGCCAGAGGGTGACGACGCAGCCGACGAGGCCACCGAAGACGGCGAGCGCGATGCCTCCGTCCTGCGAACCCGTGACGGCCACGATGATGCCGGGCACGGTGGGGACGCCGATGAGGACGAGGGCCATGAGGACCAGCAGGCAGATCAGGCCGAACAGCTTGAGCACCTGGGGCCGGGCGTCGTGCCAGGCCTCTCCGGCGGTGACCGGCTTGCCGAGCACGGCACGGCTGGTGACCGCGGTGAGCAGGGCGGTGGCGACGACGGTGCCGATGAGGACGACCAGGTAGACGACGCCGGTGCTGAGGAAGGCCTCGCTCATGGCGCGGGTCACTTCGGAGGCGCTGGCGTTCGGGTCGTCGAGGGCGTTGGTGCTGGAGAGGTCGCTGAAGGCGAAGCCCTGGACGAGGACGACGACGGTCTGCATGACGACCGCGATGGCGAGCGAGACGCCCAGGACCGTGCGCCAGTAGGTGCGCATGGTGGAGACGGCGCCGTCGAGGATCTCGCCCACGCCGAGCGGGCGGAGCGGGATCACACCGGGCTTGGCCGCGGGCGGGGGACCGCCCCAGCCGGTTCCCCAGCCGCCGGGAGCGCCGTTGCCGCCGGGCCCGCCGTAGCCGCCGCCGTATCCCCCAGGGCCTCCGGGACCGGCCGGGCCGGCGGGGTGGCCGCCGCCCCAGCCAGGGCCCGGTGGTGGGGGCGGCGGTGCCTGGCCCTGGCCGGGAGCGCCGGTGGGCGCGGACCACTGGGCGGGTGGCGGCTGCTCCTTGGACCACTGCGGGCCGGGGCCCGACGGGTCTGTGCCCGGCTCGTCCGCGGGGCCGGAGCCCTCGGCGGACGCGCCGGGCTCGGGCCCGTCGGGCGGGGCGGATCCGGGCGAGGCCCAGCCCGGAGTGTCGTTCATCGTCGCTCCTTCACGGTGCCCGTCCGCAGGCGCGGTGGCAGGTTGGCAGCCATCGTGCCATGGGGTGGTCGAGCGGTGACCGGCCGCGGTATGGGCTGCGCACCTTCAATTGTCCGCCGGATCCGGGGCAGACTGACCGCATGGCTGATCAGTACGCGCAATCCGGCGAGGACGGCCGGTCGACCGAGATACCCGCGATTCGTTGGGACGAGCCCCCCGAGGGCCCTGTGCTGGTCCTTCTCGACCAGACGAGACTGCCGGCCGAGGAGGTCGAGCTGGTGTGCACGGACGCGTCCGCGCTGGTGGACGCGATCCGCTCGCTGGCGGTGCGCGGAGCGCCGCTGCTCGGCATCGCGGGGGCGTACGGCGTCGCGCTCGCCGCCGCGCGGGGCTTCGACGTGGACGAGGCCGCGCTCGCGCTGGCGGGCGCCCGGCCCACCGCGGTGAACCTCTCCGTGGGTGTGCGCAGGGCCCAGGCCGCGCACCGCGACGCGGTGGCCAAGGGCTGTGATCCCGAGCAGGCGGCCGGGGCCGCGTTGGCGGCGGCGCGGCGGTTGCACCGGGAGGACGCCGAGGCCAGCGCGCGGATGGCCGCGCACGGGCTGGCCCTGCTGGACGAGCTGCTGCCCGGCGGCGGGCACCGGATTCTGACCCACTGCAACACCGGGGCGCTGGTGTCGGGCGGCGAGGGCACGGCCTTCGCGGTGGCGCTCGCGGCGCACCGGGACGGGCGGCTGAGGCGGCTGTGGGTGGACGAAACGCGTCCGTTGCTGCAAGGTGCTCGCCTGACGGCGTATGAGGCGGCACGCAACGGAATGGCGTACACCTTGCTCACGGACAACGCGGCGGGCTCATTGTTCGCGGCCGGGGAGGTGGACGCGGTACTGATCGGGGCGGACCGGATCGCCGCCGACGGTTCGGTGGCGAACAAGGTGGGGAGCTATCCGCTCGCCGTGCTCGCCCGGTACCACCATGTGCCGTTCATCGTGGTGGCGCCGGTGACGACGATTGATCCGGACACGCCGGACGGGGCGTCCATCGAGGTGGAGCAGCGCCCCGGCTTCGAAGTGACGGAGATCACGTCACCCCAAGTGACGGTCTCGGGAGTGGGAGGCGGGATTCCGGTGGCACCCCTGGGGACCCAGGCGTACAACCCGGCGTTCGACGTGACGCCTCCCGAGCTGGTGACGGCGATCGTCACCGAAGAAGGCGCCGTTTCGCCCGTGACTGCGGGGGCGCTGGCAGAGCTGTGTGACAGGTCACGACAGGTAACGATTTAGTTAATGGGATGATGTCGTTTATGAAGGGACGAGTCCTTGTCGTCGATGACGACACCGCACTGGCCGAGATGCTCGGCATTGTGTTGCGTGGTGAAGGTTTTGAGCCGTCTTTCGTAGCCGACGGCGACAAGGCGCTGGCCGCTTTCCGTGAGAGCAAGCCCGACCTGGTGCTCCTGGACCTGATGCTGCCCGGACGGGACGGTATCGAGGTGTGCCGCCTGATCAGGGCGGAGTCCGGGGTGCCGATCGTGATGCTCACGGCGAAGAGCGACACCGTCGATGTCGTGGTGGGCCTGGAGTCGGGCGCTGACGACTACATCGTGAAGCCGTTCAAGCCGAAGGAGCTGGTCGCCCGGATCCGGGCGCGGCTGCGGAGGTCGGAGGAGCCTGCGCCCGAGCAGCTCGCCATAGGCGATCTGGTCATCGATGTGGCCGGTCACTCCGTGAAGCGGGACGGGCAGTCGATCGCGCTGACGCCGCTGGAGTTCGACCTGCTGGTCGCGCTGGCCCGTAAGCCGTGGCAGGTGTTCACGCGTGAGGTGCTCCTGGAGCAGGTCTGGGGCTACCGGCACGCGGCGGACACGCGGCTGGTGAACGTGCACGTCCAGCGGCTGCGCTCCAAGGTCGAGAAGGACCCGGAGCGGCCGGAGATCGTGGTGACCGTCCGCGGGGTGGGTTACAAGGCGGGACCGAGCTGACATGTCCAGGGACAGTGCCGCTTCGGCGCCCGGGGGGTCCGGGGCCCGCGCGGGGCGGCCTGTCGGCCGGACGGCGGCGGGCTCCCGCTGGGGGCGCCTGTTGGAGGGCGGGCTGCTGCAGGGCGGAGTCCAGGGCAGCCCGGTCCTGCGCCTGTTCATGCGCTGGGTGCGCCGGCCGCTGCTGCCGGTCATGCGGCTGTGGCGGCGCAACATCCAGCTCAAGGTCGTCGTCACGACCCTGCTGATGTCGCTGGGCGTCGTCCTGCTGCTGGGCTTCGTCGTCATCGGGCAGGTGCGCAACGGCCTGCTGGACGCCAAGGTGAAGGCCTCTCAGAGCCAGGCCACGGGCGGCTTCGCCGTGGCCAAGCAGCGGGCCGACGAGGCGGCCAGCGGGACCGCCGACGACGGTTCCGCGACCGGCGGCAACTCCTCCCAGAACGTCATCCAGTGGATGAGCGACCTCGTGTCGTCGCTGTCCAGCGGCGGCCAGGGCGCCTTCGACGTGGTGACACTGCCCGCGGGCATGGACAGCGGCGGCGGACGCAGCCCGCGCGGCTCCGGATACGTCGACCCGTCCGCGAGCGTGCCCGAGGACCTGCGCGCGCGGGTCAACGACCGTACGACCGCTGCCCAGAGCTACACCCGCATCATCTACAGCAACGGCAAGGACTCCCAGCCGGCGCTGGTCGTGGGCAAACAGGTCAACGACCCGAACGGCGATCCGTACCAGCTGTACTACCTCTTCCCGCTCACCCAGGAGGAGAAGTCGCTCAGCCTGGTCAAGGGAACCCTTGCCACGGCCGGGCTTTTCGTCGTCGTACTCCTGGGGGCCATCGCCTGGCTCGTCGTGCGGCAGGTCGTCACGCCGGTGCGGATGGCCGCCGGGATCGCCGAACGGCTGTCCGCCGGGCGCCTCCAGGAGCGGATGAAGGTCACCGGCGAGGACGACATCGCGCGGCTCGGTGAGGCCTTCAACAAGATGGCGCAGAACCTTCAGCTGAAGATCCAGCAGCTGGAGGACCTGTCGCGGATGCAGCGGCGGTTCGTTTCCGACGTGTCGCACGAGCTGCGGACGCCGCTGACGACCGTACGGATGGCGGCCGATGTCATCCACGACGCGCGCGTGGACTTCGATCCGATGACCGCGCGGTCGGCCGAACTGCTCGCCGACCAGCTGGACCGGTTCGAGACGCTGCTCGCGGACCTGCTGGAGATCAGCCGCTTCGACGCGGGCGCGGCGGCCCTGGAGGCCGAGCCGATAGACCTCAGAGAGGTCGTACGACGGGTGCTCAGCGGCGCCGCGCCGCTCGCCGAGCGCAAGGGCACGCAGATACGCGTCGTCGGCGACCAGCAGCCCGTGGTCGCCGAGGCCGATGCCCGGCGGGTGGAGCGGGTGCTGCGCAACCTCGTCGTCAACGCCGTGGAGCACGGCGACGGCAAGGACGTCATAGTCAAGCTCGCCACCGCGGGCGGGGCGGTCGCCATCGCGGTGCGCGACTACGGAGTGGGGCTCAAGCCCGGTGAGGCGACCCGGGTGTTCAGCCGCTTCTGGCGGGCCGACCCGGCACGCGCGCGTACCACCGGCGGTACGGGACTGGGGCTGTCCATCGCCCTGGAGGACGCGCGGCTGCACGGCGGCTGGCTGCAGGCGTGGGGGGAGCCGGGCGGCGGTTCGCAGTTCCGGCTGACGCTGCCGCGGACCGCGGACGAACCGCTACGGGGTTCGCCGATACCCCTGGAGCCCAAGGACTCCCGCCGTAATCGTGGACTTAATGACGCCGGTCTGCCGAGCGGGGGCGGGGACAAGCGCGCGACGGTCCCGGTGCAGCCGATGGGCGACCAGGGGTCGCCGATACCCGCGCGGACCCCGATCGCCCCGAGGATGGGCGCCACGACCGCCACGGCGGACCCGACGGCGCTGCCCGGCAACGGCGCGCGCGTGGTGCCCCGGCCGACCGGCGGCACCCGGCGGCAGGAGGACCGGACGCCCGTGGAGCCGGCCCGGAGCGAGGCCGCGGACAGCACGGACCCGGCCGGCGTACCGGAGGACTCGAACAAGCAGGGGGAGGCATCTCGTGGGCGCTGACCGCGCGGGAGGCGTTCGGCGGAAGCCGGCACGCGCGGCGGCGTACGTCGCGATGGGCGTCGTAGTGCTGGCGGGATGTGCCTCGATGCCCGACAGCGGGGATCTCCGGGGGGTCGAGTCGACGCCCCGACAGGACACCCAGGTGCGGGTTTTCGCGATGCCGCCCCGGGAGGACGCGTCGCAGGGGGAGATCGTGCAGGGCTTCCTGGAGGCGCTGACCAGCGACGACCCGACCTACAAGACGGCGCGCCTGTACCTGTCCGCCAAGGCCGCGCGGGGCTGGCAGCCGGAGCAGTCCACCACGGTGCTCGCCGACGGGCCGAGCACCGATGCCGTCCGTCCCCCGGTCGGCCAGGAGGACACCGGCACCTTCACGTACACACTCACCGGTGACCGGGTCGCCACGGTGGACTCGCAGCAGGCGTACGCGCCGGCGGACGGGAAGTACAGCAAGGCCGTACACCTGACGAAGGACGCGAAGAGCGGCCAGTGGCGCATCGATGAGCTGCCGCAGGGCGTCGTCATGGGTGAGTCGGACTTTCAGCGCAACTACATGTCGGTCAACAAGTACTACTTCGCGTCGAACACGTCGGCCGCTACGAACCCGCAGCCGATCGCCGTCGCCGACCCCGTGTTCGTACGGCGGCGGGTGGACCCCATGACGCAGATGGTGCGGTCGCTCCTCAACGGGCCCACCAGTTGGCTCGGGCCTGTGGTCCGGTCGAGCTTCCCCACCGGGACGGCGTTGCGGAAGGGCGTCACCTCGTTGACGCCCGACGACACGAACAAGCTGACGGTCCCGTTGAACCAGAAGGCCTCGCGGGTGGGACTGGCCCGGTGCAACGAGATGGCGACGCAGATCCTCTACACGCTCCAGACCATGACGCCCACAGTGGACGAGGTCGAGCTGCAGGCCGCCAACGGCGCGCAGTTGTGCCTCTACAAGGAGAGCAGCGCGGACACTGTCGGGGCACACGGCGCCGTCAACCGTCCCGAGTACCTGTACTTCCTCGATGACAAGCACCGCGTGGTGCGGATCGCCGGCGGCAGCCGCGGCACGCAGGCCGAGCCGGTGCCGGGCGCGCTGGGCGAGGGCGTCAAGCAACTGCGGTCCGTGGCCGTGTCGCGCGACGAGGAGACCGGGGCCGGGGTCAGTCTCGACGGGAAGTCGCTCTACGTCGGGTCGCTGGTGTCCGGAGCCTCGCTCGGGGACCCCGTGCTGACCAGCCAGGGCAAGACGGAGGCCGACCGGCTGACAGCGCCCAGCTGGGACGCGCAGGGCGACCTCTGGGTGGCCGACCAGGATCCGAAGAAGACCCGGCTGCTCCTGTTGCAGGAGGGCGCGGGAGAGCCGATCGCGGTGGAGACGCCGGGGCTGGACGGCCGTGTCGAGTCCGTGCGGGTGGCCGCCGACGGGGTGCGGATCGCGCTCGTCGTGGAGAAGAACGGCAAGCGGTCCCTGCTCATCGGGCGGATCCAGCGGAGCGGGGCGGCGGGGGAGACGCCGGTGGTCTCGGTGCTCGAACTGCGTTCCGCCACCCCGGACTTGGAGGAGATCACGGCCATGTCGTGGGCCGGGGACAGCCGCCTCGTGGTGGTGGGGCGCGAGCAGCAGGGCGTGCTCCAGATGCGCTACGTCCAGGTCGACGGCTCCACGCCGGAGGGCCCGGCGCCCGCGGCCCTGACCGGGGTGAAGGAGATCGCCGCGTCCGAGAACGACAAGCTGCCGCTGGTGGCCTACTCGGAGGACGGGATCGTGCGGCTGCCCAACGGGGCGCAGTGGCAGAAGGTGGTCAAGACGGGGTCGGCGCCGGTTTATCCGGGGTGACGCGTCGGGGTTTTGAGGTGGCGGACTGAAAGCGGCCGTCTCCGGTCGGGCTGAGGCTCGGTGGAGGCGGCCGTTTCGTGTGTGTTCCGGGGTGGCCTTGCACTCGTGTGGGTGACGGCTGTCGGCGGGTGCGTGGAGTTGTTCACAGGCCGTTGTCCACAGGGGTGGCCGGTCGGCGAGGGCGTTGGCACAGTGGTGGGCATGCGGGGGTGGTGGCGTGACCTCACGGATCTGGTGCTGCCGGCCGAGTGCGGAGGCTGCGGGAGGCCTCGCACGGTGCTCTGCCCGGAGTGCCGTGCCGTCCTGACCGGGGCCGTACCGAGCCGGGTACGACCGATGCCCGAGCCGGCCGGGCTCCCGGCGACGTACGCGGCGGCTCCTTACGCGGACGAGGTGCGCGCGGCACTCCTCGCCCACAAGGAACGAGGCGCACTGGCCCTCGCGGGGCCGCTGGGCGCGGCTCTGGCGGGCGCTGTGCGGGTGGGGCTTCGGGAGTGCGGGGTGGGGGTTTACGGGGCTGTGGCGGGGGTGGGT
>Ga0307515_10019505_pt1 | contig 12194 bp, 16 predicted proteins | sample 17_EM_MG_FD_194513 | JGI IMG/M metagenome (GOLD analysis project Ga0307515, IMG submission 194513) | Populus trichocarpa ectomycorrhiza microbial communities from riparian zone in the Pacific Northwest, United States - 17_EM | ecosystem: Host-associated > Plants > Roots > Unclassified | place...
CGTCGGAAGCCTTTTTCACTTCCGTGGAAAGGTCGGTCATGAAGGCGAGCTGCTGCTCCATGTCCTTCTTGGTGCCGAGCCGGCCGCCGGGCCCGGGGTGGCCGGGGATCTGGCGCTCCCAATCCAGCGCCAGTGTCCTCTTGAGCGAGGCCTCCCACTCGACCGGATAGGAATCGTTGATCGCGAGCCGCGAAGGCACCGCGCCGAGCGAATTGAAATCCACCGCGAACAGGATCTTCTCCTTGGGCAGGAACATCACCAGCGACGAGTCGGAATGATTCCGGCCGGTGTAGATCAGCTCGATCCTGGTACCGCCAAGGACAATGGCGCGCTTGCCGTCGACGACCTGATCGGGAAGGACGACGTCAGGATTTTTCAGCACCGCCAGCCGCTCCTTGGCCTTGCGGTGCGCGACCACGACGGCGCCGGCCTCCTTGAACGGCTTGCCGCCGGCGATGTGGTCGTAATGGTGGTGGCTGTAGACCAGATATTTGATCGGCTTGTTGGTGATCTTCTTGATCTCGGCCACATAGGCCACCGCCGCCTGCGGGCGGCCATAGCTGATCGGATCGGTGGCGAGCACGCCCGCCGGCGTGACCACGAACATCGCCTGATGGTTCCCATAGCGGAAGACATAGACATTATCGGTGCCCTCCACCTTGGTGGTCGCAAACAGCGGGGCGGCAGGCGCCGCGGCTGGTGCCGGCGCAGGTGCTTGTGGCGGTGTGGGTGTTTGCGTCTGTGCCTGTGAAATGCCGGCAAAACCTGTCGTGACGGCTGCAATCAAGGCGACGCAAAAAATCTTGTTGTTCATATTGTAATCCCCCTTACGGACTTAACCCCGCGGGAATGAAGACATTCCCCGGGACAGATTAATCCGTGCGTGGCTGCCATCGCAACGGCTGGGGTTACCTTGCCGAAACAACAACAGGGCCGGCCTTGTTCAGGCCAGCCCCGGATGCCTCGGCCGAAACCGAATGTTCGATCAGTGGATCGTGAAGATGTCCTTGAACGGGGTCGGCAGCGGCGGCTTCGGGAAGATCAGCTTCAGGATATCGGAGAGACGGATGCAGCCGCCTTCGGTCACGCCGCCGGCCACGATTTCCAGTTCTTCGATCGCCAGTTCACGGTTTTCGGTGTTGAGCTTGGTCATGACATTTCTCCGTCGGGTGAGAATGAGGTGAAGAGCTTCATTGCTCGTCATGACGCGACCATATGATCGTCGCCTGGAGATTTCCGTGACGATCATCACACGGCCCGGAATGGCGGTTACGGATCGGCCGATGCTTCAAACCGTGATTTGCCTCACGGCACCTCGCCCCAACGCGGACCTAGCCTGCTCGAGCTGACGATGCGGATGATCCTCGGTCCCATCGTCTCATGACAGGAGACAGCACATGGAATCCAAGCCAATCGAAGAGGCCAAGCCAATCGAAGCCATGCCGCTCAGGGAATATGAACTCGAAACGATCTCGGGCGGCCGGACCTGTAACCATGGCCCGCCCAGGGTCGAAGTGAGCATACAGTTCGGCCCTGACGTGCTGGTGTTCTGGAGGACCTCCAACTGCACCGGCCATTACTGGTACACGAAGTGACGCAGCACCCGCCTCAATAGTCGCGGCGCGGCCTTTGGTTGCGGCGCTGTTTTCCGCCCGCGTAATACGGGTTGACGACGCACTGCGCGGCGCGGCCGGATGCCGACGCGTTGCACTGTGCCAGCGAAGTGTAGCCGCATTCGAAGTAATAGTCGGCATAGCCCTGGTAAACCTGCAGGCAGACCGGATACCGGGGATCATAGGTCTGGGCACGCGCCGACGGCGTTGCCGAGACCACCGCCGCAATCGCCGAAACTGCCAAAGTCGCCCGAGTCAGATTGCGCATTGAAAACTCCTTAGGGACTGCAAGGTTTTCCTACAGGGATAACCCCGCGTTTGCCAGTAGTTCCCTGAAAACAAGGCCGCTTTTGGACCTGGGATGGGCTTGGCCGAACTACCTCGGGCGCGCCGGGCCAGCCTCCATCGATTTGTCCACCGAGATGTTGCGGATCGCCGTTGCAAGCAAATCTGCGCCGGCCGGGTCGGGCGGCAGCGCCGTTTCGGATTTGACCGCACCGGAAATAAAGCCGGTCAGTTTGCTGAACGGACAAAAGTCTCGCGCCGTCGTCACCGCGACAATGTCCGCTTCCGGAAAGACCATGATGAGCTGGCAGTGATATCCAACCGCCATATAGACGTTCCTGTTGGGCAGGGCCCAGAACGCGTTCGAATAGCGCAGGTCCGGCTCGCCTGAAAGTTTCATGTCCACCGTGGCGTGGGATACCCTGTCGATCCAGGCGGGCGGAAGCAGTCGCTTGCCTTCCCATGCGCCCTTGCGCAGATAGAGATAACCGATCTTGGCCATGTCGCGGGGCAACATCGCCAATCCGAATCCGCCGATGGCGAGGAGTTGCGGATCGCGCAGCCAGTTCGCGGTGCTGATCCCGAGCGGTGCGAACAACTTTTCTTTCGCATAATCCCGGGCGTCCATTCCGGTGAGCCTGGTGACGATGGCCGAGAGCAGCTGCGAGTTTCCGCTGTTGTAGTTGAAGCCATCCCCCGGTGCGTTCGACATCGGGCGATCGAGAATGAATTTGATCCAGTTCGGGCTGCGTCTCATTTCGATCGCTGAGTCCGGCCGCCCGTTCAGCGGTTCGGTCCAATCAATCCCGGAGGTCATGTCGAGCAGGTTCTGAACCGTAATCGCGTTTTTTCTGTCGTCGACCTCGATGAGCCTGCGGTCGCCAAAGAAATCCAGCAGCCGGTGGTCGAAACTGTCGAGCAGGCCATCCCTGTGCGCAATCGCCGTCAGAGTGCCGATCACAGCCTTGGTGGCGGAATTCATCGCGTGGGGAACGTCTGCAGCATACGGAGCGTAATAGGCGTCCAGCACGATCTTGCCATGCCGCGCGATCAACAGACTGTCAAAGCTGCGGCTGGTTCCGAACTCGACCAGCTTTGCAAGCGCCGTCGAATCCATGCCCTGCTCTTCCGGTGTGGACGTTTGCCATTGCTTCGTCGGCCAAATGGCATCTGCCTGGGCATGGGCGCTGGAGCCGCTGATTAAACCAGCAAGGATAAACAGGTTCAGCGCAATCCACGAAGCCGCAAATCGTTGGTGTCGCATGAGTGCTCCCGCCTGGATTGCAAGTATAGGCTTCGGAGTACGCAACTGCCACGACGGCCGGCGACAGGATTGTGATCTGGATCACTGAATGTTGCGGCGACGGTAGCGAGCCACTGCCAAAAAGGGAGGCCTGCCCGATCGGCGGCCTCCCCTTTTCTGTCTGTGCTTGCGACGGGCGCTACGCGCCGGATCCGCCCGCCACGATCTTCTCGTTCAGCTTCTGATCCACGATCTGGACCGTGCGGTCGATCTCGGCATTGGGCGCGCCGAGCTGATGCGAAATCAACTTCACCAGGAGGTCGACCCGCTCGATGAACGGGGCGCCGGCGGCCACCGCGCGGGCCGCCGATGAGGGCTTGAGCAGGCTTTCCGCCGCCTTGGCATATTTCTCGAAAGGCACCTGATCCGCCGGGTCGGCGCCGAGACGCCGGGCGATGCCGTCGACATGGTCATAGATCGATCGCGACAGCTTCAGATCGCCATGCACCGCATCGCGGATCGCCTGCGGCTCCGCCAGCGTGATGCAGCGGTAATTTCCGGTCAGCAGCATCGACCATTTGGCCAGCGGCACGAACAGCGAGTCGAACACCTTGAGCTTGACCGGGACGTCCTGGCCATCCAGCTTCACCGCATCGATGTCGGCTTCCAGCTCGCGCAGCAACTGGTTGTGTTTTTCATCTTCAAATGCCGCGGCCTTAAAGTTGGTCGGCAGGCCGACATGAAGCACATTCGCGGCCTCTTCCGGCGGGCGGAACGCCTGCGGATCGGGCGAGCAGAGCGACACCAGGCCCGGCTTGAACCGCTCCCACACCAGCGCATTGGTGTAGGCTTCCTCGAGGTCCATTTCCGCCAGTGCCGGGATGCGCTTGAGATAGGGCAGCGGCGGCATGTTCATGATCGACAGGCAAGGCAGCTTCGCCTCGGCGATCTTGATCATCAGGACGCGGATCGTGTGGTTGGTGTATTGCGGCTCCTGCATCGCAAGACCGACCAGATCGTAGCGGGAAAGGTCGACATCGCCGGGCGTGACCGCGTCCAGTTTCCCGGGCAGGTCGCGCGAGAAGATCGTCCGGTGCGCCGGCTCGTCGCGGAGCTTGATGCGAACTTCGGTGCCCTCGCGATTGATCAGTTCTGCGGTCTTGTTCCGGCAAACCAGAGTGACGTTGTGACCTGCCATCAGCAGCTTTGTCGCCAGCAATGAACCGTACGAGGCCCCAAGGATCAGAATGTTGCGCGCCATAGTCTCTCTTCCACCGGTTGTGCTGGATTTTCTTTGATGTTTCGCCCGACGCCAGGCCTTGAGAGTTTCCGTTCACGATCCGCATTTGGGGCGGAGCAACGGAGCAGGCCAATCGGGGGCAGCCCCTTTGGAAAGGAGCGCCCGTGGTATACAACGATCTTATCGGTATTACAATCACATAGAGGGCTTTTCGTGCACCCTCGCCAGCGCCCGGCGGGCCACGCCAGATACGATGATTCCGCCTATGGCTTTCCGGCGTTCGCTACAGGTTCGATCACCTGCTGATCGACCACGGTCAATCGCCCAGGCAGCGTCCCCGAGCGTAGCAACGTGGCGACATTGCTGGCATCTTCGATCGTGAAATTGCCCGCGATCTGCCCCGAGCCGCCCAGGATCGGCTCCCGGATAACCGGCGCTGACAGCACCTGGTCGTCGACGATGATGGCAAACGGCCGTCCGACATTCTCCTGCGTGACGCTGGCAAAGCGCCGTGTGCCACGCCCGTTGAACCGGAACGTCGCGATCGCTTGCAGGGTCCGCGCGTCGAAGCCGGGCGACGCATCGATGATATCGTCGCCCTCCATCACGGCCTCCTTCAGGACCAGATAAGGCTCCTTGGTCTTGAAGTCGCGTAGCACTTCGGATCCCGCCGGCGGGTTTTGCAGCGCCTGCGTGGCGTCCACGGACACATCGATCAGGCGAAACGTGATCCGCGCTCGCTTGGCAAATATCGCGGTCACACGTTCGGGATCCCTGACATCAGGCAGCAGCACGCGAATGCGATCGGCCTCGTCGGGCTGCACGCCCGCCTCCCTGATGCCGCTGTTGCGCAGGCGTTGGTCGATCATCTCGCCGGATTGCCGGACCAGTTCGTGCAGCCGCCCGGCGAACCCGGCCTCGGTCGGCATCAGCCTGACCAGCCCATCGCCATTATCAGTGACGCTGACGGTTTCGGGGGCCGATGGCGTGGTTTTGCCAGGCACGAGCTTGCCCAGCACGCGTTGCCGATCTTTGGCGTCCGCAATCCGGACTTCGACGCCACCGTCACGCAACGCCAGGCCGGCAAACGGGATGCGGCCTTCGCGCACGATCCGATACAGATCATCGCGCAGTTCGGTCACAACGGCTTCACGCAATGCGGCGCTATCGACCTTAAAAAGTATTTTCGAGCCGCCCTGTCTGGCCAGCGCCTTCTCGGCGTTGGCCACAACAGCCGCGCGCATCTTCTCGAGCTCCTGCGCGTCGTCGGAGGCGCGCGGGGCGGCCAGGGCCGAACACGCAGCGGATGCCAGCATCAAAGCGGCGATAAGTCCTGCCGTCCTGCTTCGCGCGTTCATGATCACTGCGTCCTCTCTTCTGGCGGCACAGGCCCACCAGTCCTTTGGTGCTGCGATGGCTCGCGAGGTTCAATCGCCTGAGGTAGGGGTGAAATTCCGCCGGATCGTAAAACCCTTGCCAAAGAACCAGGGCCAAGATGAACTCCCCCAGCCATTTCGTCCGGGAGACGCCGCTTGAGCTCGATCGATACGCTGTTCACCAACGCAAAATTCGCTGACGGTTCGCTCAACGATATCGCCGTCTTGCACGGACGCATCGCCGCCATTTCACCGGCGGGGACCCAAATCCACGCCGGTGCGCCGGCATGCGACCTCGGCGGCGCCCTGGTCGTTCCCGGATTTGTCGAAGGACATATCCACCTCGACACCAGTTTTTATGGCGATGCCTGGAAGCCCCACAAGCCCTACACCAACGGCTTTGATGTCCACGAACGGGTCGCCTTCCAGGCGCAGAACTTTGCCGAGGCCGCCCCCGTGGAAGTTCGCGCCAAAAATCAGCTCGAGCTTTGTATTGGCCGTGGCTCAACGCACATGCGCAGCCATGTCACCGTGGACGGCAGCGTCGGGCTCAAAACACTGGAGAAGATCCTCGCGGTGCGCGAGGCCTACAGGGAGATCATCGATATTCAGCTCGTCGCGTTTCCGCAGAGCGGCATCCTGCAAAGCCCCGGGACGGCTGAGTTGCTGGATGAAGCCATCGCCATGGGCGCTGATCTCGTCGGCGGCCTCGATCCCGCGGGCTTCGACCGCGATGTCGAAAAGCATCTCGATGTCGTGTTCGGCACTGCGGAGAAACGTGGCGTCGGCGTCGACATCCACCTGCATGACAGCGGGACGCTCGGCGTGTTCGAGATCGAACAGATTGCGGCGCGTTCGCACGCACTCGGCATGGAAGGCCGTGTCGCCATCAGCCACGCTTATGCGCTCGGCGATGTCCCAGCGGATATCGTCAAACGCACTGCCGAACTATTGGCGGAAAGCGGCGTCGCGATCATGACCAACGCACCCGGCCGCCGGCCCTTCCCGCCTGTCGCGCTTCTACGTGAGGCCGGCGTCACCGTCTTCGGCGGCAGCGACAATATCCGCGACTCCTGGTGGCCCTACGGCGACGGCGACATGCTGGGCCGCGCTAACATGATCGGCTACCGTTCCGGCTTCAACACCGACGACGAATTGAAGATCGCCTTCGACGTCGTGACCACGGCCGGCGCCAAGGCGCTGCGGCTCGAAGGCTATGGGCTTGCGGTCGGCGACAAGGCTGATTTCGTCACAATGGATGCGCAGCACGTGCCGGAAGCAGTGGTGGCCATTCCTCGTGGCCGATCGGTCTACAAAAACGGAAAACTTGTCGCGCGCGACGGCAGGCTTGTCCGATCCTAGGCTACCTCACGCGCCAGCCCATTTCCCAGAAATCGGCTTCCAGCCTGGTGGCTTCCCTGAAGATCGCGACCAGTTCGGCCTCGCGGCCCGGCGTCGAATAGCGTTCGGCAAGCGCCTCCAGATGCGCCCGCGCATTGTCAGCGACTTCTTGATACGGCGCACCGGCATATTCGGCGATCCAGACGCGATAGGGATTGGTGGCCGCGTTCGCATGAGGGTGCGCGGCGAGCCTTGTTGCGATCTCTGCATAGCCGATCACGCAAGGCGCCAGCGCCACCTTGAGCGACAACAGGTCGCCGCGCATGCCGGCATCGAGCACATAGCGTGTATAGGCCAGCATCTCGACCGCCGGCGGCGCCTTTTCAAGCTCGGTGGGTGAGAGCCCCCAGCCGGCGCAAAGTTTCACATGCAGGTCCATCTCGACGTCGAGAATTGCCGATATCCCCGCGGCCGCTTCACGCATGTCCGCGAGCGAGGGCGACTTGTAGACGGCGAGCGCATAGGCGCGGGCGAACTCGATCAGGAACAGATAATCCTGAACCAGGTAATGACGAAACGCCGGCTCGGGAAGCGAACCGTCCGCCATGCCGTTGGTGAAGGGATGTTCGGTATAGGCGCGCCACTCGGCCGAGGCTGCCGTCTTCAGTCGCTCGAAGAAACTCATGATTCTTTCGCGGTGCTCTCGGTGGATGGCTTACCTGGTTGATAGCAGACCACGCGAACGGCGCGCCAGCCCATGTTCACAAGTGCACAGCATACAGCAACCCTTAACGCGCCTGCGACCTTTTGCGCCTAGGTCCGCGCTTACTGTGCCGGAACTCCGTAGCCCGGACCGCCGTTGACGTGCATGGAAATCGTTGTCCGAAAACCTGTGATCATTGCCGTGATTGTCGCGGCTATCTCGATTGTCACCCTGCTCCTGGTGAATCACACCAATCTGATCGTCGACAGACGGCCTCCGCAGACGCCTCCCGGCACGACGTTCAACACGGTGAATGGCGTCGGCGCGAGCGCCAGCCCGACCCTGCCTGAACCGTCGATCAAGCCGACGCCGCCTGGTCCGGCGCCGGTTCAGCCGGCCGCTCCAGCCAAGTAGTCGCCGACGTAAGTAGCGCCAGCCAAGATCGATCACTGATATTCTTGATGATGGTGCTGGTGCGATCCGAAGAAAAGGCGACCTTGCGGCCGCCCTTTGCATTTCCACCTGCCTTGGCAGGTCGGTGCATCAGACAACCAGCTGCGCGCCGGTGGAATGGCCGTGCTTGTCGTGGCCCACGATGTACCAATGGCCGTTCATTTCGTAATAGGCGACCTTGCCGCCGGTGACGGTTTCGAGTTCGGCATCGGCAAGCGCGCAGGTGTCCTGGATGGCGGCGTTCTGGATCTCGGTATTCATGACGGTGTCTCCCTTTGCTCCGGGCGGCGCGACCATCGCGCCCGCTGTTCGGTGAAAAGACAATGCCTGCTGGCGGGCCGGCGCGCTGTTCCCTGGGTGACAGGCTAGGGAATCAGCCCTTTGAACGTCGGTAACGAAAAATTAACCCTACGCGCTCCACCTTTCAGCAGCTGGAGGACTCGGGAATGCAGGTGTTCAGAATTACGTTGAGTGACGGTGCGAGGAAATTCCATACCGCCATTCAGGCACCGGATGCTGCAGCCGCGGAGGCGAAGGCTGCCGCCTATTTCGATACGTCGAAGTGGCAGATTCTGAGTATCCGGCGCGCCGGCGTGGTTGCCGCTAAACCGGGACCACACTCCGTGGCGGCTTGATCCGCTGGGCCGAAGAAAAAGTGGCAGATGACGCCGATAGCTGTCATCAGCAGCGCCCACTGTGATCGCCATCACGGCCCCCCAATTCTGGCGCCGTATGATGTTCTCATCACATCGATGAGGACACCAATGACAAGGCTACTCGCTATCGCAATCGCTCTTTCGGTCGGCACCGCAAGCGCCGAGACGAACCCTCCTGCGCTTGATCAGGCTCCGAACCCGCCTATGGTCCGAAACATTGGAATTGCGGAGCAAGGTGACGCCATCATCGTACGGAATCGCAAGACAGAGCCCGAGCGTAAAGTAGAGCCCGCCCCCGCGACCAAGCCCGAGCAGAAGTAACATTGGGTCATTGGGTGACCTACAGAACGCGTAGCGACTTCAGCGAGCAGCGATGATCGTGCAGGATTACGTCTTCGGCGTTCGCTGCCTACGGCGGACAGGTCGGCTAATCCGCCTACGGCCCTGGGATGATGGCTCTTAACGCCTCATCGCCTGCCGGCGTTATGCAGTATGTTCGGCCGTCTGGTTGTTTTTCAATCCAACCCTTCGCAAACATTCCCGCAATAACTTGCTTGCCTGCTGGATGCATGTGTTCTGGCTTGAGCCCACGCGTGGGGCTCATCTTTTGTAACGCGGTGCGCTCCGTGGCGTGCGGAATGTGGCTGGGCCGCGCTGGCATTCATTTTCCCTTCGCCCTCAGCCCTGCTCTACAGGCTCGGGGGCATTCGCTAGAGCCTTTTCCGTTCCGATGGAATCGGAACGGGGCTCTGGATTCTTGATTTGACGCGTTTTCTTCACGCGAACCGGTGTCCACTTCGCTGGAAAACGCTCTAGTATGTCAGCGGCAGCACGCGTTGCACAATCGCGCCGAGGCAAACGAGCACCACGAGCAACTTGAGCAGCTTTGCCAGTCGACCGTCGGTAGCGAACTTGTCGATGGCCCAAAAACAGATTGCGCCGACGACGACGATAATTAAGACCCCAATCAAAACTGAAATCATGTTGCCCTCGGCGTGTTGTCGATTTTTACTTCGCCTTTGCCTTCAGACCCAGTGCTACCAGGCGGCGGATGGCGTGCGCTCGGGTAAGCGCTTTGTCGGATGACGCTGCAATCCAGGCATCAATTGCCGCTAGTTCGGTAGGGTGCCAGCGCTCGCCAATCTGAATGCCCTTGCCAGTCGGCGGCGGCCCCCGTTTTTTCTTTGGTACCACAGCTGTCTTTGCCATAAATCATGGTACCATGGAAATCACCTGGCGGGAAACTGGAACTTCCGCCCCACCGCTTACTTGAAGAGGCCGCCAACTGAGGCGGCCTATCCGGGTTCCGAACTGACATTGTTGCAGCTATGGCAGCGGAATATCCTTGCGGCTGGATGGTGTCCAAGGCCACGAAGATCTGTCAAATGCTTCATGGGCGCGCCGCATTGCTCGCAGGTAGGCGAAGGCGGTTCGTCTGGAGGGGCCGGTGCGTCGGTCAATGAAGCGGGTTCAATTCAACGCCCGTCTCGATCTCCCGAAGCTGCTGAATTAGATCGTCGCGTTTCTTGCAAGGCGGAAGCGTTTCTACATCTGCCCGGACTTTGCGAGCCAGATCGATCAGGCGCTCTTCAAGAGTCGTGCTGTAATTGAACCCGTGGCGCTGCATGGCTTTACTCCGGAGCCTTGAGTTCGCTGTATTGCCAGCCCGCCGTCTCCGACCTCATCGGATCGCGCGCGACGGTGCGCGTCAGCAAGTGATCGCACTTGGTGCACTCAAAGGTGCGGCTGTCGTAGCCCTCCGAGGCCGAGCTGATTCTGTTCAACATCATTCGGTTGGAACATTTTGGGCAACGGGGCCGCTCGATAGGAATGAGTGAAGGTTCTGGACGGGTGTGTGGTTGGGCCATGTGATGCGTCCCTGCAACCGGCGGGAGTGCAAAGCACTCAGTCACCGGTCGAAGCCGAGTCGGGGCGGTGATCGCACCATCATGCCGCGTCGCAATGTCGACCGATGGTCAAAACAGCTCACATTCCGAAATAATGGGCGGAAGTCCGTTGCGGGTCAGGTAGGCGCGTGTTGCGAACGGGCGCAAACGGGATTGCAGAAAGGGCAGCCTTGCGGCTGCCCTTGCATTTCGGTCTGCGTCGCAGAACCGTGGCGTTCGTTAGCTGACCTGAGTCACACCGGTCGACTGGCCGTATTTGTTGTGGCCGACGATGTACCAGTGGCCATTCATTTCATAGTAGCTGACTTTGCCGCCGGTGACGGTGTCGAGCTCGGCGTCGGCAAGCACGCTGGTGTCGAAGATATCGGCGTTCTGGATCTCGGTCTTCATGGCAGTGTCTCCCCTTTTGCTTCGAGCGGCGCAACCATCGCGTCCGTTGTTCGATGAGGGGATCAGCCGGCCCGGCCCGCTGTTCCCTGGGGGACAGGGGTATGTGAGGGGCAATCCGGTGGCCAAACGACGGCCCGATACCCAGAAATTAACCCTTTACTAACCATACACCGGGCAAAATTTGCCCAGTGAAGTCGAGTGTCGTCAGCCGCGTAAAACGGGAGGAACCCCGTGGACGCCAGTGCGGTGCCTCACTTACGGACCGGTGGCCCTTCGGCCGCCGCGAAGACGTCTGGCAGCCGTGGCCGGCAGACGCGGGGAGAGGCGGCAGTTATGGTCGACGTGACGGCAGGTCGGGGCGCAGGGGCGAGCGGCGGATTCCCCAGCCTCAGTGAAATCGGCAACATCCTCAGGCGCGGCGATCTCTTCCTCGCGCTCGGCGTTCTCACCATCCTGGTGGTGCTGATCCTTCCCCTGCCCTCGATCGTGCTCGATCTCTTCCTCGCGATCTCGATCACGGTGTCGATCCTGATCCTGATGACCTCGCTGTTCATCCAGGCGCCGCTGGAATTCTCGTCGTTTCCGACCATCCTCTTGATCTCGACCATGCTGCGGCTGTCGCTCAACATGGCCTCCACCCGGCTGATCCTGAGCCACGGCCATGAGGGCACGGCGGCGGCCGGCCACGTCATCGAGGCCTTCGGCAATTTCGTGATGAGCGGTAATTTCGTGATCGGAATTATCGTGTTCGCGATCCTGGTGATCGTGAACTTCGTCGTCATCACCAAGGGTTCGGGCCGTATCGCCGAAGTCGCCGCCCGCTTCCAATTGGACTCGATGCCCGGCAAGCAGATGGCGATCGACGCCGATCTTTCCGCCGGCCTGATCGACGAGAAGACCGCGAAAGCCCGCCGCAAGGAACTGGAAGACGAAAGCGGCTTCTTCGGTGCGATGGACGGTGCCTCGAAATTCGTCCGCGGCGACGCC
>Ga0307515_10019506_pt1 | contig 12194 bp, 1 predicted proteins | sample 17_EM_MG_FD_194513 | JGI IMG/M metagenome (GOLD analysis project Ga0307515, IMG submission 194513) | Populus trichocarpa ectomycorrhiza microbial communities from riparian zone in the Pacific Northwest, United States - 17_EM | ecosystem: Host-associated > Plants > Roots > Unclassified | place...
AATAAATTAATAAGGCATAAGCTATATAGAGGGCTATAACCTATTAAAATACTAGAAAGACTATAGGAGGTTATATTATAGGACTTTATTATTAAGTTATTAAAGTTAAGAGATCCTATTAGTAGATAAGATTACGACGCGATCTTAGTAATAGTAGATAAGCTTATAAAGTGGGAATACTTTATAGCATGCACAGAAGAAATATCAGCGGAAGATATCGCTAGAATCTATGTTAAAGAAGTGTTTGTAAGATATAGAGTACTAAATAAGATTATATCGGATAGAGATCTAAGATTTATAGTAGTATTCTAGGAAGTGTTCTTAGTAAAGTAAGGAGTTTAAGCAGTAACTTTTACCGCATATTATCTATAGACAGACGGTTAAACAGAAAGATTAAATTAGACACTAGAGTAGTATTTAAGGTATTATATTAATTATATATAGAATAATTAAGTATCGCTATTACCAGTTATACAGTTTATATACAATATAACACCTTAAGAAGGAATAGGCATATTACTATTTAAGGCAAATTATGGATATAAGCTAAGAATATTGTTATTACTACGGTAAGTAAAGAAAACGAGTAGTATAGCCAAAGAAGGGATAAAGATATTAATGAATCTTTATGTAGACCTTATAGAATTAGTAAAGAAAGTATAAAAGAGAATAAAAAGGTACTATAATGTTAAGAGATCTAAGGGACTAGATCTTAAGGAGGGAGATAAAGTATAGCTACTATATAAAAATTTTAAGAGTTAACGACTAAGTAAGAAGTTAGACCACGTTAGACTAGGACCTTTTAAAATTACATAAAGAATTTCACCGGTTATATTTAAGTTAAACCTACTAGCCAAAATAAAGATCTACCCTATATAGTATATTGTAATACTAGAGCCAGTATATAAGAATATTAAGCCACTAGTCTATAAAGCAGATATATATAGAGGATAAGAAGAAGACAAATGGTAAGTTTTAAAGATTATTAGTTATAAGGACATTAACGACGAAATATAGTACGAGGTTAAGTAGATAGGCTATAATAAGACTACCTAGGAGCTACTAGAGAATTTAAGGAATATTATAAGAAAGGTATAGGAGTATCGGAAGAGATTAGGTTAGGTAGTATTAATAAAAAAGGATTGCTAAAGAATAAGTTATCTAAGGGGGACCTAAGAAGAGCAGTTGCCGAACTACTTAGATCTATTTCCTTTCTTATTAGAGGAGAATCCGTTTTTTTATTGCCAAGTTCCTATAAACCTTATTTTATAAGTTTCTACTCCTTAGAGCAAACCTTTTTATAAACCTTCTTAAGACGGATTAACCGAGTGGACGCCATAAGATGAGACTTAAGGGCCTATTGCTAAGTATCGGCAGCCTCCTATTCTATATTACGAAAATAGCGCAGTTCCGCAAGAGTAATAAACAGTTTATTATCTAGCTGCGTAGTAGTAGATTAAACACAAGACCCTAAGACAAATTAATTAGGGAACTAGACGACTACTAAGAGTAATAGGTTATATATATTTAGCATTAGAGACAGAGCGAACGTTATAGGATGAATAAATATTCGCTTTAGTGCACTCTAAGTAAAAAAACGGTTGTTGTAAAGATGGACTCGCCAATATAATATAGACTAGCCCCTCTTTTAAACAACAAGAATACGGAGATAGTATAATCTTACTAAGAGACAATATCGCAGTAATAGTGCGAGCACGACGAGCAGTTAAAGACGAAGAAATTGCTTTAGGTATAATAAGTAAAGATATTAACTAAATTAATTAGATAGATATTACACCTCTAATAAACGACTTAGAGATATTAGGAATCTTTAAGGACAAAGATAAAGAGGAGGGAGATGGTATTACGGACGCTTTAAGTACAATATTATAACTACTTAGGGAAGAGTCGGAAGAAGCTAGTTAGTTAATTTAGGCACGGTCTAAAATAGAGCCGATAGAACTATGTAATAAGGAATAGTAACTAAGGTTATATAATATAATCTGTATAATCTATATAATTTATAAGATCTGTGATAAAGTAGATAGAGTACACGTTTATTATATATAAGAAGGATTTTATAGGAGTACGGTTGTGTATTTAAGGACCCTTAATCCCTACCTAGATAGTTCCTTCCTTGTAGTAATTCTTAGAATATAATTAAAGTTAATCTATTGAGCAACCACTCTACTAGTTATTATTACGTTGTTAACTTTTATACTTGCATTTCCTACACACCTAGCCTATTAACGAGCCTATTGTAGTTCCTGCTACAAGGTTCCGTTACACTAGGAAGTAAGTATATTACCCTACCAATTATATAACGATTTGGACACCCGTTCCTTATATAGGGAGAGACTCTACGGACGTATATTTAGGAATCTTTTAACTATAACCCGTACTACCTTACTAGTATAGAAATTTACCACCTATACCGCCGTTTTAGCTACCCGTTAGCTGAAAAGCTATATAGAGTCCTTAAACGCTTTGGATACGACGACGTTAATAGGAAGGTAATTGACTACCTAACTAAATACTGCTCCTACTGCTAGAAATACGGACGTTCCCTAGGCCGATTTAAGTTTACCCTTTATAATGATCTTGACTTTAACCACTTAGTGTATGTAGATATTATGTATATTAACGGCAGCCTAGTACTATATATAATTGATAAGGCAACCCGTTATTAAGCCGCCCGCTAGTTATAAAATATATCTATAAAGTATATGTGGGATATTTTACGGACCTGCTGGATTAATATATACGTCGAACCTCCGTAGTATATCACCTATAACGCTAGTAGGAACTTTATTAGTAAGGAATTCTAGTAGTATGCTATAGCTATATTAATAAAGGCTATTCTAGTTAAGGCGTATTAGTCCGTTAGGCTTATTAAGTAAGCTTACCTAGCCTTACAGAGAGCTTACTAGATTATTATGGACGAATATAAGGACATCTAAAAGGAACTGGCTCTACAGATAGCCGTAAAAGCCGTTAATAACACCGCTGGCCTAGATAGACTAGTACCTACCCTTTTAGTCTATAGAGCCTACCTAAGGATAAGCAACCTAGGCCCTCCTACCCTGTCTATTATAGAATAAGCAGCTATAATACGGAAGGCAATGGCTAAAATAGTTAAATTATAGGCCAAATAAGCAGTTAATAGCGCTTTATATTACCGCAACGGACTAGACACAACCTTAGTTTATAACCTCCCGCTTAATTCTAAAGTCCTTATATGGCGTAAAAGCGGTAATTAGACGGGACCTTACCGTTTACTAGCCGTAGAAAACGAAACGTGCTGTATATAACTCCCTAGCGGACCGACTAGCTTTAGGAGCACGTCTATAAAACCCTACTTTCGGCCCAAAAACACCTATAACGTCAAGCTAGACGAACTAGAAGCAACCGCTAAACTAGATGAACTAGAAGCGACTGCCGAATTAGACGAACTAGAAGCACCCTTACCTACCCTAGAAGTCCTCTAAAAACCCACTAAACCTATTAAACCTGCCGTAAAGCGTAGCTAAGGACGCCCCCAAAAGCACCCTATAACTAAGAACCCCGTAATAAAAAATTACTTAACCTCTATAGGAATATCCGCAAGGCAATCTCTGCCTACGGATATATTAGTTTTAGTATAGAAAACCCCTTTTACGGACTTACGACGTAAAGAGATTAACGGACTACTTAAGAAGGGCGTCTTTGCGGTTATAATGGAGAAAGATGTTCCGTAAGGCGTCCGTATATTTAACTTATGCTTTATTAATAAAATTAAGCACTCTGGTACTAATAAAGCCTTTAAAAAGTTAAGGCTTGTTATATAAGCTTATAACAACTAGGGAAAGGACTTAGTCCTTATATAATCGCCTATAATTTAACGAGTTAGTTAACGGATTATACTTATACTTATACCTAGACTACAGCAAACTAAGCCCGTAACCCTATACTTACGGGATATCTTATAAGCCTATATATAGTCTAATATCTACCTAAGTAGGGACATCTTTATATAACCACCCTACGAGCTTAACCTATAACTAGAAACAATTTTATAGGTTATAAAACCTCTTTACGGAGTACTAGAAGCCGGAAACCATTAGTTTAAGATATACTACTAGTATTACGTTAGTAAACTCAAAATAGAACAGTTGACCTATAACCCCTGCCTCCTATACACTCTATTAAACGGCCTTAGTATTATTGGACTCTAAATAAATAATACCCTCTTCCTAGTAAACTAAACCTTTGCGGATGCTAAAGAAACTAAACTATAAAAGGCTAAGTTCTTAATAAAGCTGTAAGAGTAGTTAACTAAGTAGAATCTAATTAAGTTTAATAGAGGCCTAATTATATAAAAGGGCAACCTAATTAAGCTGACTTAGGAACGCTAAGCTTAAAACCTAAAGCCTGTTATAGCAAAGCCTATAGACCTTACTAGTTCCCGTAGAGAGACCCGTAAGACCGTAAATATAAAGGACTAATATACTGTATAGCGTGTAAGAGGCGCCTATATTGCTATAGTCTGTTAACCTAAATCTGCTTACGATTTATCCTTTATGGCCTAGGCAATAGACCTATAAGAGGAAAATATTAAGCAGCTTAATAAGCGCATTTAGTGGCAAATTGATAATGCAGTAAGGGGACTTACTTTTATACCACTAGACCTAAACTTCCTTAGCCTACTAGCATTTACAGATGCCTCCTTTACTAATAATAAAGACCTATTATTATAAATTGGCTTTATAATTGTACTTATAGACCATAATTAGGACGTAAATATACTGCACTAGTCTTTAATTAAGTGCAAATAAGTAACCTATAGTATACTAGCTTTTAAACTATATGCACTAGCTTATGGATTTAATATAACAGCCGTAATTAAATTAACGGTCTAGAAGATTCTATAACTAGAGTAGTTACCCCTGGTTTTATATACCGATTTAAAGTCCCTCTATAACTGCCTAGTTAAACTAGGTACAATATAAGAGAAGAGGCTTATAGTCGACCTAATGTGCTTATATTAGGCCTATGAACGACATGAAATTACGAAGGTTAAATAGATTAGCGGCGGAAGTAACCTAGTAGACGCCATAACTAAGGCAAAGCTGTGTTAAGCCCTTAAAACCCTAATTAATATAAATAAGCTTAACCTAAAGGTTATAAAATGGGTGGAACGAGACTAACGGAGTACTATAGTTTATTTACGGCCCGTTGGAAGGCCGTACGGTATATTTACGGCCCGTTGGAAGGTTATACGGTTTACTTTACGGACCGTAAGTAGGACTTACGGCCCACTTGGAGTACCGTTTAGAAGGCAGCCCAGAAGACACCTTAGGAGGGATCTCCTATGGATTTCTTATATATTTCTTTTGTGTTTTATAGTTCTACTAAAGCAATTACGGAGGCTATATACAAGTGGTTCCATTTTTCAAGTACCGCTAGTATATAATTATAGCACCTATTATACTAACTACGTGCTTACGCGTTCGGTACACCAAGTACGTATTTACGCGTTCGGTGCACTAACCACCCGCTTACGCGTCTGGTGTACTTTTAAAGCACTAACTAATTAGGGGGGGAATTGCATTAGTATATAGACTACGTAGTCTGCTTTAATATAAGAGACAGTTACCACCATCCCAAAGAGCATACGATACTATATGTATTTCGTGCCCTAGGATATAACTTACTTGTACTATTAAGTTGGTACAAACATTCTTTAATACTATAGTATCGTTTTAGGTGTAATTTAACCTATATACGTCTTTAATTAATATCTTAATTGCCTTCCCTTAGCCGCGTTATTAGTTTTTATAAGGAAGTAATAGCTAAATAGCTTATACGCGTATTTCCTTCCTTTTAAATAGCGCTATTATAACGGAGTTATATTGGTAAGCTTGCGGCTATTTACTAAAAGGGTATTAGAAGGTAAAGTATAAAAACACCTTGCTTATTAAGCTTAATCCTTTTTCTTAACACCTTATTTCCTATTATTAACCTTTATCCAATTTAGACGTATCTTTAATATATTATTAAGATTTTCTTTTTCCCATTATTAATTTAATATACCTCTTTATTCTTCTATTAACAACTCTTTTAAGTAAATTTAATAGTATATCCTAGCCTAACCTTTATATATAAAACTCTAACCCCTACTAACCCGTAACTAGTACTAGTCCTACCTAAATAATTTTGCCTATATATCTTTAAAAGACTATAAATCTAATAATAGGATTCTGGAGGCTTATAATAAGACATACTATATTAGATCTAATACCTTTTCTTAGGAATAAGGCAAGTTGCCGTCACGTACGGCAAACTGCCGTCACGTGATGGCAAGTTGCCATCACGTGTCGCCGCGGCACTAGCGTGGCGAGGAGCCTTAGGTTCCTCGCCCTCCCTCATTCCAATTAATAAGCTTTATTAACCAACATTACTATAACCCTACTCGAGTAGTCGTTATTAGTAAGTTACCCTATATAACTAATACTGATTAGTGGTTAAATATATAGTCAACCATAGAGCAGCTAGGTTTTTAAATAGAAGAGATAGTCTTATATAGGGGTGCTATATGCGCTCATATAGAATGGATCCCGGCGATACTATACTACCTTAAACTTGCGGAAAACTAGTAATAGAAGTGTTACTAAGTACTAGGAGATACTAAGTTGCGTCTATTACGCAGAACAACCGCGTTTACGAAGATTTGGTTAAGTACTTTAGGTTAGAAGTATCACTAAACCTAGGGTCCTAAGTTAACGTCCAAAACGCGTTAAATAACGTCTAAAATGCGTTAAACAATATCTTAAATTGCCTACCTCTTAATAGCAAACCTACGAGATCCTACAAAACCGAAAATCCTACCTACCTTCGACGTATAACACCCTGTCAATTTTACACCTACTATAGCGTTAACCTACCTAAAGAAGTATAAGGAAGATATTAACCTAAAAATATAAAATAAAGCTATAATTGACTTTGCAAACGCTAATAAACAAGACTTAAATGGATTTTTATTATACTATATAGTATATTATAAGGACAGTAAATACAATAATACCGCGCTATAGGAATATATAGAGGAGGACTTTATTAGATAGACAAAGGAAATATAGGCCCCCGTAAATAAGGATATTATATAGGACTTCTGTAACTTCCTTTAGAAGAATAAAGTATTTGTCCCTAAGGATAGGGGTACTATTAGAGACAATATTTAGGAGCAGGTTATTAACGCAAAAGAAGAGTATAAATGGACTCTATAAGAGATTAAGCACCAACTACGCACTATAAGGAAGCTTAACTTACGATAGAACCTAAGTAATATACCTCTAGAGACGAACCTACCTCCGCCTTTAACTCCTCTATATCTAATTTAACCCGTAACCTTAATATTAGATACTATACCCTAATAAAAGCAGGCATAAGATCCTATTACTTCGCGATTTAATAACCTTTGGACTCTACCAACCAGACCTACGTCCCCACTGCAGCCTATAATATAACCCCTACCTTCTCTATCCCAATCTTAAATCGGAAGCAGTTTAAAATTGCTTATAGAGCTTACGAAGCTCTATTTAGATTAGGAGAAGAATTTTAGCAGGAAATTATATAATGTTCTTAATTTAAAACTACGTATCTTTTATAACTGTTACTAGAAGGTAGAAATAGAGTCTAATTAATACTATAACGCCTATTCTGTTATGCTTAAGGGCCGAGCCAGTACCTTCTATTATAATTATTTAGTAGGAAAAGGATATAATTTTAACCGTATAATATATAAGTTAAGATACCACTTTAAAACAGAAGAGAATAAGTAGCAGTATATATTAGAATAGAGAGAGACTACCTTTTTAAAGATTATTGCTATAAACCTAGGTGTCCCTTAGCTTAATTATCTTTAAAAGCTCTTTAATTAACTTTAAATAATTTAGCGTGGTTTATCCGAATCATATTAAGAGGACTTTAGCCTATATAATTAAGTCATTAGCGTATATTAAGGTGTTAAAGAATGTAACCTTGCTTTCTTTAATCCTGTAAATACTTATAAAGGAGTATATGCTTAATTAAGATCTTTTATTAGCACCGCTCTACGCTCTTAAAAAGTATAGTAATTTAACGCCTAACTTTAACCTACTTTAATTAACCCGCCTAACTAATATAATTATAACTGTTGGTCACACAGGGTGACTCACCAATAACGACTACTCGAGTAGGTTACAGTGATGTTAGTTAATAAAGCTTGTTGATTAAAATAAGGAAGGGCGAGGAGCTTAAGACTCCTCGCCACGCTAGTGCCGCGGCGTCACGTAACGACCGCTTGCCTCATTCCTAACACTAGCAACTCTTCTTTTATGGTTGCCATCTATATATAAATACTGCTTGACTAGCGTAACAAATATAAATCCTCCTTACTTACTATTGCCATTGCAATATAAGTCTCGCTATTTTAAAATTTGCCTCTTAAAGCGGCTCGTACAAATGCCTCTAAACCAAAGCTTATAGATTGCTATTTAGTGAAAATACTAAACTAAGGAGAAGAAGAGAAAGGAGAAAGAATTATTTAGAAGTAGTAGGCGGATATCTTACAAAGGCCGCCAAGGCGCTAGTGGTAAGCGAGCCAATAGCGATTTTCTATCCCGGGGATAGAAAATCCTAATTGGCTGGTTAAAGTTAGGGTCTGTAGAATATCGCAGGTAGCATGCCCTAGTACCGTTATCTACCTTACTAAGTTCCATAAAAAGCTTTTAGTAATTCTTTTTTTGTAAATATAATGCTGCAGGAAGATAGTAAGGTATTAGTTTAGCTACAGGTGGAAGTAGCAAAAGTCTGTTTGGGTAGTAGTACGGTACTAGCGGCGGTAGTAATAGTGGTTAAGTATAGAGCTTATCTATCAGTCGGTTGGTTAATCGTAGGCGTATAGGCATAATTATTTGGTCGGTAGATCGCAGGCGTATTAGCGCGATTAGTATCGTAATAGTAGGCATAGCGGCGCTATCGGTTTGTCGATAGTATATAGTAGTGCGGTGCCAGTATAGGGTTGGTTCTGTAGGCAGATTGGCACGGGATCTTATTATAGGGTTGATTCGCAGGTATATTAGTTATAATAGTTATTAGGTTTATAACTGCTGTAAATACTAGCAGTTCTTTCTTTACGCTTATAGCGTTACTAGCGTGACTATGCCATTCTAACCGCTTCCCCCTTATATTACTCTCTTTTTATAATACCCTCCACAAGAACTCCCTGTCTAAATTACGCTAGTAGCCACCTCTGTAGCTACTTTAGGAACCGCAGGAGTCTTAGAATCTTTATAGAGGAATAGGTAACTATTGCTGCTAATTAAAGATACTATTTATAAATCTGGGTTATTGCAGAGGCTTTTGCAGAAGCTTTTGCAGAAGCTTTTGCGGAGGTTACTACGGAGGTTACTGCGGATATTGCTGCGGATATTGCTGCGGATATTACTATAGAGATTTTTATAGAGGTTGCTGCGGAAGTTGCTGCGGAAGTTGCTGGTGGGTTAGGATATTGTTTATAGATTTGGCTTATTATACTAGTTGTCCAGGCATAGTAGGGGTTAGGGGAGACGTTTTGGCGCTTAAGTGGGACGGAGCTTGCGCGGACGGAGCTTGTGTAGACGGAGCTTGTGTGGACAGAGCTTATATGGACGGAGCTTATAGAGATAGAGCTTGTACGGACAGAGCTTGCGGCACGGGTTAAGATACGGCAGCTTAAGAAACTTGAGGTGTTTAATAGCCTAAGGTTATCTATAGTGGTTGCTACGGAGATTCTTATAAAGGTTGCTGCGGAGGTTCTTACGGGGGTTACTGCGGAGATTGCTGCTATAGTGTTGCTTATAGCTGTCCGTTATTAGGATTCCCTTAAGAGTTATTCTTTATAGCGCGTATTTGGTGCTTAATTTTAATCTCTTATAGAGTCCATTTATGCTCCTCTTTTATATTAATAATATACTCCTAAATATTGTCTCTAATAACGCCCCCGTCTATAGGGACGAATACTCTATACTCCTGTAAAAAGTTATAGAAGTTTTATACGATATCCTTATTCGCGGGAGCCTATGTTTCCTTTATCTATCTAATAAAGTCCTCCCTTATACATTCCCATAGCGCGGTATCATCGTATTTACTGTCTTTATAGTGTGCTATGCGGTATAATAAGAATCCATTTAGGTCTTGTGGTTTAGCGTTTGCAAGGTTAATATCTCTATTTTATATCTTTAGGTTAATGTCTTTCTCGTACTTCTTTGGGTAGGTTAACGCTATAATAACTAAATCTGCGAAGGCATACGGAGGGTGTTAAGGTAGTTGTCGAAGCGGAACTGCTAATTTGTTTATATGTTCTTATAAGGTGCCGTTAATCGATAGGTAGGCAATTAAGATAGTTATTTAACGCGTTTTGGACGTCATTTAACGCATTTCGGACGTTAACTTAGGACCCTAGGTTTAGTAATACTTCTAACCTAAAGTACTCGACCAAATCTTTATAAACGTAGTTATTCTGTATAATGGACGCAACTTAGTATCTCCTAGTACTTAGTAACACTTCTATTACTAGTTTTCCGCAAGTCTAAGGTAGTATAGTATCGCCAGGATCCATTCCATATGAGCGTATATAGCACCCCTGCACAAGACTGTCTCTTCTATTCGAAAACCTAGCTGCTCTGTAGTTGACTGTATATTTAACTACTAATTAGTATTAGTCACACAGGGTGACTCACCAATAACGACTACTCAAGTAGGTTATAGTAATGTTAGTTAATAAAGCTTGTTAATTAGAATGAGGAAGGGCGAGGAGCTTAAGACTCCTCGCCACGCTAGTGCCGCGGCGTCACGTAACAACCGCTTGCCTTATTCCCGACAATAACTGGACTAATTAAATATATAGTAGCCGGGGTAGGCAATACGGTAGAGGGTATAATTAACAACTATAAGGTAAAGGTGGAGGTCCTTATGGAGGTTTATTTTAAAGTAATCGCTAAAAGAAATACTACATTTGTAAGAAACCAAATTACTAGTTAACTAAGTATTCTTTTAATAAGCGAAAGGAGGTATATAATAAGTTTCGCTAAAGTATAAGAAACGTTAGAAATTATAAGGTTACTATAGCCTACTTTTAAAGCTTCCTAGTTTAATATAAAGGCGTAGAAGATCTTAAGGGTAAGGTTAATAAGGCCAAACAGCTCCTTATAGATATAGAAATTAAGGACTACTTACCTAACTAATACTTTACTAAGTATGGTAAGGTAGATGGTATATAAACCGTTACTATTCTTAATAACTAATCTACGCTCCACTCTATTATAAAGTTAGATATCTTTAATAAGCCATAGGAGAGTTCTACGTTCTCCTTTAATAATAGATACTTAGTGAACGTCTTTTATAGTATTATACCAGACACTAGAGCCGTAGGAGTATCTATAGTAGGAGAACCTTAAGTTTGAGCCCTTTAGTAGCTTAATAGCTCTGTTTAGATTAACTATTTAACGGTAGGCTAACACACGATTCGTTTTAGCAAGGGTACTATAATCTCTCTTAGCATAATTAGGGTCCGAACCCCCTTAGGGTGCATTACTTTCCACGTTGTTCCTATAAATACCCCGTTTCTATTTTATATTAGAGATATAAACAAATTAGGCGTTAAGCTTAATAACCTTAAGAATATACTTATTTAGGGAGATAATCGGGTGCCTATTATGCGTAAGTAGGGTTACCCCTAGTTGCTCCTTTATTAACTAGAAAAGAGTATTACTTAGAGCTACTTAACTAAATCAGAGTTACGTTAACTATACTATCGCTTTAGCCACCTATCTATTCACTAACTACTTAGGGTCCTTTAGTAAGCAGGCTATAAAGTTAAGGTTAAGGCGATTAAGCATCTTATAAAGTACTACTATTACTACTAAATAAACTAGAAGTCCCCTAGCCGATTTAAGTTTAGCCTTAAAGATAACTACGACTTTAACTTTTATATTATTATTAACGTTATATACCTTAGCAGCAAGCCAGTACTCTAAGTTATTAACTCCTTAACCTCTTTCTAAGCCGCACGTTTCTTAAAGGATATATTAGCTAGAAACGTATAGGATACCCTATAATTATACTAGATTAATATCTACCTAGGACCCCCTAATTAAATCGTCTATAATATAGGAAAGAACTTCTTATCTATAGAG
>Ga0307515_10019507_pt1 | contig 12194 bp, 11 predicted proteins | sample 17_EM_MG_FD_194513 | JGI IMG/M metagenome (GOLD analysis project Ga0307515, IMG submission 194513) | Populus trichocarpa ectomycorrhiza microbial communities from riparian zone in the Pacific Northwest, United States - 17_EM | ecosystem: Host-associated > Plants > Roots > Unclassified | place...
GATCACCGGCATAGCCTTCGGTGGCGCGGATGCGGGCAACTACACGCTGGCCAACACGACCGCCACCACTACGGCCTCCATCCTGGGCAGGCCGCCCGTACTGCCGACCGCGTCCAACACGCTGCCAGCCGCACCCGGTGCGCCCGGCAGCGTCAGCGCCACGCTGGACCTCGGCAGCGAGGTGCTGGTGGCCGGGGCGCCGTCATTGGCGGTATCGGCGGGCACGCCGGTGGAGATGCGGAACCTGGTCGTCCAGGTACTGCGCGAGCCATCGGCGCTGCGCGGGGGCGACTACCAGGTGAATGTGCCGCGCGCCCTGGCGGGACAGGGCTTCGCCTTCACGCTGCCGATGAGCCTGCGGGGGCTCATCCAGCAAGTGGCGGGCGTGGTCCGCGTGACCCGGCCCGACGGCCGGCCCATGCCCGACTGGCTGCGCTACGACCCCGTGGCGATGCGGTTCACCGCCACGTCGGTGCCGGCCGATGGCTTGCCGCTGCGGTTGACCATCCACCCGGGCAACCACCAGACGGCGGAGCTGCTGATCGACCTGCGCTGACCTGCCGCCCGGCAGAATCCGCGCATGTCGGATGCGCGCACACATCGCCTGGACGAGGCCCTGACCGTGCTGCACCAGCAGGCGCGGCCCGATGCGCTCGACGCCATGGCCCGTTTCGGCCTGACTGGCGAAGGCCGCCTGGGCCTGGCCGTGCCGACGCTGCGCGCGCTGGCCCGCGAATTCAAGCGCGACCACGAACTGGCGCTGGCGCTGTGGGACACCGGTATCCCGGATGCGCAGATCCTGGCCGGCATGGTGGCCGAGCCGGCGCAGCTGACCGTCGCGCAAATGGACCACTGGGTGGGCGGCATGCGTGCCTGGGACGTCTGCGACCAGGCCTGCACCAACGCCTTCGTGAAGAGCCCGCTGGCCTGGGACGCCATTGCGCGCTGGGCGGTGCGCGAGGCCGAGTTCGAAAAGCGCGCCGGCTTCGCGCTGCTGGCCGTGGCGGCGGTGCACCAGAAGCAGCGGCCCGATGCCGACTTCCTCGCCCGCCTGCCGCTCATCGAAGCGGCGGCCGGCGACGAGCGCAACTTCGTCAAGAAGGCCGTGAACTGGGCGCTGCGACAGATCGGCAAGCGCAGTCCGTCGCTACGTGAGCCTGCGCTTACTTTGGCGGAGCGGCTGTGTGCCCGTGATGAAAAGTCGGCGCGCTGGATAGGCAGCGATGCAGGGCGGGAGCTGGCTCACCGTATCTTGTCGTAGTCCCAGCCCGGCCCGTCGATCTGCTGCAGGCGTCGCGGGTGGGGCCGCCAGTCTGGCGAGCGCAGGCTCTCGTGGGGCGCGATGCCATCCGCGTCGACGCTGGCGAGATCGAGCAGCGTGGGCATCAGATCGGTGTGGCTGACAGGCGCCTTGGCATGCAGCGACAGCGCCGCGAAGGCGTCGGGCCAGCGGCTGCGGTAGGCGTCGTTGGCCCAGAAGAACAAGGGCACCGTCGTGTCCGCCTTGGACGGGTCGGCCAGTGCATGCATGAAGCGCTGGCGGTCGTCGTCGAAGAGGTTCTCGCCATGGTCGGAGGTGTAGACCAACAGGGCCGGCTCTGGGTCGGCCCGCAGCCTGTCTATGACCCGCATCAGGAAACGGTCCAGCGCCACCAGCGTGTTGTCGTAGGAGTTGATGGTCTCGGCCTTGAAGCGGGGGCCCGGGTTGCCGCTGACGCCGGCATCGGTCAAGGTGGGCGTGAACTTGCGCGACTGGGCGTCGTACTGCCGTTCGTAGGGGAAATGGCTGCCGGTCATGTGCAAGGCGATGAACTGGCGCGGCCCGCCCTGGCGCAGCAGCGCGTCGAAAGGCGGCAGCAAGGCGGTGTCCATGCGCAGCAGGAGTTCGTACATGCCGTCTGAGAAGTCGGCCACGTGGGCGTCTCTGAACAGGTCCGAGATCTCCTGGTTCGACAGCCAGCCGGTGAGATAGCCCGCCTCCCGCATCGTGCGGACCAGGCCGCCCTGGTGGCGAGCATCGATGGTCCTGCCGACGATGCCCGGCACGGCCCCGTCCGTCCAATGCGCGGTGGAGGCGACGTCGCGGAACAGCAGCAGCTCGTCGCGGATGGCGCTCAGGCCCGGCGTGGTGTCGCGAGCGTAGCCGTAGATGCCAAGGTGGTCTGGCCTCACCGTCTCCCCGACGACCAGCACCAGATGCAGGGGCTCGTCGACCGACCCCGGGCGGGGCCGGCCGTTCAGCGAGGTCGTGCGCGGCGCGCGCCGGTCCTGCGCCATCACCCGCTGCACGCTGGACAGCAGGTTCAGGGGAAAGACCTGGTCAAAGGTGTCCCGTTCGAAGAAGGCCGGCAGGCTGAGCTGCTGCGGCACCGCCTGCTTCAGCAGCAACGACAAGCTGGCCGCACCGAGCAGCAGCGCGAGCCAGAGCTTGCGGCGGCCGGTGGCCCACCGCCAGCGCGCGTCAAGCCGCCATGCGGCCAGCGGGTAGGCCACGGCTAGCACAGCCCAGGCCAGCAGCCAGGCGCCGAAGCCGCTCAACACCTGCACGCTCTGGGCGGGCGACGTGTGCATCGCTGCGGCGACCAGCGCGTCGCCGGGCGTGCTGCCGAAGCTCAAGCAGAGGTAGACATAGGGTGGCAGCAGCAGCGCGAGCGGCGTCCACACCAGAAAACTCATCCGCAGGCTGCCGAGCAGCGCCGGCCCCATCGCCAGCAGCCAGAAGGACAGGCCCAGCACCGCCAGGCGCTCGCGCGCATCCAGCCCGCCGCTGCCCAGCGCCACCACGAGGCCCGGGCTCCAGAGGAAGGCGAACAGCAGCAGCGCCAGGCCGCGCTGAGCCAGGGACGGCCGAAAGACCGGAGAGCTGGATGGCGTGGGCCGTGTTGCAGTCGTCAACATAAATAGAACCTGACCCCATTTTCATATCCCTCTTTAGGGGGAGTGGGGGGACGCGCCTTCACCGCCTCCCCCTTCGTCCCTCTGGGTGATGTCGCCAAAAGGGCCCGGCGCCGATGCTGAGGGTGTGACGTTCTTCAAGATGTTCAAGCCTTCAAACACCGGAGCCCGCCATGCAATTCTTCAGCGCTTCGCAGCAACCAAGGCACCTCGCCAAGCCGCCCGTCGCCGCCTTGCCGGTTGAGGCGCAGGACCTGGAGACGAAGCCCGAGACCTGCGGCTGGTACGCCTCCAGCACTCCGAGCAGGCCGACGACATGCTCTACCAGCTCTGCGAGCTGTTCATGCACTGACGCTACAAGCGGCAGGCCAGCGTCGTCCCCTGCAGGATGGCCCGCTTCGCATCCAGCTCGCCGGCCTCCAGCGCACCGCCGATCAGGTGCACGTTGACGCCCGCCACCCGCAGCGGCGCCTCCAGCTCGCGCAGCGGCTCCTGGCCGGCGCACAGCACGATGGTGTCGGCCTCGATCAACTGCGCATCCACCCGCTTCTCGCCATAGCTGACCCACAGGCCTTCGGGCGTGATCTGCTCATAGTTGACGCTGGCCAGCATGTCGACGTTCTTCATCTTCAGCGCCGCGCGGTGGATCCAGCCGGTCGTCTTGCCCAGGCCCGCGCCCGGCTTGCCGGCCTTGCGCTGCATCAGCGTGATCTGGCGCGTGGGCGCTTCCGGCGCCGGCCGCAGCAGCCCGGCGCGCACCTGCTCGGGGTCGCCCACGCCCCAGTGTTTGCGCCAGGCCGCCGGGTCCAGCGTCAGCGAGTGGCCGGCCTCCAGCAGGTACTCGGCCACGTCGAAGCCGATGCCGCCCGCGCCGACGATGGCCACGCGCCCGCCCACTGGCTTCTCATGCCTCAGCACGTCGATATAGCTCAGCACCTGGCCACGCGCAGCGCCCTCGTCCTGGCCCTTGATCTTCGGGTCGCGCGGGCTGACGCCGGTGGCCAGCAGCACCTCGTCGAAGCCCTTCAGCGCGTCGGCATCCGCCCGGCAGTTCAGCTTCAACTCCACGCCGGTCACCTCGATGCGGCGGCGGAAATAGCGCAGCGTCTCGCTGAACTCCTCCTTGCCCGGGATGCGCCTGGCCATGTTGAACTGGCCGCCGATCTCGGCCGCGCCGTCGAACAGCGTCACCGCATGGCCGCGCTCGGCCAGCGTCGTCGCGGCGGCGAGACCCGCCGGCCCGGCGCCGACGACGGCGATGCGCTTCTTCGCGCCTTGCACCGGCCGCACGACGATCTCCTGCTCGTAGGCCGCCCGCGGGTTGACGAGGCAGGTCGAGATCTTCTGCGCGAAGGTGTGGTCCAGGCAGGCTTGGTTGCAGGCGATGCAGGTGTTGATCTCGTCCGCCCGGCCCTGGCGCGCCTTCTTGACGAACTCGGCGTCCGCCAGGAAAGGCCGCGCCATCGACACCATGTCCGCCGAGCCATCCGCCAGCACGTCTTCGGCCACCTCCGGCGTGTTGATGCGGTTGCTGGTGATCAACGGCGTCGTGATGCCCTCTTCCCGCAGCTTGGCCCGCAGCTTGGCAGTGACCCACGCGAAACCCGCGCGCGGCACACTGGTGGCGATGGTCGGAATGCGCGCCTCATGCCAGCCGATGCCGGTGTTGATGATGGTCGCCCCGCCCTTGGCCACGCGCCGCGCCAGCTCCAGTACTTCGTCCCAACTGCTGCCGTTGGGGATGAGGTCCAGCATCGACAACCGGTAGATGATGATGAAGTCCGGCCCCACCGCCTCGCGCATGCGCGCCAGGATCTCCAGCGGCAGGCGCATGCGGTTCTCGTAGGAGCCGCCCCAGCCGTCCTCGCGCTGATTGGTGTGCGTGACGAGGAACTGGTTGATGAAATAACCCTCCGAGCCCATCACCTCCACGCCGTCGTAGCCGGCCTCGCGGGCCAGCTTGGCGCAGCGGATGAAGGCGCGGATCTGCCGCTCGATGCCGCGCGCCGACAACTCGCGCGGCGTGAACGGCGTGATCGGGCTCTGGATGCGCGACGGCGCCACGCACAGCGGCGAATAGCCATAGCGGCCCGTGTGCAGGATCTGCAGCGCGATCTTGCCGCCCTCGGCATGCACGGCATCCGTGATCAGCTTGTGCCGCCGCGCCGCGCCCGAGGTCGCCAGCGTGCCGGCGAACGGCTTGGCCCAGCCCTCGATGTTGGGCGCGAAGCCGCCCGTGACGATCAGCCCCACCTCGCCGCGCGCCCGCTCGGCGAAGAACACCGCCATGCGCTCGAAGTGCTTGCGCCCGTCCTCCAGGCCCGTGTGCATGCTGCCCATCAGCACGCGGTTCTTCAGCGTCGTGAAGCCCAGGTCCAGCGGCGCGAGGAGGTTGGGATAGTTCATCCGGCCCATGCTACCCAGCGCAGCCCACCCGGAATTGGAGGAATCTCCTCAGTGACGCGCACCCTTCCCTGGGCCCGACAACCGCTCAGCAGCAACAGTTCTTCACCCGCCGCTAGATGGCGGCAATGGGGACATCGCCGGCTTAGGTTCTAATCATCGGTCTGCGTTCTTGGCCGCACCTTTGTCAACAAGGCCTGGCGTTCTGGTTTTTTCGGAGAGTTCTCGATGCGATTCACCCCCTGGGCCACCCGTCTGGTCCTGACGCTGAGCTTGTCGGCCACGGCCCTCCTGACCGCCTGTGGCGGCAAGGGCGGCGGCGACAGCAACACCCAAGTGCGCCTGCTCAATGCCACGCGCTCCTATTCCCAACTGGATCTGACGGTCAACGACAAGACCATCAACAGCAAGGTGGCCTACGCCACCGCCGGCGAGTACGGAGGCGTGGACACCAACGCCACGGCCACCAAGGTGCTCACCAGCGACGTCGGCACCAGCATCTCGGCCACCACGCCGACGCTGACCGGCGGCAGCAACTACACCTACATCAGCTACGGCTTTGCCGGCGCCATCCGTACGACGCTGCTGCAGGAAGCCGAGACCGTCCCCGAGGCCAACAAGGCCAAGCTGCTGGTCCTGAACCTGGCCCCCGACGCCGGCGCTCTGGACGTCTACGTCACCACCGCCACCGAGTCGCTGGACACCGCCACCGCGTTGACCACCAACCTGGCCGGCGGCTCCGGCAGCGGCTACATCCAGATCAACTCGGGCAGCTTCCGCGTCCGTGTCACCGGCTACAACAAGCGCACCGACCTGCGTCTGGACATCCCGGCCATCACGCTCGACTCGGCCAGCGTCAACACGCTGATCCTGACTGCCTCGGACGGCGGCGTGCTCGTCAACGGCATCTCGCTGGTCCAGAAGGGCGCCGTCAAGAACTTTGCCAACACGCAAAGCCGCGTGCGCACCGTCGCTGCGCTGGCAGCCGGCGGCACCGTTGCTTCGACCCTCAACGGCCAGCAAATGTTCAGCAGCGCCATCAGCCCGCTGATCAGCGACTACATCACCACCGCTTCCGGTAGCGGCGCACTCAGCTATGCCGTCAACGGCACGAGCAAGACCGCGACGATCCCGCTGACCGCCGGCAAGGACACCACGCTGCTGGTCTGGGGCGACCCGGCCGCGCCGCAGTTGTCCGTGCTGGACGACGACAACCGCCTGCCCACTGTCAGCGGCAACGTCAAGGTCCGCCTCATCAACGCCATCGCCGCGCAGACCGCCGGCGTGTCGTTGAACGTCGACTTCAGCGCCGTGGCGTCCAACGTGCTGCCGGGTACGGCTTCTGTGCCCAACAGCATCTCGTCGACGGCCAGCTCGCAGGTGGACGTGACGGTGCCGACGTCCTCGTCGTCCATCTACACCAACGCCACGCTGGCCTTCCCGGCCAACAGCGTCTGGACCTTCTTCGCGGTGCCGACCACCACGACGCCTGGAACGACGACCTCGCCGGTCCCCTTCCTGAGCGCCCTGCCCAAGCGCGAGCGCCCGTAAGCCACCAGGCTTCGCCTCGCAAAGCCCCCGCGCCTACCGGCCGGGGGCTTTTTTCGTGCCCGGCTGGCGCGAAGATGGCGCCATGCTCGCGCCCCAACGTGTTCACCTGCAGCGCCTGCGCCAGCTCTGGCGCAGCGCCGGCTGGCCCTGCCAGGACCTCGTCGAGATCGAACTGCTCGCGGCCGGCTGGGTCGAGCGCCTGCTTGAGCCCGACGGCCGCGAACGCCTGCGTGTGACCGACCTCGGCGTGGCGCTGATCGCCGACTCCCTGACCCGCAACCGGGCGGCGCGGGACGCGCACGAACTGCTCGTCGAACGCGTCGCCATCGAGATGCAGCGTGCCGGCCGCATCGCCTGGCGCGGGTTGGCCTTGCGCGCCGGCTTGCCCCAGGACGACGGCAAGACGCTCTGGGTCAACACCATGCCCGACGTCTACTCCATCCGCCACAGCACCGTCGAGCACTACCTCGAACCCGCCATCCACGAGATCAAGGTCAGCCGTGCCGACCTGCTCGGCGAGCTGCGCCGCCCGGCCAAGTCGGCCGCCTACCGGGCCCTGTGTGGCCAGTGCTGGTTCGTCATCAAGGCCGGCATTGCCGAGGCCGAGGAGATCCCGCCCGACTACGGCGTGCTGATCGGCCACGCCGGCCACCTCGAACTGGCCCGCCCGGCGCCCAAACGCGCGCACAAGCCCGACTTCCCGACCTGGATGGCCCTGGCCCGCGCCACGCCGCTGCCGCCCCCTGACGACGATCCACAATCGCTGCTCTGATCCGGAATCGCCCGCCATGGCCGCAGCCAACAAGACCGTCCCGACAGACGCTGACGTCGAGGCTTACCTCGCCGCCCAGCCCGAGGCACGCGCTGCCGATTGCCGTGCCCTGGCCGCGCTGATGCAGCGCGTCAGCGGCCACCCGCCCGTCATGTGGGGTCGCATGGTCGGTTTCGGCCACCACTACGTCTACGACAGCGGGCGCGAGGGCGACATCAGCCTCTACGTGAACGCCACCGGCGCCGCCCGCAGCGCCCTGCTCGCCAAGCTGGGCAAGCATCGAGAAGGCAAGGGCTGCGTCTACATCAAGCGCCTGTCGGACGTCGACGCCGACGTGCTGGGTCAACTCTGCGCAGCGGCGCTGCGCGAGGTGCGCGCATGAGCGGCGCTCTGCTCGCCGCCACCTGCCCGCGCTGCGGCGGTGGCTTCGAGTGCGGCGTGAATGCCGGCCACTGCGCCTGCTTCGGCATGCGCCTGAACGATGCGTTGCGCGTCGAGCTCGCCGAGCGCTATCCCGGCGCCTGCCTGTGCCTGCGCTGCCTGCGCGAACTCATCGACGCGGATGCCCTCTCACGCTGTCAACCCGTGATCGGCTCGGCCAGCGCCTCCGGCTGACCGGCGGCGGCCACCTCGGCCAGATAGCCCGCCAGCCGGGCCGTGTCGCAATGCACTGTCAGTGAGTGGACGCGGCCCCAGCGCAGCTCGAACTCGTGCATGCCGACATTGCTGCCCTCGGCGCCGCCGGGCAGCTTGAAGCGGTCGCGCCAAGCGACGATGGCGCGCGTGCGCCAGGGCCAGCCGCTGACCCAGACGCCGTCCAGCTCGAAGCGCAGCCCCGGCAGCAGGCGCTGCAGCCGCGCATACCAACGCGTCGTCGCGGCCAGGTCGCGGCGTTCGCCGCCCAGCGCATGCACGCCCACCATGCGATGCCGATGCGCCGCGGCGAACTGGGCCGGGATGCCGTCATAGCGCCCCGCGTTCAGCTCGGCAAAGGCCGCGCGCAGCTTGCGTTCGACGATGGCGTGATACATGGCAACTCCTTCGCCTCGCGGGCCTGAGATGATCTTGACGCTGTCAAGATTGACACAGTATCTACCTCGATCTTGCGCGTGGCAAGATGCGCCGCATGCCCAAGGCCGCCCTGCCCCGGAAGACCATGCCCGCCCTGCCGACCAAGCCGGCCGCCGCCGCCGCCGAGCCAGGGGCTGGCGCGCGCGCGGCCGCAGCGCCGGCCAAACCCGCTGCCAAACCCGCAGCTAAGGCCGCAGCCAAACCGGTCATCGAGCGCGCCCCACGCCCGCGCGCCAAGCAGGCCGGCAGCTACCACCATGGCGACCTGCGCGAAACCCTGCTCGACGCGGCCGAGGCGCTGCTGGCCCAGCGCGGGGCCTCGGCCTTGAGCCTGCGCGACGTGGCGCGCGGAGCCGGCGTGTCGCATGCGGCGCCCTATCACCACTTCGCCGGCCTGCCCGAGCTGGTCGCCGCACTGGCAGAGCGCAGCTTCCAGCAGCTGGGCGCGGCGATGCAGACCGGCGTCGCCGCCCACCCGGCCGATGCGCGCGAGCAGCTGCTCGCCATCGCCACGGCCTATGTCGAGTTCGCGCGCCGCCGGCCGGCCCGCTTTCGGCTGATGTTCGGCCCCGTGCTGGCCTCGCGCAGCCAGCACCCGGGCCTGGACCGCGCCGCCGAGGCGTCCTTCCGCGTTCTGCTCGACGCTGCCACGCGCTTCGACGCCACCTCTGGCCCCCTGATTGCACTGACCGGCTGGAGCCTGGCCCATGGCCTGTCGCACCTGAGCCTGGACGCCGCCTTCGCCGGCTTGCCTCTGCCTGGCCCGCTGCCCGAGCCGGCCGAGCTGGTGCGGTTGATGAGTGCCAAGGTCTTGGGCGCTTAGGCATGATGCCCTCATGTCCCTGCTCGACCGCATCGCCCCACCCCTGTTCATCTTCATCTGGGCCACCGGCTACCTCGCCGCCAAGCTGGCCGCGCCCTATGCCGACCCGCTGACCTTCCTGAGCTGGCGCTATGCCGGCGTCGTCGTGCTGATGTTGGGCCTGGCTTTCGCAGCCCGCGCGGCTTGGCCGACACCGCGCCAGATGCTGCATCTGGCCATCGCCGGCATCGGCATCCAGGCGCTCTACCTCGCGGGCGTCTGGGTCGCCATCCGCCAGGGCCTGCCGGCCGGCACGGCGGCCCTCGTCGTCAACCTGCAGCCGGTGCTGGTGGCCGCAGCAGCACCGCTGATCGGTGAGCGCGTCGCGCCGCGCCAATGGCTGGGCGTGGCGCTCGGCCTCGCCGGCGTCGTGCTCGTCATCTGGCACAAGCTCAGCCTCGGCACGGGCTTCGGCCTGCCGCTGCTGCTGTGCCTGATGGCCCTGCTCGGCATCACCGCCGGCACGCTGTACCAGAAGCGCTTCGTGCCGCATTTCGATCTGCGCACGGGCCAGGTGGTGCAGTTCATGGCCTCGCTGGCCGTCACGCTGCCGCTGGCCTGGGCGTTCGAGCCAATGCGCATCGAGTGGAACGCGCATGTGCTCATCGCCATGGCCTGGAGCATCCTCGTGCTGACGGCCGGCGGCATCAGCCTGATGTTCTACATGCTGCGCCACGGCCGCGTCACGGCCGTCACGAGCACCATGTATCTGGTGCCCTCTGTCACCTCGGTGATGGCGTGGCTGCTGTTCGGCGACACACTCGGCGCACAAGCCATCGCCGGCATGGGTGTGACGCTGCTCGGCGTTTATCTGGTGGTGGCCAAAAGACCGGAGACCACCGCATGAGCCCTGCACGACCGCCCGAAAGGGCTCATTCCCGCTTGGCGGGACAGCGCGTAGCGCGAAGGGTGCACGTATGACCCGAGCCCATCACAAGTTCTGGCCCGCCCGCGTACCTCACGCGATCACCACGCCGGCCACGGCGCTGCCCGATAACCTGCTTGTCAGCGCGCGCCGCTTTCCGCAGCGGCCGGCCCTCGTCTTTCTGGGCCACACGACGACCTACGCCGAGCTAGCCGCGCAGGTCGGCCGCCTGGCCGCGTGGCTGGCCGAGCGCGGCGTGAAGAAGGGCGACCGCGTGCTGGTGGGCCTGCAGAACTGCCCGCAGCTGGTCATCTCCCACTACGCCATCCTCAGCGCCAATGCCGTCGTCGTGCCGGTCAACCCGATGAACAAGGCGGCCGAGCTGAAGCATCTCATCGACGACAGCGGCGGCGTGATGGTCATCACCAGCGCCGACCTCAGTGCCGAATGGCTGCACGCCGGGATGGCCGCCAAGGACCTGCTCGTCACGCGCCTGGCCGAGGCGCTGCCCGGCGGCAGCACCGACGGCGCGGGCTTGCATGAACTCCCAGCAGGCTGGGCCGACTGGCTCAACGCCGATATCGCCCTGCCGAACGGCGCCGCCGCCTGGGCAGACGCGCTCGCCTGCACCGCTGCACCGCCCGCATTGGAAGTCGGCGCCGACGACCTCGCCCTGCTGGGCTACACCAGCGGCACCACCGGCAACCCCAAGGGCTGCATGCACCGCCACAGCAGCCTGCAGCACAACGTCTTCGCCGGCGCGCTGTGGGCCAACGTCTGCCACGAGGACGTGGTGCTGGGCGTCGTGCCCATGTTCCACATCACCGGCATGGTTGTCGTCATGCACGGCACGCTCGCTGCAGGCGCGAGCCTGGTGCTGATGCCGCGCTGGCAGCGCGAGTACGCGGCCCGCCTCATCGGCACGCACCGCGTCACGCGCTGGACCAACATCCCCACCATGGTCATCGACCTGCTCGCCAGCCCGCAGGTGGACAGCTTCGACCTCAGCAGCATCGTCACCATCGGCGGCGGCGGCGCCGCCATGCCGCAGGCCATCGCCGAGCGGCTGTGGCAACGCTGGGGCCTGCGCTACATGGAGGGCTACGGCCTCACCGAGACCGCCGCGCCCAGCCACGGCAACCCCTACGACGCGCCCAAGCAGCAATGTCTGGGCGTGCCCTATCTGAGCTGCGACGCCCGCGTCGTCGACCCCGACACGCAGCGCGAGCTGCCTGTCGGCGAGGCCGGCGAAATCATCGTCCACGGCCCCATGGTTTTCGACGGTTATTGGCGCCACCCGGAGGCGACCCGCGCCGCCTTCATCGAATTCGAGGGCAAACGCTTCTTCCGCACCGGCGACATCGGCTATGTGGATGCCGACGGCTACTTCTTCATGACCGACCGCCTCAAGCGCATGATCAACGCGAGCGGCTTCAAGGTCTGGCCGGCCGAGGTGGAGAACCTCATGCACGCCCACCCCGGCATTGCCGAGGCCTGCATCGTCTCGGCGCCCGACGACTACCGCGGCGAGACCGTCAAGGCCGTCGTCGTCAAGCGCAAAGGGCACGAAGCGTTGACGGAAGAAGAGCTGCGCGACTGGTGCCGCGCCAACATGGCCGCCTACAAGGTGCCGGCCCGCATCCAGTTCGTCGACAGCCTGCCCAAGAGCGGCGCGGGCAAGGTGATGTGGCGGGCCTTGCAGGAGCGGGAACGCGACCGGTGAGCGATGTCGCACGCGTGAGCGCACTGGTGCGTGAGACCCCGTGGTTCATGGC
>Ga0307515_10019508_pt1 | contig 12193 bp, 14 predicted proteins | sample 17_EM_MG_FD_194513 | JGI IMG/M metagenome (GOLD analysis project Ga0307515, IMG submission 194513) | Populus trichocarpa ectomycorrhiza microbial communities from riparian zone in the Pacific Northwest, United States - 17_EM | ecosystem: Host-associated > Plants > Roots > Unclassified | place...
CTCCTTACGATAGAGGCACAGGATATCGGCTCTCAGTCCAAATGTCTCTCGTCTCACCGTTTTCGAGAATATCATCCAGTATCACCCCGGTAATCTGGGCACCGATATCTAAACTTGCTTGGCCGGGGTTCATCACAAAAGTCGTCCCAAAGTCGCACGCGAACTTTGTGAAGAGCGAAGTGGATGAACCGTTTATAAAAAAGCGGTTCGGGGTAACATTCAATGAGTAACGTACACAACACGCACAGAGAGTATCCGAGAACAGAACAACAACGGCCCACAAACCAAGGGAGGCGACTCATTTTTCCTTCCATGGTGTGAGAGACGATGCTCTGGTGTTCTCTTGATAGTGGTTGGTGGAGTATACCTGGGTAGGCTAGCGTTATTGTCACTAGGCATGCTGCAGCAAGAGAGTGGAAGCTTACATAAAGTAATTGTAATCAAGCAGATCGTCCGGACTGAGCACAGCTCGCCGGACTGCCTCCATCACAGGCTCCATGGTAACCCCCCTACTACATACTCCAAGAATCCGCTTATATCGAACCGGTATTATGATGGCGAGGGTGCGTGCGCGCGAAATGTTCCAACGAAATTACTGATCCAGGATAATGATATTGATGCGTGACATGGCCCACTCCGTCGTTCCACCTCCATCCACCATCCACTCCGTCTTCCCACCCACTTGCACGCTTGCGGCCTACTCGTCATCCCCATCGTTTGAGGAAGAGGGCAAACCCGGACCGCTCGAAGGACCGCCCTGATCTCTACAGTCAACATACGTGACGTAAGGCGTATAATCCTTGCGTGGGAAGAACTTCTTCCCATTCGTCTTGAATGAATCCTTGACGTCGAGCCCCTTGATCATCTCCGTCACATCCTTGACAGTTTCGGACGCTAATGGATGTGGGATACGATCTGCCCGCTTCAATGGCATCTGCTCGTAATGCCCCTTGATTTTGAAACCCTTCGATTTCTTTGCGGCGGGGAAAGGAATCTGTGTGAGGCACCTTGGCTTCTTGATTGGTCTGTATTTCGATTTGGTGAACGATGTACTATGAGATAGAAAGGCCCAAATATACGCACCGAGAAGGTACCTCTGAGGTACTGGGGTGATCTTCGTCATCCTCGCGATTTTTGCGCTTGCGGTTGATTGGCTGAGGGGAGGAAGAGGATTCTGTCGTACAAGCTTTCGGAGGATCGTTCGACGGAGCGGGCTTCGGGCTTGTGGCCTTAGTCGTACCAGCGATCGCAACCGTAGTCGCAGGGGAAGAAGGCGCTGTGGTAACTTCCTGGGACGAGTCGCGATTGCTGGATCAATGAATCAGCCAGCAGGAAAGAAAGTAGTAGGACATGCGACCTACCTAGGTACTTCATCGTGTTTGCCTTTAGTCTTCGCCGAATGTGGCTTTGGCGAAGAAAGACCGCCAGAAACTGGTGGTGTCCGAGGGGGTGTACCGGTCTCGTTGGATGGATCAAGCTTGCGGACTTGACATTCAGGAGACGGAGAGCCTGAATTGCCAGTTCGACGCTTCACAGGCGACGGTTCGGGTAGTCGATTGAGTGCCAGGATGGCAAGGCTCCGCTCGCTTGAGTTCTCCTCCAACTTCGGTTTCTTGAGTGCCCTAAATATGTGGACATTAGTTCCTGTTCACGAGCACTGCTTTAAGCGACTGACCGTGGACGCAGAACCTGACGATCGCACAGTGGATTGGGAGTAGAACTAAAAGCCGCTTCCTCTTGGTACTCGTCATCATCCTGAGTCCGTTTCCTCTTCCCGAGGGAAGCGGCGTCAGAAGAGTTGAGGATGAGGGCTGAAAAAATGCCTGGTCGAGTGGGACTAAACTCGGGAAGGCGCCTCTTCCGGATAATACGACGTATCGTGTTGCAGTGTGGCTCTTCTTCGCTGGGGGCCACGGCTGCAGGTTTGCGTGGCTCCATCTCCTCAGTAGATGGATCGAGCTGAGTGGCTGGTAGAGGCAGCGGATCAGAAAGGCCTTCACTGGGTTCGGCGTCCGCTTCCAGTGATCCTCCGGGCTGCAGGTTTCCAGTGGGTGTGCCGCCTTTAGTCAAACGAATCCCAAAGCCGCTTTCAAGCGGCAATGGGAGTTGCGTCGATGGTGAAGGGCTTAGTGTAGTACGAGGAGGTTCTTGTGAAGTAAAAGGCATGGAGGTGGTCGTAGTGGGCTGGATATCATCTTCCAACGGATTCACACCGTCCGATGTGTGGATGGAAGCTGAGCCCGCCGCTGTTTCCAATACATCTTGCACAACCTCGGTGGTTTGGTCGTCGTCATCGTGTTGGTGAGAACGAAGAAGACCGTCCTTAGACGAAGTCGGGAGACAGAAATTTGACGTGGGACCAAATAGACCGTCTGACTCGGCCGTCTCGTTTGCCTTGCCCTCACTCTCTTCGGGCTGCTTTCCGGCGTCGTTCATACTGTCTCGCTCATCCTTTTCTGGGTGATCAAGGGTGGCCCACTGTGCTCCGTCCGTATCGTCCGCGTCGTCCCAGAACGTCCCATCACCCTCTCCCTCTTCGTCGCCGAAAATTTTGCGGCGAAGGATTACCAATTCCTCCTGCGTATAAAGCCGCGTTGACCGCGGTGAGTCTCCTCCCTTGGTACCATCATCGGCCTCGTCAACACCCCCATCGATCCCGTCTTGATCCCATCCAACGTTGTTGGTGGTTGGTGAAATATTCACGCTGTTCCCATCACCGTCGAAGTGGGACTCCCGCCGTCTCTGGCTGGGGCAAGGCGGCGTGGGTGGACGGGGATGCGCATGTCGAAATCGCTCCGACAAGACCTCGCCCGAGGTGCCATTGCGTATGACCGTGGGTTGCGGAATTGCCTTTGTATTTGATTGTAGTCCCATCTTCTCCAGTGCTCTGAGTGTCGAGTTCTGCCGGTGCTCCTGAAACGCGGGAGTGTGGAGGCGAGGGTCGGAAGAGCGCGTCGCCTGCGCCACTGACTTCCGACTTCTAGCCCTGGAGAGCTGGGCTAGTGCTACGGCAGTGCCACCCTGATAGACACGTTAGACAGGATATTGGTGATATCGGGCCAACCAAACTCACGCTAATGGCGGCAGTGACGTTGGCCATAGTGGTTTTATGCTCTTTGCCTTCTATCTTGGTGTTTGAGACATCCTGTCGCCAAAGTCAATATCAACCAGAAGAACGATTAAGCGATGCATCAAACGATGCATGTGTTGTAAGAATATCCCGACTCACTTTATTCTCAACCTTATTTTCTTTAGTGTTGCGAGAGCTGATGTCAGCGAGGCAGGCTGACTGCACAATCGTCTCTGCCAGCCATACATTGACCTGCAACCAGTCCATCAGTGTTGTGGATGACATAACCACGATCACAACTAGGCGCAAATCAGCTTACACGAGCATCTGTTGACTGGCCACCCAGTGCCAAAACGCTTGTCCTAACGTTGGACCAATGTTTACTTGCCTGAATGGGCAATAAGTTCGGAGGATGCTCACAGATAATGCGATACATTGATTTGGGCTTACCCTGTCGTCAAGGCGCTCAAATTTCGTCTTGTCATTCGACGATCCAATTGCTCCATTGATGGCAGGGTGGCTATTGACTTCGTCGCCCATATTACATGAAGGCACATACTCCTGTCCAGTATTGTGAGTTTCCAGAGGTGATAGGGATACCACATTGTTGCTACCCACCGCGTCTGTGCCAAGGGATTGCTCTTGGGCGCGTCCATTCATGGAACTTTGACAACTGGTGAACTCCATTGCGCTATGAAAGATCTCTGGTTGGTATTGCTGGAGTATAGGGAATGGGGGAACGTGAACGGCGTTTGTGGCGGGATCCAACTTTGATTTGTGGCGGGATTTACTTTTGGTTTGTTGCGTCAAGGGTACTTGTTCCTTTGCTTTGGCAACTCCAAAGTGAGTGCAGCGAGATGGGTACCATAACTGGTGAATTGTCATTTATTGCCAAAACATATGGACAACTATTCGGTACAGAAATATAGGTAACTCGAATGGGAGGTGTATGGCTCAGGGCTTATGTGTGGAATTTGTGAAATAAAATCGGAATACTATGTACTCAGTATTTATGGTGGTGTGACTGGTTGTATCCAAATGACAGCTTTCGCTCCAGTAAGGAAACCGCATTGAGCCTCTCCACAACTCTGACAACCCCACCTTCCCTAATCAATTCATTGCTCTATTTTATATTTCCTTCATTGTATGATTCCTCCATATCCCAAGGCAATTGTGATCGCCAGGACGCTATGCCCGTAGGCGTACACGCGCCCTGTGCGTCAAGGGTTAATTTATGAAAGAAAGAGTGCGCTGTACCGACCCTGCTACGGTGGCAAGTAGCATGTCTCCACCGACCAGCGCGTTCTCTGACGACGGCTGCTTACCGCAGGGTCGACCAACCATCCCTTCAGACAGGAGGTCTCTTCCAGTGATACAGTACAGGGAGCAATGAATCTCAGGCTTTTATGTCATATTTCCGTGTTCAGAATAGTGGCGTTCCAGGGATGTCTGAGTTTGACAATGACTGTGAAGGCATTATCTTCTTAGGAACCTGTGAGGGCCTGGTGAGAGTATCGATAGAGCAAATCCACAGTGTGCGATGCAATATATTCGTCGTGATTGCCAATGCATCATATCGGGCTTGAAGACCGCCATGGCGATGCTGAAGGGCGACAGAGAATCAATAGCATTGTAAAGGCATGAAAGAGGTAAGGGGACATACACGCAATGAATCTGAAGGGATAGTAAATACGTCCGCTAGCGGTCGTTTCATGGACACGGACCATTCGCTCTAGAATGGTACCAAGCGTGTCCTATGGTGATTGGTGAACCACCACCCTCGTTCACTGCAGTATTCTTGTCCAACTTGGTAATTTCGTGCGCATACAACAAGTGGAGGCTGGGTGGCAGGACCACTTGACGTCCACATTGGAGAGACCGACCACGAGAAAATATGTCAGAATCAAGGCAAATGCAGAATGTACACGACCAGTAGGTGGCCTATGAGTGTCCCCGTCTTCCTTATATCGATATCGGGGCTCTCAGTCCAAATGTCTCTAGTCCCACCGTTTTCGGGAGTGCCATTCTGGATACCGATATCTAACCTGCTGGACAGGATTCATCACAAACTCGTCCCAAAGTCGCACTCGAACTTGCTGAAGAGCGAAGTGGATGAACCTTTATAGAAGAGCGATTCGAAGTAACATTCTATGGATAACGTACACAAAATGCACAAATAGGGTCCAAGAACAGACTAACAACGGCCCGCAAACTAGGGAGGCGACCTATTCCTTTCATGGTGTGAGAGACGCCGCTCTTGTGTTCTCTTGATAGTGGTTGGTGGAGTATACCTGGGTAAGACTAGCGTTATTGTCACTAGGCATGCTACGGCAAGGGAGTGGAAGCTTACAAAAATTGGTTGTAACCAAGCAGGTTGTCCGGACTGAGCACAGCTCGCCAGACCGCCTCCATGACAGGTTTCATGATGGCCCTCCCTACTGCAACTCCAATGATTTATAACGAACCAATATAATTATGGCGAAGATGGATGCGTGCGAAATGTTCCAACATAATTACTGATCCAGGATAATGATTTTGATGCGTAACATGGCCCACTCCGTCATTCCACCTCCACCCACCCTCAACTCCGTCTTCCTATCCACTTGCGCCTCCGTCTTCCTATACACTTGCGCGCTTGCTGCCTACTCGTCATCCCCATCGTTCGAGGAAGAGGGGAAACCCGGACCGCTCGAAGGACCGCTCTTATCTCTACAGTCAACATGCGTGACGTAAGGCGTATAATCTTTGCGTGGGAAGAACTTCTTCCCATTCGTCCTGAATGAATCCTTGACGTCGAGCTCCTTGATCATCTCCGTCACGTCCTTGACAGTCTCGGACGCTAACGGATGTGAGATACGACCTGTCCGCTTCAATGGCATCTGCTCGTAATGTGCCTTGATCTTGAAAACCAGTGACCTTTTTGTGGCGGTGAAAGGAATATGCGCGAGGCGCCTTGGCTTCTTGATTGGTCTGTATTTCGATTTGGTCAATGACGTGCTATGAAATAGTAAGGCCCGAATTTACGCACCGAGAAGGTACCTCTGAGGTACTGGGACAATCTTCATCATCCTCGCGATTTTTGCGTTTGCGGTTGATTGGCGGAGACGAGGAAGAGGATTCTTTAGTACACGCCTTCGGAAGATCGTTTGGTGAAGCGGGATTCGGGCTTGTAGTCGCAGTGGTAGTCGCAAGGGGGGACGAAACTGTGGTGGCTTGATGAGGTGAGTCGCGAATGCTGGATCAACGAATCAGTCAGCAGGAAAGAGTGCGGTAGGACATGCGACCTACCTAGGTGCTTCATCGTGCTTGCCTTTAGTCTTCGCCGAATGTGGCTTTGGCGCAGGAAGACCCCCAGAAACTGGTGGTGTCCGAGGGGGTGTACCGATCTCGTTAGATGGACCAAAGTTGGAGAATTGACACTGGGGAGAGGGAGAGCCTGAATTGCCAGTCCGACGCTTCACAGGTGACGGTTCGGGTAGTCGATTGAGCGCCAGGATGGCAAGGCTCCGCTCGCTTGAGTTCTCCTCCACTTTAGATTTCTTGAGCGCCCTAAATATGCGGACATTAGTTCCTGTTCATGAGCATTGCTTTAAGGGACTTACCGTGGACGCAGAACCTGGTGATCGCACCGCGGGATGGAAGCAGAACTGAAAGCGGCGTCGCCTTCGTACTCATCATCCTCCCGACTCCGTTTCCTCTTTCCGAGGGAAGCGGCGTCAGAAGAATTGGGATTCAGGGCTGAAAAAATCCCCGGTCGAGTTGGACTGAAGTCGGGAAGGCCCCTCTTCCGGATAATATGACGTATCGTTTTGCAGTGTGGCTCTTCTTCGCTCGGGGCCACGGCTGCAGGTTTGCGTGGTTCCATCTCCTCAGCAGATGGATCGAGCTGAGTGGCTGGTGAGGGCAACGGGTCGGAAAGACCTTCACTGGGTTCTACATCCGCTTCCAGTGATTCCCCGGCCCGCAGGTTTCCGGTCGGCGCGCCGCCTTTAGTCAAACGAATCCCAATGCCGCTTTCAGGCGGCAGTAGACGTTCTGTCGGCAGTGAGGGGCTTAATGCAGTACAGGGGGATTCTTGCGATGTCAAAAGCGTGGGGGTCGTCATAGTGGGCGGTCTATCATCTTCCGACGAGTTCATGCCGCCTGAGGTGTCGACGGTGGCTGAGCTTGCCACTGTCTCCAATACATCTTGCACAACCTCGGCAGTTTGGCCATCGTCATCGTTTTGGTGAGAACGAGGAAGGTTGTCCTTAGAAGTCGAGAGACACAAGTTTGACGTGTGACCAAATAGACTGTCCGACTTGGACGTCTCGTTCGCCTTGCCCTCACTCTCTTCCGACTGCTCTCCGGTGTCGCTCTCTCGATCCTGATGGTCCACACTGGCTTCCTCATCCGTTGCTGGATGATCAATTGTAGTCCGGTGTGCTTCGTCCGCTTCGTCCCAGAACGCCCCATCGTCGTCTTCGTCTTCGTCTCCAAAAATCTTGCGAGTAAGGATTGCCAATTCCTCCTGCGTATAAAACCGTGTTGACCGCGGTGAGTCTCCTCCCTTCGAACAATGATCGGCCATGCCGTCCTTGAGTTCGTCATCATCGACCTGGCTGCCCTCCCTAGCTGTCATTTCGTCGTTCCGTATATTGTGCTTAGAAGTAGCGTCGTCGGAAGCCTCATCGATCCTGTCTTCGTCCCATCCAGCGTGGTTGGCAGTCGTTGGTGGAACATTGATGTGGTTCCCATCTTCGTCCCAGTGGGATTCTACTTCTTTTTTGCCCAACCGTTTCTGGCTGGGGCGAGGCGGCGTGGGCGGACGAGGATGCACATGGCGAAGCCGCTCCGACGAGTTCTTGTATTCGTTGCATGTGACAGTGGGTTGCGGAATGGCCTTTGCCTCTGAATTTAGTCGCATCTTCTCCAATGCTCTGAGCGTTGAGTTCCGCCGGTGCTCCTGAAACTGAGGAGTGTGGACGCGGGGGTCGGAGGAGCGCGTCGTCTGCGCCACTGAATTCCGATTTCTAGCCCTGGAGAGTTGGGCTAGTGCTACGGCAGTGTTACCCTGATAGACGAGTTAGACAGAAAATTGGTGATCACGGACCAACCAACTTACGCTAATGGCGGCAGCGACATTGGCCATGCTATTGACTTCGTTGCCTATATCATATGAGGGCAGTCGCTCCTGTCCAGTATTGTGAGCTTCCAGAGATGATAGGAGTACCAACTTGTGGTCACCCACCGCGTCTGTGCCAATGGATTGCGCTTGGGCGCGTCCATTCAAGGAACTTTGACTGTTGGTGGACTCCATTACGTTATGAGATATCTCTGGTTGATATTGGTAGAGTATGAGGAATGGACGATGGGGAACTGTGTTTGTGGCGGGATCCAACTTTGGTTTGTCTGCGTCAATGGCACTTGTTCCTTTGCTTTGGTAACACCAAAGCGAGTGTAGCGAGCAGCGAGATGAGTACCATAACTGGCGAATTGGCATTTATTGCCAAAACAAATGGTCAATTATTCGGCACAGAAAGATAAATAACTCGAATGGAAGATGTATGGCTCAGAGCTTATGTGTGGAGTTTGTGAAGTAAAATCGGAATACTATGTATGGCGGTGTAACAATTTTGTATCCAAATGACAGCTTTTGCTTGAGTGCGACCGTGCCTATATTGAGCCTCTGCGCAACACTGATCCCCCTAACAACTCGACCCACCCTGATCAATTCGTCGCTCTATTTTGCATTTCCTTTATCGCATGATCTCTCCATATCCCGTACACCCTGTGCCGTTTGAACGTACCCGTTCTCTCCAGACCTAGATTGTCCCAAGTAAATCTTGAGCTAGTAGGATTTACAGTGGTATTGGGGAATCTTGTAAAACATGTGAATGGATACTGCTCTCCAATCGGTCTTTGTTTTGATCGAAATCCGTTGGCGAGCCCAACAGACAGTGACTTTAGCCAAATTACCAGGGGACAAGTGAAAGCTAGGATACAATCATATGGTATCCGGGCCGGTCCAGTGGCAATGGTAAGTGAATGGCGCCTCCGATCGAGTCCCTGTTCGGAGTTTCGGAGTTCGAAAGCGCATCATTGACTCGTTCGGGTCGGAATATCATGTCCATGCAGTTGGTAGTATCTGGTAGTACTGGCCAGCGCCAGCGCGTCAACGATGGAGAACGATTGCCACTCTTTATACAAGCTGAACCACTGTTAACGCTACTATATCGACAGTCGTTTCTGTCCGGCTACCCTCCGAGTGTCAAGTTGTTATGGTAAGCATCATATCTTGGAGGAAACGGAAAGGATGAAACTAGCCACAGCAGAGGAAGAGGTTACTGGTGAGGATCCAATCTACCACCAAAAGTCAGTCCAATCGTCGTGTCAGGATTGGGATTACCTGTATTTAGCATGGTGCTGTTTAAATATTTTTACGACTTACACGTTGGACCCGACCACATCCGACTCGTGGCTGGCGATGCTCAGGCCTTCACTGCGCGTGCGGCTTCAGTGTGAAATGGTGTGCTCTGGCAGGCCGCCAACTATGCTGCGTGGAATGCTGTTTTTCTCGTTTTTCTCGTTTCGAATCTGGAATCTGGAACCGGTCCGCGGCGGTTCGAACGTTCGATCCCGACGATGTTTATGCACTGCCTCGTTCTACCAAAACTTACATGAGCCCTAGCACCTTCTCCCGTCCCTCCGTCCTCGACCAGGTGTTTGATCGATCGTTCAGCTCAGTGCTCCCAGGATCGCCATATTCCCAGCAAGTCTAGGCGACCACCAGGTTGCAATGTGGTGCCGAGAGATGTGCTTGGGTCACCTCCGAGATCTACGTTGCTTCGATTGTCCATTACAGAGCCGTTATGTCACGCCTCTACAATCAATCGTTCAGGGCTTTGTCAATGCATTCAATGCGTTATGGAAGAGTTGCTACCGCAAAGGAGCTCTGATTTATCTTCTCGTTTATATCTCAGCAATTATTGTAAGTCTTTTGAAAAATATCTGAGTGCCGCAAAAGAGGAAGAAGTAACTAGGCTGCGGTTAAGACTTGGTGCGCATCCAATTATTATGATTATTATACTCATTGCTCTTTATAATGAACCATTATTAGAAATACATCAGAGTATTTACAATGGATTTAATGTGCGCGAATTCTTTGAAGGCCCACTGCTCGTTACACGAAACAATATGGTGTCATATATATTTTTGGCTAATTATCTAATTATCTACATATTTCAATGTAATTTAGGCTTGCAATTTGACTTGAAAACATCAAGCGGCAGACTGGAGCCAGTGATGTCCACCTATCACATATTTCGTGAATATATATGTGGCAGAGCAATGCATACCTAATCCGGAGGCGGGTCTATTCTGGATCATGGGTGAGTGCACGCGATTTGTGCACTCCGCCGCCTTGGCGAGATAGACTGGGCGGTTAAGGGACGCTGGGCGTTGGCCTCCGACTCCCCTCTGGTCACAATCGTCATCTGAAATGATAGTCAACTTCAAGTCTTCTTTAGCAACGTCACCCTTCCCAAGTCTATTGGTGTGGATCTTGGGGGCATTTTTGCTAGCAGCCACCGACCTCGCGGAGGGTCAAACGGTCCGCCAGTCAGAAATCGATACGATCCAGTCGCTGACTAGCAGTACCTAGACTGACGCCGTTTGCAATAATGCTAATTGGGACTGGGTGAGCGAGCCACAGGTAGACGGCGAGGCAATACTCAATAAACGTGGTAGTCGTTCAACTCGAAAAAGCAGAGCCCTTGCTTGAGTATGCACTACTATACCTAGTTCTTCTCCTTTATCTGACGAGGTCGTACCCCAAGTCGCTGCATACCTACTCGCTCCTTGCAACAGCGGATGTAAGTCCTTTAGTCTCCTGCAATATGCTGGCGCTCACATCGCCTCACATGTTCAGCTTACAATGTAAAAAGATTATCGCTAAATCAGTGCGCTGTTTATATTGTCCTCTGATTTCTACCGCATCTAATTCGACCTAGATTCTACCCTGGACCAGACAAACCTAACGCCAATGATTGTATATGCTCGTCAGTGGTTTACTCCCTCTTCAGTGCATGCGGGGCTTGCCAATTCGGCGAAGAAGTAGCCCAAGTGGATCCACCAGTAAAGTGTGTTCGTCTGGGCTTAAATCGGCGCAGCGCTGACAGTTCGGTCATACCCTTTTCCGTTCTCCTGTGCTTTACGTTTGCTTGGTGTTATTAGGTGGTCTTTATGGATCACAAATTGCACCCGCTCAATGGTCTCAATATCCAAGTATGTCCCCCGTTGCTTATTTCTTAGACAGGAATTGACAACAATGGACAGGTACCCGAAACCTATCAACCCAGATACTGCTGTGCCAGCGTGGGCGTACCTCGATGTTGTCCCGAAGGACAAGTTCGAGGCATTAAGCGCGAACCAAACCGTAAACTTACGGCTCCCGGAATCAACGGTCGGGAACATTGAAACGTCTTCAACATCTTCGGGCTCTCCATCCGAAACCTCGACGTCGCAATCGGACAACGAACCCATTGGCACCTTTGCGATCATAGGAATTGCAGTCGGAAGCACGTTCGGTATTGGTTTAATCGGCTTGCTCATCTACCTCTGGAAAAATGACAAGATCCAGTCGCCATCGTCAGTGTTTGCCAAACTTGGGGGGACACCGAGAACGGGAGGAACATCAGCAAGCTCTAACCCACGGCATCCGAATATCCTGCTCCCGAATAGCCCGAGCCCCGAACAAGAAGGACCACTGCTGCCGCCACTCGCAGGTTTCCGGGAGGAACGCGGACCGTTCAGTCCCCCCCCGCGCGATAGTACACCCTTAAGGGGCATGACCCCGATGAGCCTGCCGAGTCTGCCCTCTACACAGCATTATAGCAATCGTTCCACGCAGGGCGATCACCGTATGAGTGATCCCAATTCGTCATCTAGGCCTGGGACTTCGGATTCGTTGTCGAATGCAGGTAGCATGAGGAGTATAGGGTGCGTACGCGGCCAGAAAGCAGATTACGGACATGCACTGATATTCCCTACAAATAGGTCGACGGTCCCACTAATGCAAGCTCAGGGTGCAAGAAATGGCCAAAGATCGAGTGGCTCATCTCAACCGCAACTTTCTCCATTACC
>Ga0307515_10019509_pt1 | contig 12193 bp, 18 predicted proteins | sample 17_EM_MG_FD_194513 | JGI IMG/M metagenome (GOLD analysis project Ga0307515, IMG submission 194513) | Populus trichocarpa ectomycorrhiza microbial communities from riparian zone in the Pacific Northwest, United States - 17_EM | ecosystem: Host-associated > Plants > Roots > Unclassified | place...
CTGTTGTGGTTGCACGCTTGTAATTATTGGTTTCGTAAGTTAGAATCCTTAAAATGAGTTTTAGCTAGGCGGTACTGTACGGCTACTGAATACGAACGTGTAGCTACACCGGGCGGTCGCCCGTTAAGTCTCGCCAGGTACTCTCACCGGAGGGTGTCGGACACCAGAACGACGGTTGTGTCCTTCGAGCTGGCACCAGCTTCGGTCACAGTGCCTCTGGCGGGTTCCGGAGAGCCGGAAACGGATGGAAGTGATCGGATTGCGGGCCTCAGGTAATCCCGCGGCCCTTCCGACGAGCGGAAAGGTAGAAATACTGCCTCGAAACCACCTCTAAATAGTATAAAAACCATTACCGTAGATCCCCTACTCCTGGCTCTGTCCAGGCCGAGGCGGAAAACCCCTCCCAGGGCAAATCTGGGTTTTTGCGCGATGAACAGGAGGTGTATGCGATGTGCGAGAGGCACGTGCGACGTGCGAGATGGGGTATGTGCGCGCGATTTACGTATTTTTGATGCGATTATTTTTAGTGCACATCGACCGTCATAGAGCTCTACAGGGACGTCTAGTTCGCCCCGATATCAGTGAGACACTCGCTGGCCGCTTTGAATGCGCTTTCACCCGTCCAACCACCGCCCGAGGTCACCCAGCCGGTGCGCTCGCGATGACGCTCCTTGCGGTAGTATCACCCGCCTCCAATTGATTCACAGAACTCTGGATTCTGGCCTGCAGCTTGGGCGGACCATTAGATACTGGTTAACAGGGGAATAAGTCCCTCCGGCAGGCGATAGAACTGCGAGGGGGACACACACATAAAGGGAATTCCAACCTGTTAGGAGTGGCTACTTACCACCCTCACCTCGTGCGCTCTTGTAAGTGCTGGCCTCCCGGACCCAAGGACTCGACTACGGTAGCTACTTTCACACGGACGTTGGTTACTTCACTGGAATATCATTAGAGCGTAGTACATAGTATATATACAGAGTAGGGACGACTATGTACTACAAGGAGCAAACAGAGTTCGACCCCCTTTCTTTCTCGAGTGACTCTGCTGTGGGCGACGACCTCCTCGACGAGCTCTGTGGATCGGCCGAAATCGATCGACGCGAACCCGTCAGGCCCGCCGCCTCACAGCTCCCGTATCGTTGCCCCCCACGTATTGAATCAATGAATTGGCCGTCTCTGGCCTGTCCTGCCTCTCCGCACAATCGATCTCCTTGGTAATTTGTTTGGCATCTCAGCCGTCCGGAGCCCAGTGTGGAAAGCGGTACGGATCTTCCGTGGGGAAGGTTTCGACGTCTTCGAGTGCGATTCGTACGCGGTCATGAGAATAGAGATATCAAAGCCATTTGATCCCTCTGAAAAACGGACCAAACAAGAGGCGGCCTGAGATAGATGAGACTCATATGAGAGTAGGAGCAACGGGGGGCGGGCACATCCGGGCTCGGGGAGAGACTGGCAGTCAAATCATTCAACGATCACTCGATCATAGTCCCGTTTTTTTTTTTACCATGAAATGGACAACCACCGGCTGAAAACCTGGCTTCAGCTTCACCTCGCAACCGACGCGTCCGCGGTCATCAACCTACCTTTTGTTCTCAACAATCTCACTGAAGAGGATTTTCTGTCTCAAGGACACGCGCAGAAATGGACCATTCGAATCAACTCTCTCATACATTCGAAAGACCCTGGAGCTAGATGGGCTGGCTTGTCGATCGCGTTGAGGACGGCGACGCTTTCAAGGGATGTCATGAACGAATGTGCGCATGGGTGGATTACTGTCGCGCTCCCGATGCTTTTTGTGGGTTTGGACATTGTCAGTGTTCTTGCCGGCTCTGACGAACCACCGCCCACAGAAGAACGAGACTTTACCGTGTATCAAAGCCTGCATCCGTCTGATACGATTCATATTCTCGAGTGGCGTGGGACACGCCGAGTTCCAGCGACAGGTCGTCCTCCCAAACATCGTAAAGTTTTCTCAAGCGTTGGTCGAGATCGTTGGGAAGTATGAGAGCGAAACGCTCAAAGTGCGTGCACCTTTCGATGTTCTTTTGTTTTTTGGCCGTTTGCTTATCCCGTCTCGAGGTTCTGTGTTTAGAGACCCTCTCTCAGCTGGTCCTACTCTTCCCCTCCTCACATAAGCAACTCCACGCATCCTTGTCCGCGTTGACTCTCAAGCATCTGAATGGCTCATCACCCGCCCCGTCTTCAATGAGGCTCGTTGCTGCCGCTTCAAAGTTATATGCCGTCCTTCCGTGCACGGGTGGGAAGGTTGGCGCCTCGAACTTGTGGAGGAAATCCGTCGATGAGACTTTGGAGTTTACACAAGACGCACTCTCCTGGTTGAAGGCTGATTTTCAAGGTGTGGATAGTTTGGTGCGAGCATATTGGCGTTATTTCTTATGACGGGACAAACAGGTAATCCGTCGACACAAGAGGACCCTATGATCTACATCCCACTGAACCTTGACCGACTCCGTACCGGAGTTAGTGTTTTATGCGACCTTTTGAGGTTCGTTCGTGTGCATCGTCTCCTTCGTCGGCGATCTCTGACAAATCCTGAAGCTCTCCAACCCCACGACCCGTGCAGATCCCGATGGGTCAATTATCCAAGTTGTGCATCATGCTCCTTAGCTGCGATGCAACCGAGCAAGTCAATGGATCGCAATCTTGTATCCACTATCTTCTGACAGCACTCGCAGAGCGGTGACTACGTGGATTCTTCGCTGATAGATATGAGAGCATCCACCCTTCCAAAAATTTGGGAGCTTGCCGCAGATATGACGGAGTTTTTGGCGACTCGGTGAGAGATTTGAAAAACTAGGTTCGGGTTCGTGAACTCAAAGCCACCGACTAGATATACTATCTACTTGCTCCCGAATATGTCACGGATCTTATCCTGCGTTGCTCATCACCTGGAGCGCAAACGTAGCACGTACGTTTCTGCGTTCTTGTCTGTCGAATCTGCGAGTTGATCGAGGCATTAGTACGCAAACGTTACCGTTCTTGAGGATCCTCGTCGCGGCGTGTGCGCACTCTCGCGCCATGTCGAACGCCATCCTCGCGAACCGCTTGGTTCGCGCTGTGGTTCCATATCTCAGCAGATCAATCTTACCACAGTCGGAAACGAAGAATGTCGGGGCAACGGACCTCGGCGGGTCGTCTAAAAGGAAAGGGAAGAAGAGAGCTCGAGGGTACGAAGGTGACGAGGTCTTCAGAACTACCCCTGGGGTTTTGTTCGCCTCTCCGCATGAGGAACTGGTTGTGATGCTTTCCGTTGAAGGTCTGAGACTTCCCAAGAACTTCTTTGTGAGGTGCTGAACGTTCCACAGCGTTACGGTTGTTGTCACGAGACACAGGAGTCTCGCCAGAAGTCTACTCAGTATCATCAAGGCTTTTACTCTCGCTGTTCCTTCACCTCTCAAGACTTCCTCCTTCCCTTGTATCCAAAAACTTCACGTTCCACAGCGAACTTTCATCGAAACTTCAAAATGCCTGTATCGAGCTCGCTTCCACGAGATCCGTGGCGCTGGGGAGAACTCTGCCATTGCTGATGAACCTCTCGGATGAAAGCGTAAACACTCGCTCATTGGTATCATCTGTTCGAGGAATTTCTGACGGTGTTTTACAGGTAGCCGAAAGTGCTGGAATTTTGGATATTCTGTTACATCCGAGGCTCCCCCCGCTGGTGCGGCCGTTACCGCCTATGGAGAACATTTCGCTGTCCCGAGTTGAGGAGAGTGAGGTGGAACAGGAGTTACGGACCATGCTTGGGTTGGCTACGTCCGAAGATCCTGAACCTACGGCATCCGCCCAGTCACCGCCGCAGGGATCTTCAAAGGAACCCGAAAAGCCCGCGCAGCCGGTGGAACCGACCTCTTCATCGCGTTCGCTCCCTAGTCCTGCTCCCTCGATTCTCAATCCTTTAAAACCAGATGTTCGGTTATCAAACGATATGCAGGTGGATCAGACGAATATCACACCCGTCACCACTCTACCCCCAGACCGGACACTAGTCAAAGAGGGTCCTCCATTATCGAACCCAACACCTTCCACGAGCAAACTCAGCGAGAGACCGCCACCGGTGTCCGAAACCCAACCTTCCTCTTGGAATCCTATAGGTTTCGTCTGTGAAGAAGACGAAGAGGAGGAAGAGGAGATACCAAGTATCAATATGGACTCGGATTCAGATTAGAGGACACAATCGTGCAACTGGAACTCTTGTATTTCGCCGGTTCCGGTATGTGTATGCTTAGTCTACATTAGTCCATCCATTACTCGCCCTTGAATTGTGGCGGCCGTTTGGCTTTAAACGCTTCCAAAGCCTCCAGCCTATCTTTACTGTGCAACAACGGCTCATACGAAGCACGTTCAAAGTCGAGTCCGGCCTCAAGCGGGAATTCCATCGCTCGTGAAACCGCCTGTTTCGCCGCCCGAACGGCGAGAGGGCCATTGACGGAGATCTCTCCGGCCAACTGCAAAGCACGATCCAACCCTGTTTTTCCCTCCTCGGAAATATAGTCGATCACACCTATGGGTTATGTGTCAGCTGTGAATGTGCTAGCCCTCGCATGTGCCCCATACCGTAGTCGAGGGCTTGGTGGGCGGTTAGGGCTCGTGCGGTGAAAATGAGGTCTTTGGCTTTCGATACGCCGATGAGACGGGTGAGGCGCTGAGTTCCACCGGCCCCGGGAATGATCCCTAGCCTAGTTTCCGTTAACCCGATCTTCGTGACGGCAAAACCTGGATTCATGATTATTAGAGCTCTCCGACGGAAGCATAACTGCGGGAATCGAAGACCGACCGGCGACACGTAGATCACAAGACAGTGCCATCTCGAGACCACCCCCAAGAGCCGGTCCATCTATGGCAGCTATGGTGGGAAACGGGAGCTTCTCCAGGCCGCTGAACGCGCTCCGGAGATCGATAAGGAACTTGTCGACTTGAGCCTGCGTCATCGATTTCCGTTCGATCAAGTCCGCTCCTGAGCAGAAGGCGTTTTCGGACGTTGAGTTTAGGATGAGGACGCGGGTGCTGGTGAAAAGAACGGGTTTAGTAGGGAGTTTCGCACACGAGGGGAGAGCGGGGGGAGGGGCGAACTCACTCCTTGTCGAGGCGGACTTGGTCCAAACAGTCCCGGAATTGCTATATCAGCCGGGTTTTAGTTATTGTGCTTGGGGGTATAGAGGGGGGACTGTCGTACTTGAAGCAAGTTTACGGATATTGCGTTCTTAGTTTTGGGACGATTCAGAGAGAGGTATGTCACTCCGGGATGGGACGAGCCGGCTGGTTTGAGGAACGCCTCTGCATCCGACGAAGCTGAAACGCTGTATGCCCTCCTGGGGAAGTGTTGGGCTGGAGCCGAAAGCCTGTGGCAGGGCCGGAATCGGATTGTTCTAAGCATTGGAGAGCCTCGGGTCGAGATCCGAGGTAAGCAGACGTGGGAAACGGCATCTGGCTTCCGAAAGGATCTGCAGAGTCATCCTTCTGTCTTTATGTATTCGAGGGGAGCGAGGTGAGGGTGAGGCCGCGCAGCCACGAGTGATGGGTGGATATTGATGAACGTGGGGGAGTCGTGGTCACCGTCCCGGAACCGCGTGCGCTGTTGGTACATGAAGGGAGGTGGGCCGGACTGGCGTCATCCGACAGTTCCTCCCTCCCTCTCTTCCCTCCTCCCACCACCAACGCACTCGACGACGACAAACGTCATTTCATATCATCCTCTCGTCATGTCCGCCATGAACTACACTTACACAGCCCTCGACGTCAGTTCCTTACGTCCCCCTTCTATGACGCACTGTCCGATGCTGAACTCGTGTTCGTTCGCAGACTGACGCCGAATTGAGCCGGCTGATTGGGACGCTCAGGCTCAACGCTAAGGTGCGAATGTTCGATTGTTTACATGTGAAGGATGAAGGAGATGATGAAGTAAAGGATAGCGAAAGCACAAGTCGAGATCTCTCGATGGAGGCCATCCAAGTCGACGATCTTCCTCGAGGAAGTATCACATCAAGGCCGGGATGCCAGTCCTGCTCAAACGTATGTGCCCAAAAAACCATCTCGCCCCCCGCTCAAAATTGTTATCTCGAATAGACCACATCTCACTCGCACGCCGGACCCTTCGGATGTCCTCTCCTCCTTTCTATCCACTACCACATCGAAGCCTACCCAACCACAGGCGGCGCCTACATAGACACAATCTTCACCCACAGAGCGCTGCTACATGCTTCTCCTAGAGAGCACGAAGGGTGTTCTAGGGCTTTTAGCGATCTCGCGAAGAAGATCGACGATAGGGAGTGGAGGGCAGACAGGGAGTCTGATCAGGAAGCTGTGACGGCGTTTCTGCATGAAGCGATGACGATTGCCAACGTCTATTGAGGCTTTCGCGTTTCTGCCTCCCATGCTACTGATGACGGGGATACGACCGTGGCCTACTTGCTGGACATGTAGGCTCGAAATTGTGTTATGTATATACCCGACTGTAATCAGATTCCCAGTGTGAAATTTCTAGCTTTTATCTTAACCCCGCACCATTGTATCCAAAGATACGGAACTGCCCAGCCATCCAAGATGAGACGCAGGCAATTGAGATGGCGCCAAATCATTCCTTGAGCGCTATCTAATTAAGCGCCTCGCCCGGCGTTTCCAACGGCCTCTCGTTATGGTGCGCCAGCTTTGGCAGCTTGAGAAAAAAACTCGGCTAGGCCTTCTCATAATCCATCCGCCGTCGTTCAATGACCTCACACTGACCCCCAACCTCCGAGGCCATGTTCAGCGGTGAGTTCTCTCAGCTTCTTACGCGCCGCTGGAAGACTCTGCTAAGGGCTGTGGTTGCGGCTTTCTGCAGCTCTGCGGGCTTTCCAAAGCGGCAGGGATCCAAGCCAATGGGGCGCCGCTAGCGTTAACCAGGCTCTCTCAGACCCCACCTCTGCAACGTCCGTCGCGGAGGGAAAGGTCCCACAGACGACCGCCGCCATCTCCCGTCCCGCATACCAACTCCGGTCCCCGAATAAATGTAGGTTCGTGGATGGGATGTAGATGGCTTCCCGTTTTTCATCCGTTTTTCTGCCGTAGGGACACAAGCCGACCAGGATCACTTGGATGAGGAGGTCAGGCAACAAGCGAGGGAGTCCTTGACGCAGTCTTGGAAGGATAAATTGTCTGTTATAAGCTTGATCGTGCGTTCGAACTCTTGCCTCCTCTCACCCCACCCGATTGACTCGCGCGTGTCCCGTAGACGACGTTCTTCGTAGCCACGGAGGCGCAACTACTGAGTGCGACCGTATCTGGAAATGGGAGTGCAACCTCAAACCTCGGGAACGCCGCAAACGCCGGCCTAACTGGCGCGCTAGTCATTCACTCTTTCGCAGGTACGCCAGCCCTTCTCCTCTCTCTCGAGTAACACCAACAACAATAACACCAACTCCAAACCCACAGCAATCATCTCATTCCTAGCAGCCTTCTTCCTAATCAGCCACACGATCCACGAAGCCAGACTCGAGCTCAAACTCGACCTCGACCGCACAGACTCGTACAACTCCTTGAGCAGCCAGCACCAACACCACGCACACCAACGCGAACGCTCCGTGATGAAACACGACGCGCGCATAGTCAACGTCTGTCGTTTCGACCCCACGGTACCCCCCACTCGACTCCTCGAAAGGTGCAACCATCTGTGCATGTTCCTTACCGCCCTTGGCTTCACGCTCGAGATCATGGCCATCCTCTGTTTCGCTTGGGATAAGATGGGTGTCGTAGTTAGCTCTTTCGCGTCAGGCCTCACCCTCTTTTGTCTCGTCGCTTCTGCTGTCGTGATGAGACCCGGACCCCCACGGAACCTTATCCCGTAGACGATTCACGCCAGGAAACCCGCGAGATCGTGTTTTTAGAGTGTCATTAATTAAATGGGAATAACGCCTATACTACAAGTACAAAGCGGGTCGCTCTTGAGGGTGGCTATATATCTAGTATGCATACCCACGACCTGCGGGCTTCCGTGGGTCACTGAAAGCGTGGAAGGTGCCATCGATCTTTCCGATGATATGGGATGTACTTCCAGAGATGCCCTGGTAGGTAACATTATCTGCACAAAGCGGTGAACTCAGGAACCCAGAAGAAAGAAAGAAAGATTAGACATACAGTTGAGGCCAGCCAAGAAGTTCACCGTCCTATTGTTATATCCAGGCAGACCGTTCGCAGGGGCCGGGAGCTCGAAATACGTGACGTTTGTCAGTTGATCGTGCCACCTCGACGTGTGAACGGAAGCGTTCGGAGTGAGGCCTTGATCAAGCGTGTAGTGCAAGTTCTGCAAGGTCGCAGTGATGATCCTTGATCCACCGGCAGCACCAGTCGCGATCTTGAACTCTCCAGTTTCGAGGTCCTCGGCGATGGAAGAGGAGATCGACGACTGTGGTCGCTTTCCGGGGTAGATGTAGTTGGGGGGAGAGGCAGCGAACCCGAAAGCGTTCGTGGTTCCAGGAGCTGTGAAGAATACAAGGGTGAGAAGAGCGCAGAAAAGGTAGAGAGGGGGGTTATATGCTCAACTGGAGAAGTCGTCCATTTCGTTGTTCAAGATGATACCATCCGGAGTCATGACTGTTGAACCCCAGGACAAGTTGATAGCTATATGTGAAAGGCAAACATTCGACATGGTCTTCCAACAACACGGGGAGGATGGCTTACTCGTAGTGAGCGAGACGACGTTACCCCATCTATCGGTGGCTGCCAAATGAGAGGTGCCATTATCGTCCAAGACGATATAGTTGGAAGGATTGTACTGCGTGACATCAGACCAGCTTCCGAGAGCTCTGAAACGTCAAAGGAGAGACATACGAAGAGAACGGGATAAGTCGTGTTGTCGTTTATTTGCGTTCGAATGTATTGAACCGTTGATTCCTCAAGGAATTCGCTAAATGGCGGGGGATATGAGCATAAAACCAAAAAACCTCCAATTCCTACGGTCACTCAACCGTTCAAGTGCGGAGACGTTGGCAGTATAAGCGGGGTCTCCATAATTCGTCCTCTGTCCGTAGCCGAACCTCGTGGCTTGGATAAGCCTATGAGCCGTGAGATCGTACTCGGGATCGTCGACCTTGGCGGTTGCTGGGTATCCTTCGAAGATCTTGAGAGCTGAAAGTACAACAGCGCCAGACGAAGGAGCAACGGTGGAAAAAATACGGTTTCCGCGGTAGGTGATGTTCACCGGTGTTCGGGTGATCGTTTGTAGTCTTTGAGGTCCTGTAAGGTTATGATCCCGCCGCGTGCGTCTGTTGCTGATCAGGTGGACAACTTCTTCAGTACAACATGTACGAGGGAAGAAGCAAATCAAAAGGAGCTTACAGGAAACGATGTTCTCCGCAATTTGTCCGGTGTAAAACGCGTCGGCACCCTTTTGGGATAATCTAATAGCGTAGATTGTGAGCAAGTCAGTGGGGAATGGAAATCGAGACCGACAGTTCGAGGGTGTCAGCAAATTTCTTTCGGTAGGCAATATCTCCCTGTTTGAGGAGAGTCCCGTTCGGGGCGTACACCTCGGCCCAGATGGGATCTGTTGTTAAGAACGGAAAAGTATCTGAGAGGCGACGCGTCAGCTTATTCCGTAAAGCGGAAAAGAAATTGCGGCCCTACCGCTATTCAACGCGACCGCGAGGTCTTGGTTCACTGCGAACCCGTACCGAGCCAACCTTATCGCCCCTTCGAAAAGTTTCGCCCAAGGGAGCTTGCCGTGTTTCTTATGCAGGTACTCCCAACCACGCAACTCTCCCGGAACGGCGACAGCTACAGCATAGATCAATGGTAACTCGTTAACATGAATGCAGCAGAGGATTGAGACGAACCAAGACCGCCGATCGTAGAAGCATTGGGATCTGTGGCGTTTTGGTACATCTGCAGGTCGCTCGCTGCAGGAGCAGTTTCACGAAAGTCGATCTTGGTGTTTATCAATAACCATCTCGCAGAACAACAAGGTCGGATGATAGAGGTACCATTTCATAAGAAGCCTTTCCATTCTGTCCTACAGAGCGAATCCTACAACCAGCGTAAGTAAATTCGGTAGAGCATACGCGCCTTGAGTTGGAGATACTCACAATCCGAATCCGCCTCCACCGACACCGGAATGGTAGGCAGAGATGGTACCAACGCAGAGAGAGCTCGCGATGATCTAGGACGGACACGATCCATTTCAACTACCATATCTCCGAAGTGCTGTGATCCATGAACTCACAGCATCGACCGCGCCTCCACCTTGGGTAAGCATATCGACTCCGATCTCCGAACATTCCGCCACCTATCGACATGAGATTGTCGTGCGACGGTGAGAAAAAGGCGATTCAGATCGCGGATTGTATGCTCTCACCTCGGTGGCCACTCCTCCGTGTTTACCCAGTGAGCCATACTGCGGACGACTCGGGTTGGGATAAGCTTGAGCAGTTTGAAGAACGGTGGCGAGGGACAGAACGAGCGACCAGACCAACATTGTGATCCTTGTGTTCTAGAGAAAGAAGGCGGGTGTGGACGATAATCGATAATCTGATGGCCCGGTACGTCCCATCGTAAGAAGCAACCACCATACTTATACTTGTGGGTTGTGTGCGGTGTAGGAGGGAAGCGGGGAGGAAATTCGGGATGACGAAAGCAAGGGTGAGTCGATCATCACCCGCGTCAACTGCAAAACACCGCCTCGCGACCAGCTGATCCAACGGCGCTTTGTCTGTCCTTCGAGACACTGGGCAGTAGACCAAGGCCATCCCTTTTGGCGACCTCAGGTCTCGAAGGTTCTCCGATACCTGCGCGTCGTCTCCCATGCGTGCTTCAGCGTCCAATTGATTGCATTGGGCGTAGCCAAATAACGCATATTCTTCATCCGGACTCGAACTGGTAAGCATTAAACCCGGTACCTCCGGTGATGCCGGTGTAATTATAAAGGAAGATAGACTTCATCCGATATTCGTATCCAGCCATGGCTCACATATCCCCTCAAGACAGACATGACGCAACCCGTATTCTCGTGAATACCAGAATAGAGTGATTCACACGTGAACCACACACTGCCGCGAGGAACTAGGGCCGGTAATTAACAAGATGTCCTGGAAGGTGCCAGATTACCAGAGTCCCCCGTTCATGCAATGCCCCGGTCCAAGATGCCGTGGTCCGTTTCATGCCATTCGGAGATGGGGATTTCAGACTATCATGCATCCTCAGATGCCCAGAGAACCTAAATTACGTTCCTTACCTCATGCTCCACCGTCCAGAACCATTGGGCTGCGGCGGATTACCTGTACGCCATGCGTATTGTGCAAGGGCTGTGATACTATTCCGAACGGAACGGAGACACGTGTAGCAATGGCTGTCCAGGCGGTAACTATGGGTGGAGATTTAGGTGAAAACCACACAATCCGGTCAACGATAGTGAGCAGCTGAGACAGGGAGTACTGTGCCTGGGCAAAACCCTCCATGTCGTTGAAACCTGGCCGGTTTGTTCTGATCACTGGGGGCATCGCCTGTCGGAACATATGAATGGATTTCAAACGAGGTGAATGGAGGGGTGTATGCAATCACTCAACTGCGTATACCCACGTCCACCGTGGTTCGGCGATCAACGGAGACCCCAAGGTCGGGGCGATGAGGTATGCAACGCGCCTAGGAGTTAATAATGAATGGACCACAAGATCAGCATGCGTCTGCTTCGAATTATGTTGATAGATGGGATGCTGTGAACCTAAATTTACTTGCAAATACCACGATTATGAGGAGCAAAGCAGACATTGCGAAGATGCGACTGAACGCGGGCAAAGCATAGTGCACCCCCCTGGCCTCTGTCACTGACCAGGTTCAACGACGCGGCGTGTCACGTTAACGAGCTTTTTCATGACATCATGCCCAGTAATCACGGTAGGGCAATGAACACAGCGGAGATTCGGGACGAAATGTAGGATCCCAAGTATCCTCTCGAGCGCTCTGGGACAGCATGCGCAGGTCATCGTGTAATTTCCAGATAGTACTATGTCGGGGTGAGCATAGGTCCCCCCATTCAGCCAGTGTAGCGCCGAGACCTTTGTTCATATTTGCCGGTCATCCTACTACTGTACCATTCCGACGAACCCGGTTGGTCATTGTCATCAGGGGGTCCGCCCGCCGGATTTTAGGTCGCCGTCATCAGTCATCAGGGGTCCGCCGCTAGGTTTGACTTTTATGTCAT
>Ga0307515_10019510_pt1 | contig 12193 bp, 10 predicted proteins | sample 17_EM_MG_FD_194513 | JGI IMG/M metagenome (GOLD analysis project Ga0307515, IMG submission 194513) | Populus trichocarpa ectomycorrhiza microbial communities from riparian zone in the Pacific Northwest, United States - 17_EM | ecosystem: Host-associated > Plants > Roots > Unclassified | place...
CTGACTTTAATCAATTAAGAAATGTATCCAACTAGGCTATACCTATTTTGGAACACTATACCAAGTTTGAAAATCCCGTCATATTGTGAATGCATTATCGCTGAGTATGATTCGTATAACTGGACCCGACAAAATTGACTAAATGCGAACTTGAGTTTCAAAAACCTTCAAAATGCTCAGAATGCTCAGAATACCTTTTCCACTTTTTGGTGATGAAGGCGGTCAATCTGGAGGCAGTGGTTCGGGAGTGAGGCGTGACGTGAGCTGAGACTCTGTTCATTGATTAACTCGTATTTGTGGGAATGAAGAGATTTGAGTACAACAAGGTCTGCCGAGGGATGAGAGACTGGCTGGGAGTGGGAGACAGTCGATCATGGAATGATGCAGTATGCAGTGTATGCTGTACTCCGTGTTAACTCTGGATCATGGCATGGAGAGATAGTGAGGGATGACTTATCTTCATGTTCTTAGGTGATGGTAGAGTTGCAGACGAGAAAGATAGAGGTGAGAGGAGATGGGGGAAATCATCCTGAGAAACTGGGACTTAAGAGAATTTCGTGTGCAAGTCAATTTACCATCCCCGATACAGCAGGTATGAGTCCCGATCTGGTGTGTAATGACACCAATATGAGGTGTTCCTAACCCAATCAGGCAAGTCGGTCCCCTGATTTCTCATATCCACTTGTATCCTCCATATTGTACTCATCTTCATCCCCCATCTCTCGGTTTCTTGTCCACAACTCTACCATGTCATCAGCAAAAAGTGAAAAAGGTATTCTGAGCATTCTGAGGATTTTGAAGGGTTTTGAAAGTCAAGTTCGCGTTTTGTCAATTTTGTCGGGTCCAGTTATATGAAACATCCTCAGTGATATTGAATCCACAATTTGACGGGATTTTCAAACTTGGTATAGTGTTCCAAAATCGATATAGCTTAGTTGGATACATTTCTTAATTGATTAAAGTCAGCTACTTTTATTTTTGAAAAATGTAATGAACATAGAATACTTTGCTGAGTCATGACCTGAAACTTGACATTACTATTTTTAAATGACAAATCAAAAACAAACTAACTCAAATAGAAAATATTATCAAAGATATTCAGTTATTTGTTGATTATAGCTGGAGGTATTCCAAATATGGTTAGTTTTATTACATATTTTATTTTTAAAAATAGACTAACTTTTGACTATAAAACAATGTAACAGACTAAGCTATACCCCTTTGGGAATACTATACCAAGTTTAAAAATCCCGCAAAGTTATAAAAACAATTTTACTGAGTATAATTCCAGCCAGAGTACAATCAATAATTGAGAAAAGGTGAACTTGAATTTCAAAATGCTCAGAATACTGAGAATGCCATTTCATTTTTTGCTGATGATCAATGCAGAACACAAAGTTAAATCATCCCTCTCTATCTCTCCATGTCATGATCTTCAGTTGACATGCAGTACAGCATACACTGAGTACAAGCATACACCGAGTACAGCATACACCGAGTACAGCATACACCGAGTACAGCATATGCCGAGTAAAGCATACACCGAGTACAGCATACACTGAGTGCACCATACACTCAGTACAGCATACACCAAAGTAAAGCATTCACCCAATATTGTTTGTCTCGCCTGTATTCTCATAATTACAAGTTGACCGCTGAATGAAGCATCAGCTTCCGACGTGCCTCCCTACACGATCGACCGCCCTCAGCCAGCTCTCCATCAGAGCTCAAAGGTAAAGTCACCCTGTCACATTCCCACGGTTGAGAGTGAACTAACTGATGAATAGAGTCTCAGCACCAGGCTCGCAGTCCATCGCCTGCCTCGAAGTACTTGTCCAAATTCGCTCAATTACAGCCACCAAGTTCGTACGATGACGGCCTCCAAGTGCAACTCCAAACTCAGACAATCACGCCCTCCAAGTGCATCTTCAAACTCGCTTGATTACAGCCTCCAAGTGTATCTCTGAACTCAGAGGATTATGGCCTCCAAACCCGCTCAATCATGGCCTCGAAGTTCGCAAAAATATGGCCTCCGAGGGCATCCCGAAACTCGCACAATCATGCCCTCCAAATTCGCACAATCACGGCCTCCGAGGGCATCTCCAAACTCGCTCAATCACGGCCTCAAAGTTCGCACGATTACGGCCTCCAAGTGCATCTCCACAGTCACTCAATCACAGCCTCCAAATGTATCTCTATACTCCCAGGATTACAGCCTCCAAACTTGCTCGATCATGGCCTCCAAGTGTATCTCCAAATACGCTCGATTACCACATCCAAGTGCATCTCCAAACTTGCTTGATCTCTGCCTCGGAGTGTATCTCTGAGTTCACTCGATCATCATTTTCAGGTGCGCCTCGAATCGCTCCCAAGCCACGCCTGCAGCCAGTCCCGATATCCTGTGTGTAGATGGGTAACTATATAGATACATAGATATAAAGATGAGAATACAAACTGAATACATGAGTTTTAAAACTTGTTGAACGATAAGTAGTAGCTATGATTTCCAGGCACACCTGCAGCATTCCCAAAGAAGATGGTGTTTTTCCCAGACTGCTATACAGTGATTTGAGGTGCTCCCAGGCATGTCGCCGGCGCTTCCAGGTTTGTCGCCGGCACTCCCAGGTGCTCCCAGGCTTGTTGTCGGCGCTTCCAGTTACTCTGAAAGCCAGCAGGAATGCCCTCCTAGAGTCTGATACTCGCCTGAAATTGACGCATCTAGGTTTACACTCCACATCCTTTCAGACACTCCCGGAGGCTTGCAGTGACTAAAATACATTTTGCTGATGTGTGTACAATACCCACTGAAACAGATTCAAGTTACATCAGCAAAAAGTGAAATTGGTTTCCGAAAATGGACCCCACACACCGATCCTTCTCCACATTCTCCACAAATAATCGGAGCTACTTATTTGCAATCTTCCACCATGCTTCAAAGCGTTCAATGATGTGATTGCGTCGTCGTGACATCTCAAATCGTGTTTAGTCATTTAAGTTAATTTATTGCACTTGTTTCTTTCACATTGGTCATCTAGATTTTAATCGTTTCGACGGTTTTTTGAACTGTTCCATTGATTTCAAGAATATTCTTAACTATTTAATCCCTTGAGACATCGATTATACACAAGCTTGCACATCTCCCATAACACAAATTAAGACACCCAGAGGAAACACATCGGATTTCAATATATTGCTGCAACGATTACTTCAAGCATCGAGTCGAATAATCTACATGTAAAACAAACTGAAAGCATTCAAGTCAATCGTGTTGCTCAAGTACCACCGTGAGCTATCTGGCTGCGGCGTCAGCGGAAGAAGGTGTACAGCTCCTTGGATCGCGCTTATAGGGACGATATAAGTGGTTCCGACTCCGAAAAGAGGCTTATGACGGTAGCTTCCATCGTACAACGGTTGCATCGGAGGTTGATGCCTCTCCTCGACAATCACCATACCAGCAGTCTGACGTATCGGCCCTGTTGGAAACGTCTGAACCTAGAAAAGAAGCCTTTTAACGCTCGATTCAGCATCCTCGACCATGAACAGACACTTCAACTGTGCGGGAATGCGTCCTGCAGTCGACTTGAAGTGGCTATCCGGACTTGTCCCCATCCAGAGAAGCGCTGTATCATTTGTTGGTGGCTTATGCTTTCTCCACCTTGTGGACCCAGTGCAACGAACTATATGACATCAGCAAAAAACATTTCCATCCGGGCGGAATGGCTCCGTCAGGGTGGATGTGCTCCGTCAGAGCCATCAGAGACACACCGGTGGCAGACTACTCCACGCCCAGCGCCAATAGGATGCGTCACGTTACATATCGCCCTCCGATCGCAGTTTCGTCGCTTTGTATCGCTCTGTCAGTATCCTATTGTAAACGATCACCGTGGGGTTGTGGCCAACTGTGCCCATACGTCGGGATGGGTTCATTGGGTACGTCAGCAAAATGTATATCGGTCCAGAAGCCACATGCAGGGTTCCATAAGCACAAGGCATTTCGCCTATCATATTCGTCTTTGTTACAGTCACAAGATTCGCTACCTCATAATATAGCATGCATTATTTAGATATCTCTATATATATACATCGATGGCTGTGAGCCCACCATTGACATTCCGCCACACCTCTCGCGACATTCAAACTGAATTCGTGAGAAAGAACGGTTCTAGCTCGAGGAGCCTAGGAAGAAATTGAGAAGATATGATACTACCCGGCCGTGAGAACCCACGCAATTGTGTGGATCCAGATGAGATGAAAATGTGATGATGTCTATCTACCCCAGGGTCTCCCGAATATTTACTCCCCGTCGCTCAGTCCACCTCCGTTACCCCTGTATCTCAGTACACCCGCCGTCCCTCATTAACGATGTACTTGGAGGCCGTGATCGATGGAGCTGAGAGCTGCACTTGGAGGCCGTGATAGAGCGAGTTTGGAGATGCACTTGCAGGCTATGATCGAGCGAGAATGGAGAGGTACTTGGAAGCGGTCGATTTGGAGGGAGCTGCAACGGCAGCTGAGACTCTATTCATTGGTTAACTTGTAATTGTGGGAATGTAGAGAGTTGAGTACAACAACATCCGCTGAGAGATGGGAATCTGGCTGGGAGCAGGAGACTGTCGATCTTAGGATGATGCTGTACTTGATGTATGCTGTACTCGGTGTTTAGTCATGATCATGGCATGGAGAGATAGAGAGGGATGAATTAACTTCGTGTTCTTAGGTGATGGTAGAGTTGAGCACAAGAAAGAGAGAGATCAGAGGTTGGGGCAATCATCATAAACTGGGACTTAAGAGAATTTCGTGTGCGAGTCAATTTACCATCCCCGATACGGCAGGTACAAGTCCCGATCCGGCGGGTCATAACACCGATCCGAGGTCTTCTAAACCAAATCAGGCAAGTCGTACCCATGATTTCTCAGCTCCACTCGTATCCTCCATATCGCTCTCTTTCTCGTCCACAACTCTACCATCATTGCAAGAACACAATGTTAAGTCATCCCTCTCTATCTCTCCATGCCATCATCATGAGTTAACACTGAGTGCAACATACGCCGAGTGCAGCATACACCCAGTACTGCATACACCTAAGATTGTCTGTTGTCGCTTCATTCTCTCGATTTCGAGTTGACCCCTGACTGTAGCTTCAGCTTCCGGCGTACCTCCCTACAGATCGATGGCCACCAGGCAGTTCTCCATAGGAGCGTCAAAGGTAAAGTCACCTCGTCACATTCCCACAGTTTTGAGTTGACTAACCGAAGAATAGAGTCTCAGCACCTGGTGCGCCTCCCATCGACCGCCTCTAGATCGACCACCTCCAAGTACTCCTCTAATCTCCCTCGATCATAGCCTGCTGCAAGTGCATCTCTAAACTCGCTCGATCACAGCTCGGTGCGCATCGCTGAGTTCACTCAATCTCGGTCGCCAATCGAATCACCAACCTCGCTTGATCACGGCCTCAAAGTGCATCTCCAAACTCGCTCTATCACGGCCTCCAAGTGCATCTCTGAGTTCACTCAATCTCGGTCTCGAAATGCATCTCCAAACTTGCTCTATCACAGCCTCTAAGTGCATCTCTGAGTTCACTCGATCTCGGCCTCCAAGTGCATCTCCAAACTAGCTCGATCACGGCCTCCCAGTGCATCTCCAAACTTGCTCCATCACTGCCTCCAAGTGCATCTCTCAACTCGCTCGATCACGGCCTCCAAGTACATCGTTAATGAGCCACAGCGGGTGTACTGAGATACAGGGGTAACGGAGGTGGACGGTAACTCGATCGTCATCTTCAGGCGCACCTCGAATTCCTGACAATCACCGTGTGCTGCCAGTCCAGATATACCATGTGTAGATAGGTAGCTAGATAGATACATATATACATAGCTGAGAATAAAAACTGAATGCATAAGTTTTGAAAATCGTTGAATGATAAGTAGTAGCTATGATTTAACATTGCCAGGCGTTGTGTAAATGACTTCAGCATAACTGCAGCCCCTGCGAAGAGTGTAACACACGTGCCTTTCTGATGGTGCGTAAACGTGACCACAAAGTAAAGGAGGTACGTATGCAACGTGACCTGTCACCTGGGTGACAAGTAGCGTGTAATTCTTTGTCAGAGGGTACGAGGTTCCGTCAGAGCCGTCAGAGCCTTCCGGAACACCCGGGTGTTTCTGACGGAAACTAGAGTTGTTGCTGATGGAACTGCTTGCTCATCGCATTGGAAAGACATCACCGGAATTGCAACTGTGTTGTACCGAATGTATTTTGCATCGTTGAGACGACTGAAATACTGATCGTGATCGACTTAGTCTGTGAAGTCGGCAAATCTCTTGAAACACCAAGAAATTTGATTCTGTAGCTCCCCTTTTGGCATTGCACACCACTCGGCCAAGTCATCAAGGGTCTTGATTTCTGGTTGCAGGATTTTCATCATTCGCTTGATAGGCGCTTTGGTTAGTGGTATATCATCGTCGCGACGTTGTTTTGCAGCGTTTGCATTCAGCTCTCGATGGTGAAACACCTCCTTTCGGGCTTTTGTTCACAAAATCTGGAAGGCGGCCTCATGACGATTCGATTGTCGGTACGCTTGTTTACGATCCAACATCACTTTTTCTGGAAGTTCAGAGCTTACATTTAAGAGGTTGCCAAGCTGGCGGATATGGTCAGAGAAGTGGTTCAGGAGATGCATGGTCAGAAAGTTGGAATCCGATTCGTCGAAAAGATGTTGTGCAATTTCTGACTCGATCTGCGTTTTATCTTCATGAACGCAACGACGCTTTTCAGCCGCAGAAAGATTGTTCCAAGCGGGGTCACTCTCCCATTCCTCCTGTTTGTCCAAGGTAAGCTGCGTTTTCAACGCTTCCGAGACCTTCTTTGTAGATTTACTGGCATGGAATTGACTGAAAACATCCTTGTGACTATGAAACTCCTCCAGATAATTCTCCATGTACTTGATTGTGGCCTCAGTATGGTACCAGTTCTGTGCCATAAAGTGAAAATACACTAAGTTCTTGACGCACAACAGGGCTTCTGTGAATGGAATCTTTTGGCTCGCCGAAGGGTTTAAAAGAGTCGCCGCGAAAACTGGAACAATCACACGCCCATGTGCTTTCATCTCCTTACCACTCCATTGCGTCACCTGGCTATATGGCTTGTTGAATTGAGCGAAGCCAGGATATGGAGGCATCATTGCCCAGAGCTGGTTGAATTTGTCGATCCTGGAATGTTGTTCAAGGAAGGACGTTACCCAGTCCATCAAATGCTTAAGCATACCGAGATAGACGGTATGAAGAATATCAGGTACGAGAATAGTCATCGGAGAGATGCATTTCATATTCCAGAAGACGCCTTCTGAGGTTCCAACCGCTTGATCTTCCAGATATTGTCTTGCTTCCCGTCTCTCCATCTCATCATGCTGAGTCGCGAGTATCATTTTTTGGAAGTATAGCCCATAGTCTCCCAATTGCCACGACAATGAATTCCCTTCTCCAAACAACGATTTTGGTACTTCGCACACAGGGCAATGGGGCTGCTTGATTGAATGCAAGTGAATGTTTTCGAAGTAGTCAGCCATCCATGCACAGATGACAGGATAACATTGCCGCTTCCGACCGTCCGCAGAAAGCATAAGCTTTCCAGTGTTGAAAAGCGCGTTGAGAGGACGAAAAATAATCTCGAAAACCTTCCTTAAAACCTCTCAATTGTGGATTTGTTGTTCCTTCACGGCAGTTGTTTTTCCATGTCCTTCGAGTGATATTTCGGAGGAACGGGCAGAAGGGCAACAAGGATGATTGCAAGATTTGAAGGCTTTGATCTAATCGTCGAGTCAATGTTTCCGAGACTCAAATATACTGGCCATTCCTTCTTGTCGCCCGAATAGTTTGTAAGATGTGTCTGGTCTGAACTGCCGAATACAGGGACAATCGTAGCTGCAAGCGGCCGCCGTAGCTAATGAAGTGGTCAAAATCATTGTAGCTATGACAAAATTCAAGTAACGTATCTGTTCATTCTACCACCAGTCGCTTGATTTCACCGCTGAGTAGATACGTTCCTCAGCATCATTGAATTCCTTTGCTGGTGCATACGACATATGTTCCCTGAACGCAGGCTGTTGCATCAGGAACTCAATGCATTCTACAGGATTGCGGTAAAAGAAATGTGTGTAATCATCGTCGCGAAGGTTGTTTGAATCGGCCAAACGATTGTAACACACCTTGCCGGATTTCCAAGAGTCGATGCCCATTGCGTAGGACATTTCGTTCTACCTTTTGAATAAAGTGTGGGACGAAGTGAAGTTGCTGACGGTTGCCATCGTAGGGTTCCTGAAAAGCTCGTTGATAGTAGCTCTGCTCAAGTTGTGCTTGATGCACCAGTGCACTAATCGATACTCCTTCTCGCAAGAAAACGATGACCATAGATCATTTTCATCATCGATGACATCGAAATACTCATTACTAATAGGCTTGCCGGCTAGACGGTTGTCCAAGTGTGGAATACCACAAATACGTGTCCGAACTGGAGGTTGCTCTGGATCGATACACGCATTCTCGCTGTCGGCTTCGGTATCGCTGGAATCATCGTTGGAAGGGTGAAAAAGAGGGTCGTGATGCGGTTCATGAATGAATGGAAGTGGAATACTATCGTGCTCAATCGGAAAACCATCATCTGGCAGTTGTTCGGCTGACAGGTATACTATCCTTTCTTTGTGGTCGCGACGGAGGTGAGTGATGTAAGCGCCGATGTAGGAGTATGTCTTCGAGCAGTAAAGACACAGTTGACGAAGATCCATGTTTCGTTAGCAAAATGAACTGTCGCAACAACGTTAAGAAGCGTCTTGACGGTCCTTTACCTACTCACACCATTCCAAGCTGGCTGTCCTCAGAAAAAGCCGCACCGCGATTTACTTTTTCCAAAAAGGGGTCCTACCACTCTCGTAGCATTTCTCTCATCCTCCTTCACACGTTTGCAAAGTGTTTACTCGCTCTCTCAATTTCAACATCCCTTGGATCTCAAAAATCATACCGCATCTGCATTCAGCTCATCACGGCGATTGTTTTGCACTCTCACAAGACCCTCCTACGCCCATTGCCTGATTTATGGTTGTCACTTTATGTTAAGTTCGTACCTTACATGAACCGTGCATTCTCCTTAGATACCGACTCAGCGACGTCATCGCGGGGTACACGAACTAGAGCAAGGACAAATGAGTGAGATATGACTGCAGAGCATGCTTTTAGTTGTCTTTGTGATGAACTTAAGCATTCAGTCGACAAATCAGGGCACTTAGATGATGCTAAGTAAATTGCCTCCTAGCTGAATTGCAGCCAAGATGATGTCGCCGGATCAAGAAAACCCTCCAAGCCCATATATATATTCGCCTTGCCTGCCCACCTTACTTACAATCTCCAGAACCTTCGACATACCCTCCTCACCTCTGCTACCGCATCGCATCACCCTTGACGATATATTCAATACTCCCGACGCTTGTTTAGAGTAACAACCATTCGATATCCACCACTCAATCATTGACCACCGTTGAGAACCTAAAATGTAATGTGATGCCTTCTGGTTGCCGAAATCAGTCATTGCAGATACTAATACAATCCAGATGCCGACTCTTCAAGTCCGCGTCTGGGCCGAGAACACCGCTGTTGGAGTCAGCCAATGGGCAGCAGAAACCATGGGGATTTGGCAGGATAAGGGTGGTTTGACAACACAAAGGATGGATAATAAAGTGAGGGAGCGCGTCTGGGAGATTGCCCAGTCCATGAGCATCATCAACAGGCAAGGCGCCGGCCCCGAGGAATGGGATCTCCTAATCGAGCGTTGCGTTACTCGAATCAGTGAACTGGAGTCTAAAAGGCCGCTTTGGAAACGGTACATGGCAGACAAGACTAATCTCGATGGTCAGAAACTCAAGGCAGCACTGGACGAGGTCGCGGAGGTTGGCCTTCTCTGAAGGAAGAATGGGCTCGAAGAAACCCCAACTAAGAAGAGGACACGCGTGCACGTTGGTATGTATTTCATCGCCCCGATGCTTCTTTTGCTCTTCCTGATGATGTGTAGATCCAGAAGACCATGAGGAAGGAACCTCGGGTCGCAGGTCTTCGCCGATAAAGGTGCGTCGCGACTCCTCGAACGATTTCCTTGTCGAGTCATTTTCCTTTACCATCGCCTATGTGGATCCCGACATTGCTGGGAAGAGGGTGGGTGAAAACAATACTCAGCTATTCTCATGGCACTGGCCTGGGGATGATGAATCGAAACTTCCGATAGTTGCATCAATCGTCGATACGACTATTTTGTCCATCGTGGATGCTGCAATCGCCGGTCTGCCAGACCCCAGCCGGAAAATCCGACAGCTTTGGGGCTACTTGGAGGAGCCTAATGGAGTTGGTGGTCCGTACACCGGTAATGTTACCCCAATCTTCGATAACAATACTGCTGCCGGATGGGTAAAGGCGGCGATGAAATTATGCAACCCAACACTTTTTTGCGTCGTTTATCATGGCCAACACGCCGACGGCACAGATGGTGCCCAGACGCCTATGCGTGGTGGCTGCAGCTACCTTCCTCTGGGTGACATCCTCCTACCTCCAGCCAAGGATATGATCGACGATATTGGGGAGGAATCGGACGATGATGGTGAGACGCGGCGCCCAGATCCAAGAAGCTTCCCGAAGACGAAAACAGGCTTCCAAAAGATTGAACGGAAGCTTCAAAAGAGGATTATCAGACAGCAGCGATACCTTGAAGTAATCCGAAACGGTGCTCATGGTCTCTTAGCCGATTATGAGCAAAGGGTTGTTGCTGATGAGGATGTGGCTTGTCTACACGAGCACGATCACATTGTGAATCCTCCTGCTGCAGGCTCTTTGGCCAATAGGAAGCGTACAAGCAGCCGCCCAGCTGCAAATCAGTCGTTGTGAGGATGGAATGCACTGGCTAGATGGTTGTTCAAGGATTTGCGTTGTGGGTGGGTATTTTTCTGGCACATTGGAGGGTGGACGGAAGGGTGATAATTTGGATTTTTTTGGTGAGCTTTTGGGTCTCTTTTTGGTGTTTTGTTTATTTTATTATTACATCAGTCATATTCATGCATGAAGGGCTGTGTTCAGAGTTCACGATGTTGGGATTAATTGTTGAGTCGTTTATTTTTGGGAATGGCATAGTGGCAGCGATAGGACTCCGTGTATGGCTATCATGTAATTGGTAGTTCGGTATCTGTACCCCATCAGCAACGACCATAATTTCCGTCTGAAACACCCGGGTGTTCCGGACGGCTCTGACGGCTCTGACGGAACCTCGTACGCTCTGAAGGAGAATTAAACGCTGTGCGTCGCCCAGGCGACGGGTCGCGTTGCATACGTACCTCCTTTACTTTGTGGTGACCTATACGCATCATCAGAACGACACGTGTGTTACACTCTTCGCAGGGGCTGCAGTTATGCTGAAGCCGTTTTTCAGGAGAGTATCAGACCATAGGAGGGCATTCCTGCCGGCCTTCAGCGTAACTTGGAGTGCCGGCGACAAGCCTGGGAGCACCTCGAATCACAGTCATGTATTCAGTTTGTATTCTCATCTATGTATCTATGTATCTATATAGCTACCCATCGACACACGCTATATCTGGACTGGCTGCAGGCGGTTATACTCCGAGGCCGTGATCGTATACTCCCCGTCACTCTGTCCACCTCCGTTACCCCTGTATCTCTGTACAACCGCCATCGCACCTTGAAGATGTACTTGATCGAGCGTGTTTGAGATGCACTTGGAGACGTGGATCGAGTGAACTCAGAGATGCACTTGGAGACTGAGATCGAGTGAACTCAGAGATGCACTTGGAGACGTAGATCGAGTGAACTCAGAGATGCATTTGGAGGCCATGATTGAGCGAGTTTGGAGATGCACTTGGAGGCCATGCTCTTGCGAACTTGGAGGCCATAATCGAGCCAGTTCGGAGATACACTTGTAGGCCGTGATCGAGCGAGATTGGACGAGTACTTGGAGGCGGTCAATGGACGGCGCACCGGGTGATGAGACTCTATTCATCAGTCAGTTAACTCGCAACCGTGGGAATCATGTAGGGAGGTACGCCGGAAGCTGAAGCTACATTCAGGGGTCAACTCGTAATCATGAGAATGAAGGGAAGACAAACAATCTTGGGTGGATGCTGTACTCGGTGTATGCTGTACTCGGTGTC
>Ga0307515_10019511_pt1 | contig 12193 bp, 7 predicted proteins | sample 17_EM_MG_FD_194513 | JGI IMG/M metagenome (GOLD analysis project Ga0307515, IMG submission 194513) | Populus trichocarpa ectomycorrhiza microbial communities from riparian zone in the Pacific Northwest, United States - 17_EM | ecosystem: Host-associated > Plants > Roots > Unclassified | place...
CTATAGTATATGCTTAGCATATGCAGTGTATATACTTACTATTCTATAGATAGGTTATACTATAGTATATGCTTAGCATATGCAGTATATACAGTATATATACTTACTATTCTATAAGGTAGGCTATGCTATAGCATATACTTAGTATATGCAGCGTATATACCTACCATTCTATAGGTAGGCGACACTATAGTATATGCTTAGCATATGCTAAGCATATACATCTTAAATATTATATAATATTATTTATTTGCTAATTCTAAAATAATTAATTTTTGGTATATGCGCTGCATATGCATAAAGCTCGGCGTGGTCCGAAGCTGATCGTGGTCCGCTCGCTCGCTGAGCTGATCTCGCGGCTCTTCCAGAATCTCTGCAAAAGAAGGAAAAGCGTATGGAGGGAGCATGAAGAGGTGGGTGACATTGAAAACGAATGCAGGTCTCCCAAGGGGCATGCAATCCGTTGGGTTCTAGAATGCATGGCGGACCGTCGCGAGGCGAGCCGTTTCTCGGGTGAACCCGGTTCTCCTCCAAGACCTGGTTTTGCAGAGCACTCCCCTTTGGGCAGAACAGCTAGCACAAAACACCCAGAAAACCGACTAGCGACGCCTCAGCCAGCCGTTTGCAGTCATCTGCCTTCTCACAGCACACGACAGCTTGTACGAGCTCCGGCTTCTCCCCCTGCGTGCGCTCGTAACACACCTAATTTCGCTTTCTTGCACACTAGAGAATTTCAAGTTTAACTCTTACAATTAAGCTTAAAAGTCAGAGACTTTACCTTTCTTTGCGAGTGCACAGCCTTTTTTATAAGTGCACAGTGCACTTGACTAATTGTTAGCAAAATTGGGTGTGTGTTGCGCGCGGGGGTCACAGCTCGGCGTGGTCCGCAAAAAACTCGGCGTGGTCCAAAAGTTCAACGTGGTCCGAACTTGCAAACCAGCTTTTGGACCGGGGTGCAGCTGAGCAGGGTCACGGAAAAGTTGAACAGGGTCACCGATGGGGTCGGCGAAAGCTGAACAGGGTCACCGATGGAGCGCCGGGAAAAGGTCGGCGGGGCTACACTTTTAGCCATACAGAACGCGCATCAGCAGCCACAATTTACCGTAGTGACTGATACATTGAATATGCAATGCATATGCTCAGCATATATATGCACCCTATGAAAATATTTAAATGGCTTATTAGTGATATATTGGCGGCATCTACTTAGCATATGCTGAGCGTATACTAAGCATATATTAAGCATATACTTAGTATAAGCTCAGTATATGCTAAGTAGATGCTATTAAATAGCCTGCCTTATATAGAATACAAAGGCAATACTTTAAAAGGTAGTATATAAGGGAGTAAAATCTTAAAAATAAAGATAAATTTAATATAGTGTGTAGACTTAGCATATACTATGCATATGCTAAGTCTATACACTACATATACAGGGATATTTTAATAACTTAAATTATTAATTTTATTATGGCATATGCCCCACATATGCCACGCATAACTTATAAATTTTATTTATTAAATACTTTAAATTCTATAAAATAAATAAAAATGTTTTGTATATGCACTGCATATGCATAAAGCTCAGCGGGGTCAGAAGTTGAGCGCGGTCTGAAAGGTTCTGACCCTGTTCAACTTTGTGACCTTGCCGAGGTTTTCCGTGACCTTGCCGAGCTGTAAGCCCCGAGCGAGCGACACCGTGCGGATAAGTCAGCCCAGCTACACGTGTAAGGACAAATCACTGCCAAGCCTGACTATATCTTCCACAACTAACTACTCTAAAAATACTACGAGGCGAAAGCTCTTTCGCTTCTCTATCTATTCTACGTGGTAGCTACGCCGTAGCTGTATTATATTACAAGTTAGGTATGGGTGGTCAGTCTGAATTCACGTAGATATGTTTCAAAATCCAAATCGTTTTCTGCGACGTGTATCTCGTGCCTTAATACAACAGATATAAAGCTCTAATATATATAGGGAGGGGGATAATTACGTAAAGAATCTATTATGTCAAGTATATATAGTATAACTATCGTGGTTAGGCAATAGCGATAAAAATCGATTCTCAAAACATTCAGTTACCACCAAAAGGACGCCCATAAGCTCTCAGAGGCTTCGTTTGTTCCCGCTTGTAACCAAATTCTATTACGGAGCCTCTGATTTATGAGATAAGCTCAGCCGAGCCTCCAATACCACTTTATTGTACCAACAGCAGGCAATTATACCACCTACATTATGTGCGAATGCGCTTCGTTTCAATGGAATAGAGAAGCGAGACAAACTATGCAAAGCGCATTGCGACATGAGTTGGCCCGACAAACTGCCACCCTGCAATTGTTTTATCACAAAAAATACCAGTGGTAGTCGCGTCTCGCGATGCATTGGCGAGTTTAATTATCATATCTATTCTATTCCTAGTGTTTTCCAAACTCCTTCCAAAGTCTACTAGCCACAATGCGACTGATTCAATCTTGCTGTAGCATAATGCCCGTTGCTCCGAGCCAATTTCACCGCTCTCTCATATTGGGCTTTCCCAGAGCCTTTAAGCTCGGCTCCGGCATTCAGCAGCAGTTGTATCATATCAATGCGACCATGCTCCGCAACTCCTTCCAGAGCCGTTCTTCTCTGCTCCTTTGCTACCGCGGCATTTATATCCGTGCCCTTGTCGAGTAGAAGATAAGCGATGCCAATGTATCCTCCTATTGCAGTGGACTGAAGTGCAGTTACCCCGTATTCAGGCGCTGGCAGCGCGTCCACATTCGCGCCGGCGTCCAGTAGTAGCTAGATAATTTCTAAACTTCCAGAACCGGCTGCGGCTTGAAAGGGGGTCCGTCCTAGAAAACGTGCTGGAGGGGAATTTACTTCAGCGCCTGCTTCGATGAGAAGTTTGACAAGAGGAGCGTGTGCCATTGTCACGACTGCTAGGGTAACATTCTCGAATCCAGGATGCCCTGCTACGGCGGTATTCGGATCGGCGCCTACACTCAAGAGCCTTCGAACTATTGGGAAATCCTTCCCCCCGAACTGCAATTCCGAAAGCAGTTTCGCCATAAATTACACCAAATTCCTCTTCGCTCATTTCTTTTTCCAACTCCTCTTCATAAGTTGTTAATGTCACTGCGCTAACATCTATGCCTGTACCCAGCAGAATATTAAAAATCTCTAGATTCGCGGCTCTCATTGCTGTATGAAGTGCAGTGACTCCATAGCTTACTCCTCCAAGACCAGGTAGGCATGAGCGGGCGGTAAGAAGCGTTTGGATAATGCCAATCTCGGCATCATTCTCAACCGCTTCTAAGAGCGCACAAGGATCATTTGCATCGACGCCGACTCTGAGAAGATATCGGACCAGCTCAATGTCGTTTTGCACCACTGCCGCTCGAAGTGCGGTCTTTCCTCGCTGTTTCGCATATGGGTTATTGATATATACTCCCTTATTCAGCCAGTAGCGTAGCAATTCCTTGTTTCCCGCTTGTATTGCTACCGTGAGAGCGGTGTTTCCTCTATTGGGAGAATTAACATCTATTCTAGCAACGAGCAGACATGCTACAATGGATGCGTTGCCACGAAATATGGCTTCTGGCAACGGAGAGTCTTTTCTTACAGGTCCGCTTGGCTGACGAGCAAACGAACCAGATCTTGCCAATAATTGAACTGCGGCTAAATTCCCGGTTCTAACAGTCAATACGATCGGAGATAGACTCTCTCCAGTGTTTGCATTAAAATCTGCTGCAACGTCTAATAGAATTTGAATAGTCTCAGATGATCCATGGCGGGCGGCAGCTTGGATTGCGGTGTATTCACATTCTTCCTCCAGTTACCCATCTAGATGATGTCCTAGGCGGGCGTTAACGTTTGCGCTCGTTTTTAATAGAATCTAAACAAGCTCTGTATTGATATTCCAGGAGGCTATTTGAAGGGTAGTCATTACCGTATTGCCCCTGTCGTTATGGTCCGACAGAATGTCATCGTTAACTTTGGCGCCGTTACTGAGAAGGAGCTTAACGATCTTTTTGTCTTCATTGTATACTGCCCATTTGAGTGCGTTATATCCATGGAAGGTCGAGCCGTCTACATAACAAAGTGTGCGGGCGGTTACTCTAGCGCTAGCATCCAATAGTGTCCGAAATACGCCAAGTTTGCCCGTCTTCACTGCCCTGTCAAGAACTCTCGTACGGGGTTTAAAGACGTACTCGTGATGATAATAACACCTCCCCTTTATGGCCGGCTCCGGTGATGCACCTGCTTTGAGTAGGCACCCCACAATCCTAGCTATTTGGCTCCAACTCCCGTGCCCCAAGAGTGCTTCATAGATCGCAGTCCCTGCATATCTAGCACTGGCAGATAAAGAAGTTCAATTATTTCAGTGCCCCCGCATCTTGCAGCCCGCTGGAGCACAGAATAAACATCCTGGTCAGATGACCCTGAACCAGGGTGGTTTTGGATAAATCTTATCGCGATAAGTCTTGGCATACCCCAAATAAATTTTTGTCGCCTTTTTCTTCTTTATTATCGTACAAAATATGGCTTTAGAAGTGGAATCAGAAGCTCTTGACTCTATTAATACCTCTAAATTAAAAAATACAAGAGGTCGCTTAGCTCTTTTGACATAGGAGTATACCCGTCTACTAGGTAGTAATAAGCCCGTATAAAATAAAAAAGCCTGTCTTTTATTCTATTATAAACACTATATAGAGTTGTACGCTGTATAGTTAACTTCCAACTTCTAAAATTACTTAGCGTTAAAGTATAGTATTATAGTTGAGCCTAAAACTAGTTATAACATGCGGAACGTTGGTCCCCTAATGTAAATTTTAACCCGAGTGTAATAAGCCAATTAGTTAACCTAAAGCTTTAATTTAGAGCTTTATTATATAAACTTTAATTAATATATATAGAGATGAGGTTTTCTAGGGGGAGACCCCCTGGGACCCCCCTATATAGAGCTTTTGCTTAATTTAGAAGTAGTAGTAAGATTAAGGCGCCTTGGTTACTGCTAGGTAAGGATTTACTGTAGTAACCGAGGCGCCCTACTTAAGCCGGGCCTAAAGAATATATTGGTCACGAATATAGTATATATTTGGACTGCAGAGCTTTAATATAGAGCCCTCTATGTAGGATATAATATAGTAGATTGTAATTCCAATTTAAAGCTTTATATACTAAATATTTTTAATGCCTAATAACTATTAACCACGTTATTGCCCACCTAGTTTGGACGTACGACGACACAATAGCTTAGCGACGACATAATAGCTTGGCGCCGAGTAATGGGAGGGAGGAGAGGGAGGGGAGGAGATTGGGGGTGGCTCGGCCACTGCAAGAAGGTCGTGATATTGGTGTGGTGTTAAACTTTAAAAATCGTGTCCTGGGAGCTTAATTGACGACCCCTATATAAAACGTTAATAACGTTTAATTATAGAGCTTTAAACCGGTAGATCTCTTAGGAATGCCTATTGTAAGTAGCTCCGAGTATAAAATCTAGAATATTTAGTAGTGGTATAAGTATGGGATAGGGTATATATTTGCGTTCCTAAATGTCGTCACGTGACGCAATTTTTAGGTAACGAAAACCAGCTATTGACATTGCTCGACTGATACCTACTAGAGGTTCCTCCGTCCTTCCTGTCTTCTCTCTCGCCCGTCTCCTCGTCCGATGCTGTCTATATCGCTACATCAACTAATAGATCCCTTAGTAGGGACTAAGGAGTATTAAAGCACCTCTAGCTCTTATAAGGAAGAAGAAAAGAAGAGAGGAAGGTATAAAGGAGGGAGTATTTATAGATGGGAGGAGGCCTATAAGCACAGGAGATTAGGCAGCCATAATATAGCTATTGATGTTGCTCGACTAACACCTACTGGAGGCTCCTCCGTCCTTCCTGTCTTCTCTCTCACCCATCTCCTCGTCCGATGCTGTCTATATCGCCACGTCAACTAATAGGTCCCTCAGTGGGGACTGAGGAGGAGTATTGGAGTACCTCCAGCTCTTATAAGGAAGAAGAAAAGAAGAGAGGAAGGTATAAAGGAGGGAGTATTTATAGATGGGAGGAGGCCTACAAGCATAGGAGGTTAGGCAGCCATAATATAGCTATTGACGTTGCTTAACTGATACCTACCGGAGGCTCCTCTATCCTTCCTGTCTTCTCTCTCGCCTATTTCCTTGTCTAATACTATTTATATCGCCACGTTAACTAATAGGTCCCTTAGTGGGGACTAAGGAGGAGTATTAGAGCACCGCTAGCTCTTATAAGGAAGAAGAAAGGAAGAGAGGAAGATGTAAAAGGAGTATTTATAGATGGAAGGAGGCCCTGCGAGTACATAATTTGGTAAGTACTAATAGTATAAGATTCTCGTACAAGATGGGCTTAATTACTTACCAAAATATAGGGTGTCTCTGTCACTGCAGTGGCTACTATAGTGGTAGAGACGCCTTAAATATTTAATGTAACCAACTACTGAGGCTATTAATAAGTGGAAGGTAGGCTACCGATATAGTACGAACGATGTAGTTATTAATATCGTTTATGGCCTGTTTTTGCTTCTAGTGTACGCGTAGATCGTCCTTATATTTGGCGTAGAGCTAGTTATAGGTAGTAAGCTGGTTTGGGTCTAGCTTTGCTATTAATGTAGCCGTAGGTAGTATATCCCTTAGTGTAGGCCAACTTAGTAGTTCTAGCTTTAGAAGATTTAGAAGATCATCTTTCTTCTTAAATGGGTCGATATACTACTATACCTTGTTAGTTTTAGCTATGTCTTGGATAATAAAGAACTATTAAATTTAATCGGATGGCTTATTAAGGATAAGGTTAATTTTTAATTCGGTAAGGGTTGTTATTTTTAGAATTTAATAGGTTAGGAAGGGTCCAGGTTAGGGTCTAGCTAGCGTCTTAGCAGAACCTTATTTAGGCGTTAATTTGATTTATTAGTTTGGATTACTAAAATCTAAAATTTTATCACGGGGAGCGCGATTAATAACCCCTACTAATAGCTCTAACTACGTCTAATTTTTAATTTATAAATTAGTAGATTTATAGGTAACAGTTATTGTAAGTAGCTCTAGGTGCGGTATATATAAAATCTTAACTATAGGGTAGAGAAGTCGTGGCTGCTAATATACGGTCCTAAGTAGCATGTATTCTCGGAGGTTACGTAACTCCTTATATAAGCGACATTTCCGCCCTTTAAAAAAAACTTAAAAAATTCCAAAAATTAATTAACGCTACAGATAGCAGCAATATTAATCCGGCAAGACTGCTAATTCTCCCTGTATACTATTGTATATATATCTAACAGCTCTAGAAGCGGTAAAAAAGTAGGACGGATAGGGGGGTTAAAATTTAGAAAATTAGATTTCGCGGTTAAGCTATTTAAAAATTAGGAAACTAAAACAAATGCCGCATTCTCCGCTTACCTCCGAGCCAGTATATAATTTCCTATTTAGGAAAAGTCGTTTATAAGTAGTTACTACTGCCTCCGTACAAAATCTTCTTATTATACCTCTTTAGTCTTACTCGTAGATGACTAAAATTATTCTATATCGAACCTACGTTTAAATATAAGCCCTAAAAGCTTCTTAACTTATGAGATTGCTACATAGGTTAGCCCGGCTGTCTTATCCTTTTCCTTAACATCTAAAACCACCTAGTTAAGTGTTAGGCCCTAGCTTTTATGTACGGTAAGAGTAAAAGCCAGAGTAATTAGAAATTAACGCCGTAAGTAAGAGCCTCTTATACCCTCCTATTTATGAAGCACGGAAAATATAGGGATAACTTTCTTACTATTCTGCTAAGTGAATAGGGCAGGTCCGTTATACCTATCTACCGCAATTAGTAGTAACTAAGGCTAATCCTTTTTAATATCCGCGTGTCCCTTCTATACGACATCTTTAACTGTACTAGTAGTACCGTTTACTAAGCCTAGTTTAACCTAGATATTCTATATTAGTATTACTTTCGCGCCAATATATAGGGCTAAATTCTCTATAGTATCGCACTAATTAGGAGTAACTTTCCGCGTACCTACACTAGTGTTAACTAACTTAATAACCACCACTAGCTATAAAAGGTCGCGAAGCCGAATAGTGTTATACTTACCTATAGCAGCGCGCGTGCTATATAGCCGAATTACGTTATTAAAGCTTGTAACCTTATTGGTGGATAGGCCTTGCTTATACCTAGTTAAAAGAAGCTTCTAGGTTAAATTACTTATAGAATTACTACGTAGCTCTATAAGGGCTGTCCTAAATATAAAGCTCTTAGCGTTATTACTACCCTACCGCATAACTTAATCTAGGATAGCTGTTCGGTCAATTGCCTTATAGGCTCCCTTTCTATAGCTAGCGAGCTCTAACAGCCTAGCGGGTAGATTACTATATAAGGCCGCCTGACCTATAGGGGGAAGCTAATAGAAATCGCCTACTAGCAAGATGTTTAAGCCTTTAAAGTAGTCGTTGTTATATATAGGGTAGATCTAATAGAGGTGGCAATTAATCTAGGCCAGATGTACTTGCCCGATTATAGATTTCTTATTAAGGACGAGATAGTAAATATCCTTAAAAGCTTACTATAGAGGCGTAAGACTGGTAGTAGGTAATTCCTTAAACGGGCGATTTATTGGCAACCTTAATAGATCGTATATAGTTCTGCCGTTAATATTAAAGGCAGCTACCCTAGTAGGGGCCGCTTAAGCCAATGGTATTGGCTTGCTATTAGCCCTTGCTATATTATAGAGCGTAGTAGAGAGGACAGTAATAAGATGTGATTTGCCGGTTCCTGCCTCTCTATTAATATTAATCCGCAGTAAGGGGGGGCCAAGGCCCGCTTAGATCTGCCTATAGTGATTAACTATAATATTATAGATATAACGCTGACCTGGTTATAAGGAGGACGGAGTTGCTATTTAGAATAGGCGGCTCTATAGTAGAGGCTATAGCCGTACTTTTTGCCAATAAGTCCTCTTATTAAGCTGCGGGTACGTACCCTAATGCGTACTCCAGTCGTAGTTATAATTAAGCTCCCTATTACCAAGCCTGTTAGGATCCTTAATTTTAACTCCGTTAGTATTTTAAACGCGGGTATGTAGGGCCTTAAAGGACTAGTATAGCTTTAAGTTATTTATAAAACCGCCATTAAACTTATTAATATTATTAGCAGTTTCGCGGCCTTCCTCTAGTTTTTAATTGTAGAAGTAGTCGGGCGGGTACTAATAAGAGTTAACGTAAGCCTAATAGGAAGCCATATAATTAGGGGCCCCGAATTTATTAGTATAAGTAGCTACTTCTTTATACTCCCTTTACGGGTGATAAAGAATAAGCTTTATATAGCAGAACTTAGGATACTGCGGATAGGAACGATTGTCGTTATATTGCGGAAAGTACGATATAACTCAAGGCCTTACTCTTAGCCAATGCTTGTAAGTAGAGTAATTAAAATAGAGTAGAAAATCAAGGAAAGTAACGTCCTCTACCCTATCTGGGCGGCGCTTATATTTCTTATAGTTAGACAGTCCGCACCCTCTTAGTTGCCTATTATTAAGCTTATACGTAGCGCTTTAATTATCCTCCTAGTGGTAGTTTAAAGTTACTATATTCCTAGAGCCTTCGCAAAGAGGAATATTAAAAAGTAGATGGTATACCTCCTGCGCTAACTAATCGCGTTTAGTAATAAGCTTATTTATAAACCTAGCTATAACCGAACTAAAGGCATAAAGGCTATTAGCGTGCGGCTGTACTAATTAGAGTAACTCCTGGTAGGAAGTTGACTTCTTCTCTTTTTTACTGCAATATTTGCCTATATAGTTAACTATTACTGATATACTCGTAGCAGGTAACGTATTAATATTCGCTATCTATGCTAATATTATAGCTGCATTATAACTATTAAGAAGCTTATTATTACGCTGCGGACAGAACGTTTAGTAATGTAGATTTTAATCCTTTAATACAGCGGCCTTATTATAGAGAGAGCGTGGAAAATAGAAGCGGCACTCCTTTGCTTCAGTGGAGCTTTTCTTTAATCTTAAGCAGTAAGATTTAGTGTAATTACGGTGCCGTTAAAATTAATTAAGGCAGGTAGTAAGAAGCTTACTAGTATTAAGCTATTCTTTATAGCTAAGAGTAGAAGGATATTAGAGATTGGGAGGCCTAGATTAATTAGGATTAATTATAGATATAAAAGTAGCCTAGTACTTAGCAAAAGCCGCCTTTAAGTTACTAGCTAACGGATCTGGCCTTAGGGCTGTTAAACTCTATAAGAAGCTATATATATAGCCGCTACCTTATACCTACCACTTATATTAAGACTAAAAGTTAGTGCTATTAAATAGGCCTATAAGTACGTGCTTCCTAAACAGATTGAAGCGGCGATATAGCTAGTAAGTAGCAATATGCGGATTATTATTAAGATTTTAAGAAGTAATCCGGTAGCGCTAAGCCTTATTAGCAGCCTTATATTTGTTAAATAGAGGCATATAAAAGTGTAGATTATGCTAATATAGATTAGCAGTGCTAAGTATAAAGAATAGAGACCCGCTCTTAATATTCTTAGTATAAGCCGTAAGCTTATTTCTCTTCTGCCTTTAGTAAGGTCTAGTACCCTTAAGGTTCCGTACATGCTGTATAATCTTATTTAGTAACTAGCTACCCCTATTGCTATTTATAAGATTACTAAGCTTATTTAAAGATAGACTATTCTTATTTAATTAGCCGTAAAGGAAGCGGGTAGCGTTAAGGGCTTACTCTTTTATAATCCGATTAAACACGTAGTAGCGAAATAAGGGGTAGTGGCCAAACCGACCGTTCTGATACTTAAGTATATACTTGGCGTACGCAGCCAGGGTAACCATACGGCTTCGTGGTATATTAAAATTGGCTTTACTATAAGGAAATAGAGTAGGAAAGGCGCCGCGTATAATAAAGCTAGCTGATCGCTTAGAGAGAGGTATCTATCGTATAGTGGGAACCTCTAGGCCCGCTTGTAGGTCTTATTAGTATTAAACCTTACGACTTAAAAGCTCTAATTTATTAAGGTTAGGTACTAAATTAGGAACTAAAGTATCTAGTACATCGTTATTAAATTCACCGTCTAGTATATTACTGCCAAGCTCGGTAGGCAGAGGATTAATAGTAGGAGGACGTTGTATAGGAGTAGTAGGGTAAGCCGTTGGGCCACTAGAATTAGACTCCGACTTGTTAATATAAGGTAGCTGATCTAATATAGAGCCATTTTCGGGTAAGCTGGTAAGCCAAGTGCTATATATTTCAATATTGCGATAATTAGGATAATTGGCCTTTAGAAAATAAAGCCACTGTGCTATAGTAGAGCGCCTTATAGTATACCGCTTAGTGAACCGCCGACCTAGGTATTCGCCACCCTCTACTACTATAGGCCTTACGACTAGTATATCGAGTTCAGTAGGTAGCCGTGGTAGCTGCCTTTAAGTCTTTAGTGTGTTCTGGCCAAAGCAGTAGACGTAGCCAGTATAGCGATGTTGCTAGCCGCGTACACGTACGACTTGCAGATGAACGTATACGCGCGTAATTAGAAGCTCCTCTACCGCGGTAAGTATAGGTAGGAAGCTAGGAACAGGCCCCAGATTGAGCCCGTTACTTTTACCAAACAGGGGAAAAAGGGTTAGATATTTAAGGCTATTGGCGTCCTTAATGCAGGCTTTGCATACACCTATATTGTTACCCTCCGTAGCTAGGCCTATTTAGAACCACCGCTCCTTATAACAACTGCACGTCTCTATATATTCAGCCTGTAGTATACTCCTAAACTTCTTAATTCGCTCCCAATTAATAGCCGAAACGGGTAGTAATGTAGCCGTAGTCGGAGCTTGCCGCGAGAAAGGTGGTATTGGTGGTAGGGTAGGTATTGGCGGTAGAGCAGGCATAGGAGCTAGTTCCGGCAAGGACGTATTTAGGCTATCTGGGGTGCTTCTTCTGCTGCACGGAGCTTTATCTATAGTATATAGCGGAGGAGTAGGTAAGTGAGCTTCACCCCGCCGATTAAGAATGCGGTGCTCCTATTGTATTGCCCTAATTGTCTTCTGCCGTTAAGCTATTTTAGGGGTATCTTAACTGTTCTGGCCGCGAGGTAAGAAGACGTCCTTAGTATCGGTTTTAGGTAAAGTATTTCGCTGGCGCTTTATAGGACGAGTCTTAGTAGAACTAAGCTCTGCTTTCCGCCTATTT
>Ga0307515_10019512_pt1 | contig 12193 bp, 13 predicted proteins | sample 17_EM_MG_FD_194513 | JGI IMG/M metagenome (GOLD analysis project Ga0307515, IMG submission 194513) | Populus trichocarpa ectomycorrhiza microbial communities from riparian zone in the Pacific Northwest, United States - 17_EM | ecosystem: Host-associated > Plants > Roots > Unclassified | place...
AAAGGATAAGAAGGAGAATACCGAGGCGCTCATCGCAACGCATGAAAGCGCACTCGACGATCTCACCCGTGCTATGGACGGAGCTATGGACGACCTGGCACAGTTAGTGGAAGACTACGATGGCTCGGCGCTATCGAAGAGCTTCTCAACACACATGGAGAAAACTATCCGATTTCTGGAGCAGCGCTGCACGGACATGGAAGAGGGCGCTAGTCAAGAGCAGCTGGACAATATGCAGTGTGGCTTAGAGCAGATGAAAAAGAAGCTGGAACTCCTGAGATCGGCCAAAGCGAAGGGGCGAGATGGCGTTCGGAAGGTCAAGGGTAGCTCCATCGGCGAGTAGAAGCAAGTCAATGTATACCCTGTCGCGTGGGACCTGACGCTCGCTATGGCACCTTTATACTTCGGCTAATGTTGTATGACCTTCACTTCCCTCGCTGATAGTCTGTTTTCAATTCGCATGTATACAGTGCTACCCATGTATATAACGCACATCACTTGTCAATACAGATTTTCTCCTGTCGTAGGTCTCTACTAATCCCTAGCCATCGAGACTGCCACCAAACGACTCGTAGAAAAGGGACAATAGCTTACCCAGCTGAATTACCATCAACTGGTGGGCACCAACTTACTCTGTTTTGGGGTAAGTCACCCCAAAGAGGTCCTTGTTGTACTGCCAATTCGCCCTGTTTTTAGATGTTTTGATGATCCCCTTCTTGAGAGACTCTACATAACAAGAGAATATCGTTAAAACCGATTTATCGGAGATGTCGCTATGAACGTACTTGATAAATATCGACCTTGTCACCGGAGTTGGCGACGTTTTCTTCGTCATCGTCTGCCTGCTCTGGTCAGCGATGCTATTGATGGACATAGTGGAGAAGAACTCGTTGCTGTAAATGCCATTAGAGTGGTATTCATCGAGGGTTCAAGGGTTCCAGAATGACTGCCGATTTGCGCTTGGCTAGAGACTCTTCATTGCTATGAGATACGGTCAGAGCATGATGTAGCTAAATATCCTCATGATCTACTTGATAGTCAACGCGTTGTCGTTTGGTGAAGATGCTCCGGAGTGGAACCAGGGCAACCAGTGGCGCGAACAAAGGTCAGTAATTTCGTAGTCGACTTGAAGTGCAACCCGTACTGCTTGTAGGATGCTGTACAAGCCGGGCAGCGGAGACATTGCTGGGACGCGTCTGAGAGTGAACCATTTGACGGCGGGGACGGGTGAATGCATACCTTTTGCGTGAGCTGCGAGTGTGACTCACGCGGAACATCCGCGGAGTAGTTCTTTGGTAGGATCGGTGCATGGTACTGGCGTCGAATTCGTGGTTATTCTTATGGGAGGACGGTTGGAAGTGGAACCAGTAATATGAGGTGCCTGAGATGTTGCCCTGGACCGGGTTTGCACGGATGTCGCAGCCAAAAACGGTTAAGAGTTTGAGGGAAGGACGAAAAAAGGTGGAAAGACCTTGAGGCTGAGGTGAGGAGCACACTGAGGAGCACCCCTGAGTGCAGTTAAACTAATAGCACCGCATTTTCATGGAGAGCATTGTTTAAACGGGACAGGAGGCTACTTCTCTCCCCTTTGCCCTTTTGTGCAGTGCTTGCGCCCTCGCTTGCGATTGAAGTTTAGATTGAAGCGATTCTGCTCGAAGGAGTGATCCCGTGGCAGTGGGTACACTCGAACCTCAGCTTCGCAAAGTTCAAATGCGAGTCGTGAAAGGCCGTGTGCCCCGTGGGTACAAGGCGGTCCGTCCCGCCTCTTCCTTGATGTCCCGATCCCTTTTCTGAGAGACTCTACGTCGCTAGAGAATACAATTAACAACTCATACATCGAAGATGCTGTGGAAGCTTACTTGATAGTCGGTATGTTATCCCCATTATCTGATTTACGGGCGTCCTCATCGTCCACCCGGGACATTCCTGCGTGGCTAGCAGGATTCCTGATAGATTGATTGGAAATGCTTCGTCACCTGAAGGACAATTCTAGTTAGTGATTATCCAGCCCTGAATTTCCACGGAAAGCCCCACGCTTGAGGCTGGAGATGAACGACCCTCGGCATTTGCGGTGCTGAGATGTATGGAAAGGTTTTTTATCACACCCTGGCCCAGGGCAGCAATATAAATTACATCTGTTGAGTTCGTTGAGTGACTGGCGTTGGGTTGCTGATTAGTTAGGGCTCTCTGGTTCTATGGTTCGTGGGTGCACATATTATATTACGCCCGCACCCGACCGCAGTGCATGGATAGGAATATTCGACGCAGAAGTGGCAGCAGGCTGATATCGATTAAGCTCGGCCGAGCCCATAGGCTTGAGGCACTGCTCCGCGCGGTTGTTTGAACACATAATGGGAGTATTCCAATATTTCTATGGTAGGCATTTGTCTGGGGTTCGGCAACAATCAACGAGGCCAGCGCCGCGAAAGGCCAAGGAGCACTGGAGGGCTGTCAAAGGCAAAATAGAAGCGGGAGTCTGGAGGGCCAACCGAATCGCAATAGGGAAGTCAACGTATCTCTGAGCGTGCAGGACCCGAGATGAGCCATATCACGTCGGTCTCGGCCACGCCACCGTTGTTGGATGTTGTTGTGCATGAATGGCAATTTACTTGGTCAATCCATTTACTGCGAATATATATAGAGCGCAGCGTGTGCCCTTACGGTTCTTCTCTGCAGTAGTTTCAATAAAATATGACTTCTCCACTCTGATGGTGCATTTGAATAAAGTCTGCCTCTACTAGAGGTTTGACTCAAGGCCACAGGTCCTTATTGGTACGGAGGTTTTGTATCCAAGTGGGTTTGAAAGCTCGGTGATTGAAACGCTGTCTGGATCGGTGCAACTCGTCAAGTCAAAGAGTAAATTCTGTCGTTACCGGGTGTGGCCCTGTAGGAAGTACAGTTTGCGACTTGTAGGAGGGATTCCGATGATTGGTCGTTGAAGTGGACGAGTGCACGTGCATCCCCAAAGGAATCGTGATTAGAAGCAAGCCAGGAACTGCAGCGGTCGCCCTGAAGCATGGTGGCGTTACAGAATAACATACGGCTGGTCGGCCGATAGTCTTGGCTCAGGTCAGCCGCTTGCGGATTTGAGCCAGCGCTTGCTTCATTAATTGAACAAAGGTGGCCGGGCCGTGTTACCAGATGACGTGAGCTGAGGTTAATTGCGCCGCTGACGTCATAGCTTGTTTTGAGAGAGCGTGAGAGAGTTTGCGCCGGCGTTGAGGCCGTGAAAAAACGAGGACGCTTCGTGTCGTGTCGTGGTGCGATAGTGGCAGCATGGGGCACTCATGTTTAGGAGGCATGGAGGCATGTTTGTGAAGGCCAGACGCGAGGTCGAGAGGACAAGTGCGGCCGAGGCTTAAGGTCAATCTTCAACACATGGCCAACACCAGTTTGTTCCAAATCTCAAGTGAGTCAACGGCTCGGCGACTCATATTCAAAGGATTCCCTCTATGGATGAGCTCTTGACTCCGTTTTGAAACGACAAAAAGGCACAGGCATGCAACCAGGTCCACGCCCAAGCCCATTCCAGCAATGTTTCCGCTGTCAGGCTTGTCCAACATCACCCAAACAATGTCGGTTACTGTTCAAGTCGAGCATTCAGAGTCCTATGAAATTACTGATATTTTTCCAGCTGGAGAAGCCACTGGTTGCCCTGGTTGCCCTGGTTCCACTCCGAAGCGTCTTCACCCAGTGCCAACACTTTGACTATCAAGTAGGTTACAAGGATATTGTTAGTACACCATATTCTGATCGTATCTCCTAGCAATGAAGAGTCTCGAACCAAGCGCAAATCGTAAGTCATCCTGGAACTCCTGAGTCGCCGATAACTACCACTTTGATAGCTCCGGCGACACGGTCAGTACCCCTGGCCCGAACAGGAAGAACACAAAAGAGGAACACGTCTCCGACGAGGACGATAAAACCCAGATTATTAAGTAAGGCCAACAGCAACATCTCCGATAAATCAATTTTAACGGTATTTTCTAGTGACGTGGAGTCTCTCAAGAAGGGAATCATCAAGACATCTAAAAACAGGGCGAATAAGGCATACACCATCCTTCTTGTTGGCGAGACTGGTGTCGGAAAGTCTTCGGTCTTGGAATTGGTCGCTAACATCCTTATCGGCAATGACACTGATCACTTCAACTTCGGTATTCTCGACCGCACCAATGAACAAGGTGGTTTTGACAATCAAAGTCAGACCAACTCGGCCCACTTGTATGAATTTACGAGCAAGAACGGCATAACGGTAAGTGCTGGCTCTTTTGAGTGGGGCTATTATGGTGTATAATCTCTTCCGAAGGTTCGCATACTCGACACCCCGGGATTGGCCGATAGTCGTGGTGTACAGCAAGATGAACCCCACAAGAGGAGCATTGCAACACAGATCAAGGACCACAACGACTCAATCACAGCGGTTCTCGTCCTCGCCAATGGTACCGTGCCGCGCGTCACTGCCGGTACTGAATTTACACTCTCTACTTTATCCGCCATCTCCCCCAGAACCTTATCCAAGAACACCGCCCTCCTTCTCACCAACACCTCCGATCCGCTCTATCAGAACCTCTCCGGGGATATTCTCCCAGAAGTTTGCAAGGACGTTCCTCAATTTCTCCTCAATAACCCCATCTCCCTCCAGAGGAGGTACCTTGAGCTCAAGGATAAGGGCGGCCCAAATACAAGTGGTCAAACTACAGGTTTTCGCGAAGTGGTCAAGGCGAGCGAGCAGGATGCGTTGGAAATGCTTGTGGGTCTTTTCGACTGGTTGGATGGGCTTGACCCACCGAAGACCCAGAATATCTTGATTGGCAACGCTTGATAAAGACCCTCCTGAGTAAGGTCATGGAGTGGGTATCCGGAAAGTCAGGCGGATTTTTTTTCCATCAGTAGAGGCAGCCTAGTCAAAATATCTCCGGCTCTTGCACAATATGATTTCTTTCATGTTTACTCTCCTTTTCCATGTATGACGGCTTATGATAGTATGTTTGTTTATTGGCCAGACGTACATCGACCACACCACTGTCGTTCTTGTCGCCACGTCAATGGCACCGTCGGCATAGACGCCCTGTCTTCTTTGTCCACTGACCCCCCCAAACCTTGAACAACAACATTACCTCCATGTTCGCCAATCTTTTGAGCCCTCATTCGTTGAGCTGTTGCCAGGGCACCGTCCCAGCTATCCAACGACCTTCCTCAACTCCAGATTGAGAACCCCATCGCACTCCAGACGGTCAACAATGACCAGCTAGGGGATAAAGGGTACGAGGGCGGAAGGGCGCAAAGAGGTGAAGGCTGCCAACCAGGACGCTAACGAGGGTGGTTGTCCTTTACCATGAGACATCCCATCACCACCACCGTCACAGAGCAGATGAAGCAGGTCAAGAGGATGGCCAAGAGGAAGGTGCAAGGAGTTAGGAAGGCCAATAAGCCTTTCATCAGCGAGTAGGGGCAAATCAAGCCATCTCTTCCTCGTCATGGACATTTGGTCTCGCTGATTTCCTCGGTCACGCAATCAAGGTAAGTTATGGTGCTCTGTTTGGTTGTTATCCAGTCTATTGTACGGAGAATGTTTATAGAGCGCGGCGCGCGTCCTTACCGTTCGTCGTCTCGCGGTTCAATCTGGTTCTATTGGAACGAAGTCGAGCGAAGGGATAGCGGACTCGAGAAGGTCTTCGAGATCGGTTCACTGGAACTGAATTGCTGAGCCGGGTGAGTGAGTGGGGTCGTGGACCGGTAGCTGCTGCGGAGCAGCACGGAGGCGTAGGGGAAGCGTAGGGGGACTGATCTGCATGCGGTGGGCGTACTTGTTGTCGGCACGATCGGTGTGTTGTGCTGGTAGAGTGGAATACGGTAGGGGCTGGCGTCAGGTTCTGCCTTGACGCAGGCGCAACCGGCACGCGGGCAACGGAGATGATGAGTAGATTGATTACATTCCATGAGCGACACGACGAGTGTGGGTTTATCCCGTAAGTGCAGGATTAATTAATCTATCAGGTTCGCTAAGTCTTACTCCCGTCCGCTCAACTCCCGTTTTCAAATCCGCTCTGGTTCACAATGGGCTTCGCGGGCGTGGTGGGTAACCGGGATTCTCTCGGGGGTTGTGTAACTTGCGCGATACCGGCCGAAGGACCCTAATACCCCTACTTTCCACGTTGCCATTGCTCGTTACTTCTCGTTGTATAATCACCGTTTTTTACTCGTGTGCTGAGCTCGCTCACACGTTGCTCATCCGATCGAATCCCAGTCACTTGCTTTGTCCACGCTGTCACCCAGCACGCATAAATCACATCACTAGTATGTGTAATGGCCCCGGGGATCGAACCCGGAATTCCTAGTTCTAGAAGGGCTGCATTGTCGCTGCGCTATTTGCAGGGGCGACCCGGTGGCCATTGTCCAGAACCACTTATGGAGCCCCATACAAATTCACCCAACTGAAGGATAGGGGGTACACGTGAGGCTGAGCTTTGCAAAGGCCAAATGTGACCGCGAGAAGACGGACGTCATATCCTTATCTTGAAGTGGCGTACGTAGCGTCATCTCCAAATCGTAGGTCCGGTGTGCGGGTCGCGAAAGGCCGCGTGTCCCGTGAGTACCAGGTGTGGCAACCTCAACCGCCCCCATCTGCTCGAGAAAAGTACCAGTTGGTTTGCTGCGCGTCGTTCCTAGCTCCTTGTTTTATTCTAAACAGACAGGAAGCGACGAATCAGAACGGTTGAGTGAAATCCTGCGTCCCCGCAGCTTATTTATCGAGCTCTCGCCTCGAGGTCCTGACAGGTTGACAGGAAAGATACTCGGGCCCAAACCACTTTCGATCAGTCTCCACTACTGTTGAATTCGGAAGCCAAAACAATCTGACAGGCACTGTGCGAGTGCCGCCAGTCCATTCTTCCACTTTCCAGCCGGGTATAAATTAGGGGGTCCTAGGTTCAATCCCCGTCTAGCCTTTCGTTTCACTTCCTACGAAATAGTGTTGGCCCAAGCCCAAGTATACCCATTACTTCCACTTCCGGCCCCAGACACCTTTTGAACCATCATCTAAACCCCGTCCATGTCGACTGCTCTTCAAGTCTTGCCAAAGCCGTGAGTCTATCCACGGCCGTTAACAACTACTATACCGACTCGGATGGCCGTCAGTGACGAAGCCCCTCCTAAAGACACTTCCACTGGCCCACGCAAGAAGCCCTTGGGAGACAATGGCGAGGATAACATCAAGTAGGGCACAACATGCCGTTGGTGCATCAGTTCTAACGGTATTTTCTAGTGACGTTGAGTCTCTCAAGAAGGGGATCATCAAAACATCAAAGAACAAGGCAAATTCGCCATACACCATCCTTCTTGTTGGAGAGACTGGTGTCGGAAAGACCTCAGTCTTGAAATTTATCGCCAATACCCTTACCTGCAAGGGCATTGATCACTACGATTTCGAAATCCTCGACCACACCAACGAACAAAGTGGTTCTGGTAATCAGAGTCAGACCAACTCCACCCATATTTATGAGCTCAGGAGCAAAAACGGCATAGTGGTAAGCATCAATGTTGTTTCGTGAGTAGGGATAACCTCTTCCAAGGTTCGCATCCTCGACACGCCTGGGTTGACCGACACCCGCGATATTCAGCAAGACAGACTCCATACAAAGAGCATTATGGATCAAACCGAGAAGGCTATCGACTCAGTCACCGCCGTTCTCGTTCTCGCCAATGGCACTGTCCCACGCCTCAACGTCGGTACCTACTCTGCCCTCTCCGCTCTATCCAGCATCTTCTCTAGAACCCCACTCAAGCCCGTCGCCTTCCTACTCACCAACACCTCGAATCCGCTATATCAGAATTTCTCCGGAGATAGTCTCCTAGAGGCTTTCAAGGACGCGCCTCAGTTCCTCCTCAATAACCCCGTCGCCCTCCAGAGGAAGTACCTCGAGCTCAAGGATAAGGCCGGCCCGAAGACGAGGGGTCAAATGAGAGATTTTCGCGAAGCGGTGAAGGGCAGTGAGCAGGATGCGTTGGAAATGCTCGTGGATATCTTTGACTGGTTGGACAGTCTTGAGCCACAGCCGACACCAAGGATCCTCTCTCTATGAGCAGTGCCAGCGTATCCTGGCCAGATCACCAGCACTCTCGCTCAGCAGGCTGAGGAACTCTGGAGGGTGTCAATAGCAAATAGAAGCGGGGGTCCTGGGCGAGTAGAGGGAAGTCAACGTATCATTGAGCGCTCATGCAGGACCCGATATGGGCCATATTCTATCGGTTCGGCCAACACCACTGTGTACATATTTTGTTCGATGTCGTCGTGAATGGATGGTGAATTATAATATTATTTACTTGGCTAGTCCATTAACTGCGAATATATATAGAGCGCAGAGCGTCTCCTTAAAGTTCTACTCCGCACTGATTTCAATAAAATATGACCATCTCCTCCATTCTGACAGCTCAATTGTTCAAAATCTGTTTCTACTAGATGCTTGACTCAAGGTCATGGGTTCTTGAAGGTGGGTATTGGCAGGCGGATGTTTTCATATCCACCACTATTTGTCACAGGTGAAGAGCGGACATAGGAGTGCACATGAGGTCTTGAAGCTATCAGGGTGACTGCAGTAATGTTTGCATCTGGCCTAGGCTCTCCTGCAGTGACCCGGAAGATCGCTGTGGAAGAGCGCCGATGAGAACAAATCGGCGAGCTTCAAATGTCGACAGCGCGAATGCGTTTTTGAGGATGAGTGGAGATGCCCACATGGTGGCGATGGCAGGTGTGAGGGAGGCTCAAGCGAACTTGGAAGGCGTCGGGATTGGCGCGTCTTGTTGCAGCAAACAAACATAACCGCCTGCGCCTGCAATTTAAAAAGGAAGAGCTTTGGTAGCAGGGTTTACTGTTCTTGTTGTTGTAGGGAGGCAATATCAACCGAACGGCCCAGTGAGGGAGTGAGGCTCGTGCTCATCGTTCCATTCCGGCTCTACCTGCACGGACAGCACCCGTATTGATGTGATGGAGGGTGCTGGTGCCCCATTTCTTATCCTGTCATCCCTGTGGTCTTCGAGGTTGCTCTCAGTATTCGGGAGTGCCGAATACGGGGGTGGTAATCGGAACGAGGGCCGGCGACCTGGACCGCTCCAACGTCTGTCCAAGGCGTGAACTGTCAGGTCACTCCCTGTGGACCTTATATATCCGAGAGGTATCCGGCCACATGATCCCCCGGATATTCGCAGCGTTGGAGCGCGGGCATTGCTGTGTTCGACGCATGGTACAATCCATTCTTATTCTTATTGGGCGGCCATTGGAAATGGAAGTGGGAATGGAACCGCTGGAACCCCAATTTGGGGAACAGTACAGTGCTCGTCGGATCTGGAACAAGGAGTGGAGTGGGTACCCTGGGTCATGTGTAGGTCTTGGGCGGTGCGGTTTACAAATGAAGCAATTAAGCTTGACCTTTAGCCGAGGCCCCAACCTGCCCTCTCTGCCTCGCGCTAAACATGCGCCCCCCATGTTGCAAGTACGAAACAAACGCCGAGAGAAATGAAGTCTTTCAAAGACAGCAGCCCCTCCCCCCATTGCAAACCACCCAATCTCAAGCGCAAACGCATCCTAGCAATGTTCCCGCAATGTAACTTTATGCGCAGCATCGCCCAAGCAATGTCAGTTACTGTTCAAGTCGAGCGATCAGAGTCCTACGAAATTACTGACCTTTTCCCAGCGGGAGAAACCACTGGTTGCCCTGTTTTCACTCTGGGGCGTCTTCAACTGATGACAACACTTTGGCTTTCAAGTTAGGTATAGGATATTTTACACCATATTCTGACCGTATCTCCCAGCAACGGAGAGTCCCAAGCCAAGCAAAAATCGTAAGTCATTCGGGAAATCTTGAGTCGCCGATAACCAGCCCACACTGATAGCTCCGGTGACGAGTGCCCCTCCCCTCGGCGCACCAACACCCCCGCTGGACTGCGCAGAAATATCACGCCATACGATGAGGATGAAAACATTACCAACTCCGACGAGGATAACATCCCGATTATCAAGTACGTTCACGGCGACACCTACAGTAAACCAGTTTTAACGGTATTTTATAGTGACATAGAGTCTCCCAAGAAGGGGGTCATCAAAACATCTAAAAATAGGGCAAATAAGCCATACACCATCATTCTCGTTAGGGAGACTAACGTCGGAAAGTCCTCAGTCTTGGAGTTGATTGCCAATATTCTCATCGGAAATGACATTGATCACTACGACTTCCAAATCCTCGACCACACCAACGAGCAAAGTGGTTCTAATAATCAGAGTCAAACCACCTCCGCCCGAATGTATGAGGTCAGCAGCAAAAACGGCATGGTGGTAAGCGTCAATGTGTTTCTTGAGTAGGAATAACCTCTTCCAAGGTTCGCATCCTCGACACGCCTGGGTTGGCCGATACCCGTGGTCTTCAGCAAGACGAGCTCCACAAGGAGAGTATTGCGACTCAGATTCACAATCACATCGACTCCGTTATTGCGGTTCTCATCCTCGCCAACGGTACTGTGCCCCGTGTCACTGTCGGTACTGACTATGCACTCTCTACCTTATCCAATCTGTTCCCGAAATCTCTGGCCAGCAACATCGCCTTCATGTTCACCAATATATTGAGCCCCCTCCATTGGAACTTCTCCGAGGATACCGTCCCTGATGTTCTCAAAGGCGCTCCCCACTTCCTTCTCAACAATCCCATCGCCCTCCAGAAGAAGTATCATAGACTCAGATCTAGCCCACAAGTGAAAATGGGAACAGCATCTTTTCACAAAGCGGTGAAGGCGAGTGAGAAGAATGCACTGGATATGCTGGACGATCCTTTTGACTGGTTGGACTGGTTGGACGCCTTGAGCCAGAGCCGACGACAGTCGGGAATGTCAATGCAATTGCGGACACTCACCGCCCCCATGGACCAAATGGTAGCCAGCAAGGCAAATCATCTAGCCGTGGGGAGTTCAACTTGTTTGCATCTCACCCGGCGCTCGAGTCTTATCCTAATTGGGAATAGGACATGAACCAGGACCTCCCATCCAATCGCACTCTGAGCCGGAGCGACACGGACGATGCCACATTGGTACGGAGGAAAAGGCGGGTTCGTGGCGCGATAGAAGGGAGTTTGGAGGAGGCGCTGGGGCTCCTAATGAGACGACGCAGGAGGGTGTCGAATTTAGATGTTCTCGTCCCAAGTTACAGTTCGTTTTTCCTGTGGTTCGGATGCGTTACAGGCAAATTTCCCCCTTGCTGGTTTCATATGCGGCGCGCTTATTGTTATAAAGTGTGCTTTATTCCGTCAGAGGGGATCTGAAAGGCCGTCACAGACGGTCTGGAGAAGAGGAAGCGATGGGTATACTCGGGCCAGCACAATTTTGTAGGAAGAGAAATAAGAGGCCAGATCGGGGATCGAACCTGGTACTACCTAATTCTAGAAGGGTACATTGCCGCCACACTGGGTAAGAGGAGTTATCGGCTTCGGCGGGCACTCGGACCCCAATAGGCTTCCATTTGTGGAGACTGACTGAAAGTGGTTCGACCTTGAATACTTACCACGTCAGCCTTCGGGACATATAGGCAAAGATAAGCCGCGAGAGCAAAGCAAAAATTAGAGTGGGTTCGTTGCTTCCTCTACGAAGAATGAAGTAAGGCGCTAGGAACAACGCGCAGCAAACGAACCAACCAGTAATGTCCTCGAGCAGGTGGGCGGCGGATGAGGTCGCGAGGGAGAGGATTGGCAGAGCCCAACGCAAAGCCTAATTGTGCCCCCTCGGGCACACGGCCCCTTTTCGCAACTCGCCGGACCGCACGGCCTTTCGCGACTCGCTTTAGGTGCCGGACTATCCGTCAGCGGAGCGAAACAAACATTCGGCCCTGAGCAAACAACTCACGCTCACTTCCCTTCATTTTTCGATCCCCTCCATTAAAAGGCAACACGCTATACTCTACATGGCCTTCACCTGGCTAGCGCTACCGCCACCCCAGATATTGTCTCTGGGCCTTTCAATCTACCTTTCAAGCAATGTCAGCCACCATGATCGAACCCAAACCGTGAGTGTGTTCACGGAAACCTGACCGTGGATGACTATTGACTTGGGATGGTCATCAAGTGACGGTCCATCAAGTGACGGTGCTCTCTCCAACCACAATTCTGCTGACTCAGGCGAGAACGCCTTGGAAGACGAAGACGAGGGCAATACCCCC
>Ga0307515_10019514_pt1 | contig 12192 bp, 8 predicted proteins | sample 17_EM_MG_FD_194513 | JGI IMG/M metagenome (GOLD analysis project Ga0307515, IMG submission 194513) | Populus trichocarpa ectomycorrhiza microbial communities from riparian zone in the Pacific Northwest, United States - 17_EM | ecosystem: Host-associated > Plants > Roots > Unclassified | place...
GGGGAGTCCGAGGGAGCCTCAGCATCCGATTCATGAATATATTTCTCAGAAGAATCTCTGCACCCGTTAGCAATGCAAATACTTTAACATGCCTCGATAACCTACTCATCATGCGGCATTGGTTCCTCAATTCTAGCCGTTGTAAAATTAATCCTCTTCCCATTTCTTGAACTAGATCCTAACCCTCCTCTCCCGCGACCACGACCACGGCCTCTGAAGCCTCCTCGTCCTCGCATTGGCGCCATAGTGGTGTATCGACGCCCAGCACGAAACCTCCGAACTTTTTTCGACGAGGATCTGAGGCGGTGAGGGGCAGAAATCTTTGGCGAGGAAATTCCACACAACGCCAAGCGTCACCGACCGCAACAATATCAGAGACGCAAGCTTCCTTCTACCCTTCTACTCACCGCCTCAAAGCCTGCCAACAGCGCTGAACGTCCTGAAAAGCGCTGCCCAGCATGGCGGACACCGATTCCTTCCTCCATCTCGCCCGGCCGCTCGGCCCAGCGCCCGTGGGAGCGCAACCCTCCACCGCCCCACTAAGTGTCGTTATACAGCCTCAGGTACGCCAATCTGTCCTCGTTCACCTGTGGACGATGCTAATTTGCTATCTAGGCTATATTTTCTATCCTCGACCACTCCCTGCGCCGCAACCCGGACCAGGAGCGTGTGATTGGCACACTGCTTGGCACCCGCACCGAAGACGGTACCGAAGTCGAGATCCGCAACTGCTACGCGGTGCCGCACACGGAGACCGCCGAGCAGGTCGAGGTCGACATGGACTACCAGAAGCAGATGCTGGCGCTGCACCTACGCGCGAACCCGCGCGAGGTACTGGTCGGCTGGTACGCGACCAGCGCGGAGCTCAACACGTTTTCTGCGCTTATCCAGAACTTCTACGGCCAGCAGGGCGATGGCACGTGGCCGCATCCTGCGGTGCATTTGACTGTCAGCACGGTGCCGGGCCAGGATATCGAGGCCAGGACGTACATCTCTGCGCCTGTTGGTGTGACGGCGGAACGTGCGGCGGATAGCTGTCTTTTTATTCCGGTGCCGTATGAGATCAAGTATGGCGAGGCGGAGAAGAGCGGACTGGAGCTGATTTCCGGGGCGAAAGATCAAGAGGACAGGACACAGGGAATTCTCACTGATATTGAGAGTCTGGAGAGGGCTATACAGCACGTCCTGGATATGCTGGAGCGGGTGTCCAATTATGTGAACAACGTTCTAGATGAAGAGGCGGAGCCGAGCAGCGCGCTCGGCCAGTTCTTGATGAATGCATTAAGTTTGGCGCCGAAGGTGGATCCGGCGGATATTGAGAGAGATTTGTGAGTTCTGCCTCGGCATATCCGTCTTTTACACATTGCATTTCCCATCCTTCCTTCTATGTTGCTGCGGAGTTAAATTCTAATTATGCATAGCAACAACCACATCCAGGACGTCCTTGTAGTCTCCTACCTCGCAAACACCATACGCACGCAAATCGATCTCTCCAACAGGTTAGCCACCGCAGCGCTCACGCTAGGCACCGGAGATGCTCTTACAGGCACAGGGGGAGGCAGTGGAGACGGTGGGCAGAAGGGAGGGCAGGGAGAGAGGCGGGGCAAAGGACGGGGTGGCCAGAATCGATCGAATGAGTCATGAGATGTTATGAGGATTGGATCAGCATGTTGAAACAGAATTACGGATTGCATGTTTTACGGGCGAAAAAGCTCTGGTGTTTAATTTGGTTGGGGGTAAAACTCATGGGGATCATAGATCTTGGGTTATGAGATTGCTCCTATGTAAAGTAACTACGGAGCTGGTATAAGCCTGCGGGACCAATGTCTCCAGGAAAACTCTCTAGAGAGTCATCGAAGGTTCATAGACCTCCGCTTACCACCCAGTGGTGCTATATCTGATACGAGTGTTCCACAACGCCCTAAAATGCTCCTTTAGCCCAGACTCCAAGCAATGCCGCTCAATTTCCCACATCAAAACACAAACTACCTCCCGCCAGCACTACTAGCTACAGTGCTAGCAGCATCCCCCTTCCACACCTTCTGCTTTTTTCTCTTCTCCCCCCCGGCCCCCTCCGCCGCTCCCTTTCCGCCCGCATCTCCTTCCCCTGCCGCTGCATCTTTCCCTTTTGCCTTCTCTGTCTTCTCTCCCTCTTTCCCTAGAACACCCTCATCCGTATCGAATGCTTTCCGTTTCGCTTTAAATTCCTTCTCTAGATTCAACAGATCTGTAACACGTCCGAGCTTCTTGGGATCGCGCCGTAGCATGAACTTGAAGTCGTCGACTTTTATCTTGGCACGGCGGCTGTAGGAGGCACAAGCGGCGGCTTCGTGGCAAGTTTCGATTATGAAGCTATGGAGGAAGCTAGATTGGCAACAGGTGAGAGAAGGTTCAGGGAGGAGGACGTACTCTGTCACGATCTCGTCGAGCACTTTGACGGTTTCGGGTAGCGGGTCGCGATCATCGCCAAAGGCTACGAGGTATGCCTCTACTGGTGGGATATTAGCGATGGCTTCTCAGGTACGGATTTATTCTTCTGAGTAGGGTATGGTTTTGTGAAGTGGAGAGCGTACAGTCGGACGTGGGGAACTGTTGGCCCTTCTGGCGCATGCGCATGCGTGGTTCTGTCATGACTAACTAAAGAAGCTGCCGCAGCTCGAGAGGAGCAACAAGATGTGCTGGTTCGTAGGAAGAGTGGAGCTGAGGTTTGCTGTTGAGAGAGCGTCTGTCTTCAAGATGACGGCTTTTCGATGCCTTATCTCGAGACCTTAAATTATGCCATGAGAAATGAACGACGAGTGGTTCCAATGCACTGAAAGTGGTAAGAGTAGCGCGTAATGTAGATTCGGTATCCTGAGTAACGTTCAGAACGGATACTCGTACTGGTCCAAGATCGTCACTCCGCAGTCCACCACCGGCACCGCGATTTTTCCGAACATCGCATGCGACAGCCACCGTAGTCTTGACAGGTTGACGTTTACTGCTCCTTTCGCTCTCCTTTCGGAAATACTAGGAGTGTACCATAACTAAGACCTGACAAAGTCTCTTTTGATTCCACTTCATGCCTTGAAATAATCCAAGAGGCCATATTCACACTGAACTCGAACGCTTGAGCGTTGGGGCCACCATGGTACTATGCCTACTTCCAAATGTCCCCGAGGAAGAATGCAAATGCTAACTTCTAGATTTTTTTCAGACAGCTCTCTTCAACTTCCAGTCTCTCCTCCTTGCCATCCTCTTATTGTGCGCCGCTTGTTACCCTTCCTTCTCCACCGATTCCGTTAACTAATATAGCATAGAATCTGCACGTCCTCCTACGCACACTATGTCTTCCCTGGGATAATGGACCGGAATAAGGATGGGTAAGCTAGAAATTTCAGTCCTCCGGTTCATTTACGTTTTGCTACTGAGATCTTGTGGCTCGATTACGTTTGTGGAACAATGCGCTGATGGATATACTACAGTGTTTTCGGCATATTCTGGAAGTGCGCGCGGATAGGTGAGCGGTTGAGTCCGTATGTGAGTATCTGCTGCGTGTTAATGGCGGTAAGTTTTGTTTGGGTATAAAACCACAGGGGAAATAGAAGGCTGATATAACGGAACCAGATCTCAATATTCATGGGACAGTAAAGAAGGAATGGTGGATGTGAGTGGATTGCTGTAAAATTATTGAGCATAGGCGTTACCGGAGCATTGGTAGAGCGAAGGCTTTCTTTATAGGACGAGTATGTTCAATGAAATCATGATAGGCAGTGAAAACAGAATAGCAATGTCACAATCGCATCAAATTTCAGGTCCTGGGCGTGTTATGAGAGTGATTAAGATGGTCAGTACTAGACTAATATATATACAATGTTTTCCTTTTTCGGCCTCCACTCACCTTCCTGCCCCATACCCAAAACTAACCCAGCCAGCGTGCCTTAACAACCTATGAATACACTTCCAGCCCGCCCCTAAAATAGGCAAACAGATCAAGAGAAGAGAGTTTGAAGGAGCAACATAGCCACCCACCCAACCATCCAGCCAGCCGGAAATTTCAATCACTAGACCATCCCATACCCACCCCATCCGTTTACACCATACCATAATGAGAGAAAGAGAAATAGACGTGCAAGCCTCCCTCCCAGAATTTCTATAACACCCGCTCGGCTAAAGGAAAAGACTGCAATGCCATGCCGATGACCGCATCGAAGGCGTAAAAGCTCCAATAAAAACACAATCTTTTAGATAGCAAAGTAGAAAGAGAGAGACAGAGATAGAGAGAGAGAAAGTTTAGTAACTCAGCCATGGCACTACTGATCATTTCTTGGGCACAACACTCTTACTACTATGAACTCCATTCAAAACTGTCGAAGGTTTATCTCTTCCTTGACGGCCCCGCCTTTTCGAACCCAACCATGCCTTTCCGTCTATCTCCCTCGCCCTCAACATCACTCGCATACTCCACGATAACGTCGTCGTCCAAGACAAAATCGCCATCTCGATCAAGCTGCGGCACCGATCTCGCATCAGCATCATCTTCATCATCGTCATCATCATGATCGCTCATGAGGCCGGGATTTGACTCCACAGTGTTTGGGCTCAGATCGACAGGCGATTCAGGGACATTGCGATCACCATTACTAGCCATGCCATTGACGCTAACTGAAGGCGGATACAAGGCGGTACGCGGCAGACGCACGGGGTCAAGCCGACCTTTTTTGCTACTGGGTCTTACCGGTGTCTTGCCATTCGTAGCAGCGCTTGCAGGAAGTCGGGCGAGTTGCTGGGACGTGGCGGCCTTGGAATCACGGTGGACAGGCGTTTGGACGGTTGAATCGCGTTCCTCGTCGTCAGAAGTCTCGAGGCTATCGAGATCGATGGGAGTACGAGCTGTTTCGACAATTTGCTTGTAGTTGCCTGAGAACCCGCGTTTTTGAAGGAGCGCGTTCATGTAAGGTGTCTGAGGAGACGAGATAAATGGAACCTTGGATATACCTGGCGAGATTGCTTCGGGAACAAGAGCCGCTGGGATAGCCGAGGTGGAAAGACTAGGGGTTTTCGACTGTGGTGTCGGTGCTGGTATTGGCCGAGGTGGGACATTCTTAGCAGGTCCGGTAGCATTTGATCGAATGAGCGGGTGGACAAAACCGGGAGTAGAAGAACCAGAGAGGCCGACTGTAGGCGTAGCAATATTAGCAGGCGTGGAATCGTTAGGTGGCAGAATAGAGCCGAGTTCATTGGTATCAACTGGTACACCACACGCAATAGCAGCTGCATCGTGACTCTTAAACACTTGATTGTGCTTGATACGACAGTGGTTAAGAAACCCTTGCGTGTTGGAAAAGTTGCTGTGCTTGCAAGCTGCACAGTACAGTCGAACCCATTGTCCATCCGTGGAACGCTTGTGCAGCAGAGGATCCTGCTTCTGCACAGGCGCTGGATTTTCACCGAGCGCCTGAAATTTCAACGTACCGGCAGAAGTCCGTGAAGATCGGGATTTGCCGGCAGTCGGATATTCCGCAAAGCTTCCACGTGTTGTCCGCCCCTCGCCTGCTCCGGAGTAACTCTGCCCATGACCGAAACCCGATTGTTGAGGTACGGAGTCAAATTTCGGATCCGGAATCAACCACTTAGCATAATGCCGAGTGTAAGGACCGTCTGTTACTCCCCAAGGTGCAGGGTGCGTTGGCTGTGTGAAACCACTCCGTGGCTTTAGTGCAGGGCCAACACCGTTGCTAACATTTTCGGAAAACGACTCAGTTCCCGGATACGGGATCAGCTGGCAACGTCTTAACTGTTCCAAGGCAACCTGGCACTTGCCGAGCTCCTGTTCTATGAGGCGCAACTCGTTATGCTTAAGCAAGATCTCATAATTAAACTGGGCTTCGATAGCTTGTTGAAGTTGCGAAAGAGGCGTTCCCATAGCGACTGTGTTGTTATCAATAGGCGCCGTGTCAGGTGAAGTGCTAGAAGGATGTGGGCTTTCAGTGAATTTAGTCTTGATGATGCCTTCCTCGAGTGTTTCCCCAGTCGTTGGCAAGCTTGATTTTCCTCGAAGTGCCGGCGCGCCGGTGTCCTCTTGGGCTTTCACAGGTTCGGAGACTTCAGGCGCGATCCCGTCAACAATATGTGGGCGGCCGGAATCTCCAACATCTATCACAGCAGGCTTTACTTCGCCGCGCGCGCATTTCCACTTCTTCACTATGTGCGCATTATGCGGGTTCGAGGGCTCTGGGCTATCTGTCCTCTTTCTCTTAAGCTTATTCAGCAGTGGGATCTCGACGACAGGAACGTGGCGAGGCTTGTGGAAGGCTGACTTCTCCATGATCTTGTCGCCTGGTGGCTCGGAGCTCCACGGGAGGCGAAACATGGACTGCATGATGAGGAAAACGGTTGCCTAGACGAAGCAGCGATCATCTGTAATAGCGGCTATTCCAGTGTAGTGAATCGTGGGAAAGCTATGCCGCGCCGCGCCGCAGAGTAGTGACGTCGACGGGAAGGGTGTCGGCAGTGTTCGCTTTGCGATAGCGAAAGCTAAAAGGGTGGGAGATTAAAGGAAGTATTCATTAAAGGTAAAAAAAGGAGTGGAAGAAGAGAAGGATCGTTACGGCAGTGCGTAGGTGGAGGGCTTCAGTATGTGGAAGACAAACGGGACGGCTAGATAAGCCAGAATAGCAGGTTCCAGAAGGATTATGTAATTTATAAATCGTGAATCGGAAAGTGGAAGACTCGTTGTAGCTCTGTCTTGAAGAAAAATACGGTCGCAAGTGTTGTGCGTGGAGGGAGGGGTTGTGGTGGCGGGTGGGAGTATGTTGGCGCGCGGTGGTGATGAAAGGTTGGAGTTGAGGACGGGGGCGATGAGCCTTTCGGAAGATGGGCTCGCCTCAATTTGGGACTATGCCAAAAATAATCCGCTACTGACGCAGCAGCATGGATTCCTGCCTTGGCTCCCCGTCTGCTGCCCATCATTGGCCCTCACTGGGCTGGCTCCTGCGCGGGCGCCCTGTTGTACCATTCTCGAAGGCCCACGGAATGCTACCTTGGCGGTGATAGCATGTTGCCTGCCTCGAAAGCCTCATGAGTTGCAGATATCCGCACCGCAGCGGTGTTTCTTATGCCTTTTTCAACCGTCTCACCAATATCTGGGGCAATGTATGTGATATGACCGCAGCACCGACCTAGTCGCCCACTCGAGCTTAATGGCCGTCTGACTGGCATGTTATGCTTGAGTGATAGCGGGTGAATTGGTTCTCCAAGCGACTTCCCCTGTTCCTAGGCGGCGTATCAGGCTCCCACACACAGAGTCGTCAGATGCCAATTCGGACCCCTAACAAACGGACTTGACATGCGCAGGTTTCAGGCGATCGTATCAGCCGGGGTGGTACGCCAAGTTTCCTTGGGGCGACCTTTTCCGAGCCAGCACTTCCTGCCCTAAGATTGTGGGCGTACGCCATTACTCCTTTCAACACCACGCATCCCACGCCTGTGAAACATCACCACTTCGAGCGTCCTGTTGTCAACGTGACTTGGATAGAGCGCTTAAACTTCGGCTGAATGACTCAAACGAGATACGAGTAGATTTATACTTGATGCCTACTAACCAGCTATGACCGACGTCTAAACCCCTACGCTGATTCGTTAATGGCTCACACGTGATGTTCGGCCTTGGCAGATGAAAACGTGATATTACAAAGATGACGAAGAATGACAAAATAATCAACGGCTGCCAACAGCTCTAGGAATCCCGCTCACAGACACCGATCGAGGACTTGGCGCCATTGTCGATGCACTCTGTGAGTTAGCCAACGACAGACCAGTCGGAAGAGTTGGCGTACTCGCCGGTGTTACAGAAGCATCGCTTTGGTCGACCTGCACCTCTACTGTAGTGTACCATTCTTCATAGGTGCATCGTCTCCCATAGATATTCTCTCCATCCCTGCACTCATACCCTTGAATGGACAGCCAACAGTCTCCACATTAACATCCCCAGCCTCGCTCTCGCTCCCACTCTCGCTTTCATCGTGCAATATCTTCTTTCCGTGCAGATATCCCTCTTTCTCAAACTCGTCGCCATCTCTCACATACCACTTAGCAAATAAGTCGTTCTGGATCCAAATAACCTTACCTAGCGCCTTGATGGGTGCTATTTTGCGGTCGAGCTTGAGACGTGGATGTGAAATCAGCGCTTCGCTGAGTATGTCCTGAATGAAGGAGGGGGTGACACCAATATGGACGTACTCCACATGCAGAGGATGCTGACGGCCGCAACTGACATGCATCATTTTATTATTTCAAAATGTTAGCATCAAGGCCACTTCCCACTTCATTATATCGTAACTTCAAGAACCGAGAAGGTTGCGAAGAAAGTAGAACATATGGTTAAAACGAGTCTACCGGTTTGAGAGTTTGAAGATAAGCTACAGGGAGTCCAATGGGTCGTATGGCAGTGGAAGATCTATGAGGGGGGCAGTAATAATAGGTAGAGTATTGTGAAATTGCTGTCAAAGTACTTACCCCACCTTATCTAAATACTCCTAAAACTCCATCTTGCTGGGGTCTGAGCAGAGCTTATTCAGGTATTCACGAAGGAACATTTTTCCATGCAAAGATCTGGGGAGAATCTTCATCGAGATTTTGTTCTACAGGGCCTTCGTAGGAAGTGCTGTGTGTCTGGAAAGCTCGCGCTGTGATGTCGTACTGAAGAAGTTTTTGTATATAATGTTCACGATAGCAGGAATAAGCGCTTTGATATATTTGGAGCCCGATAGCAAGGCTTCGATGTCCCCTGGTTCGTTTAAATGTCAGATTGACTGAATAACCTTTGATTGCTGCTTGGGTTTTTGTACTCGATTGCTTGAGAAAAATCACGTACTTGAGCTAAAATCTAGAAAGGAGTGCAGGTATTGGACCCGCGCCTCCAGATTTGTATACAAGTCCTTGCGATCAATATGCTGCATTGGCCGAGGTGTTGGAGGAGCCATTTTGATGGTCTGTTTGGTGCAGTAAGGATATGTCAAAGATTAAAACAATAGAATCGCCATTAACACAATGGTGCCTGGGGCCTAATAAGACTTTAAATGTTAAGTAGAAAGAGCCACTCGGAAAGTACCAAGCGGATGGAAGAATTGGGTTGATAGGATCATGACTGAAGACTAACCGGCACCTTTTATATGCCGGTGCTACCAGCATCTTTTCTGTAATAACAAGCGAATCCAAGTTACGTATAAAATATTTCTTCATATTGCTACGAGGTGGTCTGACATATGGGCGCATGTGGCCGGACTTGTCGTTAAGAGAAGGCGGCAGAAATGAGCGGGAGAGGGGGCGGTAGAGTGAATTCAATAAGTTGGCGACAAAAAACCCCCAAAATTGATGTTGCGTAAAATGCTCTGTATGGCCTTTATAGCCTAATAACTTTATAACTATGTACATATCTATATACTTATATAACGTAAAATTTAGAGTTTAACGAGCCAAATCTAACGGTATTATTTTTATTAAAAGGGCAGTAGTACCCCCATATACCTCTTCGGCACATACACACGCCCCTAAATCAGGCTTAGTGCTTGCCTAAATAGATAGTTTGGCATGTTTGTAAGCTGACATAAGACAATTAACTGCAGCTTCAGTTGACTACAGTAAAACCGCGTTATACCGTTATCTCGGTATATCGTTCCTCTACGGTATACCGGTCAATAGCCAGGAACAGTTGATTTTACTATGGGCTTATATTCAAATTTGATACGCCGTTACGTTCAAAGCCCTCTCATACAAGAACGGTATAGCGCGAGTTATCGTGGTGTTGAAAACCCTATTTTTAGGAGCTGACTTAAGCGCAATTCGGCGCTATGCATCAACCCCTTCTTGAACCAGCACCGCAGCCATCAATATTTATTAATTTAACACCCCTCTTGCCATGACGAAGCCTAAGGACCTTAAGCGCCTTCGTCGTCATGGTGTTTCAGAGCGTGAGAGGCAGCAGATCCGGGTATACTGCCATGAGAACCCTGGAAAACCTTAGAGAGACGCTGCTCGCTATTTTACCGATTAATTTTGACGCCCTATACGACAGTCTATTATATTAGACTCCTTAAAGCCTAAATATAAGTACCTTAATTTACTGGTCCTTTAACGCGGCAAGGGTGGCTTTAAGAGGCGTAGAGCTCCTAAGAATCTTGAGCTCGAAGAAGCGCTATTTGAATGGCAACAGCGTATGCAGGCCGCTGCTATACTCGTTACCGGCGACCTTATTCAGGCTATAGCAATAAAGCTTTGGAATATAATGGCGTATTATTAGGGTTAACAGTAGCCTACCTTCTTAAGCGGTTGGGTTGATAACTTTAAGAAGAGGAATCGTATATTAAGACGGAAGCTGTATGGTAAGGCCGGGTTAGCTGATATAGAGGGCGCTCAGGAGCGCATATAGGAGCTTAGAGCTATTATAAACGAGTACTTAAATTAAGACGTTTACAATATAGATAAGGCAGGGCTTTTCTATAAGGCTACGCCAGATATAGGACTTATAACTAAAGGGCAATTAGGCACTAAAAAGCAGAAGGAGCGTATTATAACCGTCCACTGTAGCAACGCAGACGGCAGCCATATTATACCCCTATAGATTATTAGAAAAGCAAAGAATCCTTAATATTTTAGTAAGCAGCGTAGCAACCTAAGGGGCCTTAACTTCGCCTGGAGGTTTAATAAGAGGGCCTAAATAACGGCGTTAATATTCCTTAATTATATTAAGTGGTTTAATAGCTTAATAGGCGGCAGGAAGGTCCTCCTACTTATTAATTCTACTCCTGGCCACACTGCTAGCATAAATACGGTATTGGAGCTCGCCAGCTTACTTAATACTAGGGTCGAATTCCTACCTAAAAACGTTACCTCTCTCTATCAGCCCCTAGATCAGGGTATAATTCGAACCTTTAAAGCCTACTACCGCCGCTACTGGCTATCCTATATGGTAGATTAGGTGGAACAAGATAGGAACCCCCTTAAGTTAATGAACGTACTTAGGGCTGTTTAATAGGCTACTGCGGCTTAGCGTGAGATCAGCCCTTAAACCGTAATAAATTACTTTACGCATTTAACAATCTTTAGACCCCGTAAGGGCCCCCAGGGTCAGCCAAGCGGGTACAGCGAGCCTTAGCTTAAGGCCGAATTGCAGGTGTATACACAGTAGCTTAGCTAGGTAGGGCAAATTAGGCAGTTAATAGCTATTAGTAGCTTTATTAATCTAAAGGGGGAGGATGCCTTAGCAGAGCCTAAGGCCTCATTAACTCAGGAAGTAATTAAGGCCTTAATTATAGCTTTATATAACGAGCCAGATGACAAGGAAAGCGATGCTAATAAACCACAAGTTATTAAGCTTAATGAGGCTTTAGATGCACTAGAGCACCTTAAGCTCTATAAGGGGCAGCAAGAGGGGGGTGATAAGGCTCTAATTGCAACTCTCACAAAGGCAGAGAGAGTAATTCGAGGCCGTTGAGCTGTGCAAGCAAAGCAGACAACTATTACGAGCTTCTTCAAGTAGTATGGATAGAGAAAAGAGTTATTTTAGCCCCTTGCAGTAATTAATAAGTGAACTCGCAATATAACGTTTCCATACGGTATAACGTTCAAACCCCCTACTACCGAGCTGAACGGTATAACGCGGTTTTACTGTACATCTAACTGCTCTCCCGCACGCTCCTGCCCCTGCGCCGTCTCAGCGGTTTGAACTGATTAAAACCTTCTGCGATTCTTCCTTCCTTGCGTCGCGAGCCTCCTACATCGATTTAACGAGCGACAATCAATATACAGTTGGCAGAGAGGGTGGTTCAACGGTTGGATAACGCGGGACACGTGGTGGAAGCGGAGGGAGGGAGGAAGGGCTCTAGGGCTTAATACTGTTGGGCAACATTATGTCGTGGAGATCTATATACCGCCTTCATGTTCTAAGCGCGGGAGGCCTTGATTGTAGATAATGAGCAAATATAGAGGCAATTTGAAGGTAACATTCACGACTTAACCTACAAAAAAAGGTTTTAGAATTTACCCCCATGTAAATATTCCAAACTGCCTATTTAGGCAAGCACTTAGCCTGACTTGGGGGCATGTGTATGCACCGGAAAGGCATGTGAAGATACTGCTGCCCTATTATCACCCGTCATTACGTCAGAAACATCATTGGTTATGGAATATCACTGCACTATCTTCAGGTATACA
>Ga0307515_10019515_pt1 | contig 12191 bp, 8 predicted proteins | sample 17_EM_MG_FD_194513 | JGI IMG/M metagenome (GOLD analysis project Ga0307515, IMG submission 194513) | Populus trichocarpa ectomycorrhiza microbial communities from riparian zone in the Pacific Northwest, United States - 17_EM | ecosystem: Host-associated > Plants > Roots > Unclassified | place...
TAGTTATAATAAATTTAAGAAAATCTGGAAGGAAAAAAAAAGGGCAAGCAAAATTACAAGCACATTATTATTATTATTATTGCATCAGCCCTTTATGGATACTAGCGCCAAAAAATTGTACATTGAAACACCCCCCCCCCCCCCATTTGGATACGCTAGGCCATGTTTTTATCAAAAAAAAAAAATATTTTAAATTATTTTTTTATCTTTTTTAATTGTTTTGATATATTAATGTAAAAAAATAAATTTTAAAAAATAAAAAATATTATTGTAATATATTTACAAGTGAAAAGCACTTTAAAAAATAATTATTACCGTAATATCAAACATCACCTAAGCAGTGTCGTGAAAAGAACATTAAAGAAAAAAGAAAAAAGAAAAATGAGGTAGATATTTAACAAAATATATATATAGGATGTGAGAAAAATATTGTAGCACTATAAAGATTAATTTGCAAATAGGGATTTGGTGATTTTGCCCTTTACCACATCAACTAAGAAGGCTAAACTCAAGGCTAAAATTATATTTTACATATTATTCATTTGTTATTTTTGTTTTGCCTCGGATACAAAAGTCTTTTTTTTTTAAGAAGTAAAATACCTTCACTATTCATAAACGAAAAAAAAAACTTGTAGTTGGTTTCTAGGGATTTTTTTTAAATAATCATTTTACTAAATTTCCCACAGTTTCAAAATTAATTAAGTCTTTTTTAGGGGTGTTTTTATCTGAGTTTTTTTTTTGGTTATAATCAGATGGGTAAATTGATAAGTTTGACTTTTCAAAAAAAAATTTAAAAAAACATTCAGAGCACTTTAAATTTACTAACTTACCCTCAATTTTAGAATTTATTTAGGTTTTGTTAGGGGGTATTTTTGTATTTTTCTATAGGGTTTTTGGTTATTGTCAGATGGATAGAGGTATATATTGGTCTTTATAAAAAATCAAAAATAATAAAAATTCAAACTTGTAAGGCATGCTCCACACACGTGAAAGCATGTGGAAGGTTCTGCAAACTTTTAGTAGCGCATGGCTATAGGTGGCGCATATTAGATTGTGATAGACAGATTGTTAAAGAGGATATATTTTTTTTTTGTATTTTTTTTTTTCTTTGCTCCATCAAAATCCGTGCATGGCATTGAAGATTTCAAGATGGTCTCCTTGGTTTGCGATATTTTAGTATCAATCCTCATTCTTTTGAATTTTAAATTTGTGTTATTTTTTTTGTAAGTTTTTTTATTTTTTTCAATTGTATCCTTCAATTTAAGCTTTTTATTTTTATTTTTAAAAATTTGGTCCTGATTCTTTTTTTTCCTTGCCTCTTTTATGAACTTTCAATTGTTTTTAGTCTCATCCTTTAATTAAAATTTTAAATTTGCTGATTCTTTTTAGATTTGGTCTTCATTCTCTTTGTGGTTTATTCTTTAATTCTTTTGTGAAATTTATTTTTCTTTTCAATTTATCTCTTCAATCCAAAATTATCTATCCTCCAATTTATTTATTTTTTCAAATTTGATTCTCATTCTTTTAATTGATATTTTTTCTTTTGAATTCTTTTTTTTTTATTGAATTTTTTTTAACTTTCAGCCTTTGACATTTGATTTATTAGAATTTGAGTTGTGTTTTTTTTTCTAGTTTGATGTTTTTAGTCAAATGATCAGGTTATAGGTTCACATAGCCGTGAAAGTGCAAGTCTAAGAGCGAGTATTTTTACTTTTTTTTATCTCATTACTCGACATTGAATTTATTTTTTTAAAAAAATAAAATTCATGGTTTTCTTTGTTTTTTTTTTATAGGGTTATCTTAATCTTAATCTCATGATCATGTTTGTGGGTTCATAGGTTAACCTGAGTGAGCTCGTATTTTTTATTTTTTTTTGCTTTCAATTATTGTTTTTGTGTGATTGATTTTTTTTTAATTTTTTTTTCAATATTTGACTTGTTAATAATTGACCTTCGTGATTTTTTCATATCTTTTTTTTAGTTATTTTTTATCATAATCTGACATTGATTTTATTATTTTAAAAAAAAATTCTTGGTTTTCTTTGCTTTCCTTTTGATATATTTATAACATGGTTTTCTTTGCTTTCCTTTTGATATATTTATAACATGGTTTTCTTTGCTTTCCTTTTTATATGTTTATTCTTATCCTAATCTCATAGCATGACCTGTGAGTTTAAAAGGTTAGCTCAAACACGCTCAAGTCTATTTTTTCTCTTATAATTGTATTTTTTTTAATCCTTCTATATGTTTAGATTTTTTTAAAAAAAAATATTCTTTAACATTTAGTTAAATGAAAATTAAATTTCGAGTTTTTTTTAAAATTTTTGTTTCTGGTCAAATGATTTAAATCATATATTTAATAAGAGAACACAAGTTGTTATTGTTTTTTTTTTTTTTTTACTATTCAACATTGAATTTTTTTTCTCTGCTTCAATCGACTGAAGATGTATATTTTTTCCTACAGGTAATATAACTAGTAATTATATATACTTTGAGTTGCAAAAAGTTCAATACAAATTAGATAAACAAAATAAGGACCACGGAATCCCAGTTTTCTTAGTCACACGAGTGGAGAATCTTCACAGCAAAACTCATCTCAATTTGTTCACTTGATTCACACGGGCACCTTCTCGTGCTTGCTGCTTCCAACTGAAAACAACACATCACAAAGCCAGCCATACGGTAATTAGCACCAGGCAAGGAAAAGATGGTAGTTAATCCATGCTTAAGTTTGTTCTTACTATGGGATTAAGCATAATAAATTTATACTCACGGTTCAGTGCAGAAACTTCAGAGCTCTTTAATACACGCAGCCTCTTCACTGTGGAAACAAACATGCTACAAATCACAGATAAAATAAAAGGTGTTAGTACAAATGTACAAACCAACTACACCAGTACAGAACCCAGATCAAGAAATTTAATACCCTTCAGTGTTAGCTTGCGGGGAACAATGGTACAGTAATTGTTTTTAGGTGAAAAAAGACATGATAATGCATTTAATTATGAGAGAGATAGCATTCATGTAATAAACAAAATAGTAGATGAATTTGGCAAGGATATAAAGGTTTTAAGCGATTAGGAATCCAATTCAGTTATTCGGGACATACTAAAGGACATAAAAGCATAAATTGGTGTTTGGTTATAGGCTTAATCAGCAACCATATATTAGTATGAATATAATATGAGGTAATATAAAATCAAATCCACAGTAATTAAGATGCTTACTGCCATGGGACATCCCCAACAAGCATCCTGTCTCCTTCATTATCCTCATAAACAAGCTTATATTCCCCACTTCCGTCCAATACACCCATAATTGCTTTCTCTCCCTCTTGCTTGTTCATGATTCCATTACAAGAGGAATCTCTTTGAGCTATACGAAGGACACAAAAGACAAAAAAAAATAAGATACCCTTGTCTGTATAGTAAGTAAACATTGACACATACGTCTTGGGATTGTTTAAGATAAACAAGCAGCAAATGATCCAAGAATATTGCAACTCAAACAGCAATTAAACAAACATAAATTGGACTAACCATTGCAATCAAATGGTTATAATAGAACCTATGGATATGCCATGGCCTTTGCAGATTGTAAATTGACAGTGCATGTTAATTTATGAAAGCAATAAACTTATTAATATATATTTAACATAACTATCGAATCTAAGCACATCCATTTTTGCTATCTGGTAACATTAAAAGGCCTCAATAATTGACCACACGGGTAAAATTGTTACTATACAAAAGTTTTGAGAAGAACCTGCAAGAAGGCCTCTAAAGAGTTCATCAACAGCAGTTGAGAGTTTTTCATAGCTATCATAGGCTTTGAGGTCCACTTTCCTTCCTATGGGGACACCTTCCATATTGATCTTGACAAATAACCCCTTCTTGCAAGTTCCAGCTGGTTTATTTTGAGACTCAAAGGTTGGTTTTGAATTGCTGCCGCTGCTGGTTGCAAGATTCTTCCTGAAAGACCGAATTGGAGGCCAACCAACTACTGGACCAGGTGCAATTCTGTTTTGAAGGAGCATTAAAGAGAGAGTACAAAACAATAAATTATTGGGAAGGAGATAAAGATCAAAACTTCATTAAAAGGCATACATGTAAAGAAAAAGAAAAGTAGAACTAGCACAAAAATGGAAGGATAACAGTTAAAGATTTTGATAACCAAACAAAGCTAGCAGGCATCTTGAATCAACAGTAGTTAGAGGTGGTAAATTTTAAAACCAAGAAAAAGGAATTACCACATGCACTAGCTCATCGATCAAATTTAACAAGTAAAAACATACTGGCAGAAACAATGGTATGGACCACACATCATCTAGCTGAGTAAACATGTGAATGAATATCCCCTGTCAAAAAAGCTACAAAAATACAGACTGCGAGAGTACAGAGAAGGGTAAAAAAGCTGGAGTACCTTTTCTGAGAGCTGTTGGGAACAGCTGTATTGGCAGGAGCTGGTGTTGAAAATGCCTTCTTTTCTGCACACTGCGGCAACTCTACTACCACTTTAGTGCAACAGGGCTGTGAGGATTCCTTGTCCATAACAGGCAGGCTCTGTTGGGTTGCAGTTGCTGTTGGTGGTGTGGATGATGATGGAAAATTGAGATACGAAGGAGGAACCTTTCCCTGTTGTTTTTTATTAAACCAAACATGTGAATTCTCAGCCGAAGAAGGAAACTTGTGAGTTTGTTGGTTTCCATTGGTGAAATACCCAAAAGAGAGAAGTTGAGACTTGTGTCTTTCTCGTCTTTCTCTATTGCTGGTGCTTTTGAGAGACCAGTCTTCACCAGGTGGACCAAGCCTTAGTTCAAGCTTTCTGTCTTCCGAGGAGGATCTTTCATCTTCTCCCTTACCAAGCCACTCTCTTTCTTTGGGAATCAAATCCAGTAACTGAGGACATGCCTCGACGTTCTTCGAACAACCTTCCATTAATTTTCACCAGATGAAAATGCCTTTTCCTTCGACTTTTGACACGAGAAAGAAGTAAGAAAACTAGAAAACTTTACAGGAACGTGAAACACCAAGGCATGAAAAGTTACAAAACAGGAAAACATACAAAACCGTGTGATTATGAGCAAAGAAAGCAAATACTACAACAAAAACCAAAAGAAAAGGGACTAAGTACTACTTAGGCTACATACCTTTGTAAATTAGTAGACTCCTTAACCAGCACTCAAAACCTTGAACACCCACATCCTCAAATCACTTTTTAAAAATGACCTCTAAAAACAAGAAGCTAGATAGGAGCTTCTGAGACGACCTTGAGATCTCAACTAGCAAAGCAAGAGCCAGCCTCTAAAAACTCTCTCATCAACCCATCAAAGAGAAAACAATAATATATCCCACGAAGAGAATGAAGAACACAAAAAAGAAAAGGTGTCTCAACAACTCGAAAGCCAAAGGCAATGATAAGAACAAGGGAGGTATTGGGGAGTACTACTTGCTTCTGGTGTACAAAGAGGAGATTGACTATATAAGAGAGGTGATTTGAAGTAGAAAGTTGGGGAAGGAATGGAAATGAAGGGAGGTTAAAAACCAGAGAGAAAGAGATTCCCTTTATCTATCTATATCTATACTAACAACTAATACTATAGAGAGACAGCTCAAGAACCCAAAAACAGTACACTAGGAATTTTGGAGCAAAACGCACGCAACCGAGCAGGAGAAAGGAGGGGGGTTGGCTCTAAAAACGTTAGGTTGTTTAGCTAAGGAAGCAAAGCGTGCTGCTGCTGACCTTCCTTAAGAAAAGATACTCTTTTTCTCTAAACGCAAGACAACAACACACAAAAGTTCTGTATTTATTAGATTTTAATTTTTTTTTTTAAATTATCTCATTAAATTAAAAATACTAGTGACATAGCACAATTAAAAAAAAATATATAATTTATACATGTCATAATTTAGAAATGTAATATTTATATCTTATAACGAAATCCAAAAAAATTATTAAATGAGATGAAAAGAGGAAAAAAAAACTTTAAAAATATACCAAAGTTCTAATTATAATATTATTGGCATCATTTAAAAGATATCAACAAAACAAATTAAACAACACAAACGAAGAATATCACGATGATCTGAGTGGACCATACTTGCAACCAAAAACAAATCAGTCACTCGCTATCTTTAAACAACAAATATAACTCACTCGGGTTATATTGGTAATTTTTATTGATATTATTAGATTTGTTTCGTCAAAAATTTTCTAATTATACTAATAATATCGGAATCAAAACTTCTATATATCTCTAAGATTTTTATTTTTTTTCTTCTCTCTCCTACGCATTTAATAATTTGTTTAGATATTACTATTTAGAATAATGACAAACTATAAATACGACGTTTTCCAATTGAATAAACTATGTTATTCACTGTGTTAAAAAAAATGCTAATAAGGAAAAATAGCCTTAGATTCTAGAGTCTTTACCTTAGACAGGGAGAGAAAGTAAGTACCACTCCAGCATTGTTTTAATGAGATATAATAGAAAGTGACTCCCAAAATCATAATACTGCGCCACTTGCTTTGCTGATTCATTTCCTAATTACTAGCTCATTTAAAAAGTGTTTTGAAATGTGTTTCAAGCTGTGTTTTTAAAAAATTTGAATATTTTTTTTTTACTAAAATTTAATATGGCTTGTACGTTTTGGATTGTTTTGATGTGTTGATGTCAAAAATAATTTTTAAAAAATAAAAAAACATCATTGGTATGCATTTTGACACGAAAAGTTATTTGAAAAGCACCTGCAACCATACTGCCAAACAGACTCTTAGTTAAGACTAGTTCATTTGTTCGTGTTCTTCGCCGATGTAGGGCAAATTTTTTAAAAAATATATAAAAAGAAATATTACGAACATAAAATTTTTTTTATAATGCTATTAAACTTGAATAAAAAGATAAATTTTTAATTTTTTTAACTTAAATTTTTGCCCAACATAAATTTCTAATTAAATTATATAAAAGCCAACTTGATATGAATTAATTTATATAATAGGTTTAAAGAAAACTTGGATAATTTTTTTTATTTTAGAAAAACTAATTTTAAACAATAAAATTAGAAAAAATATAATAAGACAAAGGGTAAAAAAGAATGTCGAGTCAAGTAAACTTTTTAAACCTATGATCCTTATTAGATTGGAAATATTAAACATAAAAAAATGGTGAAACTCAATTCTTAACAAATCTAACATTAAATGATGAATAATCAGTATTATTATTATTATTATTATTATTATCATCATCACTGTTATTATTATTATTGTTACTATTATCAATATCATTACAACTATCATCATTATTACTATTATTAATAAGTATTATTATTGTTGTTGTTATTGGTGTTGTTGTTGTTATCGTAATTACTATTATTGTTGTTGTTGCTGCTGCTGCTACAACTAATATTACTATTATTTTTATTCTTATCACTATTATCATTATTATTAATGTTATAACCACTACTACTATTATTATAACAAGCTATTATTACTAATATTATTACCATTATTATTACTGTTAATAGTATTATTATTAGTATTATTAATGTTATAATCAATACTACTACTACTACTACTACTACTATTATTATCACTATTATTATTAATGTTATAAATGTTATAACCACAACTATTATTATTATTATAACAAACTATTATTACTAATATTATTATTACCACTAATATTGTTACAATTATTAGCACTATTATTAGCACTACCACCACCACCACCACTATTATTATTATTATTATTATTATTATTATTATTATTTCAACTATTATTGTCATAACAAAACTACTACTATTACTACAATTATTATCACTATCATTAGCATTATTATTGGTTTCATCATTACTATTACCATTATTACTATTAATACTATTATTATTTTAATTATAATTATTATTACCACTATCACTATCACCATTATTATTATTATTATTATTATTATTATTATAACTCATTTCTGGGTTATTCTTCAAATTCACTCTTTTTTTCTTTCTAAAATAAAAAATAAAATAATAATAGCAAGAAGACTAACATTTTGGCAAAACAAAAAAAAAGCTGAGAGGATTTCAAATGTAGAAAAAATCAAGCTGCAATTTTAAATGAAATTGGAAGTCTAATTGTACCATATTATACTCAAAATTAAAAAGACAATGCAGATTTAAGGTCAAATTAAATTATTTTTAAACTGAGAGGATTTCAAATGTAAAAAAAATCAAGCTGTAATTTTAGATGGAATTGGAAGTCTAATTATACCCTACTATGCCCAAAATTGAAGAGACAATGCAGATTCAAGGCCAAATTAAAATGATTTTTAAATGAATTTGCATAAAAATTAAGTTCAGGGACATAATTAGATTTCTAATATGCCAATTTGATTTAATCATGGGCCAAATTAAGAATTTAATTATGCTTAAGAATTAATTTGGGTCCAATTAAAGGATTTAATTAGGTGCACGAGCTTAATTATACTTTAAATGAGTCAAATTAATTATATTAGAAGCTTAATTGGTGAAAAATTAAGTTTGGAAACTCCTTCCTCTTCGCCATAAACTCTTCCTCCAACAAGCAACACCCTCTCTCTACTGTTGCCACTACAAGCCTCCACTGTTGCAACCACTAGCCTCACATCGACCTCTCAGACCACCAGTGAGGCTTCCCGACACTAGGTGATCTCCTCCCCTCTATGGCTGCAAACTCAACAACTAGATTCATGCAGGACATTGGTTTTGCATGCAGAAGACTTATTAATTAACATGGTTGCTAGGTCGAGCCAACAACCATGTGGGCCATGGGCTGGACTCATTCTAGCTCAGCCTGAGCCTAAATGGTTGGGTTGGGTCTGGCCCACCTAAAAAAAAGAGCAATGTATGTTGGGTCACTATCGGGCCAACCCAACCTGGTTGGGTCCAGCCCAGATGGCTGGCCTGGCCTAGCCCAATATAATAATAATAATAATAATATGAAAAAATGAAAAATTCCAAAAAATTCCAAGGGTTATTTCAAAACATTTGTGATTTTCTCGCATGTTTTTTTAACAATTTTGCATAATATCGGGTCGTATATTTACATTATAAGATATAGATCTAGTATTAAAATACTCGGTTTTCTCCGAAACGTTTCAAAAAAAATTAAAATTAAAAAAAAATCTAAAATTTTTTTAGATTAATTTCCTTCGTAAAAAAATATTTTGTTTTCATGTATACGGTCAAATCCTAGAAGTTTTCCAAGTATATTTTCATAAAAAAACAAAAAACAATTACATCTTTCTCATGTTTTAAAAATACAAAAAAAATAGATATCGTAACTAATTTATGATTATTTGTTAATGTTTAGCTAAAATATCAAAAATCCTTCATTAATTATTTTGTTCATTTTATATTTAAAGCATTAGGGTTTAGTTGTGAACTTTAATATTCGGAGGTGTAAAACTATATAGTAGAGTATACTCTCAATTATTAAAGATATAAAGTGCAAAATGAATGCGATGCTAAAATTTAGACCCTAGAATAGTTAGGATTTCACCCATTAAGGTAGAGATTCTCTTGTAAAGAGAGATCTTTCTTGGACCTTAAAAAAGACTAACAAATAGAAACTTGACTTAGAAAAACAATCAAATAACAATGTCACTTACCTTAGGTAGGGTATACTGGTGGTGATGCGTATTTCCCTTGCACAACCAATCCCTTACCTGGACTCTCACAGAATATGGTTTTCTAGTAACCATAATACTAGGTGGCGATTTATGAACCTTATAGTCATAATTTTATGATTGTACTAAAAACTCTTTCCTTCCCAACAATACCTCTCAAGAGGCAAATAGCACGCCATTCGATGTTGCCTTGCGAAAATTATTGTTATTATCATCATCATCATCATCACCACTATTACTATCATAATAAACTATTATTACTATCACTATTATTAATATTATCATCGCTATTAGTAGTGTTATTAATAATATTGTTAGAATCATTATTATTACTACTACTACTGTTACTACTACTACTACTACTATTATTATTGTTGAAATAACAAAAGTCATAAACTTGATTTGAATGATAAAATTAAAAATTATAAAAACTTTGACAAAAGGGCAAAGAAAACAAATAAGAAAAAAAAAAAAGAAGGACCAAACTGAAATAAATATTATTATTATTGAAAAAAATCATAAATTTGATTTGAAGGATAAAATTAAAAACTACAAAAACTTTGACAAAAAATCCAAGAAAAAAAATAAGAAATCAAAAGTAGAATGATGGAATAAAAAAACATTATATACACAAATTAGAATTGGAGGACTAAATTGAAAATAAATAAAACTTTAACATAAGAAAAAAAGACTAAAATAATGATCAAAACTAAGAGGATGGATTCTGAAACACCAACAAAAATCAGGGATGACTTTAGTCTTTTAGGGATAAGAGAGAGAAATGAAGGGGAAAAAAAGAGAAAGGGCCACTGGCGATAAATCAATTATTTTTAGATGACACACACCACTTCTAAAGGAAGAGGACACGATGGAGAACAAAATGACATGGCGGAAGCATATTTTTTACCGCTAGGAGACGTTGCATGAGCCATTTAAAATGCACGGCGCCTCCCACTCGCTAGCGGCACGTGGGAATGGCTTATCAACTAAAAAAATGACCCTCGAAAACTTTTTCAACTAAAAAAATGACAACTTTTTCAACTAAAAAAATAATCATTAAATGGTAAATTACATTATCACCCCTGAAAACCCAACAATTACAAAAAAAAAAAAACTAATATGAAAATACAAATATACCCCAGTGAAAATGGCTTAAAATTTTTAGCTCTAAAGTTAAATTTGTAATTTTACTATATATCAAAATGTAAAATACCCAAAAAGACCCATGATCGGAGTTAAATGATTTTTTACTTTTAAGGGTAATAAAGTCATTTTACTGTGCATAAATATGATAAAAAAAACAATAATACCCATGTATAATTATCAAATGATAGATCGACCAAAGGAAAATATCATTTTACCTCTAAAAGGCAATATTATAAGAGTTTTTTCAAGAGTAAAATCATTACTTTACTATTACAATCTACAATAAACAAAAACATATCTACAATGAAAACGTTACATATTTTAGCTTTTTTTTTAAGTAGATTAATTATTACACAAGCCCATCCATGATCCTCCCTATATTGCTTAATTTAAAAAGTTACAATTAGTGCAACTAAAAATTCATATTTTCATAGCTTTATTTCATAAAAGTTGTTCCTTACTTTTCCGTATCTTAATTTTTTCAATAAAATAAATTCATATTCCTTTAATATTAAACCCATCCCCCTTTTTTAGAATTAAAGCCATTAAGGTTTTTTTTTATTATTATTATATTACACATGGGTAGTGTAATGAGAGGGGTACAAGCAAGTAATTTTATAACGTTAAGAGAATGGTTAGTAATATCCTATAAATTAATTTATTTAAATTAATATACAGTAAAGAAAAGTCTTATTTAGTTAATAAAAAAGTAAATTAAAATTATTTTATCAACTTTTAATTTGGGTAAGACTTAAGAGAGAGAATGAGAAACTTTAGGCTTAATTTAAGATAGGACCGCAAGCTATGGGTGGGTCTGCCTCCAACTTTTGAGGTTATTGGGGCTTTTAGAAGTGTGGTTGTAATTATTTTTTAAAGTATATTTTATTTAAAAATATATTGAAATAATAATTTTTTATTTTAAAAAAATTATTTTTGACATCAGCGCATCAAAATGATTTAAAAACATCAAAAAATATTAATTTGAAATAAAGAAAAAAATATTTTTTTAAAAAAATAATTTTGAAATGCAAAAACAAACACGGCCTAAGAAAATGATATGTGTGTGATAGTGTTTTGTTTGGTTGTTAATTTTCCTTTTGAAATAATGGTAACTTAGGCTATGTTTGTTTCCTGGAAAATAGTTTTCGGGAACCCACTTTCAAAACTTTCTTGTGTTTATTTGCCATTAGAAAAGTTGGTCAACGAAAAACACTTTCCAGTCGAAGGAAAATTTAGCTTGGTTTTCAGGAAAGTGTTTTCCTGAAAAATTTGGGCGGAAAACACTTTCCGAAAGTTGTGAAAAAATTAGAAATGTCATATTATTTGCTGATTATATCAAATTTGGTCCTCAAACTTTTGATTGCTATATATATTTTGTTTTGAATAT
>Ga0307515_10019516_pt1 | contig 12190 bp, 5 predicted proteins | sample 17_EM_MG_FD_194513 | JGI IMG/M metagenome (GOLD analysis project Ga0307515, IMG submission 194513) | Populus trichocarpa ectomycorrhiza microbial communities from riparian zone in the Pacific Northwest, United States - 17_EM | ecosystem: Host-associated > Plants > Roots > Unclassified | place...
CACACACTCAAACTCGTACCAACTTGTGTGTATACTTTGACAACATGCCCTAACTAATTAGTTTACAATTAATTTCTTCCGAGTAATCTGAAGTGGTCAACAAAATACCTTCTAGCTGGGCTTTTTCGATTTATTTTAGTATAGTTTGTTTTTGTTTTTTAGTCTTTGATTAGAAGAGTGGAGATAAAAGTCACTGGATTTTATTTACAAAGAGAAAAAAGTGTTTTTGATATCAATATAGATAAAAAAAAATTGTGTTAAATAATTTCATTTGATAAGAAAAGTTTATATTATATATTATTTTTTACCTTTAAAGTTTGTAGAAAAACATTTATGAGTTTTGGGTTGATTTTTTTTTGGGATGAATTTTTAACGCCACAATTAGGTTTATCACGACTCTTATAATGTTTTAGGTCAAAAACAGGTTTTTGAGTAAAAATACTCGAGCCTTAATTTTTTGACCATTACAACGGTTGAAATTTGAACAAAACAAACAACGCGATATCTGCCTCAGCAAGCGACACATCGGCTAAATTTTTTTAAAAAACATATGCAGGTAACATGTCATTTACCCTAATTATAAAAAAAAAAAAAAAAAACTTCAATCACACAGGCCTATTAGGGCAAGCCCATGTATAGACCCTGACAAAACAGACGATTGTCATAGCCTTTGCTTCTTCTTTTTTCCTATTTCTTTTATGAAATTAATGTGTTGTTTTTTATGATTTTTTTTTAAATTTATATTTAAATTAGGACCTTCCTGCCTTTCATTTTTCTTAGAAAGTATCTTTTAAATAACAATTATTGTTTTAGTTATGTATTTTTAAATTTAAAAAAGTCTTTTTTATTCATCTATAATTTTATTTTATCTTTTGCATGGATAAAGTTTATTTTTGAAAATAAAAAATAATATTTTCAATTAATATTTCTAATATGTGCAGCCCTACATGATTTTTTTTTCCTTTTATTTATTTTATTTTATTTTATTTGTGTTTCTAATTCTATTATCATTTACTTAAATAAAAAAAATCATTGTAATAAATAAATTTAGTAAACACAACTGGATAAATATTAATTTACATATGTTTCTTGATTTTTCAAATTAAACAACACGTTTGAATATTTTTTTCAAAAACAATTTGGTGGACGACATGTCATCCACTTTAATTGTAAACAAAAACAATATTAGGTCCCACGGCGCCTAACATTTGATGTCTTTTTTTCAAATTCTTTTTTAAATTAATGGTTTTTTTCTCTATTTTTATATTTATATTTAAATTTCTACCTCTTCTCTTTTTCATTTTATTTGAAGAGCTTTTTTAAATAATGATTATTTTTTTAGTTATGAATTTAAATTTGAATGATGTTTTTTAATCTATAATTTTTTTCATCTTTTTCATTGACAAACTTTATTTTTTTAAATAAAAAAAATATTTTCAAAAAATATTTCTGATATGTGCAGCCTTGCATGATGCTTTTTTTCTCTTTTATTTTATTCAATCAATTTAATTTGTTTCTAATTCTATTATCATTTGCTTAAATAAAAAATTATTTTAATAAATAAATTTAGCAAACACAACCAGATTTACACATGTTTATTGATTTTTCAAGTTTTACTTTTAAATATACTTTTTATTTATTTATTTACTCACATAATTCTCAATTTATTTAATTACATATATACATAAAAAAATTTAATCTGAAATTAGATTTTTTAAATTAAAAAAAATACATTAAAAAAACATTTAAACCGCCACGGATCACGTAACTAAAGATGAGGGAGTCGTATTCATGACAGAAATATATTTTTATTACTTGCGGGGCCAATCAATCGCTTCAATCTGCTAGGCCCTTCATGGTAGTGGCCTCACTAAATTCCATACCTGTTTTTTAAAAGTTCCTGTACAGTAATAAAACAAATCAGAAAGCTACAAAATTACTATTGTCAATCACATGCCATGCACAGAGAGGAGAGAGGAATATCAAAGAGCAAAAAAATTTATTAGATTATTATATCGATCAAAATCGGATACAAACACGCTTGAAAGGCCCCAAAGACCCTTCGTATTGTCGAGCCTAAACTCAGGCCCTGAAACAGGTATTAATTTTCCCATCTCAGACAAAAAAAAATATAAAAAATAAAAATAAAAAAGTGTACACGCGTGTAACGGCCACACACGTGGACAAAGTCTATGGTATGGTTAGGCCAAGGTGGATCGAGGCCATCAGAAGAGGCAATTCCCGCCAAAAAAGCACACATACACACTTGTGTGGCATGCACCTAGCTAGAGCATGGACACACAAACCACTCTCTGGAAATCTATAAACATATCAACATGTGTCGGAAGTCATTTTGGGAGTCATGTTATTTCCTTCCATGCCATGCCATCAAAAGAAATGCATGCATCTCGTTGAAGCAAGGCAATAATTGCGGCCAAAGATGAGAGGTTCAGCTTCTATCCCTTCTTCTGCAAACCATTTTGATTTTTCTTTGCCTCCTTTTCCGCGAAGCTTAATGCCCAGGGCCCCGCCATCTCCTTCGCTTCCATTCAAAAATCAATGCTGCCATTGAATTTCGGCACCCCACTTCTTTAACACTCCATGACTCCACGATATAATATTAAACAGAAGCTTTTTATTTCTCTCTTTCCTTCCTTCATTCACTTTCTCACACAAAAATATTAATGTAACGAATTCCCTTCCCTTGGGAATCTGCAATGCCATTTAAATGATGAATGGCAAAGCCCACTAAAAAAATAAAAAATTCTCCATACCAAACTCTCCCATATCCAAACCTATATACACTAAATATATAATCTACATCACTCAAGTCAATTCTTTCTCCAACCCCTCGAAGAAAATATTTGAGGATTTCATATAAGTTGGACCACCTTTCTTTTATTTTAACATCCCCCCCACAACCACTCTTCTTGGTTTTATTGCTCTCTCCCCTCACTCGGAATTTCCTTTGTCATCATCTACTACCCATAAGCAGTTATTTAGTTTTCTCTTTTTATAAGATGATGACGAAGAAGAGGATGACGAGTCACTGCCACTGGACCTCATTCTGGCCCGAATTGTTACTCGAAGTCGAGGTAGCAAGACTTTTGTGGATTTCCGCCGGCTATCGTCAAGCACAAGATCTTGCATTAGCCGGTAGCAGCTGATTATTTTATCCTGCAAAAAGTTTGATACGTTTGGGAGTTGGGATACTAGTTTGTACTTGTTCAAAAAACAACCAAACCGCAATCATAATCATTAATTCTTACTTTGCTTAGCCCATCACACCATGATTCAGCATGTTCAGGATTAACAAGAGACAAGTTTGGAATGTCATTGGCTGCACAAAGTATCGCTGCCGCAGCAATGCTGGATGGCCTATACTCAAGAAAGCTCGCCTCTGCTCACATTATAAACCAAAAAATATATATATACATACTAGTCAATATATGTACGGAAACGTATAAAATGTATGTCAGATATCATACTTGCATGTAGTATTTGTATCAATTACCTTTGATATTCGATAAAATGATTTCCGTAGCCCTTGAAATCAGAAACCCAGTATAGGCTCCTGCTGGATCGAGCTTGCATGCAAAGAAACCTGTAAAACTAAATGGCGTTATAGATCTTAGCCTCCAATCTAAAACGCCGAGAACCAGAAGTTCCATCCTCCGAATTGTTCTTGGTTCAAAGATATATTTGGCACCTTCAACCTACAAACCAATATAGTTCACATCACTCAATGCAGGAATTAACTTGGTTAATTATAGAGTCTCCTGAGTCATAATTGAGGACTACTCATATCACAGATGATCAGGCAAATACCTGGAGATCCAATAGAGAAGGAACCAGAGGTTCCTCCATTTTAGCAGCCAATGATAAGCAAGCAACAGATAAGAGCTGCAATGGCCACCCGTCGGTTTGCTGAAATGAAATAGTAAAAGCAACCAAAAACAATTACCAGGATGCATTTAATAATCATGGTTAAAAAAAAATAGTTATCACAAAAAAGGGGATAATGATAATGATAAATGTTTAATTATTATTCAACCGTTAATTTATTTATAAAGTAATACTTTATGATTACATTTTTAAAGCATACAATATACACACATGTTCCACGTACGGACAAAATGTGATAAAGTCTAAAACAGAATAACATACGGAGTACAAAACTTTACAAGAGCATAATAATAGATACAGAGCCTCATTGGGCGTCCAGGTTAGTTTAAAATATTATCTTTAAAGTGTTTGCATCTAAAAAAATATTAAAAAAATATTTTTTTAATTTTAATTTTTATAGTTAGTAAATCAAAACAAAACCAAAAAAATAAATTAATTTAAAACTTTATAAAAAATTCAAAAATATTAAACCACATTGCGCTCAAAGAAACAAAGTTATCCACTGTTAAAGTTTATGGCAAATTAAGCCTTGACACTAATTGTTTAGGTCGGTTCATGTTCAAAAGATGGACATCCATTCCCCGAGAAAAAAAAAATCACAATTTCCCCACTCCATCCGTAAATAATTCACCATAGCCCCTCTGGTTTTCTTTATTATGTGAGGTACTAACGCCTTTTTCATTGTTTGAAAAGTCAAGTGTATTTACCGACGTCAAAATCGTTTACTTTTAAGTCCCTCGATTTATAATGATAATTATTTTTATATTGCTTTATTATAATTTAAAAAAGTTTAACAAGTAATTACCGGTAATCGGCGAGAATACAGGAAGCGATCCAAGTAATTGACAGAGAGATACGCCGTTAATGGCTGGAATCCATAGCATGCTTGCACCTATGGTTAAAAAAAAAAGAATTAGTAAGCAGATGTTATTGAGTTAATCTAACGTGCGCCGCAAATCCATCTTTGAAAACAGTTCATCCAACGGCTGATAAATGGCTAGTTTCTCTGTACTGATCAGCTCGACGGCACAGATCTCTTTGAAATAGTTTGTTAAACATGATACAGTAAAATATCAGAAAAAGGTAGAGATTTTTTAAAAAACCTTGAGAATCCATGCAACAGATTGTTCTCGAGCGGAAGCATCGAGAGACTGGGATTGAAACCGAGAAAAATAATCGTAACCAGGCACGAAGTTCCTTTCATCTTCAATGAAACCAGCAATGGACGATTCTTCTACAAAGTCATGCGATTCAAGGTCCGACGAGCATTCCGGCGACTCGCCGGAGAATATATCGGAGGAGTCCTCGCCGCAGAGAAGGTCTGATAAGCAATCAGAGTAGGACATCGCAGCCTTTGATGATAATAGTTTCTCATTCTCCTCTCATCTTGCCGCGATGATGGCCGGAGACTCCACCGGGTAGTGATCGGGATGCTCTTGTGTAGTGAAGGGCTAAGCTAGAGAGGCTTTCGAAGTTGAGCTAGGAGAGAGATGGAGGAGGGATGTCCATCAGTGTTTGGTGTTGTAGCCATATAAATATCAAGGGATGCAAATTTTTTTTGCTTTTCTTTTTGTTTTTATATATTTTAGAGTGGAAGTAGATTAATGAAGGAAAGGGGAGAGAAGGTAAGACAGTGTGGGGTTCTTTGTTTTACCGGGAAAATTGATTTTCCATTTCAAGAACGGAGGTGAAGCGACCTGGTAGGGTGGCATATGATTTATCATTGCCTACTCCTTCCTAGCCCCTACTCTACTCCCTGTTTTTTTTTAATTTATTTTTAACATCTAATCAAAGCGCTGTAGAGATTTTTCCAAATACTATTTTAAAGTGTTTTTTTTATATATTAAAATAATATATTTTTTATTTTAAAAATTATAACATCAAAACAATTAAAAATAATTAAAAAATTAAATTTTAAAAAAATAATATTTTGTTCAGAGTCTTAAACCCGCTCTACATCCTTTTCCCGCTAATTTTAAATATATTATTTACAGTTGAATAATTTTTATTTGTTGAATGTATAATTTTTCATAGATATGATTTTTCGAAGTTTTCATTTTATGTTTGAGCCTTTCTATTTTTTCAGTAAAATTGATTTCCTTACAGTCTCAATCCTTGTGTTTCAAACGTGGTCGTTTATACAAAAATTTACAAAACTGGGTTAATTTGTCCCATCAATAAATGCCATAAGTTAGATGCTTAGAAATAGGCCAAATTGCAGTCTCAAGAAAGACGGTGACTGAATCGAACTTTTTATAATACTTCCAACAACCTCGACGCTGGGATCTTTCATGTCCGGCGCGCAACCTGGGAGATTTCGTTGCGGGAATGATTACGAGCCAACGAATAACCACGACACTGAGTGGACGGGGGAGTTTTTCGGAAAAAAAGAGCAAAATTCAATCAAGTACTCGTATTTTAAAATGTGCAATTTAGTCCTATTCTAACATGTTAACCTGTTAAACGCACTTATTAAAAGTAGTTAATTGACCAACATCTTACCAATTTTGGTGTAAGAGACCAAGTTCGAAAACACAAAGGACAAGACAGCTTTGATTTTAACAGAGGGAACAGTAAGGTTATTTCACCTCATAAAGTTGTGTGATCTTTAAAATATATTTTATTTGAAAAGTTATTAATATGTTAATATTAAAAATTAAAATTATTTTAATATATTTTTAAATAAAAAAATACTTTTAAAAAATATACATAAACTACGATACAGTACAATATCTGTAAAAATCTAACTTAAATGTATTATTTTATTTTATTGAAATAAAAAATACCATGAAAAAAAAAATAATAAATATAAAATCATGAAAAATAAATATTTAATGTGCATTACAATCAAAATTATTTTTTTAATGAGCTGTTTGCATGCAGAGGAGTACTGACTACTGTCCATGATTTAATAGGTGAGAAATGATAAATGATAATATAAAGGGGAAAAAGAGTAGAAAAATCTTCAAGAAGATTACGAATCTGTCCATGATTTTACTGTAAAATTCAATAATGAATCTCATTAATCAATCCAGTGGCTAAATAACGAAACCCAACAATAAATTCCTGACATGAAGAGACAGGAATTACTGTTCCTTTCCGAATTAAGACACCAGTACACGTAGCCATCATCATAGGCGTTACAGTTGTTTCTACTTGTAAGGATTCAAAAGTACATAGGAAAACTGTAAAATCAGTCTGCTAAGTCTCCACGAACGTGTTTCCGCTCCTATTCGCTATCTCGCAAAATCCAGAAATCAATTAGTGCTGATCACCGCCACAGGATCACAAAATGAATCCATCAACGGTGGCTAATCTGCTTTCCACTTTTTTTCTAGTCTCCGATTTCCCATCCGAGAGAGATTAATTAGTGAAAAAGGAAAACACAGGGCTTGCATTGGGAGGACTTTTCTCGCTAATTTTGGTGGTTTTTATATGCTGCTGGCAGCCATCTCTGTAATTATTTGCTGCTATGTATCTTCAAGATTACAGCTGAAAGACAGCCAGCGTAAATAAACTTGACTAAATGAAAACTTGCCACCAAAAGAAATGCTGATGATCACATAATTCATGGACGCACATGTGTAGATGTCAAATCTGTGGGCTATCTCATTTGGCGTAGTCTTGCCAAACCTACTACTGAAAATTTAATAGGATTTTTTCCCCAATGATGGAAAAGCTACTGGGCATGGAAACGCATTCAGCACTTTGCATATGGAAGCCACAATAATGTGAAAAAGAATTTTCTATGCTGTCATTATTACTCAATCCAATGAAGGGAATTTTATGGCACGATAACAGGCAATATTTCGATAGTCTTCCGCCAATGAGATATATTTGTGGTGCGGGAAAATATTAAATGAAAACTTTTAGAACCTCTCGTGACGCTATAGGTCAAGAAGCTACCAATCCCATGGCTAGACGTGGCATATAATGACGCAATTTTTATTATCACCATGCCAGGGCTCATTTGGGCACCGTGGACTTCATTTCATCACCGTTGATTCCTTGTTCTTTTTCCCTCCAGACCTGTCGTAGGCTGTCAATATATATACTCCACTTGATTATCACTGTTTCATCTTTAAATTCTCGAGAGATTAATTATTAGATATCCTGATGTATTGCTCTTCGTCTCCATGAAAGCACGACTTGTGCACAGTTATCGTGATAGAGTCAATATCTTTTTTTTTTTTAATGATAAATTACGAGTATTTTTCTTCAGATTTAATCCCTTTTCACCAGCGTTGAATCCATGGCTGGCAAGTGGCAATATAGCCCTGTTGCGTCACATAGCAAGTTTTTAATTTCTTAAAGGAACCGATTGTTACCGGTTGGATTTTTCTCGTCAATTTTTTTTAATTTTCATGCGGCAGTCTAGCTCTAGCCCCTGCTAGACTCAACCTTTATTTTTTCTTCCACTACTTCGAAAGAATATAAACAAGTCCATCTGTGTGTTCGCGCACAGCTTCCCATTTCTGTTTTTTTCCTTCTTTTTTATTTGAACATGATGTTGTATTATTGACATCAAGAGGATACAAATGATCAATGCTGAATAGTGCAGAGAAATTGAGAAGAGTTCAAGGTGTCAGAATCAATAGCTGCCCCTCATGAAGTGTCAATCATAACTTTTTTTCCTTGTCGATAATAAGAAAATGTCTTGTATATATTTGACTCCGAGTGTTAAAATAAAATTCATTTAATAGAATGTCCAGTAGCATTCATGAGCTGATGAAACTTGTCGGTCATCCCCAGGAGAGATACCTCCATCATTGAATCCCACTTGAAAGTTATTTAGCTCCAATGTCCTTGGATTTATGAACTTGGAGGTTTCATGAGGATCTAGTTATGCAATTTTACAGCACTCATCAATTTCTAAATATGATCAATGCCTTTTTCTTTCTTTTATTACTGACAGGTCGTGTGCACCGACGATAAGAAAGGATCTAATTTGGAACAGTTATTTCTCGAGTCAGCAGGACCTAAAGGCCCAGGCCAGTGCCCACAGGAATGGGGAAAGAAAACTCCTGCTGCAAAGGTAAGATTCGAACAAGTTTCAGCGAGTATAACATCAAAACGCAAGACTATTTTTTATTTACGCAAGCGTTTGTGTATTATTTATTAAAAGTATGCGCTAAAAAATTGGGCCAGAAGCTTGAAAACTCCGAAATGGAGCTTAATGTAAAAGGCTATCTTTTGTGACTAAACAGAATATAGTTACTCTCTTTGCTCCAATAAAGCCAAAAAAGAAGTCATGATAGATTCTATCTAACCATTTTAACAATTTATTTTCTTACACAAAGGCATATCTTTAACGCCATTGTTCGGAGAATTTCTTGACTAAAGCTGAAAAGACGACTAAAATCTAGTAAAAAAAAACGAAGAAAATGATGCTACAAACGATAATACATGAACGGAGATTACCACACTACAGGAAATCTCTCGTCGAGGGTCAGTAACATTGGTCCCTCAAGTTTCTAACGCCATCGCTGTTAATTTTTTCTTCAGGGATAGAATGAGAAACGTATATATATCGTAGAGGATATATAGATTTTACAGAAGGGAGTGGTAAATACAGCAAGCACTGCTAATAACTATATATGGAGGGGTAATTAACAACTGTATCGTAGTTTCCATTGTAAAGTGAAATATTTTATGAAAGGTGAAATGATAAAAGCTCACTCGAACTTCTCTCAATACTTTTGGCGAAACATTGGGCAATGATATCACATAGTGAACTCTTGAAAAGTTTCTGCACAGTCAGTGAAATGATATAAAGTAAACCATGCTGTTTAGCGCTGCCTCTCTCTCCTATCTTGGATGTGATTTAACATTTTGAACTCCCAATTAAAAGCTGCACGTAATCTATTTGAAATGATTAATTATCTACATGCCTCCGATATGCATTGAAATAATTGCACTGCCTTTCCTGATCGATGATTACAAAACTGTCCCATTCGTCATAATTATCGATTGAATCTCTTACTTATTTCCTGTATACTCATGAATCAAGGGTTAATTAGCAATGTTTTCCTCGCACGTCAAAATAAAACATGAGGGTCGTCAGCTCGTTGTTCTTTCAGAGTTTTTACGACTCTGTTCTCAATATTTCGGAAGATAGTTTAGACATCTAGGGCATTTCACATCGCTTTAATTTAATCTGGGAACAGCCTGTTCGTCCTCTAATCCAACGTCTCATGCAAGACCTGAACACAGTATAAAAATTGATTTTTATCTGTATAGATACAATTTCAAGGAAGCTGCGCAAGTGTAGCTTTTATGCACCATGGATCAAGTGGCAGACACAATGAATAAACCCTTTTCTTCACATCACCTCACCTTTCTTTACGGCAAACCTCGCTTCCATTAAAGGAGATCTGCACTTGGGTACTGTGTTACGATGATATAATGAATTTAAATCCTTGTTTTTTGTATTGTGAGAATCAATCATTTATTACCAGAAGGATCTCTGGGGTAAACTTGAACAGCATGAATTAACAGGCCTGATTAATAATCAAATTAAAAACACAGCGCTAGTTAACAAATCAGAAAATCCAAGGCCTAATTGACCAAATTTAAAATACAGAGACCAGACTGAATAGTTGACAGGGATATAAGGATGAATATAAAGATTCTATCTTTATGTCTAACAGGTTGGTTTCTTGGACTTGTGATGACTCATCAACTCGGGTATATTTCTGTTACATGTTCCACCTAGAACAGGCAGAGCACGCCGAGCCTCTCCATCTCTGTCCTTGTATTTCGTGAGTGGAAATATCTTGTTTGTGTTGTTTTTTTGGGTAGCTTTTTATAAACGTAAGCGGTCATGGGTGGACAGGGAACAGAATACACATTTTATATGGCTACGAGCATCTGTCCCTCTTTTCTTGTAATTATTTATCTCCATGCTGTTCTATCTTATCATAAATTGTCATCATCGAAAAAAATAAAAAATAAAAACAAGAAGGTTGTGATATGAATAACCTCTTGCTCGAATTTATTTATTTTTTTACTATTTTTGAACGAATAATTACAAACTTTTTCCTGTCAACAAACTAAAAATATTATCATTCTATAAACGGAATAACATGTGTTTAGAAATGAGATAGCAAATGTTTTTTCAAAATATTTTTTATTTAAAAATACATCAAATTACTATTTTTTAAAAAAAAATATATTTGATATTAATACATCAAAACGATAAAAAATAAAAAAAAATTAAATAAAAAAAAATCAAAATGTAATGAAACACCTTCTGGAACACAGTTCCAAACGAAACGAACCATTAAGAAATTGAGAGTATTCAACCTTTATCAATATGTATATGTGCTCAGCTGCCTACACCGATGATGAGAAATTGGGTTATGTTGGGAGTGAAAACATGGGGTTTTAATTTATTCTTTTTATGGTGGTATGATTTGTAATTGAACAACGTCATGCACTACTAGAAAATAAACAAATACACATAGACACATTGGCAGAAATATTTTATCGCTAAATTGTTGTGAATTTTTTCGACTGAATATACCATCACAATAGCTATCGGTAAATACCGACAAAAATATTCTCTCAGTATATATCGAAGGAATTATAATGAGAATAAAATGAATGAAAAAAAGAAGAAGTTAAAAGGTATGATGATATGTCATTTTACATACAGAATTGTTGACATGTCTAAATCCATCGGTAAATTCGTTTGTAATATTTAATTTATGACCTGACAAACGATCATTCTCTCTCCCTTACTCATTTCTTTTTTTATCCTCTATTTTTCTCTGCAACAAACACCACACGTACCCCAACTTTATTTTTATCACAAACCAACCTCCCACTACGAATCCAGTTATCCTAACACTCAATTTGTCAGCATTACTGTTCTGATTCAAATTTTATTGAGGATTCTCTACTTAAAGTAAATAAAACTATCCATTTTTTATCTGAACTCAATTTTAAAATGTTATTTTTTATTGCATATTTTTGTAGTGTATGCATTTTATTTGGGTGTTGACTTGTTTTATAGCTTTTTTTCATAGAAATTTATTGTATGAATGTATGATATGTATGTGTTAGGGTTGTTTGAGATTTTGTAAAATTGTATTTGTTTGTAGAAATTTTCGGTTAATGTTTAGAATTTTAAATTTATATAGGTAATTGATAATGAATTAGTTGTACTATTAAAATAGTTTAAATAAGTTTGAGCTAAACCAATGTTCTATTATTTATTTAGTTTATGTAATTAATCAATACATGTTGTTATCAGTATTCTATATAGATTTGACACAAGCAA
>Ga0307515_10019517_pt1 | contig 12190 bp, 7 predicted proteins | sample 17_EM_MG_FD_194513 | JGI IMG/M metagenome (GOLD analysis project Ga0307515, IMG submission 194513) | Populus trichocarpa ectomycorrhiza microbial communities from riparian zone in the Pacific Northwest, United States - 17_EM | ecosystem: Host-associated > Plants > Roots > Unclassified | place...
GAGAGATCAGAGGGGATGGGGGAAATCATCATGAGAGACAGGGACTTAGAAAATTGCATGTGCGAGTCAATTGACCATCCCCGATACGGCAGGGACGAGTCCCGATCCGGCGTGTAATCACACCGATATGAGGTCTTCCCAACCCAATCAGGCAAGTTGTACCCCTGATTTGTCATATCCACTCGTATCCTCCATATCATTCTCATCTGCATCCCCCATCTCTCTCTTTCTCGTCCACACCTCAACCATCATCGCAGAACACAAAGTTAGGTCATCCCTCTCTATCTCTCCATGACATGATCATGAGTTGACACCGAGTACAGCATACACCGAGTACAGCATCCACCGAGTACAGCATCCACCCAAGATTATTTGCCTTCCCTTTATTCTCATGATTACGAGTTGACCCCTGAATGTAGTCTCAGCTTCCGGCCTACCTCCCTACACGATCGACCGCCATCAGCCAGATCTCCATGAGAGCTCAAAGGTAAAGTCACAATGTCACATTCCCACGGTTGCCAGTTAACAAACTGATGAATAGAGTGTTATCACCCGGTGCGCCGTCCATCGACCGCCTCCAAGTACTTGTCTAATCTCGCTCGATCACGGCCTCCAGGTGCATCTCCAATCTTGCTCGATCACGGCCTCCCAGGGCATCTCCAAACTTGCTCGATCACGGCCTCTAAGTGTATCTCCAAACTCGCTCGATTACTGCCTGCAAGTTAGCATGAGCGTGGTCTCCTAGTGCATCTCCAAACTCGCTCGATCATGATCTCGGAGTGCATCTCTAAGTTCACTCGATCACGGCCTCCCAGTGCATCTCCAAACTCGCTCGATCACGGCCCCAGAGTATATCTCTGAGTTCACTCGATTGTCATTTTCAGGCGCACCTCGCACTGCTCTCAAGCACCGCCTGTGGCCAGTCAAGATATAGCGTGTGTAGATGGGTGGCTATATAGATATAGCGTGTGCAGATGGGTAGCTCATCAGCAAAAAACATTTCCGTCCGGGCGGAATGGCTCCGTCAGAGTGGACGTGCTCCGTCAGAGCCGTCAGAGACACCCCGGTGGCGGATTACTCCGCGCCCGGCGTCAATACCACGCGTCGCGTTGCACATCGCCCTCCGATCGCAGTTTCGCCGTTTGTTCCTCAGACTCTGCAAGAGCATTCTCAGATGCTCCTGAAAGCACCCGCAGTTATGGAGGTGCATTCAGGACGCGACGAGATTTGACTATTAGGATAGTCAAATTTTGGAGCAGCTCTGCGGGAGACTTGGTGCCATATTCTCAAAGCAGTGGTTCTTAGGGTTCCGTAAGCACAAGGCATTTCGTCTATCATATTCGTGTTTGTTACAGACACAAGATTCGCTACCTCATGATATGGCATGCAGTATTGAAGTATCTCTATATATATACATACGGTCAATCTGGCCACGACGGAATGCGTGAGAAAGAACCGTTCTAGCTCGAGAAGCCTAGGAAGAAAGTGAGAAGATATGAAACTACCCGGCCGTGTGAATCCACGCAATTGCGTGGATCCTGATGAGATGAACATGAGATGAGATGATGTCTATCTACCCCGGGGTCTCCCGAATATGTACTCCCCGTCGCTCAGTCCACCTCCGTTACCCTTGTATCGCCATACACCCGCCGTCGTTCATTAACGATGTACTTGGAGGCCGTCATCGAGGAAGTTGAGAGATGCACCTGGAGGCCGTCATTGAGCGAGTTTGGAGATGCAAATGGAGGCCGTGATCGTGCGAACTTGGAGGCCGTAATCGGGCGAGTTTGGAGATGCACTTGGAGGCCGTGATCGTGACCTCAGAGATGCCCTGGGAGGCCGTGATTGAGCGAGTTTGGAGATACACTTGGAGGCTAAAATCGTGCGAGATGAGAGGAGTACTTGGAAGCGGTCGATTTGGAGGGAGGCACGACGGCAGCTGAGACTCTATTCTTTGGTTAACGTGTAATTGAAGGTAGAGAGTTGAGTACAACGAAATCCGCCGAGAGATGGGAAACTGGCTGGGAGCGGGAGACTGTCAATCTTGGGATGATGCCATACTTGATGTATGCTGTACTCGGTGTTAAGTCATGATCAGGGCATGGAGAGATAGAGAGGGATGACTTAACTTCGTGTTCTTAGGTGATGGTAGAATTGAGCACAAGAAAGAGAGAGATCAGAGGAGATGGGGGAAATCATCATGACAAACTGGGACTTAAGAGAATTTTGTGTGCGAGTCAATTTACCATCCCCGATACGGCAGGTACGAGTCCCGATACGGCAGGTACGAGTCCCGATTCCGCAGGTACGAGTCCCGATCCGGCGGGTAATAACACCGATACGAGGTATTCTAAACCCAATCACGCAAGTCATACTCCGGATTTCTCATAGCCGCTCATATCCTCCATATCGTTCTCATCTTTATCCTCGATTTCTCTCTTTCTCGTCCACAACTCTACCATCATCGCAGAACACAAAGTTAATTCATCCCTCTCTATTTCTCCATGCCATGATTAGAGTTAACACTGAGTACAGCATACACCTAAGATTGTCTGTTGTCCCTTCATTCTCACGATTTCGAGTTGACCACTGAATGTAGCTTCAGCTTCCGGCGTACCTCCAGACCGATCGACCGCCACCAGCCAGTTCTGCATAAGAGCTTCAAAGGTAAAGTCACCTTGTCACATTCCCATGGTTGCAAGTTAACTAACTGATGAATTGAGTCCCGGCGCGCCATCCATCGGCCGCCTCCCAGTACTCGTCCAATCTCGCTCGATCACGGCCTCCAAGTGTATCTTCAAACTCGCTCGATCACGGCCTCCAAGTGCATCCCCAATCTCGCTCGATCACGGCCTCCAAGTGTATCTCCAGACTCGCTCGATTACGGCCTGCAAGTTCGCACGATCATGGCCTCCAAGTGCATCTCCAAAGTCGCTCAATCACGGCCTCCAAGTTCATCTCTGAGTTCACTCAATCTCCGTCTCCAAATGCATCTCAAACACGCTCTATCAAAGGGGTAACGGAGGTGGACAGGGTGACGGGGAGTATATATTCGGCAGACCGCAGCCAGTCCAGATATAGTGTGTGTAGATGGGTCGCTATATAGATACATAGATACATAGATGAGTATACAAACTGAATACATAACTGTGATTCGAGGTGCTCCCAGACATGTCGCCGGCGCTCCCAGGTTTGTCGCTGGCGCTCCCAGGTTTATCGCCGGCGCTCCCAGGTGCTCACACGCTTGTCGTCGATCGCCAGGCGTTGTGTAAACGGCTTCAGCATAACTGCAGCCCCTGGGAAGAGTGTATCACACGTGTCGTTCTGATGATGCGTATATGTCACCACAAAGTAATGGATGTACGTATGCAACGCGACCCGTCACCTGGGCGACGGGTAGCATGTAATTCTCCATCAGAGCGTACGAGGTTCCGTCAGAGCTGTCAGAGCCGTCCGGAACACCAGGGTGTTTCAGACAGAAATTAGGGTCGTTGCTGATGCTATATCGATAAGCAGATACATAGATACATAGATGAGAATACAAACTGAATACATAACTGTGATTCGAAGTGCTCGCAGACATTTCGCCGGCTGTCCCAGGTGCTTCCAGGCTTGTCGTCGGCGCTCCCAGTTCCTCTGAAGGCCGGCAGGAATGCCCTCCTAGGGTCTGATACTCCTGAAATTGACGCATCTAAGTTTACACTCCACATCCTCTCAGACCAGTGACTAAAATACATTTTGCTGATGATATACAACGCAACGGGTAGCGGGTAATTCTCCGTCAGAGGGTATGCGGTTCCGTCAGAGCCGTCAGAGCCGTCCGGAACACCCGGGTGTCTCTGACGCAAACTACAGTTGTTGCTGATGTCCTATTGTAAACGAACACTGTGGCGCTGTGCCCAACTGTGACCATAAGCACAAGGCATTTCATCCATCATATTTATCTTTGTTACAGTCACAAGATTCGCTACCTCATAATATGGCAAGAATTATATAAGTATCTCTATATATTGAGATACGGGCAATCTTGCCACAGATGGTAGTCGAGCATGATCGGAAGAGAATCTGGTGACGGCCAGTGAGAGCACAAATGGAATTCGTGAGAAAGAACTCTTCTAGCTCGAGGAGCCAAGGAAGAAAGTGAGAGCATATGATACTACCTGGCAGTGAGAATCCACGCAATTGCGTGGATCCAAATGAGATGAGAATACGATGAGGTTTATCTACCCCGGGGTCTCCCGAATATGTACTCCCTGTCGCTCAGTCCACCTCTGTTACCCCTGTATCCCTGTACACCCACCATCACTCATTAATGATGTACTTGAAGGCCCTGATCGCGCGATTTGAGAGATGCACTTGGAGGCCGAGATCAAGTGAACTCAGAGATGCACTTGGAGGCCGTGATAGAGCGAGTTTGGAGATGCACTGGGAGGCCTTGATGGAGCGAGTTTGGAGATGCACTTTGAAGCCATGATTGAGTGAGGTTGGAGATGCACTTGCAGGCTCTGATCGAGCGAGATTGGAGGAGTATTTTGAAGGGGCCGATTTGGAGGGAGGCGTGACGGCAGCTGAGACTCTAGCTGGGAGCGGGAAACTGGCTGGCGCGGGAGACTGTCGATCCTGGGATGATGCTGTACTTGATGTATGCTGTACTCGGTGTTAAGTCATGATCATGGCATGGAGAGATAGAGAGCGATGACTTAACTTCTTGTTCTTAGGTGATGGTAGAGTTGAGCACAAGAAAGAGAGAGATCAGAGGAGATAAGGGAAATCATCATGAGAAACTGGGACTTAAGATAATTGATGTGTGCGAGTCAATGCACCATCCCCGATACGGCAGATACGAGTTCCGAACCGGTGGGTAATAACACCGATACGAGGTCTTCCAAACCCAATCAAGCAAGTCATTTCCCTGATATCTCAGGTCCGCTCGTATCCTCCATATCGTTCTCATTTTCATCCCCCATCTCTCTCATTTTCATTCACAACTCTACCATCATTGCAAGAACACAATGTTAAGTCATCCCTGTCTATCTCTCCATGCCATCATCATGGGTTAACACCAAGTGCATAATATGGTGAGTGCTGTATACACCTAAGATTGTCCGTCGTCCCTTCATTCTCATGATTTCATAACATCCCATTCCCACGGTTTCGAGTTAACTAACCGATGAATGGAGTCTCAGCAACTTTCGCGCCTCCCATCGACCGCCTCTAGATCGACCACCTCTAGATCGACCAGCTCCAAGTACTCCTCTGATTTCCCTCAATCATAGCCTGCTGCAAGTGCATCTCTAAACTCGCTCGATCACAGCTCAGAGTGCATATCTGAGTTCACTCGATCACGGCATCCAAGTGCATGTCCAAAGTCGCTCGATCACGACCTCCCAGTGCATCTCTGAGTTCACTCGATCTCGGCCTCCAAGTGCATCTCCAAACTCGCTCGATCACGGCCTCGGAGCGCATCTCTAAGTTTGCTCCATCCTGGACTCAAACTGTATCTCCAAACTCGCTTGATCACGGCCTCCCAGTGTATCTCTGAGTTCACTCAATCTCGGTCTCCAAATGCATCTCCATACTCGCTCGATCACGGCCTCAAAGTGCATCTTCAAACTCGCTCGATCATGGCCTCCAAGTACATCGTTAATTAGCGACGGCTGGTGTACAGAGATGCAGGGGTACCGGACGTTGACTGAGCGACCGGGAGTACATATTGGTCGTCATCTTCAGGCGCACCTTGAATTGCTGACAATCACCACGTGCTGCCAGTCCAGATATTCCGTGTGTAGATCGGTAGCTATATAGATACAACATAGATGAGAATACAAACTGCAGGCATAGGTTTTGAAATTCGTTGAACAATTAGTAGCTATGATTTGACACCGCCAGGCGTTGTGTAAATGGCTTCAGCATAACTGTAGCCCCTGCGAAGAGTGTAACACCCATGTCTTTCTGATGGTGCGTAAACGTCACCACAGAGTGAAGGAGTACGTATGCAACGCTAGCGGTCGCATGAGTGACGAGTAGCGTGTAATTCTCCATCTGGGGGTACGAGGTTCTGTCAGAGCTGTCAGAGCCATCCGGAACACCCTGGTGTTTCTGACGGAAACTAGAGTTCTTGCTGATGCAAAACTGTATATATTGCCATCAACATCAACATTGCGCATTGATTAACCATAACGCATAGCCAAGAAGCATCAATACTTAATTTCAAGATCTGGCAAGAAGCATGTCGCTTGCTCTTTGTCCCATGAAGGCAGCCAGTACTGTGCTTATGTATCACAACAACCAAGTCATTCTTTCATTATCTGACATATATCACCAAAAATCGTTGAGACTCTGTTGATGCTCATTTTTAGGAGATAGTGGCAATCTTGCATCTGGTATTTTTGCTCATTGAGGCGGCCAATACTTTCAATACATATTACAATTATCAATTCTCTGATCAATTACCTGAATTACAAGACCATAAATCATTGATGTTCTATTGACGAACATTTTCAGAATCGGACAGGGAGCATGTTGTTTTCTTTTCATCCACAATGACATCCAATATGTCATTTATGACTGTCTGCAACCATTTGCCATGCAGATTAACCATGATGCAAGGACCAACATTGTTGATGCTAACTTGCTGCTCATTTTCAATATGGGGTAGGGAGCGTGTTGCAGTCAGTGTGATTATAAATGCAGCCTATACATCATTTCTGAACGTCTGAATCAAATCACCACTCAGATTACCCATGATGCAAGACCAACAATAACTGTTGTGGCATTGACTCTGATTTTCCGGTTGGGGCATGGAGCGTGTCTCTCTTGTATTTGTTCATAAAGATGGATAATAAATTAGAAAATGACAATGACGTACCAAAGACATCATTTTGCAATTAGCAGTAGGATATTTAAATGCAAAGATATATAGAAGTACCTAGCAACCAGAACGAGGGATTGGAACAGACAGGTCTAGCAAAACCCGGCAAAACATCTGGGTTGAGAAGTACACGTTTGGGATTGGCGTGCCACAATGCAGAGTAGTAATTTTTTGGTCAGGTTTCGTACCAAATCAATTCGTTTCTGAAGTCTGATCCTAGACTTCTGCCAGGTTACCCAGACCTGCTGCTAAAACTAGGCTGTACTCCTCCTAGCCATGCACTTCTAGAACTGGAGGTGGTGTCATTAGTGTTAGCAACGGTTCCGGATTACCCGGCTGCGGTCCGGGTTTGGGACTGGACCGGATGGTCCAGTTCCGGTAGTTACCAGGAAAACAGGGGTACTCAGCGGGTTCGGGGACGGGTTGGAACCGGACCGCGGTTCCATATTACAGTTCCTGCAACATTGTCTCCAATTAAGTATCTGAGTTCTGATCGTATCGCGACATGATCAGTACGTAAATTGTGCAGTTTTAGCCCATCTTTCCCCTCCCACTGTCAGATTTGTGATTGGGCCAATATTCGTTGAATCGCTGTGAAATAAGAAGATATTTCGGCCGAAAAGTGCGGGTTTTCGATAGCGAATCAACGAATACTGGTCGGATCGCCCATCTGAGAGCGGGAGGGGAAAGAGGGGCTAAAACTACACAATCTACGTACTGATCATGTCACGATACGATCAGAACTCAGATACTTAATTGGACCCAAAATTGTAGATTTACAATGCCGGGTTTTTGGTGGAGACTCATTGCAAAGGTCCGGTTCTGGGTTGGAACCGGACCCGGAACCGAACCGGGAATTTGGACCCGTTGCTAACACTAGGTGTCATCCACTGTGCAACCAGGGCATCGTCCGCTATAGTGAGTGTTAGAAACAGGTCTGGGTACCCCGCCAACGGTCTCGGTTAGCACTGGAGAACAGGTTCAGTTCGGTTCCAAACCCACCCAAAAATCATATCTGGTCAGTCTTGGTGGGGTTGTTACCCAGGCCAGATAGAAACCCATGGTTTTTTGGCCAGGTTTATTATAGAGCAGAGCATCATTTTCGCTAACTCAGATCATTGGCTCCAATTAAGTATTTGAGTTTTGATCGTATCACAATAAGACATATATGTTAAAAATGTAGTTTTAAATGCTCTTTCACCTCCCGTTATTCAAGTTGCGATCCAATCAATGTTTTTTGAGTCACTTTGACAATGGTCCAATTCCTGGCATTCTTTCACAGCACTTCTACGAATAGTGATCGAGTTGTAAATTGGAAAATAGGAGGTAAAGTGCATCTTAAAGTACATATTTTACGTATGTATCATTGTGTGATACGATTAGAACTACAATACTTAATAGGAGCTCAAGTTCTATGTATGGGAAAATGTGGAACCTGCCAAGAAACTGCAGGTTCGGTGTGGTTCGGTTTCAGATAGGGTACAACCCATTGCAGCGGATCCAGGTCGGTTCCGAACCAAACCTGGAACCAAACCAACAATTACGAGCCATTGGTAACACTATCTACGGGGTGCAAATGGGAAACAGAATTTACTCAACCAATTCGTATTGAGAAAGGTTACTCTGACTGAATATCATTGGGTGATATTTTGAGGAGGACAGTAAAAGGCCCCAATCATTTCCAACCCAACTGCCAGGTTGATTGGGTTGGTCGTGTATTACGGCCATCCAACTATACTCGGCATCCACCTGGAATATTTGGTGCTGTAATTCCAGGTTGATGTGCACCTTGCTTGTGAACTGCCTGGCTTCGTCTCGTCTCCACTCAGAGGTCCTGATGCATTTGTTGAATTGCTGTTCGTAACCCCTCGGCCTCGAGGCATCGACAATCTTGTTCTATCGTCACTGTACCTGAACACAACCTCCCACGATCCGGACCTTGAACAGCAAAGATTCGAGTACCCTATGTTGATTCAGATGTCCCATCATTTGCAACCAATTCGGTTATTGAAAACCACTGCACCCAAACATCTTGGTGGAGGTTGACCAACACCCATATGTAGTGTTAGCAACGGGACCAGGTAACCTGCCACCGGTCCGGGTTTTGACTGGTGGTTCGGTTCGGTTCGGTTCGTTACCCGGCCAAAAACCCGAACCGCCTGGTCTTGGCGGGTTTGTTACCCGGACCGGACACAAACCCGCGGTTTTTTGGCCGGGTTGTACCCAGACCGCAGGTCCATTTCACTGTTCCTCCATATTCCTCCAAATTTCACTCCAATTAGGTATTTGAATTGTGATCGTATCATGACATGATCAGTACGTAGATTGTGCAGTTTTAGCTGCTCTGTCACCTCCCGCGGTCAGATTTGCGATAGGACCAATATTCGTCGAATCGCTGTGAAATTAAGCGATATTTTGCCCGAAATTGGCGGGTTTTCGATAGCGACTCAACGAATACTGGTCTGATCGCAAATCGGACAGCGGGAGGTGAAAGAGCAGCTAAAACTGCACAATCTACGTACTGATCATGTCATGATACGATCAGAACTCAAATACTTAACTGGAGCCAAACTTGTGAACTTGAAATGCCGGGTTTTTGGTGGAAAACCGGCCCATTTCCAATGGGCCGGGTTTTTCGTGTGGTAAGACCCATTGCCACGGTCCGGTTTCGGGTGGAACCGTACCCGGAACTGGCCCCGGAATTTGGACCTGTTGCTAACACTACCCATACAAACTGGTTCATAATCGCATTCATCCTGTTTATCGGGCCATCTCTCTGTCAGTGACATGTGATCACATTTTATTGATCAATTCTCAACTGGCTACATATCTGTCCCCAAAAGGTTTAAGCAGACTGGGGTCCTCAATCAGAAACTATGGTTGCTGGTAATCCGTGGAGGCGTACAACTTCTTATAGACATAGCTTAGCCATTCCACCAGCATCAACCCTTACATGACAGATGATAAAATATCATATTTTCAAAAGTCTTCCAACTTCCGCCCAGATCGGATCAAACCCATCAAATTCTGATAGCCTGCCATGAAATCCATCGACATGTCTTCCCATGGTGTTTTTGGTACTGTCAGTGAGCAGAGAACGCTGAAAGTTGAATGTTTCAAGGTTCTGGATCGTTGGCAATCATGGTAATTCCGTACATACTGTTCCACCTGTCTTCACGTATCTTTCAAGTAATGCTGTCAATCCAACAGGTTGAGCATTTTTGCCCTCACAGGGTGTCCGGTGTGTGGGGTATCATTTTGCTCTTGTATCATATGGAACTATGGATTATTGTTCTCACCAACATAACACTTTCAATGATAAAAAACCCAACCCCCATGTTCTGTACAATGCACCACAGTAATGTACCGGAAACCGCCATGTGTTCATAATGCTTCGACTGTCGTACCTGGTCACGGCTCTCTGTGAACCACTCTGTTCAAAAGATCAGATATGGAAGAAGGTCCCTGTACAGGTATTCTTTCTGCCAACAAATGCAATTGTTCCAGTATGTTCTGCATCTTTCAAACCACCATTTCAATATGTCTAAGTCAGTTATTCCCCCTCCGAGGGACGTATTCCTGGCAGCTTGTTAATGCATCTGCGTTACCATTTGTTGTCCCTGGTCAATGAATGATCTGCTAATCGTACCAGTTTTCAACCTCAGGCCATTATGCCTGTCGTTGGTTTAATAGCTTCATTGTCATGAAATTCTCAATGTTCTTGTGGTCTGTTAATAATTGTAAGGGATACCTAGCCCCTTTACATTCCAGTCTCCATTGCTCATGTGTACTAATAATCGCTATCGGCGCCTTATCGTAAGCAGCATAATTGCATTCCACAGGTCAATGTTCCTTCAAGAAGTAAGCCAACATGTGTCGTTCTTTCTTATTATTGTGGTGGTAAAGCACTACTGCCCAATCATAATTGGACACATCTGTGTCTATTGCGAACTCCATCTCATGGTCAAAATCTCGCAGGGTTGGGGCCATTATGAATATTGTAATCATTGTCTCAAAGGCCAACTGTTGTTAGGATTTCCATAGAAACGGTTTATCCGGCTATCTCAATCTCCCAAGTAGTTCAGCCCTCTCCGAGTCCATAGTAATTACTGGTCGGTATTAATTCCAACATCTGATGAACTGTTGATCTTCACAGAGATTAGTCAGCCTTCCAGATTGTATTGTTTTTTCCCAACTCCAGTCTGTTACTGATTCAAACTTATCTGAATCCACCGAAGTCGCCCATGTTGATATAAGTAAACCAACGTACTGAATACTAGTTTTCTTATAAAATTTGCATGTTTTCAGTTTCAAATACAACCCAGCTTCAAACAGACATTGTATAACCCACATAATATGTTCCACATGTTCTTCATCCAAATCACTGTATATTGATATGTTGTTCAGATATGCTGCTGCAAAAGTATCCAAAACCTCCCTCATAGCACTGTTGATATATCATTGAAAATGGACTGGTGCATTTGTTGTCCCAAACTGCATTACAGTTGGTTCAAACAGGCTATGCCCCATTTGAAAAGAGAAGAGAATTCTATCCCCTTGGTATATTTTGATCCGATTATTGGCCACTTGTTCATCGAGTTTCGTGTATATCTGAACTTTTCCCAAAGGACTCAGCATCTCCATTATCAAGCTGAAGGGGTAACGATTCCTGATAGTTTTGATATTGAATCCACAATAATCAATAACAAAGTGTACACCAGTATCAGGCTTCTTTGCGAAGAGTATGGGCACTGAAAATGGTGTCGATCATTGTTGAATCAGATCTATCAACATATTCCCCTCAAGCTTCTATTTCAACCCCACCTAGTGCTAGCAACGGTTCCGTTTTCGGACCGTTTGTACTATAGCGGTTCCAAGAAAACCCGGCCCCAGGCGGTTCGGTCCAGGTTTGTCCCAAACGGGTCCCTCCATTAAATACATGAATATCGATCCGATAATTTAGTGTTTGGTACATGAAATATGGTGCTTTAGAGGGCGCATCTTTTTGCACTCTCCGATTTTTGATATCTTCCAAATTCAGCAAGCTGCTTTGAATTTATTGTCATTTTCGGCCGAAAAACGAGGTTTTTGGGGTACCGCTTGCTGAGATCTAAAGATATCAAAAATCGGAGACTGCCAAAAGATGCGCCGCGCTGAGCTGCATATTTTACATAGCAAACACTAAACTCTCTGATCAATATTTGTGGCCTTAAAGTGGTGGTTCGCTTAAAAAATCGTCGATTTTTGATGGGGTAAGGCCGTTGCCACGCAGACCTATAAAACCGGCCGGGTCCAAAACTGGACCCGTTGCTAACACTA
>Ga0307515_10019518_pt1 | contig 12190 bp, 3 predicted proteins | sample 17_EM_MG_FD_194513 | JGI IMG/M metagenome (GOLD analysis project Ga0307515, IMG submission 194513) | Populus trichocarpa ectomycorrhiza microbial communities from riparian zone in the Pacific Northwest, United States - 17_EM | ecosystem: Host-associated > Plants > Roots > Unclassified | place...
ATAACTGTAAGCTTTGCAGTGTGTGGGAATTGAACGAGCAACTTAATTGTAAATCTATGGAAATCAAGTGGTATAAATACATGAGGAAGGTGTAAGAAATAAGATGAAAGGGGATACCAATGCGTAGCTAAAACAGGGTGATACGCAGTCGAGACAGGGTCGTGTTTTAGTAGGGTATCAGTACCGGTAGTCGGTTACAATTATGCTAGGGCATTACGGGCCGTTCTTATATTGCTTATAGTCTAATTTAAAGGGTTTCTAGCTTTATACCGTTTAGCACATGCCTTAATTTAGCGGAGGCCTTAGTTAATAGCTAAGCACTAGTCCGTAAGTTCCTTTAGCGTCTATATAGTAGTAAAAACTAATAGTACGGCTTGCTATAGGTCTAGGGTAAGCTTATTAAATAGGTTTAGTATTAGATCTTTCTAGGGAATTTAAGCCTAGCTAGCTAGGTGCAGAAAGCAGGTCTAAAAGGCTAAGAAGGTCTCTGTTATTTTCATATTTAGGCTTTTATAATTAAGTTAGGCGTTCTATACTTTAAAGGGGTCCTTATAAATAGAAGACAGGTAGATAATTATCTCTTTTTTAGAGAGGAAGGGATCTGCCGAGTCCTATGTATACTAAGGACGTAGGTATGTCTACGCGTCCCTACTGGTACGGCTAAAGACATAGGCTATTTTAGCCTAAGTAGTAGGAAAGTAGTCCGTATTAACTTTAAGCTTATCCTATAATTAAAGCTTCTAATTATTAAATATAGGGTCGGTTCCGTCTATAAGCAGTGGGGGGTCTATAACCTTTATGGACCGCGATAATGCTAATACTATATATTAGACTAGAGCCTTAAGGACCGTAGCAAGTCTCTAGGTGTTTAATAACTCTTTGCTAGGTATAGGGGGTTCTCTAGCTTTAAGCAGCTCTTAAAGTTATTTAATTTTAGCATTAGCTGCTATAAGCTCCACCTAGGAGTTTAAGTTAGTTACTGTTTCACTATTAAAGGTATTTAAGGGTCCTATGGCTGTTTTGCCGGCTGCTATATTTCTTGGCATCGTGGTATAGTTATTAGGGTAACTTCTAGTAGGATTTTGGTTTATGCGTATTCTATAAATCTTATTGTTTTTTTCTATTCTTTTAGTTCTATTTTATTCTTTAAATTCTAGTAATAGTTTTTGGGTCTACTTCTGTGTTCTATTCTTATTCGTAGTCTATAAATATTTTTAAGTTCCTTCTTAAAAAGAAGAGGTAGTTAAGCTTTAGATAATATTAGCGACTTAGTTAATTAAGGTATAAGCATAGTAAGAGGGACGCGTAAGCCTATATAATTAGTAGTCTATAAACAAAAATCTAAAGCTAGAGAAAGGAAAGGAGACGGAGGGCGGCGCCGCTTAACGTTATGTACGATCCTCTGGTCACGTGACGGCAACTATTTAAAACTGTATAAAACTATTTGCAACTGTTTACAACTGTCTACTATAATCTACTAATATCTATTAGCTATAATCTACCAGTTTCTACTAGTGCTATAATAATTCTTAAGGTTAATAAATATCTTATTATCTTTATATATTACGGAATAAGTATAAGCGACGATAATATATAACAGAGCAGATATTATTAAGCTATATATATAAACTATATAATAAGATTAAAACGTTACGTAAGAAAAGAAGGTAGGAAAACGGGAAGAAAGGGTATATATTGTTAACTTAGTTGCTTAGTTAATATATATATAGAGTAGAATAGGATTTACGTAGTAGTCCTAGCAGAACTTAGTAGGATTTAGTAGAACTTAGCGGAATATGGCAGATTATGGCAGATTGCCGTTAGATTGCCATAGGTCGCGATAAATTGCGGTCTCGTAGATGGTGGAAATAGGTAGGTATGTATAAGGTGTTACGGGGGTATCCCATAACAGTACCCCCCTCCCCCCCCCCTTTAAACTTAAGCTTCTGCGAGATAGGGCTGTAGTGGTTCTAGGTAGAGTTTATAAAAGTCTTCTGCGGCTTATATAAGTCCTATAAAGTTAATAGGTTCCTATAAAGGCTTAATAAAGCCTCTCTATTTTATAAAATATATATATTAGCGTTTCTGTTTATTATACGTAATGTTATTAATTCTTTCAATAAAGTACTTGTTTTACTATCTACTTTCACTAGTAGGGGAGGGTCTTATATCTGTTTAGGTAGGGCGTTTAATACGGGGGTAGTAGGGCGGAGGACTAACATATGGAATATGGGGTGGATTTTAACCGTATTAGGGAGCTTTAATTAGTAGGTATAAAAGGAAACGACCTTCTTAACCTTATAAGGGCCAGCGTTCTTTTAATTAAGTTTCTTAGTAGGTTGTTTTATATTTAGATTTCTTATATCTAGCTAGACGAAGTTACTAATTTAGTAGGCTAGTACTAGGGTTTGTTTCTTTTACTACGGCTTTATAAATAGATTAAGCCTATATTATTTTATTAGTAAGGAACTATTATAGTTCTTCTATCTTTTCTATAAATTAATTTGCTTCTATAACTTATAAGGTGTAATAAGTAGGGCGAGGAATATTACTAAAAAGTTTAAAACCCATTTATAGGTGCTAGCTGTAGTTAGCTAAAAATAGGGAGACCTTTATAGTTTCTAAGACGGAGTTATTTATAGTAAACTTAGTAAATATAAGCTAGTTAATCTAGTTATCCTATAAATATAACGTATATATCTAAATATACTATTCCATTATAGCATTTATATATTCTATTTAACCGTCCATTTCCGGGTAGTATACTATAGATAGTAGTACTTTAATGCGAAGTTAGGTAGTTAGTTCTTTTTAAAATATAGAGATAAACTAGCTACCTTTATTAGAGATAATCGTTTTAGGGAGTTTGTAGAGTTTTTATACGTAATTTAGAAATAGTTAGGTAATAGTAGGTATTAATATATTAGGGCAGGCGATTAAGTACCTTATCTTAAATAGTTAGTCTATAACTACTATAATATTTATATAGCCTTTACTTATAGAGAGGTTAATAATAAAGTTAATTAAGATGTCCTTCTATCTTCGGTCTAGAATAAATAGTAGCTTTAATAGGCCGTTATATATCTTATATAAAGCTTTAGCTTATTAGTAGATATAATAACTAAAGACGTACCTTTATATTATATTATATATATTTAGCTAATAATACTTCTATTAGAGTAGATTTAGGGGTTTTCCTTAGCCTAGGTAGCCGGCTACTAGTAGGTTATATATGTATTTAAGGAGCTTAAGCTTAAGTTTATTATGGTTAGGTATAACTAGGTAGTTCTAGTAGTATAAGCAGTTTCTATACGCTTTATATTTACTTAAAGAGATCCTTTTAAAGCGTTTAACGCTATCTTTAGATTAGCTTAAGCGTCTTTTAAATAAACTTATTATTTAGGTATTTATTAATTATAATCTGTTTAATTAATTAATTGGTTATTTTAAGGACGTGGACCGTAAGGTCTTTAGTGGTAGGGTTAAATAGTTTAAGATAAAGTAGGGTCTAATTTTAGTAGGAGCGCGCTTTTTCTAATACTAGTATATCTTATAAGCGTTAGGTTAGGGTATTAGGCTTCTAACCTTAGATGCTTAAGTAGTATATAACTAAAAATCGGAAGCAAGATAGATATTTTAACTAGTAGGCCTAGTGGTGGCTTAGTTGTTTTATGGTTATAAAGTACTATAAATTCTTATAGTCGCTAAGGACCTTAATTAGGAATCTAGCGTCTTCTAATTCGGGTCGCTATTATTTAAAATATCTAATAATAGCTAATAATTCTTTATTGTAGATCTTGTAGTTATATTTAGCTAGGCTTAGTTATTTTAAAAAGTATACTATAGGGTACAATACTCTATCTTTATTATATTAAGATAGAATACCTCTAGTAATATAATTGGATAAATTAGCTTCTATAATACTTATTTAGTTTAGGTTAAAATATTAGAGTATAGGCGTAATAGTAAATATAACCTTTAGATAGGTAAAGGCTTTCTTACATTCCTTATTAAAGATAAAGGCTTTATCCTTTTAGGTTAGAGCTATAAGAGATAAAACTAGGGCAGAGAAATTATTAATAAACTATTAGTAGAAATTGGCAAATTCTATAAAGACTCCTACGTCTTTAACATTCTTAGGTTCTTGCTAGTTTATAGTTACTTTAACTTTCTTTAGGTATATTTATATACCGTTTATAGAAATAAAAAGTCTACTGTATAGGACTTCTATTTTATAGAACTTATATTTATCTATATCTAATTATAAAATAGCTCCGTATAGGGCTTATAGGATAAAGTTAATATATTTCTAATATTTAGTTAGGTTATTACTATATATTAGTATATTATTAATATATATTATATAGAAGATAATTAGGTAGGAATAAAAGGTATTATTTACGTAATATTAAAACGAGCTTAGGGCGTTTGCGAGGCCGAATGGTATTACTAAGTATTTAAATAATCTATACTAGGTATAAAATATAGTAAGTTATTTATCTCCTTTTATAATATGGAGACGGTTAAATACGGAGATAATATTAAGCTTTATATAGTAGTAAGCCTTACTTAGTCGGTTTAGCGTCTCTTATATTAGTGGGATTAGATATTAGTTCTTAATTGTCACAGTACGTGCGGACTGTCAAGGTACGATGTACGAGGTGACTATATATAATTGACAAACGTTATTATGTGAGGATCTATGTACAGAGGTGAGGCGGTATATATACGTGTCGCTTAGGGGTCAGGTCTGTGCTCGTGTTACAGCAACGCCGAGTTATAACAACGTGTCAGGTCAGTGCCGTAATAGTATATCTCCCTTCTAAGGCGAGCTCCTATAAGCCAAGTAACGGCAGTAAAAATGCGGAGGTAAAAAAAATAGACTATGTATATCCTTATCCTTCTAGTCCTTAAAGGTTCTCGTCCTTCTAGTCCTTAAAGGTCCTCGTCCTTACAGTCCTTAGACCCTCCTACCTATATCCCTACTATATCGCTCTCCGCTAGTGCTCATCTTGAGCACTAAATAAAGCCGAAGGCAAAGGGGTAAAACGAAGGAGACGGGAGAAAATTTATCCACGGGGTGTATGGCGGATATTAACACTCGAAAGGCTTAGGGTGCGGAGATCGAGGTTAAGGCGTAGACTTAAAAGGCTCGGAGTGTGGAGATCGAGGTTAGAACGTAGATTCTTATCGCGGTAAACTTAAAGTACTATTTATATAAATTTAAAGACGGAGACGAAGGCGGAGACAAGATCGTAACCTATAGTCTTATACTGTAATCAAGACACGAGGAATATAGCCCGCAGGGTATCTTCCTGCAGCCGGCTTTAGAAACTCGGGACGTGAAGCAGAAGTATAGCTAGATATGGAGACTCGGAAACTAAGACAGAGATCGGTAACCTATAGTCTTACACTGTAATTAAGACACAAGGAACATAGCCCATAGGGTATCTCCCTGCAGCCGGCTTAGAAACTTAGACGTAAAGCAGTAGCATAGCTAGAAATAGACTTAGAGACGGAGATATAAGGAACATAGCCCGTAGGGTGAACTCCCTACAGCCGGCTTAGAAACTCAGGTAGACGGAGAGGAGATCGGTTCGAATGGATTTGACGTGTAGAGATTGTCGTAGAATGAGGGTAAGAATCCCGCCCGGGGTAGGGTTGTAGCTTTGGAATGTAGCTTTAGAATGGTGGAAACAAAGCCCTACCGGGGGCGTATAAGATGACACGACATACTGTCACAGTACGTGCGGACTGTCAAGGTACGATGTACGAGGTGGCTGTATATAATTGACAAACGTTGTCATGTGAGGATCTATGTACAGAGGTGAGGCGGTATATATACGTGTCGCTCAGGGGTCAGGTCTGTGCTCGTGTCACAGCAACGCCGAGTCATAACAACGTGTCAGGTCAGTGCCGTGACATTAATAGTAACAGTATTAAGAGCTTAGTAGTCTATATAGAAGTATAAACCACTACTAGGTTTCTTAATAAAGATTACTAATATAGCTATAGGCAAAGAGCTTGCTCTAATAAATTCTTTACTTAGGTTTTTATTTAGGTACTTCTATAGTACTTAAAGTTTATTTTAGAATATTTTATATAAGGGTCTAAATCTAGGCTGCTCTCCTTCTTTAAGTATAATTTTATAGTTATATAGTTGGTATTCTAGTAGCTTATTAGCTTCCTTTTATAAGAATATATCTAGGCAGTAATAATACTTTATTAGTACCTTTATAGCAGGGTTAGTATACTTCTTTAGTACTAAGGCTTTCTTAATATCGGCCATTATAATAGCAAAAATTATATATTTAGGCTTTTTAGCAAGTTAAGCTAGCAGAGCAGCTCTAATTATATAGATATCTAAGGTATTAAGCTTACTTAGATTATTTATAGCTTCTTATATGGTTTTTTTTATTTATAATTAAGTTTAGTATTAAATATAGAGTTGGTGTTAAATTTAGGTCCAAGTTCTTTAAATATCCTTTTTATAGTAGGGTACTAGTTCTTCTAGTACTTTTATATATTAAGCTTAAGCTTCTACTTAGTTTGAGGCGGTATAGTAGTTAGGATTAGTTTATGTGGTTTAGTATTGTTTTTAAGTCCCTAATAAACGTCGGCGGAAATCTTATATTAGTGGAATTAAGTAGATTCCTTATATTAGTGGTGTAAGGGATATTATTACGGACACCTTAGGTTACCCTTAGGACAACCCCCGGACGCCCCTTAAATAGTTACCAGTTACGTGCCGGAGGTACGTACCCGTAGTATATAGTCTCTACAATCCTAAAGGCCTTACCTCCTTAAGGATTTATCTCTCTTACTAATCTATCCTGTTTTAATCGTATCCTTATAGCCCCCTATCTATAAAATCCCCTTATATTTAAATCCTTCCTACTCTTTTTTAGAAGGGTAGTCGGCTTTAAGGACCAGATTATTTGTTTACATCTTTTATTTACAACTACTATCCTCCCTTAAAATCTTGCGATAACCTAAATGGAAACTCCACGACTACCTTATAGAAAGCCGTCGCGTAAAGGTAGAAAGGTCCCTCTAATAGCGAGAAATTGCAATAATATAACCCTCTAGGCAAGACGGCCGAATAAGCCCTAATACCCAGATACTCTAGGAGCTTAAAGACTCTCGCACACCTACAGTCACCGCTAAGGAAAACGCAGATACCCTCTATAATAGTTATAATACTACTAAAAAGCAGCCGGAACCCCTCTAGCCCTACCTAGGCTAATTAGAAGATTAAGCGCTAGAGGTAACTCTAAGATCTTCCTTTAAGCTAGAAATGCTAGAGGAATACACTAACGCGTTTAACTAGGGAACTAACTAGAACCCTCCCGGAAGACCATCGGCCTATAATTAGTATAGTAGTAGTATATAGACTGCCTACGAGCCAAATAGGCCTACCCCTTTAGGTAATTTAAACTAACTACTAACTTAAGACTTAAACCTTGTAGGGAAATCTATACTAGCTATTGGTACTAATACTACCTTTATAGCCGGAGCTTCCCTAAGGCCGAGGTTAGAAAGTTAAGAGCCCTAAACTAATGTTCTTTAAGATAGATATTAGGAAGCTGCCGTAAGGCTCTTAGAAGCTATACGGGAAGGAGCTACTAATAAATATATTAGAAACCTTTAGGGGCAGGTCTAGATTTAGTAAAGCTTAATCTAAGCTAAATAAAATCTTTTATAACCTGGCTAAGGCTAAGGGCTTCTTAGGAACTACCTAGTACCTATTTAAGGTATAGAAGACTTAGAGAGTTATCTATACTATAAATAGAAAAAGGATGTAGACTGACTAGCTAAGGCCTCTAGTAGTTTAAAGCTCCGCCATAGACCTAACGCCTAGTAGTTGGACGATTAGGTTTATAAGGTAGACAACTTTTTTAAAATGCTGATAATATAAAATAATATTAAAGAGCGTATATACTAGATTATTAGCAAGATTAAAGACTGATTGCTAAACCAGATCTCACTTAATTAGCTTAATAAAGAGTAAATTACTATATAGCTATAGCTATAAACCTTTCTAAAGAAATGGACTTAAGATCCGTATATTATATAATATAATAATACAAAGCTATTCTAGAATAAGACACAGCTTAATTGCCACGACTTCCGCCAGTTTATGAACTTTATAGAAACTCGTGCTTAATAGATAGATTTAGAGCCCTTTAAAAATAAGAACGGTAGTATTTATAAGAAAGAGAAGATTGGGTTTATCTAGGCTAGAATTAAGCTAGTAATTTATAACAAAATAAAGCGCGTAGGAGCCCTATTGCGGATTACTATATATATAGATTTTAAACAAGCGGTTCTAAACGCTAAAGATACAGTAAGGAACTAGACCTCTTCCGGTAGGAAGCTAAGGGGTTACTAAAAACGTAGGTACTTTAGTAGTAATATAGGGTAGACCTAACCTTTAAAGAAGCCGTTCTTAAAAAGAACTTTAAAAGGGTTAAAGGTAGAGGCCTTAAATAATAGGAAAGACTCCTAAGGCCAACCTAATACCCGTCTGGCACCTTTATAGAAATACTTTAAGAAGTTAAAAGAAAACTCTAGAGGTAGATTCTATTAGAAAAATAAGTAGTGTAATAACCGCACTAATAATCTAAAAAAAAAAGCCCTAGTTATAGACATTTCTTAGCTGCAACTAGGGTAAGATATAGAAGGAAAGACTCTCTGTATTGCTGTTAAGCTAGAAATAACACTTCCTATAGGTAAGGTATAATAGTTCTAAGCACTATATAATAGCGGCGCCGAAATTAATCTTATATAATATAATTTGGTAAAAAAGTATAAACTTATCCCATTATAAAGGTGGCGGAAACCTATTATAGGCTTCTTAAATAAGCATTGGATTAAGCTATATAGTGCCTATAAGCTTATAGTGTTAGTAGCTAATATATACAACCACACTAAGGTAGTCGGCATATAACCCTTCTGGGCGGCTAACTTTATAGGTTATAATCTTATCCTTAAATACCCTTAGCTTATAAAAGCAGATCTTAAGATAAGCTTTAAAACTAGAGCCTTTAAATAGTAGAACAATAAAGATTTAAAAGGGCGTATATTACTAATAAGCCTAAAGGACATCCTAGAGAATGTAGCCCTAGGTAAAATAGTATACGCTTTATACCTAAAGGAGTATTAAATCTAACCCCTATTTAATAATAAAATAGGTATAGAGCCTAGTATAGGTAATAACCTCTTTATAATAGAGACCCTATAGGGAACTACCGGATAGGTCGCGGAGACATTATAGGGAGGTAGCGATCTTAAGGATCTTATAAGATACTTTAACCGTTATAGGTTACTCTGGCTTAAGTAATATACAAAAAGTATACTATAGCATCTTAAGCGCTACATTAAGGATTTCTCTACCCTCTACTAGCTACTATATAAAATAGTATAATATACGGTGGCAACTATATACAAGTAACTACTATAGCGTATAATACTGCTTGTAAGTATCCTAAGGGAGCTCCGGGACCTACCTAATAATAATATAAAGGATAAACGCGACCCTAATTTATTAAATATTCTAGTAGGCCTAAGGGACTTACTAAGGGTATTTTTAGGTAGGAGAGCTAAAGTCCTACTATAGAACTTGGAGTACAATTATATAATTAATCTAAAAGAAGGCAAATAACCGCCGAACCTTTTTATCTATAACCTCTTGCGTGAAGAGCTTAAGATTGTATAGGAGTACCTTAATAGGTTACTAGAAAAGGGGTAGATCTAGCCTAGTAAGTCGCCGGCAGGCGTACTAATCCTCTTTATTTTAAAACTAGATGGAACTATAAGGCTATACGTAGACTATTACGGTCTTAATAAGATTATAATTAAGAACTGTTACCTACTACTACTAGTTAGTAAAATGCTGGATTAACTATTTAGGACGAAGATCTTTACGAAGCAGGATCTATAAGACGCCTACTATAGGCTCTGTATTAAAGAAGGGGATAAGTAAAAGACCGCTTTTAAGACCTAATATAGCCACTTTAAGTATCTGGTGATGCCTTTTAGGCTAGCTAATACGCCTGCGACATTCCAATCGTATATTTATCGAGCCTTAGGGGGACTAGTTAACCGCATATATATTATCTATTTAGATAACATCTTAATCTACTTAGAAGATAAGGATTAATATAAGCAACACGTTTGCGAAGTGCTGGAACATTTAAATAATTAGGGCCTCTACGCTAAGGCGTTAAAGTATATCTTTAATATTAAGCAGGTTAAGTTCCTAGGTTATATTATAACGCTTATAGGTATAGTTATAGACCTAATACGGGTGTAGATAATCTAGAAGTGGCCGGAGCTAAAGAGCTACTAGGATGTTTAAGTATTCCTAAACTTTACCAATTTCTATAGGCGCTTTATCTATAACTACTTAGACGTTACCTAATACCTATTTAACTATATTACGGAAGCTTCCTAAGACCTAACCTAAGGAGTAAAAAGCTTAAAGGTGGTAAGGAAGAAAACTAAAAAGGGACTAACTAAATAGTATAAGCTATAGTTATAGCCTAAAAAGGTTTAGGAGGCCTTTTGGGAACTTCGCGTAAAGTTTATAAAAGCTTTATTACTATAGCATTTCGACCTAGATTAGCTATTAATAATAATTACTAATATATTAAATTTTGCCCTTATTAGTATCCTACTACAACCTAATAGGCATCTAGACGCTACCCAGCTCTATTAAAGACCAGTAGTATTTTATAGTAGAAAATTTTAGGGACCTAAAGTTAGGTATTATACCTATAATAAGGAACTGCTGGCTATAGTTAACTGCTTTAAATAGTGGCGACACTACCTTAAGTACGCGAGCCATACTACTCGTATACTCTTAAATTACTATAATCTACGCTACCCTATAACTATAAAGGAGCTTATACCTTAATAAGCCAGATAGGCAAAGGAGCTCACGCGATTTAATTTTAAGATTAAATATAAGATAGGGGAAAACAACCCTGCTAATAGACTATTATAACGGCCAGACTATACCAAAGGCTTTAAAACGGAAGAAGGAAAATAGATAATAGATATTTTACTCCCTATATTATAGAATAAGCTCTGGGTATAGGATGCTTAAGTACCTATAGCTCTATATACTAAGTCTTAGGCAGTGTAAGCCTTATTAGTTTCTACTAACGTTCTAGCTAGTACCCGGTCCGTTACTAATAAAGGTCCGAATATACCTAAACAGGATATCCCTAATATATTCTTGGAACCTAGTAATATACTATCCCTAATTACTAAGCTATCCCCTTAAACTAATAGCGAAGCCATGGAGTAATCGGAACTTAGAGCCCTATAATAACTAAAGGACTTTAACCTTATAGCGGCCTTCCTAATATACGCGTATTAAAGAGTTATAAGATCTACAGTACTATCTAGTCTTATACTTAAAGTAGTATAAGACGAAACAGCTTTTACCCGAGAACTATTTAAAAGGTTAACGGATTTTATCTATAAGGTATAACGGAGGGGCGCTTCCTATATTATTCTTAATGCGGAAGTAAACCGGAAACGTAATAGAAAGGAAGCTGCTAGGCGCCACTATTAGGAACTAGACCCGATGGGCCTACTACATAAAGGTAGTAAGGTTTAGGTGCTATAAGAAGCAAATCTACGACAGAAGATTTTTATAAAGAATTATAATAATCCTCTGGGAGGCCACTATAGTTAAGTAAAAATAGTATAATTATTTTAGCGTAAATACTATTAGCTAAGGCTTAATTAGGAAGTAAAGGAGGACATTAGCTATTGCAAGAAGTGTTTTTAAAGTTGATTAGCCGCACTCTATTATTATTAATAGGGGCAGCGTCTTTATAAGCCAGTACTGGTTAAATCTATACTTTTATTTAAAGATAGACCACTATTATAGTATAGCTTTTTATCTATAAACGGACAGGCAAACAGAACGCTAGAACTAGGAACTAGAGTCTTACCTACAAATATATTTAAACTACTAGTAAGATAACTAGTGCGAGCTACTTCTATACGCGGAGTATGCTTATAATTTAAAGTAATATATATCGCATAAGTATACACTAATCCAGATTGCCTATAGCGTTTAACCATCTAGGTTTAATAGTATACCCAATAATTACTGGCTAAGGCTGTATAATTAGTTATAGGATCCTACTAGGAAGTTTAAGGACATTCACCG
>Ga0307515_10019519_pt1 | contig 12189 bp, 9 predicted proteins | sample 17_EM_MG_FD_194513 | JGI IMG/M metagenome (GOLD analysis project Ga0307515, IMG submission 194513) | Populus trichocarpa ectomycorrhiza microbial communities from riparian zone in the Pacific Northwest, United States - 17_EM | ecosystem: Host-associated > Plants > Roots > Unclassified | place...
TGAAAAGAATCAATTAAATTAATATTGCTCATTTTCTACTTGAATGATATTAAAACTTTTGTTTCTGTTATTTTATCTAATGGGATAACGCTCTCAACAGTTTCGGCCTTTTTCCCTTTTTCTTTTATTTTTTCTTCAATTACAATGGCATCCTCGGTTAATGCCGATAAAACACCTTCTCGTTTTACGCCATCGGCCATTTTGATACCCAATGTGCGCCCAACATTCTTGGCATATTGCCTTGGCGACGAAAGCGGGAAATCAATCCCCGGCGACGATACTTCCAGGTTATAGGCGGTTTCAATTACATTTTCTTCCTCTAAATGGAAGCCCACATGCCTGCTTACCGCCACGCAATCGTCAATACCTACACCGTCATCGCCATCAAGCAAAACGATAAGTTTTCCATTTGAATGCATTTTAACATCCACCAAAAACAAATTCGGCTTATCGGCTATCTTCTCTTCTACCAGTTCCCTTACTCTTTTTTCAATGTTCATTACCCGCCCGTTTTTGATTGATAATTTTTAATTGATAAAATAAAAGAGGGGGCTATTTGCCCCCTCTTTTATTAATTGACTGCAAATATAATCAAATTTATTAATTTTTCAACTATCAAATAGGGTTATTGCTTAAAAATCAAATCTGTATAATGTAAGCTGCCCAGTTTATTTTTTCCTAATATAAAATCCGAAGCCTTGCTGTTGGCATCATATTTATAGTAGCGCACAAAATAAGTTTGCGCGGGAGTAAAAGGGGTATCGGGCGTAAATGTAACCACACTATCTGTAACCATATACTTGCCTGGTTGTATATGCTGATAGTTTTTCAGATCGGTATCTACAGGCATTTTATATACCGGCACCAGGCTTTGCCAGTTGCCACCGGATGAATCGCGATTGAGGTCCTGAACTATCAGCGGGTCGAGGCCGGTTATTTTGAGGGAATGCTTATCGGAGGTAAGGTTTATTTTAACGTTGTTGACTTTGGGTTGATTAGAAGAGCAACCGGCGCAAAAGAGGGCTATAAGCAAAAGTACCTGATAAAAAGCGCTGCGAGGCGAGGCGACAAAACTGTATAGAATGCGAAAGAGGACTTGATGGACATCGCATGTCGGCGAACACTCACCCGGCGAGGCTACGCCCGCCACCCTCTCTTCACCTGCGGTGGAAAGAGGGGCTTGAAGGGAGGATATTAAAACATTAGAAAAAATCAAATAGTAAATTTTCAAACTCCTCTTTCCGGCGAAGCCGAAGAGAGGGTGGCGGGCGTAGCCTCGCCGGGTGAGTCTTCGCCTGCGTTCAAACCGGATGTTTGTATTCCTTCCCATCATTTCTTCAACGTATCCTCAAATAATTTATAAATCCGCTTATACTCATCCGTCCAGCTGCTGGGTTGCTCAAAGGCGTGGTCTTCTACTGGGTACGATGCCAGTTCCCATTTTTCTTTGTGCAACTCAATTAGTTTCTGCGTCAGGCGGATAATATCCTGGTAGTTAACGTTCTGATCTATCATGCCGTGCAGCATCAATAAATTGCCTTTTAAGCCATTGGCAAAGTAAATTGGTGAGCTTTTGCGATAGGCTGTTTCATCTGTAAAAGGCTCGTTCAAAATATTGGAGGTATACTCGTGGTTATAATGTGCCCAATCGGTAACCGAGCGGATGGCGCCGCCAGCAGCAAAAACATCAGGTTCGGTGAACATACCCATCAGCGTAATAAACCCGCCATATGAGCCGCCATATAAACCAACATGTTTGGGGTTTACGCCATATTTATCAACCAGGTATTTTACGCCATCAACCTGGTCTGTCAAATCTTTGCCCCCCATGTGCCGGTAAATGCCGGTGCGCCAGTCGCGGCCGTAGCCTGCGCTTGCCGTGTAATCAACATCCAATACGGTATAGCCGTTATCGGCCAGCATATTGTTAAACATAAATTCACGGAAGTAATAGCTCCATGAATAAGTTACGTTTTGCAGGTAGCCTGCACCATGCACAAACACCACAGCCGGTTTTGCGGCGTCTGCTTTTTTGGGCAAGTACAAACGGGCGTAAACCTCGCTGCCATACCTGTTTTTAAAGGTGATGATTTCCGGCGCGCGCCACGGGTACGATTCGTATTCGGCGCTGATGGATTTGGTAACCTGTACCGCTTTGGCTCCAAGTTTATTGGCCAGCACATATAGTTCCCATGGTTTGTTGGAGTAGGAGTAACGGATAGCCAGCCATTTTTCGTCGGGCGATAGTGTTACATCGTTGCCGCCCTTTAAGCCTGTTATTTTTGTTGGCGTACCACCATCAACGGGCAGGCTGTAAAAATCGGTTAATCCGGGATGGTCGATATTGGCGGTGAAGTAGAACCTTTTTTTATCATTGGATAGCTGCAGAGTTTGTACTTCCCATTTACCGCTGGTAATTTGCTTTTTTACACCGCTAATAATATCTACTATATAAATGTGCGAGTAGCCGCTGGCCTCGCTCTGAAAATAGAAATGATCGTTATCAATAAAACCGACGTTCCCCGCCGCCGAGTTTTCAATTCCGGGACCACCTATCCAGGCTTCGTCGCGCTGCCGGTCAAGCAAGCTAAGTTTGCCGGTAAGGGCGTCTAATCGCATAATCCAGCGGTCTTTATTATCCTGGGCTGATATTACGACTACGGCATTTGCCGAGTTTTCGCTCCAGAATACGCCTTCGATAGCTACCTGCCTGTCGGCATCCGCTTTTTTATAGGCTTCCTGCTCCTTTGGGTAATCTTTTAAATAATCGGGCGCGTCTTTAATGCCCGGCAGGTCTGATGTTTTTATCCGGTAAACGCTATCGCGCTGCCTGTCGTAAATAAACGTTTCGGATGTTGATGATGGGCGGCCTACTTTTGAGCGGTTCGGAATATCCTCTGTGAAGCCCGATTCGGTTACATAATTAGGAACGATGGCGTTTTTAACATCGTCGGCCGGTTTTGTGAGCCGGTAAGTAACAAAGCGCTCATCGGGGTTTATTTTAACCCGCCCAACCCGTTTAGTTCCAAAAACAAGTTCCTTCAATCCCTTCGGCGCTAAATCTGCTCTTTCGGCCGAGTCTTGTTTTTCGTCTTTCTTCTCCACCTTAACAATATCAAACAACTCCAGCTGCTGCTTTTTAAGCCATTTTTCTTCTTCGTTAAGTTCGTCGTTGCCTTTTTTACTTTTTGATTTAACAAAATTAGTTAGCTGCTCCAACCCATTTCCGTTAAGTTTCATGGAGAACAGGTTACTGCCTTGCGAAAATATGATGTGGCTTTCATCGCCACTAAAAACCGGTGAGCTTTCCCGCTCCTCAGTATGGGTAAGCTGGGTTATTTTGCCCGATTTAAGGTCTTCTAAAAATAAGTCGCCATTTTTTTCAAAAACTTTTTGGGTGCGTTTTTTATTCCAGCTACCGTTTTCAGCGGGTAAACCGCGCCTATCGGCAATGCTTACTTTTTGCGGCGTTGTACCGCCGGGCGTAGCGACAAACAATTCATCGGGGCCGGTTTTATTCGGATTCCAGGTAAAAAGGATTTTTTTGCTATCATCGCTCCAGTGAATGTTTGATGGGGATACACCTATCCACTTTGGATCGCGCATAATTTTTTCAATGGTAAGGGTATCCAGTTTTTGGGCAAAAGCACCGGCAGTATTGGCCAGCAATAGCAGCGTAAATATTTTTTTCATGAGTCAGTCTTGTGTCGCGCAACTAATACGCGGATGCAATTTAACAGTTTGGCTTTGCTTTGCTAACTTTAGACGTTTTATTGTTACAAATGGAAATTAAAGGCGACGGTTTTATTTTACGGGAGTTGCGGTTGGCTGATGCTGAATCGTTGCAAAAACATGCCGATAACCCAAGGATTTTTGATGCCCTTCTTGATCGCTTTCCATCGCCATACACGCTTGCAGATGCCATTGATTTTATCGGGCTTGCAATGGCCGAAGAAGTGCAAACCAAATTCGCGATAGCTATTAACGGCGAAGTAGCCGGCGTAATAGGCATTGATTTAAGGGGAGATATTTACCGAAAATCGGCATTGATAGGCTACTGGCTTGGCGAGGTGCATTGGGGAAAAGGCATTATGCCCAAGGCGGTGAAACTGATTGTAGATTATGGATTTGCCAACCTGGATATTGTACGCCTTCAGGCTGGTGTATTAGGCAACAATCCAAAATCGATACGGGTATTGGAAAAAGCAGGGTTTGTAAAAGAAGCTGTCTGTAAAAATGCGATTATTAAAAACGGCTTTATTTTAGACGAGCATTTATACGCCATACTTAAGCCTTCTCTCTAATTAACAAACCTGCCCGATAAATCCACCGTTCGGGCAAACGGGTTTAAAAACTGATTAATCAATATAGCAAACTCCCGCCGGGTTATTGGCCGGTTAACATCAAAGTCCGATTGGAATTTATATTGATTTTTCCAGGCTTTGCCCATGGAGATGTGCAGCGTTTTAGGATCCGTTAATGTTATTTCACTTATAAGCGATAATGTGTTTTCTACTGTAAATTTCGGCTTGGGTTTTTCCCTGTTAAACCATAAAAATGTGCGGGTATAAATATCATTTAATACCGGTTCAATCTCGGCGGTGTTAACTGCAGAATCGGGCATAAACAGCATACCTAGTTTATTGCTATCCAATTTTTGCACCCCTTTTATTAACCCTGTAGCCGCAACCTGCTGCACCGACCTAAAATAACGATCGTTTTGGCCAACATCTGCAAATGGAAGCAGGTAGCTTTTAAAATCCAGCAGTTCGCCCTGCACGGTGCGTGCGTTTAATTTGTGGGTGGTGGTTTTAAAAAACGCGCAAAATGCCGCGGCAGCACCGGCACCCTGGCCCAGCATAAGCTGGTTGGGCAGGTATTGGATGTCATCATCCGGAAAAAGCTTGCCTGTAACTAACAGGTTCCCGACGCCCGGCGCTACAATCGAGCTCAGCGGAATACAATATGACGGCAATTGCGGATAGTTGTCGGAAGGGCTTTTTTTGTCCCCATTTTGCCCCGGATAACCATCGCCTGTTGCAATGCTGGTACGGTATGTGGCCGATTGATGGTTATCGGCCATCAAATCAACCGGTTTAAAATTGATATTCAATTTTTCGGCTATCGAAGCATTTGGTGTGGCATCGATAATCAGCTTTGCTTTTATTTGTTGCGATTTTGAATCCTGGCTAACAGTTACCACCCAACCGTCCCCATCTTTTTTTACCGTACTAACAACTGTATTTAATTTTATAGTGAGGTTTTTAACCGTATCGGCCATTTTTTTGATAATGGCTGCACCCGTGTATGGCTCTAAGCTCAGCGAGGCATTATAAGCGGTATCGCGGCCCGGCGTATTTTTATAAAAAGTTATTACCCATTTTCGGAATTCCCCCCAAATACCCGATTGAAGGTTTCTCCCGTTACCGATAGTTGTCATTGTTTGAGCCTGCATTGATGGGCATAATTGCGCACCTGCTTCAACCAGTACTGTTTTAATTTTGCTGCGGGCTCCCTGTATGGCTGCCGAGGCACCGGCAGGGCCGCCGCCAATTACAAGGATATCGGTTTTAATGGTTTGGGCATATGTAAAGGAGCATTTTAACAGCAGCAGTACTAAAAACAGTTTTTTTATCATCGTTTTAACTAACACGTACAGAACGCTAATTTAGGTTAAAGCTTGCTGTAGTATAAAAATATCCCTAATTTAATTTTTTTTAACATTTATGACAGACGAACAAATGAGGTTCCCGATTGGGAAATTTGCACCACCGGCATCTTATACCGACGAAAACATCCGCGAATGGATAGATGATCTGCGCACATTGCCGGGTAAATTGCGTAATGCTATAGCTGGTTTAAACTACCAGGAACTGGATACCCCGTACCGAACCGGCGGATGGACATTGAGGCAAGTAATCCATCACCTGGCCGATAGCCACATGAACTCGATTACCCGTTTTAAGCTGGCACTCACCGAAAATAACCCTGTTATAAAGCCATACGAAGAAGCAGATTGGGCTTTACTACCCGATTATCGCCTCCCTGTAGAATCGTCATTAAAAATATTGGAAGGCATCCATATACACATGGTTGCCTTATTTGAAAGTTTTACCGAAAACGAATGGGAACGCACCTTTGTACATCCCGCATCCGGTGATACCGTTTCGCTTAAAAAGGGGCTGGCATTATACTCCTGGCATAGCAAACATCATTTGGCACATGTTACAGAGACAGTGACGAAGCTTAAAGCATAAAGCCAAAGGCAGAAAGCTTAAAAAAAGCTTTGGGCTTTCTGCTTTAAGCCTTCGGCTTACGCCGATGGAAAACTCAGGTAAAAAGTGGTGCCGATGCCAATGGTTGTCTCAAACCAAATTTTACCGTTGGCATTTTCAATTGAGTTTTTCACAAAGGCAAGCCCAAGTCCCGTACCAGAACTTTTGGTAGTAAAATTGGGCTCGAATATTTTTTCGCGCATATTTTCCGGAATTCCGTTACCATTATCTTTAATGGTAAGCAACACATTTTTGCTGGTTATAAGGTAGTTGATGTTTATCAGCCCATTTCTATCTGCTGGTGTGGCTTCTATGGCGTTCTTCAATAAATTGTTAAAGCATCTCAATAGCTGATCTTTATCAGCATTTATCATAAAAGGAGCATCGGGCAGCTGGTACACTATTTGCATATTATCCATCTGCTTAAATATGGTTACCGCCTGGTTAAGCATTTCAAAAACATTCAATAGCTCAATACGGGTATCGGGCATTTTCGCAAAAGCCGAAAACTCAGACGCGATGGACGATAAGCTTTCTATCTGTTCAACAAACGATTTGCTAAAACGTTCAAATTTCTGATCAAACTTAGGGTCCTTATCCCGCCACGATTTATCAAGTAGTTGCAACCCTAGTTTCAATGGCGTTAATGGGTTTTTAATTTCATGGGCTACTTGTTTGGCCATTTCGCGCCAGGCGCTTTCGCGTTCAGATTGCGCCAACCTGGTTGCGCTATTCTCAAGCGCCGAGATCATTTTATTATATTCCTTAACCAAGGCCCCAATCTCATCATTTCGTTGCCATTTTATCGGCTCGTTCTTTTTGCCGTATATGGTTTTGCTCAGCGTTTCCTGTATAAAACTAAGCGGTGCGGTTATTTGCCTGGCAATAATAATGGCCAATAAGCCAATGGCTAAAAACACCAATGCGTAAACATTTATCATCACATTCAACAACGAGCTTATGCGTTGTTTATAATCTGCCTCATTTGAAAAATAGGGCAGCTGGATGTAAGCGATAATCTTTTGGCCAGAGCTTACTATGGGTGCATAAGCGGCCTTGTAGTTCAATTCTCCTATTTTTTCATCATTCACAAATTCTGTTTTTTGCAGCCTGCTCAGGTAAATAAAAGCTCGGGAGTTCATTTTTTTTGCCACCAGGCCAGCCTCATACATTTTTGGCTGGGTTGTAACCAGCGGCACCCCCTTGGTATCAAAAAGGATAAGGTCGGTAGAATATGTTTCGGCCAGTACGTTAAAATCAACCTGGTTTTTTTCGTTTACATTGTATATGTAGCGGTTTAATGCGCCGGTTTGAAAAGTCTCGGCAATCCTGCTTATTTTATCGCGAATCTGTTTATCCTGCTGTTCATGGTATTGGCGCCCTATTGATACAAAGGTGATAAAGCCTACTACAATCAGTGTAACAACAACCGCAAATATCATTACAAACTGGATGCGGGTTCTATAAAGTACCTTATCAAAATTGATCTTGAATTTCCAGCGGATTTTATCATCCTTAATACTTAAAATCCTTACGCGTACCCATACGCCCCTGGCTATAATAATAACTGCACTAAATACCAATAGCGCCATAAAAAAGAAAGTGATAGAGGCCACCCCGTTATATAGTGGGTTTGTTTCCTTACTTACTACTATGATATTGCGTTTGTTGGGTTTATAAATCAGGTGGTCGTATTTTGTAAAAGCATTGTACCATTCGGGATTATTGAACCGGGTGGTTTTTATAATATAGCTTTTTAATACCCCTTTAAAATCTGGGTTATTAAGGGTGTAAACATAACTTCCCCGTTGACTTTGCAAGCGATTATCATAGTAATAAGCATACGAGTAATCTTTAAATTCGTCTTCGGATTGTAACGACCCTTCGATCAATAGATCCGGGAAAGCCCCAAGCACCTGAACAGGTTTTGATGTAAACTCAATGGCCAATGTTCCTAATTGCTTATTCCCGTTTTTTATTGGCAGTATCGCAAAATAACTCTGACGCCCAAACGATGCTGTGCCCCGGTAAAAATAAGATGTTGGTACAACCTTATATGAATTATATACAACCTGGTCTTTAAACCCGGTTATCGGGATGTCGTCGTTAGCCAGGGGCTGGTCATTGGCATCATACTCGTGTATTTTAATAACATATTTTGACAGGTACCCATCAAAATACAGTTTCTGAAAACGGGTTAACAAGTACTCGTTGTTATGTATATTTTCCTTAAAGTAGCGCACAATAGTTGTGTCAACAAGAATCCGCTTCTCAACCTTTATAAATGCGTTTTCGGCATAATGGTCAATTGGGTCGCCTAGCCGTTGCAGTAACTTTTTTCGTACCGACTCCTCTTTAATGCCTTCAAAGTGGTTTAACTTAATAGCCGAAATTACCGAGCAGATTAAAAGTACGCCCAAAAAGGCACTTGTTGTAAGTTTACCGCCCTGGTAAATAAACCCAAATGCCCTCATCACCACCAGCAGCATCCACAACAGGTAAAACAAGCTAAAATCGTAATTCCGGGCAAAAACAATTGTACTTATAACAACGCCTACTACCAGCAGTAATAACTGGTGCAATTTTGGCACATCCAGCTTGAGGCATATAAAAAGAACCACCTCATCAACAAGATAAAAAATAAGAAAACTAAAGCACAACATTAAAACACCCAGAATGCTGAATGATGATAAACCAAGTACATTGTTTACGTTAAAGTTGATGCCCGCATGAATAACCAGGTCATAAAACAGCCTTAAAAGCGATGTGGATAACCCTATAAGCAAAAGAATACAGCCAACTACAATAAAATAGCCAACTGAGTTTTTGTAAACCGCTGTAAACAATCTTCGCCGTTGCAGGTAAATGAATGCAACAAACCAAAAAACACAAAGCAGGTTAATACACAGGTCGCCAAAAGACGGATACAAAACTCCGGAATGGTAAATGGCGGGATCAAACAATTTAAGCATCCCCCGAAAATCGGGCAGGTGATAATATAAATTAACAAAGCGGAGCAGGATTATGTACAAACCCAGGAAAACCACTGACAACCAGCCATAACCCTTTGCCGCCATATGGCAGCAAATATTATGAATTAATATACAAAGCGTTATGATGGTTAAAATCCAAAAAATAGCCTGGTAATATATAAATGCATAATTGACGCTGCTGGCTTTTTGTTTTACCGAGAAAAGATAATCGTTGTTGATGCTGTGTACATCGTAAGCATTTTTATCGCCCAGATCGGTAAGCTCAATATTATCTGTCGTTATTAAATCTTTAGCAAACGTGTTTTGAAGATACTGGTTGGTAAAGCTGTAATTGATTTTTACCGGGATAAAAAATATTACAGAAAAAGCCCCCTCCGTTTTCTTAATCGCTTCATAATACCCATTCGGCTGCCTGATAAAGGAATTGCCCTCGCGGATATTGCCTATGCTATCCGGCAAAACTTTAATACCGCTCCAAAAACTTAAATGGTTATTGTACGCTGTTATAAACCAGGTGTTCCTTTGAGTAGTAAATTCCTCTATCCTGTTAATGGCCTCCTGGTCATTATCGCCCAGGGTTTTAAATTTGTTAAGCTGTTCTTTATCTTTTAGCAGCTTATCAATATAAGCTTCCTTTTTGTGCAGGTTAGCCTCAAGAGCCAGGGCCGATTGATCGAGGTTATTTACCGGCGTATATGTTTTTTGGATAAAAATAGCGGTAAACAACAGCCCTATACCAATTAGGGTTAGCAACAAACGTATTTTTCCCGAGGTTGTCAAATTGCTATCAGATATTACTGGTTTAAAAACGAAAGGCACTACTAAATAGTGCCTTTTTTAAATATTATTGAGGTATAGCCGCGCTTTGGGTAACTATTGCCCTATCAACTTTTTTAACAAGTCCCTGCAATACATTACCCGGCCCAACCTCGGTAAATGAGGTAGCACCATCCTCCAACATATGCTTCACGGTTTGTGTCCACCTTACGGCGCCGGTAAGCTGGGCTATTAAATTTTGTTTAATAACAGCAGGATCGGTATAAGGTTTGGCATCAATGTTTTGATAAATAGGACAAACCGGGGCTTTAATTTCGGTGGCAACAATTGCCGCCTCTAATTCAACCCGGGCCGATTCCATTAACGGCGAGTGGAAAGCACCGCCAACTTTGAGTTTTAAAGCCCGCTTGGCACCAGCGGCCAGCAATTTTTCGCAGGCTTCGTCAATGCCTTCAATACTGCCGGATATAACCAACTGGCCGGGGCAGTTATAGTTTGCTGTAACAACCACGCCGGTAGCGCGCTGGCAAACATCTTCTACAGTAAAATCATCAAGCCCTAAAATGGCGGCCATTGTTGAGGGTTGCAGTTCGCAAGCTTTTTGCATAGCATTGGCACGTGCGGCAACCAGGCGTAAACCATCTTCAAATGATAAGGCTCCTGCAGCAACCAGGGCCGAAAATTCGCCAAGGGAGTGGCCGGCAACCATATCCGGTTTAAATTCATCGCCCAACACGGTAGCTAAAATAACCGAGTGCAAAAATATGGCCGGCTGGGTAACGTTTGTTTGAACCAAATCTTCGGCTGTGCCATCAAACATTACATCGGTAATCCGGAAGCCTAATATTTCATTTGCTTTTTCAAATAACTCACGGGCCTTATCAGATTGCTCGTACAAATCTTTACCCATACCCGGGAATTGGGCGCCCTGCCCTGGAAAAATATATGCTTTCATTGCTTTGGTTTATTGGTTGATTGAGTTGATTAAGTGAGTGGTTTTTGTTTTCTGAAACCACTCAACTAATCAACCATTCACTTAATCAACTTAATTTAGAACTTATTAAATTTAAAAATTCGGTACGGGTTTTTTCTTTTAAAAACTCACCGGTAAAAGCCGATGTGGTGGTTACCGAGTTTTGCTTTTGCACACCGCGCATGCTCATGCACAGGTGGCGGCATTCAATTACTATTCCTACACCAACCGGGTTTAAGGTTTCCTGTATACAATCGCGAATTTCGTTGGTTAAGCGCTCCTGCACCTGCAGCCTACGGGCAAAAGCATCAACTACGCGTGGTATTTTGCTTAGCCCAACCACATAGCCATTAGGAATATAGGCTATGTGCGCCTTTCCGAAAAATGGCAGCATGTGGTGCTCGCACATCGAGTATACTTCTATGTCTTTTACAATTACCATCTGGCTGTATTCCTCTTTAAACATGGCCGAATTCAAAATGCTTTTAGCATCCAGGTCATAACCATGAGTTAAAAACAGCATTGCTTTGGCTATCCGTTCCGGCGTTTTTAATAGCCCTTCTCTTTGAGGATTTTCACCAATTTGTTTTAAAACGTCAAGATAATGAGCCGATAGGTTTTCAATCAGTTGCGGGTTATACCTGTCTATTTTGGTGTAACCGTCAATATCATCGTCGCGGTCGGGGATGTGGTTTTTATCAATCATTTTATCCGGTTATCCGCCAAAATATTCCGCGGAATTATTTTCAGTTTCATATAGTTTTACCGAGTGTAAAAACACCCCCTCATAAGCCTCAATTGGCGCCTTAAGCTGATTAAAAATCTCGATGCAAAGCAACTCCGTAGATGCCATTTTACCAGCCATGAATTCAACATCCAAATTGATGTTTTTATGATCAAGCTTTTCAATAACGTGCTCGTTAATAATAACCTTAAGCTCTTTCAAGTCCATCAGATAGCCGGTAGCGTGGGTAACTTCGCCCTTAACCGTTACAAATAAATTGTAATTATGACCATGCCAGTTAGGATTGGCACATTTGCCAAATACCTCATTGTTTTTTTCAGCGCTCCATTCCTCACGGTACATCCGGTGAGCGGCATTAAAATGTTCCTTGCGCGTTATATGTATCATCATAATAATAAGTGGGTGCAAATATACAAAACAAAAACA
>Ga0307515_10019521_pt1 | contig 12187 bp, 7 predicted proteins | sample 17_EM_MG_FD_194513 | JGI IMG/M metagenome (GOLD analysis project Ga0307515, IMG submission 194513) | Populus trichocarpa ectomycorrhiza microbial communities from riparian zone in the Pacific Northwest, United States - 17_EM | ecosystem: Host-associated > Plants > Roots > Unclassified | place...
CTGCGTTGATACCATCTTTCCATACCTTGAGGGCATGATTACCCTCTGCTAGAAAAGAAAAATCAATTGTCATTTCTCTTGCTGTCCAGTTTGTCATTGCACCCAGGTACCAGTTGTTATCTTTACCTTGACGTGCGATTGCCACATATTCACCAACCGAAGCTGATAGGGGAACAGTCTGTTGCCAAACCGCAGGAACGGCACCAATAAATTCCATGCATTCAGGCTCACGTAGATAATGGGTTGGCATATCGCAGAGCATCTGTAGCGGACTTTCGAACACAACGTACATGGCCATTTGGTTGCAACGCGTGCCCAAGGTCATCGGTTCTGAGGGAATGCCTGCAAAAGCATTTTTCTGAACGTTCAGCATACCTCCAGGAGTAAAATCCATTGGTCCGGCTGCCATTCTTATAAAAGGCAATGTAGTGGTATGGGTTGGGTCAATAGAACCTGCGAACTTACTGATTTCATTGCCTAAAACTCCCTCGGATGACATGACATTTGGATAGGTTCGGCTCCATCCAGTTGGTTTGTAGGCACCGTGAAAATCAACCAAAAGCTTACGCTTTGCAGCTGCCCTTGCAACCTTTTCATAGTAATTGACCATGTCCTGATCATCGCGTTGCATAAAATCTACCTTGATACCTTTTATGCCCCATTTCTCAAAAACATCCAATGCCTGGTCTAATTGTTTATCCAATACCAACCAGCTTGCCCAAAGAATAAGGTCAACATTCTTGCTTTTTGCATATCGTGCCAAATCTTCCACATCAATGTCCGGTGCCTGTTTCATCAGGTCCCTGGTATCACACCAACCTTCATCCAACAGTACATATTCGATACCATACCTGGCCGCAAAATCGATGTAATATCTATAGGTGTCGTTATTGATGCCAGCCCTAAAGTCCACGCCATAGATATTGTTATAATGCCACCAGTCCCATTGTACCTTTCCTGCCCTTACCCAACCGTAATCGCCTTCGGCGGGACGACCCAGGATATAGGGCAGCTGATTTGTCAATAGGTCTACATCGGTTCTTGCTATCATCAAAATCCGCCACGGAAAATCTTGCTTGCCATCTATCTTGGCAATAAAATCTGTTCTTTCGGTAACTTGCTCATCACGATCGCTGGTGACCTTCTTAACTTTTGGGTAATGCGGAAAAACCGCTTGCACACCACCCTTGCCATTGCCAGTAACCCAGAGCCCCGCATAGTTGAACAAACTGGATTCGGTAAGCAGCACCTTGGTTTGGTACACATCAAACAATACAGGCAGGCTCGCCAGTTTTTTAGTGGTGATGTCACTGACCGTGTATTTTTTGTATGCCCTTTCATTATGGGAAAAAAAGCTTTGCTCTTCCGGGTACCAGGATTTTGCATGTTCGGGAAAATTGACGCTGGCCTTTTCATCCAATACCTTATAGGCCTGCTTACTTTCATTGATCCATCGCCAGGCCACACCATTGTCATAGGCCCTCCACTCAAGTGATAGTCCATTTGCAAAATCCATGCGAAGCTGGTTGTATTGGTCTATAACTGATTTACTCTTTTGCCATACAACTGGGTTTAAGACCTGGTTGCCCTTAGTCTGTAAAGCTTTCCTGATCTTCCACCCATTTGCTTGTTTATCTGTTTTAAAAAAGATGGCAGATCTTGTTACCAAGGGCTTCCCGTTTTGCGCAACCTGGTAATATATACTATCAGCTAGGCTGAGTTCCGCCTTAATAGATTGGTCTGGCGATGTCAAAATGTATTTTTTTTGCGCAAAAGAGGTTACAAAAAGTGTTAGAAGGAAAAATATGATTGTTATTTTTTTGTTTATCATCTTAATAAATTCAAGGGTGTATCTTACAGTAAATGGGGTTTTTCGTTAAAGGTTTTCCATAGGAATTCGCCAAAAATGGTATTGCTCCAGGCAAACCATTTCCGGGTAAAGTTATTGGGATCGTTCTTATGAAAGGACTCATGCATGAAGCCTGTTCCAGCGTGACTTTTCTGAAGCAGCTCAATGCAATACTTGATTTCCCCTTCATCGTTGCTGGTCAAGCCCCTGGCAACAATTCCCAAAGGCCAAATCATATCTTTACCCACATGTGGCCCACCTATACCTTCTCCAGCCTTACCCTTAAAAAAGAATGGGTTTGCCGAAGAAAGTACCAACTTTCTTGTATTCTGGTAAATGGGATCTGTTAATGGAACCGAACCTAAATATGGCATGGCCAACAAGCTTGGAATATTGGCATCATCCATTAGGTTATAACTTCCAAAGCCATTCACCTCAAAAGCATATACCTTTCCAAATTTTGGATGAGTGGTAACGGCGTGAATTTTTAGGGCATCCTCTACCTCAGTTGCCAAAGCCCTCAATTCATTTGCGGTTTGCTGGTCCTTTGCTAATACATTCATCATTTCCGAGGCCTGTTTTAGACTGGTGACGGCAAAAAAGTTAGAAGGAACAAGGTAATTGTAAATCGTGGCATCGTCACTCGGTCTAAATGCAGAACAGATCAGGCCTACTGGCTTTACGGGATAACCATAACCATTCATGGGTACACCGTCGGTTGCCCATGATGTTTTACGTTGAAACGAATAAGGCCCATCATTTTCTTTTCGCTGTTGCTCCCTGAACGTTCTAAGGGTTGCCTTGATTGCAGATTTCCATCGTTCATCAAAGGGACCTTCATCGCCTGTGGTTTTCCAATAATGATAGGCTAACCTGATTGGGTAACAGAGTGAATCGATTTCCCATTTGCGCTCGTGAATTCCCGGCTGCATTTTGGTCTGGTCATCTTTCCATTCCCCGACTTTGTTCACATCGCCATAAAAAGCATTCGCATAAGGGTCTTTGACCACACATTTACTCTGGTGATTGATCACACCTGCAATAAGTTTGCGCAATGGTTCGTCCTTTTTAATAAATGACAGGTAAGGCCAAACCTGTGCCGTACTATCGCGAAGCCACATCGCATCTATATCCCCCGTAATAACATACGTGTCTGACTTACCATTTTCTTCGGTATAATGGACAGTGGTATCCAGGGTATTGGGGAAACAGTTATTGAAAAGCCAGGCCAGTTCCTTGTTTTTGACATGGGCTGAAAATTTGGCAATTGCCTCTTCTACGCTTTTACTGGCAAATTTCCTTACATCGATAGCGGTTCTGACCTGAGGAAAATCTAAAGCCCAGGCGTAGCTTAAGGGGCCATTTGACAGCATACCTGCCCCGATGAGGCCAGAGTATTGGATAAAACTTCTTCTTTTCATTTTATTTTTAGTTAATGACAAACAATGAACTGTCAATCTTGTAGGTTAAGGCGTTGTTTTTGGTTCAACAATAGTGACTTGAGCTTAGCATAATCAACATCTTGGACAGGGGTCTTGTTATCTATGGCCAACGATGCTGCAGTTGCTGCAGATTCGCCGAGGATCATGAAAACAGGCTCCATTCTTACAGACCCATAGGCAATATGGGATGATGAAAGGCAAACTGGCACCAGTAGGTTCAGGCACTCTTCTTTTTTCGGGATGATCGAGCCATAGGCAATGCCATATGGCCTAGGTGCTTTCACACCTATGTCCCCCTCGTTTTGTACATAGCCCTGTGGAGTTACATAACGTTGAACATTGTGCGAATCAAGCGCATAAGAACCCATTCCAATTGGGTTGGGAACTTCGCGCTTACCTAACACATCTTTTTCGGTCATTATATATTTACCAATCATCCTGCGAGCTTCCCTTACATAAATCTGATAGGGCCAATTTTGGTTGTCCTTAAATTCATCTTTTGCCAGACCCCAATTATTCAGCTTTTGCTGAACTGACCTTGGAATCCTGGGGTCGGTAGCCATAAAATACATCAGGCCTTGCTGGTAGTTTCTGTGCGCCAAAACAATCTCTGCCCTCTTTTCATAGGATGCATTTGGATAATCGTAGTTCATCCCAATAAAATCTGTACTGAAGGGACCATGGTTATTGGTGTCTGTTTTTCGGTTTGGTATGGGGTCATATTTATTGAACAGCTCATTCCATCCGCTTTTAAAGACCCGAACTAGCAATTCATAGTCTAAAGGGTTGTAACGATCTGGCTTTGGAAAAACTACCCTGTTCTCTGGCTTGTCCGTTAAGCACATCCGATAGTTATAGGCCTGGATCCTATGGTCCCCAACCCCTTTATCAATGACCTGGTTTACACTAATCCCAGGCAACAGCCCACTTTCTGCGTCTCCCGGCAGGCGATAAGGATCGATATTGTCCTTAAAATAATGCCCATGCTGGAAAACCAATGGCTGGGCACCATTCCATTGCTCGTCATAGGTTTTGTTGCTCTCCCTACCAACATGGAAGCCAACATTCGAAGCCGCCATCAGGTCACCTTCATAGGTCGCATCTATGAACACCTTTCCGCTAAATTTCCTTTTGCTTAAGGTCGTGATGCTGATGATTTTTCCCAGTCTTAATTCAACGCCACTTTCTCGATTTAGCCATTCATCTCGATAAATCCTTATCTTGTGCTCTTTCACAAGGGCTTCCATGACCTGCTCGGCCACGTGGGGCTCAAACACCCACATTGTTCTTTCTGTACCGTCTATTGCAGGTGTGCCTTGTCCCTTGTTGCCATAAGACTCCCGGTTTTGCCATTTCCATGCCGAATTGTTCTGGTAATGCAAGTAGACCCTATGGTAAAACTCCCGGGCCAAACCACCAATTACACTTTTGTCTCCAGTATCGGTAAACCCCAATCCTGATGAGGATAAGCCGCCCAAATGTTGGTCTGGTGAGACAATGATTACGGATTTACCCAATTTTGTTGCCTGTACCGCAGCAATCACCGCAGCCGATGTTCCGCCATAAACAACAATGTCGGCCTTGTGGTTCTCCTTCCGTTGCTGGGCGCCAACCTTATTCAGCCAGATCAAGGCGACAAGGATAATGGCGGATTTTAAAAAATGTCCTCTATTTTTCATCTTGCAATAATTTTTTCAGGTAGGCTGGGTAGCTATCCCTAGAGGTTGTCCCATCTCCCTTTGTAATGCTATCTCCAAAGCAAACGATGTTTGCCGAGGGAAGTTTCGCAAAGCTGATGTAATCGTATATGGTTAAGGCAATAAAGCGATAGCCGTTTGCGGTTGGATGAATTCCATCTGTCTTGTTGCTATTCACTTCATTTTGGATCAGGGAATCTCGGTCCAAACCTATTTTCCCTATAGCTTCAAACCTATGCCCAAGGTCCAAAAAGTGTACGCGCTGTCTCTCAGCTATTTTCTTAACTACTTCATTTACCTGCTCCCTCCTGCCTTGCACACCTTCTGGCTGATAAAATGTCGCGGAATGCCTGGTCAACAGGTAAGGTTCATAAGTCGGCAGGATATTCATCACCAGCAACTTGCTCCCACTTGCCTTGATTCTCTTGACCAGTTGGTCCAGGTTATCTCCATATTCATCTAAGGGAATATGTTTTACACTATTCATATCATTTGTTCCGACCATCAATATCGTCAGGTCAGGCTTTAGCGATAGGCAATCTTGATCTATCCTGTTCAGTAAATCGATGGTGTTATTGCCACCAACTCCTGCGTTTGTAACCTTTACATCGGTTAAACCTTCCGGCCATCGCATGTCTTTTGACCATACCTGAAATGGCCTTGTCATGAGTAATGCAAGGCTGGCAACCGTTCCCTTTAGTATTGACCTTCTGTTGATTTGAGGAGCCATGTTATTTTTTTAAGAAGGCAGCACTACACCATAAAACAGGTGCTTGTCCATGCATGTCGCCTGTAATTCGTTGTCTATCTAGGTAATACTGTTTATTGTTTTCTTTATTTGTGCCTTGGCAAACTTCCCGCACATCGCCATTTGGCTCAATGTAGTCAACAAGCGCTAGCCAGGCCTTACGTGCAATCGGGCCATATTCTTCTTCATTTAGCCATCCGTTTTTTACGCCGGTGATCATGGCGAAGGCAAACATGGCACTGCCTGAGGTCTCTGGCCAACTTTCCTTTACATCTATCAATTGCAACCACATGCCCTGTGGCGTCTGGTATTGCCCTAAGCTCGACATCATCAACCGGTAAGCCTTTAGGATTTTCGGCCTATTTACATTGTCCTTTGGTAGGGAGGTAAGCAATTCGGTCATCCCTGCCGCCATCCAGCCATTGCCCCTTCCCCAAAAAAAGGGAACATCGGGCGCATGGTAAAAAAGGCCATTCGGTCTCTGGATAGAGTCCAGGTAAAAGACCATTTCGTGTGCTGCCCTATCTATATATTTGCTATCTCCCGTGGCCCGATATGCCTGAGATTGGATATTGGTGATCATGTACATGTCATCAATCCACATTCGCGTTTGCCAGGTAAGGCCTTTTGCCAAGAGTGCTTTATGATTGGCATTCCCTTGCTGTGGCAATGTCCATTGCTGTTCTGCAAACCACTTTCCCATGTCCAGGTACGCACGGTTTTCGTGTTGCATGTGCAACTCCAAAGGGATTGAACCAAAAATATTTGGATCTACATGGTCTGGTTTTGGCTGAAGATTCTTTTTTGAATATAACAATGGTCTAAAACGCTCATCAAGCTTTGTCATCAATGCATCATTGCCTATTGTTTTGGCAAATTTAAGTGCACCATACCAGGCACACACCTCTGAATAGGTAATGGATCCTGGAGGTGTCGGAAATCCAAAATTAGCATGTGGCGTTTCAATGAAACGATAGGTCAACAGGGTGCCAACTTCCCTTGGCGATTTGCCCTTTGGCCAGTTTTTGAAGTACTTATCTTGTGCCTTTACATTAAATTGCATCATTGAGACAACACCCATTGCCGTTAGTGTAATAAAATTTAATTTCCTATAAATCATGTTTTTGTTTGCTGGATAATAATTGATAGTTTATTTAAGGGATAACCTTGATGTTTCTCGTGAAAACAGTATCTGTCATTCTTATCTCCTGTAAGCTGCTGGCAAAACTTTCATTTGGCAGTTGGACATGTCTAAATGTGAGGTTAGTGATCGCATTTTTGGTATTCTGACCCTTTATCTTCCCGGGAGATTTGCCCAAATCCCAAATTTTAACATGGCTAACGGTGACATTACCGATTGGGCCACCGCCCAGTTGATCGCCATTTTGCATCAAAAATACCGCCCAAGTCCTATGGTCATCATTTTGATAGCTTAACCTTTCAATATCTATGTGGTCAAACACGACATTTTTCACGCTGGCCGTGCCCCACTTATGATGGATTCCAATGCCTACAGCGGCATCGTACACCACGCAGTTTTTAAATCTGACCTCAGACTGAGGCTGTTTGACACCTTGCCCAATCTTGAAACCGTAACAATATGTCCAGGAAACACAGTCATCAAAGACCACGTTCTTCTGGGCGAGCGGAACGCCTGGCCAATTCCTGCAAAGGTCGGTGCCCTGGTCCCAGGTCTTGGTCGAAAATGGGTCATCAAGGGCAATACCAATTGCATGCCTAACCAGCACATTTTCAGATTCGATTACATCTACACCATCATTTTCACCCATGTCAAATCTGTTAAACAGCTTAAAATTAAGTAGTTTTATGTTCTTAGATCGAACGGGAAGAATTGCCCAAGCCCCTGAATCTCTTATGATCAGACCATCCATGGTAAAATTTTGTGTACCAAAGATGGCCAGGATATGATTTCCTATCCTTCCTTTTTCGGTAGCCAGTTTTCCATTTCCATCCAAAGTCCCGGAGCCATAAAACCTGATATTCCTAGCTCCAGGTTTCGTGAAAATCCACCAAGTAATATTTCTATTCTGCGAAACTTTCCTTGCATTTATGGCATAGTCCTGGGCATTGCCCGAAAAGAGGAATACTGCACCTGGGGCCATATAGACCGAACAATTACTCTTCAATTCCAGGTTACCAATCAGGTATATGCCTGGAGGTACGTAAACAGTTCCATTGCCAAGGGCAGCAGCATCATCTACGGCTTTTTGGATACTTGCCGTAGATAGGGTTTTTCCGGTTCTATCTGCTTTGTAATCACTTTCAACATTAAAAATAGCTTGTCCGCTAGGTTTAGGCAGCTTTTCTTTTTGCTGGTCGATGGCAATTACCAATTCTTTTTTATTATTTATCTTAATGATAAGATATAATGCCTTATCCAGGCGAAGGAAAAGCTGTTTTCCCACAACCTTACCAACTAGACCATATTTTTTAGGACTAATGTTATAATTGTTGATTTCTTGGTCTTGTATGGTGATGGTGATACTTAATTGCCCTTTGGAAACCTCAAAATGTGCATAATCATATTTATCGTTATAACTTACGATTGGAATCTCCACATTTTCGACATGTAAGGTAAACTGTGTTGATTTCTGATATATGGAAGAAATTGGATAAGCAAGAACAGGCGTGTTTTGTAATTTGCCCGCCAAGACAAGTGCGGGCAAAAACAAGTAAAATAGGGTTAACTTTAATTTCTTCACTGCTAATAAGTTAAAATCCCTGCCCTTTTCAATTCGTCAATTGTTTCTAACATCATTACAGCACTTAATTGTATCGATGCATCACCAACCTTGGATGTAGGTTTAGTTGACCAATCTGGACCAAAGATATTTTCAGGAGTCCTTAAAGCCTTTGTCGCTAAGCTCTGTGCATTATTTTTGAGGTATTTCACATAAAGTTCCTTGGTATAAGGATCTACGGCATCTTTAAGGAGTAGCTGCGCCATGTATCTGATAAAAATTCCTTTAAACAATCCCCCGTCACCAGAATTTTCACCTTTAAGCACGCCATTTGGCGAAAATTTAACCTGATCGTTCATCACATAATTTGCATTGCGAACAGCATCGTTTAGGTAAACCTTTTCATTTGTGATCAAATAAAGTTCTAGGCCGGCACCCAGCCAAGTACCTTGGTTATAGGTAAGGATCATTCCTTCTGCAGTATTTCCATAGCCATCCCAAACTAAACCACGAGCTGGCTCAACTAAATAGGTTTTCATCCAATCATAGATCTTTTTAGCCCATACTAAATCTTCTGGATTTTTATCCAGTTGATATAACCTAGCTGCAATAATAGCTGCTGGTGCATTTGAACAAGCATTTTTAGAGTTTGGGGAGCCAGAAGCCCACATGATTCCACCATTGTTGACCATGGTCCATCCTCCTTTAATCCAACCCCACAACTGAACGGCAACATTTTTATACTCTACATCACCAGTCGCTGCATGAGCTCTTAGACAAGCCAAGGCCCACCACTCCATGTCATCATAAAATGTATTTTTATAGGTATTGCCATTTTTAACGAAACAACCATTTAATAACGCCTTCATTTTAGGCAAATACTTTGCGTCTTTTGTTCTATTGTAGGCATCAACCTGAACATCTAATGCATGTGCATTCCACCAATAATTGAAACCTGTATGACCATCATTGTTTTGGTTATAATAGTTTTGTGCCTGGTTATAAAACTGTACATCAAGCGCCATTTGGGCATCGGTAGCACTTTTTGCAAAATCAACTATTGGTGTTGGCGAAACTGGCTCGGGAGGGCTAATTGTTTTTTCATCTTTTTTACAAGCAAAAAAAACAAAGGCAATGAGAATTGTTGAATAAAACTTGATTCTTTTGTTATTTTTCATCTGATCTATTTTTTAAAGGATATAAGATGACATGCAGCCGGCTATTATTCGCCGCTGCAAACATCTCAACAACCAACTAACTATTTAAAGGTAACCTTATGGGTATATTCTGCAGTAGCATTCATTCTGAATTCTATAGCTGCCTTTCCCTCTTGCGCAAATTTATAGGCATAATCATACTGGGTATTATCTACCGGTTTCAAGAAATAGTAACTTGCAGCCGTTGATGCCGTGGCACGGATATTATCTTTGATTGAACTTCCCCAGTTTTTTACGGACACAAGGCCATCTGGTGCTTTTTCAGTGGCCCTAAATTTATAGCGTTCATCCTTGCCCCATGATTCTGTTTTCCAAGTAACTTGTAAATCAGTTGCTTTCCAAACTCCCGCAGCATCGTATGCCAGAACGTTGGAAATAGTATTAAAACCAGAAAACCAAAGTCCTACCGATTGAATCTCAGTAAACACAGCTATGGATTTATTGAAGTCCAAGTTGATGCGATAAACCGTTTTTGCGGTAACCGGACTTGCTGTTTCTGTCCCCTCTCTTACAACCCCTGCATCAACCACGAATGTTAATGGCGCGCCTGTTGTTTTATCAATTAACTTGTATGAACCGGCGATCAGTGAGGTGTATATTTCAAAGACACCATCAGACAGTTTTTTAAAGGCCATTGACTTGGTTAAATCTGCCCCGCCCTCAGTTGCTGTACCGGTGATGAAAAGTGCAACAGGATTTTCCGCAAAACCAACTGGGCGTTTAAGTTCAATCAATCCCGAGCCGGAAGTAGCTGATACAACTCCGTTTGACGCGATAACTTTCCACTTCACTTTTCCGCTTGCAAGTTCTTTAATACCGGCGGCATTGGCAACCTTGTTCATTTCCTTATGGGAAAGTGAAAGTTTAGCTTCAGACCCCACCTTTTGTGGGATGCCCGTGTAAATCGGTGTAGAAAAATCGCCGGTTTCTTTATCAAACACAACTTTATAAAAGGGTAAGGTATAGTTTTCGGTCATTGCCGGGCTCCATTCGAAGGTAACCACCGCATTGCTTGCCGGATCTAGGTTGATGGAGGTGTTGTTTGCCGGTGCCGAAATGGTTGCTGCAGTTATCGTGGTGCCCACGCTGTCTGTTTCTTTTTTACATGCCGCTACCATAAAAAGGCATAAGAAGCCCATAATAATCCCTGATTTGAATATTCTATCCATGATAAATAAGGTTAAACTAGATTACCATCCCGGGTTGCCCACAAGATTTGTATTTTTGTTAAGTTCTGTTTGAATGATGTTCCACAAATAATTTTTAGGCAAGAAAACCCTGTTTTCAAATACCACTCGCTTTTGAAAATCTGCCGATGTTGTTGCATTTACATCCATGCCCATAAAGTTTCCACCATCTGTTTGATCTGCGATCTTCCATCTCCTGGTGTCAAAATACCGGATACTCTCAAAAGCCAATTCTACCCTTCTTTCCTTACGGATAGCTACTCTCCAGGCATCTTGGCCTATAGGTGCGGGAATCATTCCAGCTCCCGTTCCGTATTGGGGGATACCCGCACGCTCCCTGATCAGATTGATATATTTAGCGACATCTTCATCTCCCGGGGCATATTCATTTAGTGCCTCGGCATAATTCAAGTAGATTTCTCCCAAACGAAAGATAATCTCAGCGCGATCTGCAATTTGATCTGGTCCAACTTTACTGTTTGGATTGACCATTTTGCGAACGACATAACCGGTCCTCGACCAGTTTCTTCCCGTGTATTGCCCACTGTTTCCGCCTTTGTAAAGTTGGATGGTAATTGGAGCACTTCCCGTACCATTGTTATTGTTACTGGAGTTATTGATCCATTTACTCAGGTTAAACGTGATATCTACATAAAATCTTGGCTCCCTGTTCATGTACATATTAGAAACACCCGCGGCGTAGTAATTATTGGCAGTTGCAGCTGTTCCAACTTCGGTATAACCAGATAACGGATCATCAATCGATCGGCCGTTAGCCATAAAAAAAGCATCAACTGCGCTTTGGGTAGCCCCCCATGATGACCAGCCCCCTAAAATATATGGCGAGCCATTTTTATCAATTGAGTATAGCTTATCATCTTGTAACTTACAATAGATCACTTCCGTGTTCCAATTGCTTAACCAAAGGTTCTTTAAAGACTCATAAGGTTTAATGTTGCCCAATGCGTCACGTTCCTTGTAAAGGGAAAAATCGGGCATGTCAATCAGCTGTTTTGCGGCATCAGCTGCCTTTTTCCATTTGCTGGCATCATAAGTTTGATTAACCAATGCCTTTCCGTCCTTATTGATAAAACCGGCATAGGAAGTATTCCCATTAAATTGCGGGCTGGCGGCAAACAATAACGCCCTTGACTTTACGGCCAGTGCAAATCCTTTCTTAACACGACCAAATTCTCTCGTATTACCTTGTGATGCCGGCAAATCCACAATTGCCTTGTCCAGTTCAGAAGTTATATAGTTAACACATTCATCATAGCTATTTCTTGGGAAACTGAACTCCTCAATACTAGCGTCAGGCGGAATTGGCAAATCTGGCAAAATAATC
>Ga0307515_10019522_pt1 | contig 12186 bp, 7 predicted proteins | sample 17_EM_MG_FD_194513 | JGI IMG/M metagenome (GOLD analysis project Ga0307515, IMG submission 194513) | Populus trichocarpa ectomycorrhiza microbial communities from riparian zone in the Pacific Northwest, United States - 17_EM | ecosystem: Host-associated > Plants > Roots > Unclassified | place...
AACCTCAGCTACATTGGTTTTGTAGAAATTTTTTTAAATTTATTTTCTATATTAAAACGTTAAAATGATTCAAAAATATAAAACTTCTCGGGGTCAATTCGGATAAGAATGAGGATAGTAATCTCCATATTATGGTGTTTTTGGTCATAAAGGTATAGATTTTAATGAGGTGGAAGATGATACTAAACATATTTTATCATGCTTTCCCTTAAAAGAGGATGTGCCAGCTGTCTACATCATTTTTTTAAAAGTTACCATTAAGAATTTTGGAAAATTTATAAATAAGTTCATTTTCTAATATAAATGACCATTAATTGTTCACTTTTATAATTTATTTTTCTTAAAAAAATCATGTTTAATTGTGATACACGTGTTATTCCGTATATTCTTAAACAAAATTTATTCAAATGATTTTTATTTTTCTCTTTCTTTTCTTTGTTTGTTTTATATAAAATATATATGTACCGTGTAAATTAGCATTCCATGTAAAAAATGAATTAGGGTGCTTTAACTAACAATATTTAAAGCTCGTCGTTATTTCTTAAAATATTTTTTGAAATATATTATAATGTTATTTTAAAAAAATTTAAATTTATTTTTGATATTAATATATTAAAACGATTTAAAAAATTAAAAAAATTAATTAAAAATTAAAAAAATTACAAAAACATTTACCATTGTCACGTGGTTTGGGTTTCGATGTCTGTTTGGAAGTGTGGATGCGGTTGTTTTTCAAAATGTTTTTTATTCTGAAATGAATTAAAATGATGTTTTTTTTTGTTTTTTTAAATTATTTTTGAGATCAGCGCATTAAAATAATTTAAAATATAAAAAAAAATTAATTTTTAATTAAAATTTTTTAAATTGTTTTAAAAATAGGAGAGACCCACTTTCCCACCTATATCTAACTGCCTAACTTTTTTTACTGAAGAAAACTACATTATGAAACTTCGGATCCCACAAAACTTTAATTAAGATTTAAACATAACCAGGGAAGCCCAAATAGCTGCCACGTGTATGTGTGAGAGAGAGAAAAAGGATTGGGCGGGGGATAATCCATTTTTCATAATTTTTTTACTTAAATTTTTAAATATGTTAATATTAAAAATAATATTTTTTAAAAAGTATTAATTTTTTTTAAAAAAAATTAAAAACAACCTTAACACACTGCAAGCAACTCTATAAAATAAAAAGAAACTGTCTAATCCTAAAAAGAAACTGTCTAATCCACTATATTAAAAACAATAACAGATAAACAATGAATGCATCAATAACGGATCTTTCAACTTTTGAGTTTGATTTCCTTTTTTCTTTTTAGAGAGTGACCAATCAAAACTAAATGTTGAGGCTATTGATGTAATCAAGCAGAAGTGTCGGTTGGTTTTTCAAAAAACAATGTTAGGATGGTGAAAATGGTCAACCCCAGGAAAGAATACTAACAACGTACGAGTAACCAACCTGTTCATGTCATGGGCGGTGGTGTGGGGCCCATGAATCTGTGCCACGGATACAAACGGGGTGGCTTTAATGTCTTAAGATTTTTTTTTTTCCGAGTCTATGTCCAATTTTATGATCAAGAAGAATAATTTATTGTCTGTTTGGTTTTGAGATTGGATAATACAGATTCACCGCAAGTATAATCTCATTTCCAAACGGACTCTTCTTTGGAATTTCTCGCACCCCATTTCTGTTCATCGACTGTAATATCGTAATAAGGCTATACTGTTTTCTCAAATGTTTTGCAATTTTAAAAGTATTATATATATAATTTTGATATACTGATGATGATGTTAAAATTATTACAAAAAAAAAACCTCAATGAATAATTAAGTCAAAGGGCTACCATGAAAGAACGGATCTTGACAATGGAATGGAAAGCATTACCTAAGCAAACTTCATCCTGTATATTATTCTGGTAGAATCTTGATTCTCAATTGCTTGTCACTGCTTTTTGCCATTTGCTGTAGCCTGGAGGGGCTTCTGATGGCTTGAAACCCAGTGATGTAGAACCACGATTGGTATTCCATTATGGGATACCACATGGAGCAACGAAGTTTGCATATGACACCATTCAAAAGATACTTGCCATCTCTACGCAGTGAGTACTCCTCGGCCATTTTGACTCGCATCACATAATTTCAATGTATGACCATTTAATCGATGTTTCTTTTTGGTCCCTTAAGAGATGGAAGAATCAAATTGTTTGGAAGAGATAACACTCAAGCTCTGCTTGAATCTCCTGAGGCAGTACCAAGCAAGTTTTTACAGGTTCATGTTGCCTTCCTTTTTCTTACCTGCATTTCTTTTAATATATTGGAGTTTAAGATGGTTTTTACATAAGCATGCTTTCTTTCCTTCTTTTTTGATCTTCAGTTCATTCAAAACAAAGGGATCCTTGTAAATGTAACATCCAAGAACCAAATTGAGGCAAGTAACCCCATTCGAGTAAATTCTGTTCGATGTTTTTGTTTTTATTTTTATTTTTTATTCTATTTCTAGCTCTGTTTGACTACGTGAATATTTTGCTTTCGATCACAACAATGATGTGTTCAATTTTCTTAGGTTTGGGATTTAGACAGCAAAGTGTTGTCTAATGTACATGTATTTAAAGAAGACATCACCTCATTTACAGTTATGCAAAGTAATCTGTACATGTAAGTGTTTCTGGACTTCATTGTTCCGCAGCAAGAAGGAAGATGCTTATTTTCATTGATTGGTTACTTGTAATTATGGTTGAAAGATCTCTTTTGGCAGTTACGTTGGAGATTATCTTGGTAATGTCAAGGTTTTGAAGCTTGATCAAGAATCATGTCACTTTGAACTAATGAAATACACCATACCCCTATCTGCTTCTCACGGTGAGACACATTTCTGTGCCTTGGGATGTATTTTGCCCATTATTAATGGCCATGAACGAAGAATCTTTAATTGGCGCTGGTTTTGAATCATGTGCCTATTTGAAATTCCTTGTTTGTTTTAGGAAGAGAGGCGTGCATTTTTTGTTTCTCTTGTAATATGCATGTTTGTTCTTCTCTAAGCTTTCTATTGTACTAAAACCAGCTGATATAATAGTTAATGCAATTGATAATTTCGTCCAGGGAGTCCAGCTGAAGTTTCTGGTGATGCTGCTGTATTGCACACACTGCCCCAACCAGCTGCTGAAAGCAAGAGGTTGTCTCGTTCTCCTGTTCCCTCATCAACTGTCTGTTTAAGTAGCTTTCAATGTTTTAAACCAAAGAGTAATTGTAGCGATAGCCTAGCCCTGCAGCTCGTATACAATGTTTAAGCACATAAAATGACTCAAATTACTCGAGGCAACTGCATTTTCCTTTGTGTAAACAACCCAAGTGAAGGGATTGGAAAAGCCTTGAAGGCCTTATTTGTCACACTTTTTGAACAAATATTCTGTGTAATTTCTTTTATGGCATGATAGTTGAAGGTCTCATTCCTTTATTCATCATTTTCTATAATGCAGAGTTCTTATAGTATTTAGAGATGGCCTGCTTGCATTGTGGGATATTCGAGAGAGTAAATCCATCTTCACAACAGGTGGAGGTTTGCTGCAATCACAACATCACGAAATGAAGAAAGTAACCTCTGCATGCTGGGCATGCCCTTTTGCAAGTAAAGTTGCTGTTGGGTACAGTAATGGAGAGATTTTTATCTGGAGCATCCCAGCTATCACAAATTCAAGAACCGAGTTAAACTTAGATAGGGCCACACAAAATGCTCCTACATTGAAACTTAATCTTGGATATAAGGTGGATAAGATTCCTATAGCATTATTGAAATGGCTTTATGCAGATGGGAAGGCAAGTCGACTCTATGTTATGGGTGCCTCTGACCTTGCATCTACAAACAATTTGCAGGTAAATGATGTTTTACTTCTTTTTTTTGGTAAATTAATGTTTTTCATCTTTTATGTTAATGATAATATAATTTCATGTCATTTGAAACAAACACACTTAGTTTTGGTTCCAAGTATAGGTGAAACTTTGCTTTGCTTCTTGAGTTGCAAATTCTCAGCTGGTTGCTTTTTTACTTGCTTGAGTACCAAGCTTGCTGTTAAAAAAATTTAGGCTCTTTTCTGATTAGGATATAACAAAACTGGTTATAATATTTTGATGCTAATTTGTTAATGCATATGGCATTTTGAATCTGGATGGGCAGGTAGTCTTATTGAACGAGCATATTGAAACTCGCATGATCAAGTTGGGGCTTTATTTGCCTGAGCCCTGTATTGACATCGAGATCATTTCTAGCTCGTTTGATCAAAGCAAGCATAAACAGGATATTCTTGTCCTGATTGGAAAATCAGGGCACATTTATGTCTACGATGATTGTTTGATTGAGAAGTATCTTCTACAATCCCAATCCAAAAGTTCACCCTCACTGCCAAAGGAGGTCATGGTGAAGATGCCATTTGCTGACTCAAGCATCACTGTGGCAAAGTTCATCACAAATACCCCAAATTTGTTGACTTATGGAGATGAGGTAATATAATGAAAAGGTTATAATATGCAACTGTCTAACAATATGGGGTATTGTCATTAGTAGGTTCCTCTTTTTTATGATTTTCTAGTTGACGTAGAATTACATTCTGTTGGCCAAAAATATTCAATTTTTTGATGATTTGTATGCTGTTGTAGGATTACATTCGGTTGGCTAAAAACATTCCATCACCTTTTCCTTTTGAGCCAAGACCCAAGGATGGCACTCATTCATTCCAGTTTAATGGATTTACAAAGGTTAAAAACCTGTACATAACTGGACACAGTGATGGAGCCATAAATTTTTGGGATGTGTCTTGTCCATTTCCCATCCCAATGCTATCACTTAAGCAACAGGTGAGCTTCACGATACCTTTGAAATGTTTTGTGTAGCAGAGGATTAAAGAAACAAAAAGAAAAAAAAAGGAAGAATTCTACACTCAAGGAATTTAGATGAAACTAGTAGCTTATTTTTCTCTCTTTGGCCCTGATTTATTGTTTTCCTCTCTTACACGCAGAGCGAAGATGATTTTTCTTTAAGTGGTATAGCACTGACAGCATTGTATTTTCACACCGATTCCCGACTTCTTATCTCAGGGGATCAGAGTGGAATGGTAAAATGTCATTCAGAAAGCGCACAACACATGCACAAGCAAATATATCCTTTGGTAGATGCATTTGTCTATGCCCAGAATATTTATGGTTTTCTTACCATATTTTCTATCTGCAGGTTCGCATCTTTAAATTTAAACCTGAGCCATATGCTGAGAACAGTTTTATGTCTTTCCAAGGTATGACTAAACCCATGATGCTATGTTTTGATTTTATTTTTTTGGATAAATGGATACTGTGGTTGATTGTTGTTGTGCTGTAGTAACATGACTGTTCTATGTTAGGTAAAGTTCATGCTCCTTGATGATGTGCCACAATATAGCCTTCCTATATATGAACAACATCTAATCAAACTTCCTGCATGTGTAATTCCATGGTCCCCATCAACTTTGGGACCAGAATTAATTTTGTATCTAGTTGAATACAATCAGTCTATGTCTGTTACTCATTATATGGACCTTCGGCTAGGATTTTTATCATGCATAATTCACTTCCAGTGATATTTTCACGTCTGCATGCACTGAAATATACCAAAAGTAAACATTCTTTTCTTTCCAGGAAGTTTGAAAAAGGGAAGCAATTACGTCCATAGTGTTAAACTTATGAAAGTGAATGGTTCTGTGCTATCTATCAACATAAGCCCAAGCTTGGTACATCTTGCTGTTGGGTCTGATCAAGGATATGTAAGCTTTTTCTCTTTTCTTTCTTTTTCCATGGCTCTTTTTCTAGTTTATCTTCAAGTTCAAAGGAAAAATTTAGGTCATGGAGTTGTTAGAGATTGAACTTGAACCATTATTGATAGTGCAATGTTAGAAAAATGTGATAGTAGGGATCGTATTTGAGCTACTAACTGGGGTTTGAACTGTCATGTGAATGTTCAGGTTTCAGTTTTTGATATTGAAGGGCCAACACTACTATATCAAGAACACATTGCAAGTGAAATATCCACTGGCATCATCTCTCTGCAGTTTGATACCTGCTTTCTTCATGGATTTGAGAAAAATATTTTAGTAGTGGCGACAAAGGATTCTTCAGTTTTGGCACTTGATGCTGACACTGGTAACTTGCTGAGTTCCAGTAGTGTTCATCCAAAGAAACCTTATAGAGCTCTATTTATGCAGATTCTAGGTAGGTACTGGTTTCTTCAGGGTTTCCTATTATTTGGAGAATGGACAGTGCAATGAACTTTGGGGGATTAGTTTGTCAATTTTGACAATAATAATCAATTAGACTGAAAGAATTATCTTTTCATGGTTCACAGATGGGCAGGACATGTTAGCTAGAGGATCTAAAATGTCAAATAATCAAGACCCTAGTAAAAGAAAATCTGATGAGGATGGACCAAAGCAGTCTTCCCTGCTGATATGCTCTGAGAAAGCAGTGTATGTCTATTCATTAAATCATGTTGCTCAGGTAATCACTGCTTTATTTATACATCCACTTGTTCTTCACAGAAAAAGTAGTACTTTGTATGACCATTCCCTTTTCCTTTTTCTTCTGTGTCAGGGTATCAAGAAGGTTCTTTACAAGAAGAAGTTCCAATCTTCTTCTTGTTGCTGGGCTTCAACATTCTGTGGTGCATCTGATGCTGGCCTTGCACTTCTTCTCTCAACTGGAAAAATTGAAATAAGGTGGTTTTATTGGATTTTTTTTGTGCCCATTATATACACAGCCTTCCTTTACTATCCTGTTATTAATGTTCTTTTAGTTAGAAAATTAAGGTTTTGAACTTTACCATGCGCAGAATGATTTTTAACTGGTATCTTCCTATTTGTCCATGGCTAGGACCATCATCATGACTTCTTTGTACAATGTGCTTGTGTTGTCTGGCATATGAAAACTGCAGTCTTGCCAAGAATTTGATATTAAATTGATTGTGAGACTTTGGAAATATCATTCTGTGCTGGACACAGACGGCATAATATGCAATTGTAGTTATCAGGCAAGTTCATGAGAAAATATATTTTAGGATGGTATCTGCTACCATTGTCTTCTCCATTAGAAGAAATGACTATTAAGGAAAAGGTTATGTTAGTCATGCATCAATACTGAGGTGAAAGCTGAACTTCAGCGGTTGTATTTTCTTATTTATTATTGACATTATTACTGCTAGATTTTAAAGTCATCTAATGCATTACCTATCAATTGTTTGTGGAAATTTAAGATCCCTGCCAGAGCTGTCGTTGATAAGAGAATCTTCAATCAGAGGTTTCACATATTCTGCACCAAAGCTGAACTCTTTCTCTGCCAGATCGATATGCTGTTCATGGGATGGGGAACTTATTATGGTACAGCAGCTTTACTTGCTTTCTTCAAATCTTTTGCTTGAGAGAGTTCTGGAAATATTTACTTGAACTTCTATCAAAATCTTCTGTAGATGAATGGTGATCAGGAAATGTTTATCGTGTCTGTGTTGTTTCAAAAGGAAAACTTCAGGTATATGCTTCTGGCTATCTTTTGCAATCACTCACTCTTTTTTTTTTTTTTTTAATTTGGAGCGCTGACGCAGACAAGATACTAATATAGTGTAGTAGCTGTGCCAAATTTTCCCTTTCTGGCAGTAGCAATATGGTTTCTGTTGGTGCAGCTACTTGTTTGTGATGTCGAAATAACATTCTGTCTTTCTAACTGAAATTCAAAGGGCCAGCGGAATTTGCTAAATTTCCATTTTCTTAGTGAATACAATCATTTGTGAGCTCATTCGAGCACCTTTGTTGGTTAAACTTCGGCCATACTTTCTTGTCAGGCCTGTTGATTTTGTCAGTCAAGTCTACAGAAAAGAACTGATGTTTTCACAAGAAGGGCTTCCCACTGGATCTATCATCCAAAAGGAAAAGAAAAGGGTATGCTTTTTAGAGCTGTGGAACTTTGTCCCTGGTCTAGTAATGATGATAATCTGGTTTCTTGTTCGGCATTCTAGGGAATATTTAGTTCAGTAATGAAAGGAAGTAAGCCAAAGCAAGTTCCTGAGGTGGAAACTGAGGATACGAGAGAAAGTATTGAAGAACTCTCAAAAATCTTTTCAACTGTCAACTTTGAGTGTCATCATGATGAGAATAAAGATAGCATGGCTATGGATGATGATGGGATTGACTTGGACATAGGTATCTATGTGCATAAGTTTACTGATTATACTTAAATATGTTTGACTCGTAGTAGATCATTTGATGGGGATGCTTCATGCCGTCCTTTTATATGACCTGCTAAAGGCTATGTTTTGGAGTGCTGAAACTGGTAGATAGGAAAGCCAAATTTTAAGTGCTTGTTTGGGAGTACGGCCAACCGCACAGTTGGCCGCACTACCCGAAGAAGCTTAAGAGCCTTTTTGATATTTTGATAGTGGTTATTTTTAAAAGTGTTTTTTGCTTGGAAATATATCGAAATAATATTTTTTTTATTTTTTAAAATTTATTTTTGACATCATCACATCAAAACAATCTAAAAACACTAAAAAAAATAATTTGAAACGAAGAAAAAAATAAATAAAAATCACTTTAAAAAAAAATGCTTTTGAAATGAAAAACAATCAGGTTTTAAGTATGATTAAATCTTTCATGCAGGCTGGTTGGCTCTCAATCTCTTTTCTATTTCCTTTGTTTGGTTTTTCAGTTTTATACTGAGAGGTCCAATATTTTGATTTATCTTCTCTTTTTCATTATTTGGTATGTCTAGATGACATCGATCTAGACGATCCTGTAGAGAAAACCAAAGATCAGAACCTGTTGGCAGCTCTTAACAAGAAGAAATTGGCGAGCAAGTTTCAGGCTTTTACAGGTCATTACGAGACAATGTTTTTAGTGATTACATTGGTTGCTGGAAATTAACTAGTGTGGATGAACTGAACTGCCCATTCATGGGGTCGGTAAGAGTGAAATTTTGAGACTACAAGTCTCCGGAAAATCTTTGAAAGCTGCAACATGTACTGTGTCATTTGCAGGTAGAATAAAACAGATGAATGTTAAGAATGAGAAAAATATCAAGGAAGAGGTAAAGGATGAGAAGACTGGTGCAGTCGATCAAATCAAGAAGAAATATGGCTTTTCTTTGTCTGGTGTAAGTATCTCTCTTTTTATGTCTTGTTTGATGCTTACGATCATAATTTTATTCATGTTGAGATGCTTTAAACTAAAGGAGTGTCATTCTTTTGTTTTTGTTTGCAGGAATCAAGTGCTGCTAAAATAGCCCAAAACAAGTTGCATGAGAATATAAGAAAGTTGCAGGTATAATTTAAGAGCTGCTTTCCTCTTCCTTCTCAGATATTTGCCAGGTTCAGAGAGTGAAGTCCTAATAAACATTTCTTCTGCCAAATATTAAGTTCCTTGATTACTAGTAAAAAAAAGGTTCCATCCTACATTATGAAATTTCTAGGCTTTGAATCAAGCCAATGCCGACCACCACTTGGATGGGCAGCAGATTATTGTGGCACTAAGTCTTCAATTTCTGTTTGAATGTAGACAGGAGCAAAAGGGTTATAATCCTTTTTACTTTCCTGAAAAATGTTTTTGGTTAATTGGGCAGGGAATCAATCTAAGAGCTACTGAAATGCAAGAAACAGCCAGTTCATTCTCTGCAATGGCAAAAGAGGTCCTGCGAATTTCAGAAAAGGATAAACAAAGCTCATAAACCGTCTCGGATTGTTTGCAAGAAGTATATAACAATACACATCCATTGCTTTGTTTCTTTTTTCCTTCATTTCTTCCAACCTTTTCGGTTCTGTATATTCAACTCTATAGTTTGCAGTGTTTTGAAGGTATTGATTTGAACAGTTGTGTAAAGGGGTTCTGTTCTGATTCCAATATAAGCACTTTGTAAAACAGGGATCTTTCTTCACCAATCCGTCTAACCATGAAATGATATCCTTTAGAGAAACATTTGTTTCCAAAAGATCATTTAACAGAGAACAGATTCATTTCTCTCTCCAAAAAACAGTTTACCAAGCATGTGTACAAACTAAAACACCCACATTCATGGTAGAGTGTAAGAGATTACACATCCAATAGCTCGGTGTAATGATTGAAATAGAGCTCATCTATCACGAAACCCGATAGTCGCAACATGAGACAAAATGAAAGCACAGTTTTCACAAGAAACATCTTGACAATGTCAAATTTTTGCAACTCTAATGCTTCTCCCGGTCACCAGATGCAGTTTGCCACCTCTTTTAAAGGATATATTTTCAGCTACATAAAGTTTGATCACAACGTATGCAGCTTGCAAGAGTCGGGAACATTGAATAAGTTATAGCTCCATAATCCATGCTGCATCTAGTGTTTACTCAGAATCTACAAGTTGGGTGTAAATTTGTTCTTTGACGGCATCCCTGTTACTCGGGCTTAAAGTGAAGATTTTAGCCCCTGGATGATCCCTCAACCTTGCAACTGCAGCAATTTAAGTATTCAATCATGTACGAGTACAGCAGAAGAAATGCAACAACTTCCCAAAAGTACAGGGTCTCGTGCTATATGTTAGCTCAATTTTGAGCCTAATGAGACAATAATCCTCCTTTAAGTTCTCAAAGGAGAATAAAAATGACGCCATTTATAAGAGCATTTTAAATATTTTTCAAACTGCTTTTGCTAGAATGTTGTGCATTTATCCCTTTCTACCTGATCTCTGAGCACTGTGGTATCAACAGAAATCTATAACAAATAAGAGAACATTCAGTCTACTGATTGTGAAAGTGATTGCAGATATTTGCATTTTTGAGAAGTGTGCTCGGCTGAAATACCTGCAGCTATATCACGGCCAAATTTTGGAATAGGTATAGAAGCCAAAAGTGGGATATTTGATTCAAGAACTTTTAGAACAGCAGGAAAGAATGATGCACTAAACAGCTCCATTTTGCCAACTTCATCGATGATGAATAGATCAGTATCTTCTTTAATCTGCAGTGAAACACAAGTCTTTATGCAACCAAATAATTGCTGATAAAAATTGATCAAAAACTTTGCATTACTTGAAGGGCCATTTACTAGAGCCATGAAGAGATTTGCATTATTTACCAATAGATTGTTCAAAGAAATCAACTGACCTGCAACTCAGGCAATGCCAGAGCCTCAAATGATGCAATGTCTACTTTATACTTCCCAACTGTGGGCCATCTGATAGACTCTGGGCTGAAATTATGAGATACCTCAGCTGGAGATAACTAACAAGACTAGTAAAACAACAAATAACTCATGACAGGAAATTAAACCATCCTAGTTGAACCAATACAGAATCTTGCTGGCAAATACCGATATAGAGACAGTAATTCTAAATCAAATGAAATCACCACATCTACCTTATACATGGGACACAATTCAGTAGCTACTGTTAAAAAAAAAATCAAAAAGCAAGAAAAAACCCTGTTTGATTTTTTATCCCAAAAGTAACAATTGCATTTCTTTAATTGATTTTTTCAGGATTTGAAGTTCAAATGCATCGAATTAAAAAAAAAGCCAGGGACAATCATACACTGTAGTGATAATTTTATGCAATCCCAGGTATATGTAACAGAGATCCTTGCTTTTTAACTGCTTGCACTTGAGTTCTACATAAATGATTATAAAAGAGAGAGAAATTACGTAGAAATGGTGGTGGAGGCAAGAGGGGCTTTGCGTCCATCTAAAGTGACAACTTCAAAGCCAACCCTCTCAATCCCTTCTCTAATCTCCCCTAATTATCACAAAAAACAACTATTATTAACATGTGTTTTCTACTTCAAAAAAAAAAAGTGTAATTAACAAGAGATGATAAGCAAAGAGTGGGAGAGGGAGAGAGAGGCATTACTAGTGTAAAAACCTTGAATTTTCAAGGTGGGGTTTGAGGTTTTGAGGGTTTCAAACACTCTCATTATCAGTGTGGTTTTACCTACACCCTGCCATTTACACAGCGCATTTCTTTGAGACTTTGCAAGAGAGTGGAGACATTTCCCACTTAGAAATTCATTGAAAACTGTATGTAAAAAGAGTGATTTTGATGTTACTTACCGGAGGGCCGGTGACCAGGAAGCATTTTCCAGGAGCTGTTGCCATCATTTTTATTTTTTTTTCCTGTCTGTCTCTAATGGGTCACACCCCCATGCCAAGGGGCAAGCACAAGC
>Ga0307515_10019524_pt1 | contig 12186 bp, 5 predicted proteins | sample 17_EM_MG_FD_194513 | JGI IMG/M metagenome (GOLD analysis project Ga0307515, IMG submission 194513) | Populus trichocarpa ectomycorrhiza microbial communities from riparian zone in the Pacific Northwest, United States - 17_EM | ecosystem: Host-associated > Plants > Roots > Unclassified | place...
TCGCCGGGGTCTTTGGGGGCTGGCGGCTTCTCGCTCGTGCCGCCTCGGGCTGGTGTGTTCTCACCGGTTCCGTTGCGGATCCAGGGGCTGTCACCTGTGTCGTCGCGGGACGGCGAGCTTTCTCCGGTTCCGTTGCGGATCCATGGGTCTTCGCCTGCGTCGTGGCGGGCTGGCGGGTTTTCGCCGGTGTCGTTGCGGGTCAGCGGGTAGTCGCCTGTGCCGTTTTGGGTCGGTGGGTTGTCGTCCGTGTCATTGCGGGTCAGCGGGTAGCCGCCTGTGCTGCTTCGGGTCGGTGGGTAGTCCCCGGTGTCGTTGCGAGTTGCTGCGTTTTCGCTGGTTCCGTTGCGGATCCACGGGTTTTCGCCGGCGTCGTTATGGGCTGGCCGGTTCTCGCCGATGTCGCTGCGGGTCAGCGGGCTCCCGCCGGTGCGGTTTCGGGCCGACAACTGCTCGCCGGCGTCGTTGTGGGCTGGCCGGTTCTCGCCGGTGCCGCTGCGGGTCAGCGGGCTCTCGCCGGTGCGGTTTCGGGCCGACGGTTCCTCGCCAGTGCCGTTGCGCAGCAGCGGGCTTTCGCCTACGCCGCTCCGGGCCAGCGGCCGCTCCCCAGTCCCGTTGCGCAGTGGCGCATGCTCGCCCGTGCTGATGCGCAACGATTGGCGTTCCTCCGCCGCGGCCGGGATTGCGTGGCGGTTCACGCGCGCCGACGACACCTGTCCGGTCGCCGATACCGACGCCGTCACCGTCTGGGGCGACGACCTGCCGATCGCCGCCGCCGCGGCCGCCCAGTGCGTTCCTACCTCTCCCGGCCCCGCGGACGTCAGCGCCGGCACCGCAGCCGAACTGGCGATCGCCGCGGCGGCGGGTCGGGTGGCGTGCCGGGGCGGCGTGCCCGGTGATGAGCTTGGCCGGGCCGCCGCCGACTCCGGGGCGGCGTGCCGGCCGACCGAGATTGTCGGGAACAGTTCCTCGCCCGCGTACTCGGCCAGGCCCGCTCGTTCCTGGAGGCGGCGCAGGGGGCCCGGCGCCCACCAGGCCGCGTTGCCCATCAGCTTCAGGATCGCCGGGACCAGCAGCATCCGGACCACCGTCGCGTCCAGGAACAGGGCGATGATCATGCCGACGCCGACGAAGCGCATCGTGGACACCGACGACAGGGCGAATGCTCCCGTGACCACGATCAGCAAGATCGCGGCCGCGCTGATCACCCGGCCGGTGCGGGCCAGGCCGGTGGTCACCGCCTCGGCCGTGGACGCGCCTCGGGTTCGTGCCTCCACCATCCGGGACAGCAGGAACACCTCGTAGTCGGTGGACAGGCCGAATACGACCGCGCCCATCAGCACCACGATTCCTACCTCGAGCGGCGCCGGCGTCACCTGCAGCAGGCCCGCACCGTGCCCGTCCTGGAAGATCCAGACCAGGATGCCGAACGTCGCGCTCAGGCTCAGCGCGCTCACCACCACCGCCTTGATCGGCAGCAGGATCGAGCCGAACGCCAGGAACATCAGCAGCAGCGTCGCCCCGACCAGCAGGGAGATCATCAGCGGCAGCCGGCCCGCGGTGGCGTCGAGGCTGTCCACGTTGCGGGCCGTCGCGCCGCCGACCAGCACTTCGGTGCCCGGTGGTGGGGTCAGCGCGCGGATCTTGTCCACGGCGTCGCGGGCCTGCGTACTGAAGGCGTCGTGATCCTTGAGGGTCGCGGTCAGCACCAGGACGTCGCCGCCCGTGCCGGCCGGGGTGACCGCCGCGACACCGGCGATCCGGCCGACGGTGGTCGCGAACGAATCGCCCGCCGCGGCGTCGGGCGCCGTGCCGTGCGTGCCGCGCAGCACCACCTGCACGCCCGCGCTGCTCAGCGACGGGAAGTCGGTCTTGAGCGTCTCGATCGCCTGCCGGGCCGGCTGCGACTCGGGCAGCACCCGCTCGTCGTTCTCGCCGAACTGCACGCCCTTGATCGGCGCCGCCAGCAGCAGCAACCCGGCCAGGATCGGCAGGGCGAACAGGACCGGCCGATTCAGCACCCGGTCGGAGAAACGGGCCCAGCCGGTGCCGGCCGGGCGGGCGTTGCGCCGGACGGGCAGCTTGACCGGCAGCTTGTCGACCCGCGGCCCGAGCACGGCGAGCACAGCGGGCAGCAGGGTCAGCGACAGGAACGCGGCCAGCGCAACCGCGGCCAGGCCACCGTACGCGAGGCTCTTCAGGAAGCCCTGCGGGAACAGCAGCAGCCCGGCCAGCGCGATCATCAGCAGCGTCGCGGAGAACACCACGGTGCGCCCGGCCGTCGCGACCGCGCGGCTGACCGCCTCCGCCGTCGTACGCCCGAAGCCCTGCTCCTCGCGGAACCGCCCGACGATGAACAGGCCGTAGTCGATCGCCATGCCCAGGCCCAGCAGGCTCGCGACGTTGACGGCGAACGAGTTGACATCGTGCCCGAGCGCGACGGCGTGCAGCACCCCCAGCGAGCCGAGCACGGCCGCCCCGCCGACCAGCACCGGCAGGGCCGCTGCGACCAGCGAGCCGAAGATGAACAGCAGCAGGATCAGCACGATCGGCAACGACACGGCCTCGGCGAACCCGAGGTCCTTGGTCGACAGGCTCGCCGACGCCTCGCCGAGCGCCGCCGCACCCGCGACCTGGTCGGCGGCCCCCTCGACCTCGAGTTTGCCGGAGATCTTCTTGAACGCGGTGAGCTTGTCGGAGTCGTTCTGGCCGGCCAGCGTCAGCACCGCCACGGCCCGCGACTTGTCCGCCGTCGCGTACTGCGGCTTGTCGCCGACCCAGTACGAGTCGGTCGCGGTGACCGCGTCGTGGGGGAGCGCGGCCAACCGCTGCTGCACGCGCTGAGCGAGCGCGGGGTTGTCGATCGTGCCCGCGGTCGGCGTGTAAATGACCACGATGTCGGCGTTGCGGGCGCCGAGCGCCGTCCGGACGACGTCGGCGGCCTGGCTGGACTCGCTGTTCGGGTCGTTGTAGCCGCCCTCGGAGAGCTGTCCGAACACCCCCATTCCCCAGACGCCGGCCCCGATGACCGCGGCCAGTGCGATGACCAGCACCGGCCAGCGGTGCCGGGCCACCCACGTACCCCAGGCGGCGAACACAGCGATCCCCTCTTCCCCAGCCGAACCGACCGGACCCCGCCACCCGGTCACCGCCCGCGCCGGTCCCCGTTGCCGGCGCGTCCTTACCTGCCTGCCTCAGCCCTACCGGCCTCAGCGCAGCGTGGCCGCCTCGAGCGCGACACCGCCGCAGTCGGAGTTGAACGAGTCCTCGGTGACCCAGTTCAGCTTCAGCGTCCCGTCCTTCGGCGCCCGGTAGGTCACCGTGAAGACGGCCGTGCTCAACGTGGCGCCCTGCTGTTCGAACCTCGCCGACTTCGTCGCGCCGCCGGTGGACAGCTTTGCGTCGAGCCGGCCGCGCCCGGCCAGCACACCGACATAGATCCGCAGCGTACGGGTGGTTTTGGCGGCCGGTGCCGAGAGCGTGAAACCGTTGCCCTTGCCACACGTGCGGATGCCGGTCGGGGTCCCGTCGGAGTGGTCCACCGGCGACCCGCCGGTCCAGCTGAACCGTTGCGGGCTCAGCGCGTGCCGGAACCGGGGCGCGGTCGGCGCGCCCTCCAGGATCGCGAAGCCGCCGTCCTTGTCGCGCTCCAGCGAGAACGTGCTCTCCTCGCCCCAGTGCACCCAGTCCCGGGTGCCCTCCGCGGAGAGGTTGACCACCGCGCCGACCCCGGACCGCTTGATCGCGATGGAGCCGGTGTCGGCCGGCGCCGTGCTGCGGGGCGGCTTGGTGGTGGGCGTCGTCTTGGACGGGCTCGGCGACGGGCTCTCCGAGGCGGCGGTGGGCAGCGGGATCGCGCCCTGGTCGGTCGGCGCCGCGGAGAACTGGCCGAGCGCCGGCGGTTGCACGGCCGGGGGCGTCGCCGTGTCGTCGGACCGCGTCGCGCGGTTGATGATGAAGCCGAACGCCACCACGATCAGCACGCCGGCGAGGATCACCGACGCGGGCATGATGAACTCGCTCCAGCCGCGGCGCCGATCTCCCTCCAGCAATGCCGGTGGGACCACCGTGCCGCGCCGGCCGGCAGTGTTGTTGCGAAAGCCGTAGCTCGTCCGCCGCCCGGATATCGAGACCGGGTACGGCCGCCGTTGGCCGCCGCCCTGCCCGCGCTCCTCAGGTCCCGGCTGGCGACCGAACCACTGGTCGTCTTCGGGCAACCGACCCTCCCAGGTCGTCCGCGGGTCTGCCCACGCGGCCGGTTCAGCGGTCGCGCGGAAACCCGTGCACTGATCCAAAATTAAGTGCAGCGAAAGTCTTAAGTACCGGCGGTGAGCGTCCGCCGCCATGCTGTGGGGAAATATACGATCTCATCTCGATGAGTGACGAGCTAGAGCGGATTCCGTAACGGTTCGAATGGTTGATCATGGATCTCGATACGTCAACGGCACGCGCAGTAGTCGTCAGAGCTCGGCGACCACCACGTCCAGCTGCCGTGGCCGCCCCGCCGGCGCGGCCCGTTCCAGCACCGTGAACTTCAGATCCCGCAGGGCGGTGATCAATTCGTCCACCGACCCGGGCGCCGCTGCCTCACCCGCGAGTGAGCGCACCAGCCGTCCCTTCGTGGCCTTGTTGAAGTGACTGACCACCGTCCGCTGGGTGCTCCCGCCGACCGTCCGCTCGTGCAGCACCCGCAGCGCGGCCGTCCGAGTGGCCACCTCCGCCCCCGGCGCCCACATCGCCGCGTAGGCGCCGGAGCGCAGATCCAGCACCGGTGCACCGCCGGCCGCCCGGTCGAGAGCCGGGGTCAAAACCTTCTTCCAGTACGCCGTGAGCCCGCCGACGCCCGGCAGCGTCACCCCGACCGAGCACCGGTACGCCGGGATCGGATCGGTCAGCCGCACGACGCCCCACAGCCCGGAGAACACCACGGCCCGCTCGTCCAGCCACCGCCGGGCGCCGGCCGTGAGCGTGCCGGCGTCGAGCGCCTCGTACAGCACGCCGGTGTAGACGTCGGCGGCCGGCGCGGTCGGCGCGTCCAGCAATACCGCGTTGCGGGCGATCTCGGCGTGCTGGCCGGCGGTCAGCCCCAGGGTCGCCAGCGACGCGGCGACGCCCCGGGCGCTGCCGCGCTTGCACATCGCCACGACCCGGCTCAGCACCCGGCGCCGGGCCGGCCCGAGCTTGGGCAGCCAGAGCGCGGCCGGGTCGACCGGGGCGCCGAGCGACGGCGTGGTCTTCCCCTCGGAGGGCGGCAGCAGGATCAGCACCCCGCGAGGTTACAAGCCCGTCCGGCCGCGCCGGTCAGCGGCTTTCCCGCACCTGCGGCACCGTGATCGTGGTCTTGACCGTCGCCTGGTCGATGGCCGTGGTCCGGATCGTGAACCGCAGCTCGTAGGTGCCCGGCAGCGGGAAGGTGACCGCGCCGAGCGCGTGGTTGCGCGGGATCAGGCCCGCCAGGGGCGCGGACACCGGCTCCAGGCCCTGGCTCACCAGTTGCGTCGTCACGGTCCACTCCTCGGCCGGCAGCGGATTGCCCTGCGCCGTGTAGAGGAACGCGTGCACGGTGTTGTTCTCGCCGAGCTGGACCGGATAGACGTTGAACTGCAGCGTGTAGAGCGGGCAGCTCAACGTCTGCGAGACCCCGTCGTCGACGGTCGCCGTCCGCTCGGCGACCGCGCTGCGACCCGGGTTGACCTGCACCAGCACCGCGCTGAGCCCGAGCACGACCACGGTCGCCACGACCTCGATGCCGACCGAGCGGCGCAGCTTCGCCGGGCCCTGGGCGCTTATCTGGGCCCGCTGCACGAGCCGCCGGGCGAAGGCGGCCGCGGTCAGGGTGACCGTCAGCACCGCGATCTTGGCCAGCACCAGCCGGCCGTAGTCCGTACGCCAAACGGCCTGGATCGAACCGACCTGGACCACCGCCTGCACCGCGCCGGCGCCGACCAGCCAGACCACCGCGAGCGCCGCCCAGCGCGACCACGCCGGCAGGATCACCCCGAGCACCCGGGGATGCGCCCGCAGCAGGAAGAACGCCAGGGTGACCAGGCCGCCGATCCAGACCGCCATCGCGGCCATGTGCACGACGTCGGCCGCGACCATCGCGCCCTTCAGCGGGGAGGCGATGGCGTGGCCGGTCAGCGGCCAGGTGCTCAGGCCGGCCAGGCCCAGCGCGATCATCGTCAGCGCGCGGGCCCGGCCCGCCGCGCCGCGTAACACCGGCGGCAGCAGCCCGGCGGCCACCGCCACGATCGCCAGGCGGGCGCTCAGCACCAGGCCGTATTCGCTGTTGAACACCTGCCACAGCTCGGTGCCGGAGACGTTCCAGAGGGCGGCGCCGCTCGAGTTCGGCGCCTGCGCCCACAGGCCGCCGAGCGTCGCCGCCGCGGTCAGCCCGAGACCCACCCGGACCAGGGTGATCGGGCCGCGCCGGGACAGCCGCCGGGGCCAGAGCAGGGCCAGCAGCAGGGCCGGGCCGATCGCGAGGGTCAGGCCCGCGTATCCGAGGAACCGGATGGCGGGGACCGCGATCGCGACCGAACGATGCGTGCGTGCGTCGGCGGGCTGCGGCGGCTGGGCCGAGGGAGCGCCGACCGAGAAGGTCAGGCCGCCGCCGACCGGATGGCTGTCGGCGGAGATGATCCGGTAGCTGACCAGGTAGGTGCCGAGCGGGCGGTCGGCCTTGCGGACCGGGATGTGCAGGACCGCGCCCCGGGCCGTGGCGGTGCCGGAGATCCGCTTGCCGTCCGGCGCCAGCACCTGCACCCGGCCGGCCACCGGGGTGATGGCCTCGCTGAATGTAACGGTGATCTCGGTCGGCGACTCGCCGATGACACTGCCGGGCGCGGGATTCGAGGTCAGCAACGCGGCGTGTGCGCTGGCTGGGCTCGCCGGCGCGAGCAGGGCACCGAGCGCGACAAGAAACGGCAGGAGCGCGCGTACGGCGAACCTGCGGCCCCGCGGCCCCCCAGCCGCCCGATTTCCTGCCACGGTAGGTAGTTCGCATCCGGGCCCGGAAACGTTCAATCCGAGTTCGGCTGCTTACCGGCAGACGTGCCGAGGCCGGGGCGCGACGATACGATCCGGGCAGGTACGCGCGCCGCCGTTCGCGTCCCCGTGCACTGCAGAAGGAGGCCACCCATGTCCGTGGATCCCCGCGCCGGGAAGCCCGCCGAGTCCCGGGACGCGATCGACGTGCCCCGGGTGGTCCTCAGCTACTACACCGGGCATCCCGATCCGTCGGTGGTCGCCGAGCGGGTCGCGTTCGGCACGTCCGGGCACCGCGGCTCCAGCCTGCGCACCGCGTTCAACGAGGACCACATCGTCGCGACCAGCCAGGCGATCGTGGAGTACCGCCGGGACCAGGGCACCGACGGGCCGCTCTTCCTGGGCCGCGACACGCATGCGCTGAGCGAGCCGGCGATGATCAGCGCGCTCGAGGTCTTCGCCGCCAACGACGTGACCGTGCTGATCGACAGCCGGGACGGCTACACGCCGACGCCCGCGGTCTCGCACGCGATCCTGACCTACAACCGCGGCCGTGACTCCGGCCTGGCCGACGGGGTCGTGGTCACGCCCTCGCACAACCCGCCCGACGACGGCGGCTTCAAATACAACCCGCCGAACGGCGGGCCCGCGGACACCGACGCCACCGGATGGATCCAGGACCGGGCGAACGAGCTGATCGCCGCCGGCCTGAGCGGGGTACGCCGGGTGCCGGCCGCCCGGGCCCGCGCGTCGGCCCTGGTGTCCGGTTACGACTTCCTCGCCGGATATGTCACCGACCTGTCGTCGGTGGTCGACATGGCCGCGATCCGGCACGCCGGGGTGCGGATCGGCGCCGACCCGCTGGGCGGGGCGAGCGTGGCGTACTGGGGCGAGATCGGCTCGCACTACGGGCTGGACCTGACCGTGGTGAACCCGGATGTCGACGCGACGTTCCGGTTCATGACGCTGGACTGGGACGGCAAGATCAGGATGGACTGCTCGTCGCCGTACGCGATGGCGTCCCTGATCGCCCAGAAGGACCGCTTCCAGCTGGCCACCGGCAATGACGCGGACGCCGACCGGCACGGCATCGTCACCCCCGACGGCGGCCTGATGAACCCGAACCATTACCTGGCGGTGGCGATCGCCTACCTGTTCCGGGTCCGCACCGACTGGCCGGCCACGGCGGCCGTCGGCAAGACGCTGGTGTCCTCCTCGATGATCGACCGGGTCGCCGCCGACCTGGGCCGCCGCCTCGACGAGGTGCCGGTGGGCTTCAAGTGGTTCGTCCCGGGGCTGCTGGACGGCTCGATCGGCTTCGGCGGCGAGGAGAGCGCGGGCGCGTCGTTCCTGCGCCGCGACGGCAGCGTGTGGAGCACCGACAAGGACGGCATGCTGCTCGACCTGCTGGCGTCGGAGATCCTGGCGACCACCGGCCGCACCCCGAGCGAGCACTACGGCGACCTGACCGCGCGGTTCGGCAGCCCGGCGTACGCCCGGATCGACGCGCCGGCCACCCGCGAGGAGAAGGCGATCCTGGCGAAGTTGTCCCCCGAGCAGGTCACCGCGAAGGAGCTGGACGGCGAGCCGATCACCGCGGTGCTGACCACGGCCCCGGGCAACGGCGCGCCGATCGGCGGCCTCAAGGTGACCACCGAGTCGGGCTGGTTCGCGGCCCGCCCGTCCGGCACCGAGGACGTCTACAAGATCTACGCGGAGTCCTTCCACGGGCCGGACCACCTGGCCACCATCCAGGAGGAGGCCCGCGCCGTCGTCGCGGCGGCGCTCAAAGGTTGAGCAGCTCAGCTACCGGCGCCTGGTCCTACGGACGGCGCGGAGAACCCGGGTTGTGCTCAGCTTTCCGCTATGGCGGCCGACTGGTAGTCCGCCAGGAAAGCCGACAGGGAGCCGGACGCCACGATGACAGCAGTGGGCAGGGCCGACACGCAGCGCCACACCGGGCTGATCCCCCTGGTGATCGCCGCGCTGTCGGTGGCCGCGGTGACGGCGTGGCTGGTGGTGCGCTCGGGCGGCTCGGTCGCGCCCGGCTATCTGGCCGGGCCGGTGGCGATGGCCTGCGCCGCGTTCAGTTGCTTCCGGATCGGTTCCCTGGTCATGGTGCCGCGCCCGGTCCGGGGATTCTGGCGCCGGCTGTCGCACATGGCGGTCTGCGTCGGGCTCGGCTCGTGCATGTCGCTGGCGCTGGCCAACAACGATCCCGGCATGTCGCCGTTCGTCGCGGTGCCGATGCTGCTCGGCGTGGCGTTCTGGGCGCTGGCCTTCCTGCACCTGCGGCCGGGCCGGCGCTCGATGCTGCGCTGGGCCCAGGTCGGGCTGGACACGGCGACCGTGGGGGTGGCCGCGGCCCTGGTGTTCTGGTACGTGGTGCTGGACTTCGCCCCCGCGGAAATCCCGTTCGCGACCCGGGCCGGCGCGGCCACGGTCGGCGTCGGCGGCGTGTTGTCGATGGTGTTGATCGGCAAGGCCGCGGTGAGCACCGAAACCCCGGTCGACGCCGCCGCGCTGCGGATCCTGACGGTGGCGCCGCTGGCCGCGGTCGCCGCGACGGTGACGCTGATCGTCGCGGGCGACGCCGGCCGGCTGGTCCTCTCGGTGCTCGCGGTGCCGGTGATCGCCACCGCGACCTGCGCCGCCGCCCACCGGCAGCGCCGCGCCCTGACCAGCGACAATGCCGCCGGCAAGGACCGTGGCCGGCGGCGCGGGGTGGTCGACCTGGTGCCGTTCCTCGGCGTGGTCACCACCGCCGGGCTGGTCGTCTTCGTCTCCGCCCGGGAGCTGACCTGGCACCAGCGCAGCGTGATCATCGGCGCGGTGCTGATCGCCGCCTTCGTGGTCACCCGGCAACTGCTCGGCCTGCGTGAGAACAGCCGCCTGCTGGACGGCATCCGCCATCAGCAGGCCGAACTGCACCACCACAGCTCGCACGACCCGCTGACCGGGCTGGCCAACCGGGCCCGCTTCGCCACCACCCTCAGCGCGCGGCTCGGCGCACACCAGCCCACCGGCGTGCTCCTGATCGACATCGACGACTTCAAGACGGTCAACGACACCATGGGGCACGCCGTCGGCGACCAGCTGCTCTACGCCATCGCCGAGCGGCTGCGCGCACACAGCCGGACCGGCGATCTGCCCGCCCGGCTCGGCAGCGACGAGTTCGCGGTCCTGCACGACGGCGACACCCCCACCGACGCCGAGAACACCGCCGTGCGGATCCTGGCCGCGCTGGCCGAGCCGTTCCACGTCGGCGAGCACCACCTGCTCGCGCACGCCAGCATCGGCATCGCCCTGGCCGGGCCCGGCGACACCGCCGACGAGCTGCTGCGTAACGCCGACATCGCCATGCACTCCGCGAAGGACTCCGGCAAGGCATCCTGGACCCGCTTCGAGCCCCGGATGCGGCACGACGTGATCAACCACGCCCGGCTCGGCAGCGAACTGCACAACGCGATCATCCGCCACGAGTTGTTCCTGCACTACCAGCCCGTCTACGACCTGGTCACCGGCGAGCTCACCGGCGGCGAGGCGCTCGTGCGCTGGCTGCACCCGCAGCGCGGGCCGATCGCCCCGAACGACTTCATCCCGTTCGCCGAGCGCTCCGGGCTGATCGTCCCGCTCGGTGCCTGGGTGCTGCGCCAGGCCTGCGAGCAGCTCGCTGCCTGGCACGAGCAGTACCCCGGCACGGCCATCGAGACCATCAACGTCAACGTGGCCGCCCGGCAACTGCGCGAGGCCGGTTTCATCGACGTGGTCACCAGCGTGCTGGCCGAGACCGGGCTGCGCCCCGGCAACCTCACGCTGGAGATCACCGAGACCGCCGTGCTGGACGACCGGCACATCCGCGACACCCTGCACACCCTGCACGACCTCGGGATCCACCTCGCCCTCGACGACTTCGGCACCGGGCAGTCCTCGCTCAGCCTGCTGCGCGCGTTCCCGGTCGACATCCTCAAGCTCGACAAGTCCTTCGTCGACGGCATCTGCGACGACGACGACCACGGCCGGCTCGCCATCGCCGCCGCGGTCGCCCAGCTCGCCGAGCACCTGCACCTGAAGACCGTCGCGGAGGGCATCGAGACGCCGGCCGAGCTGACCCGGCTGCGCCACCTCGGCTACCGGCACGGCCAGGGCTTCCACCTCGCCCGGCCGCTGCCGGCCGCCGAGTTCGGCGCGTTGATGACCGGCGCGCACCTGGTGGTGCCGGTCGGCTGAGCGCCCGGACGGAATTGCCCGGCTCGCCGCGGGGGCGGGCCGGGCAATTCCGTGAACCGATCAGGTCAGGCCGGGACCTCGGCCCGGTCGTCGGTCGCCCACAGCGTGTGGAACGCGCCCGGCTTGTCGATCCGGTGATACGTGTGCGCGCCGAAGAAGTCGCGCTGGCCCTGGATCAGGGCGGCGGGCAGCCGCTTGGCGCGCAGCCCGTCGTAGTAGGCCAGCGCCGAGGCGAAGCCGGGCGCCGGAATGCCCTGCTGGGCCGCCGTGGCCACGACCCGCCGCCAGGCGTCCTGGGCACCCGAGACGGCATCCAGGAAGTACTCGTCCACGAGCAGCGTGGTGAGCTCCGGCGACTTGTCGTACGCCTGCTTGATGAAGTCCAGGAACTTCGCCCGGATGATGCAGCCGGCCCGCCAGATCTTGGCCATCGCCCCCGGGTCGATGCTCCAGCCGTACTCCTTGCTGGCCGCCTGGATCTGCTGGAAGCCCTGCGCGTACGCGACGATCTTGGAGGCGAACAGCGCCTCCTCGACGTCCGAGCGCAGGCTGTCGCCGTGCGCACCCGGCGCCGCCGTCGGGCCGGGCAGCCCGGCGTCGGCGGCGGACTTGCGCACGTCCGCGCCGCCGGAGAGCGCCCGGGCGAACACCGACTCGGCGATGCCGCTGACCGGCACGCCCAGGTCGAGCGCCGCCTGCACGGTCCACCGGCCGGTGCCCTTCTGCTCGGCCTGGTCCACCACCACGTCGACGAACGGCTTGCCGGTCGCCGCGTCGCGCTGCTTGAGCACCTCGGCGGTGATCTCGATCAGGTACGACCCGAGCCGGCCCTCGTTCCAGCCGCGGAAGATGTCCGCGATCTCGCCGGGCTCGTAGCCGCCGACCTGCCGGAGCAGGTCGTACGCCTCGGCGATGAGCTGCATGTCGGCGTACTCGATGCCGTTGTGCACCATCTTGACGAAGTGCCCGGCG
>Ga0307515_10019525_pt1 | contig 12186 bp, 2 predicted proteins | sample 17_EM_MG_FD_194513 | JGI IMG/M metagenome (GOLD analysis project Ga0307515, IMG submission 194513) | Populus trichocarpa ectomycorrhiza microbial communities from riparian zone in the Pacific Northwest, United States - 17_EM | ecosystem: Host-associated > Plants > Roots > Unclassified | place...
TCGGCCGTGCTCGTGAAAGTCGCCGTGACGTGATCTTGCAGGTCGTACCAGTAGAGCGTGGTGATGCCGCCGGTGAGGCCGGCCACGGGGGTGTTGCCGCTGCCGGGTGTGGTGGGCGCGGCGGTGCTCTTCCAAAGTCGACCACCTGCGTCGTACCAGTTCTGCTGGGTGGTGAACTTGGTGCCGTAGCCGTCTTGTCCAATCTGCTCTTGCAGGGTCTTGGCCGTGATCTCGCCGAAGGCGTTGTAGACCGCGCCTTCGATGGCGTAGGTCATCGCATCGCCGCGCAGGCGCTGGGTGAGCGTGGTGGTGGTGAGCTGCTGGCCGACCTTGTCGTAGCTGAAGACGCTCAGGGTGTTGCGCCAGCCTTCGCTGTCCCGGTAGGCCTGCCACTGCTTGGCGACGTGGCCGGCGGCGTCGTAGCTCATGAAGCGGTCGGCCATGCCTTGTGGGGCGTCGACCAACAGGCTGTTGAGCGCGTCGCGCACCCGGATGGCGCGACCCAGCGTGTCGTAGAGCGTTGTCGTGGTCTGGTCGTTGGCGTGGACGGCGGGCAGGCTTGGGAGCTGGTACTGGGTGTAGCGCTGGCCGGGGGCGGGGGCGGTGCCGCTATACCCGCCGGTGTTGCCGTGGCGGGTGGTCTGCACGGCGTTGCCCAGGGCGTCGTAGCGCATTGAACTGCCATAGCCGGCGCTGTCACGGGTGGCGACGATGCGACCCAGGGCGTCGTAGAAATTGGTGTTCTGCGTCAGGGTCTGCTGGTCGTTGCCCGTGATGCCATTGCCGTTGACGTCCAGCAGTTGCTGCGTGGTGCGGGTGAGGTTGCCGGCGCCGTCGTACTCGTTGGCGGTTTGCAGGTTGGTGAGGCGCTCGCCCAGGGTGTTGCTGCCGGTGCGCTGGCCGGTGGTGGCGCCCACGAGCGTGGTCGTGGCGACTTGCCCACGGCGGTCGTAGGTGGTGCGGGTGAAGCGGTCATAGCCGATGTCGGGAGCGGTGGTGCTCGCCGCCACGCTGCCGAAACGACGGTCAGGGACAGCGGCCCAGGGGTTGCTCGTGTCGATCTTTGTGGCGTACTCGATGCTCTGGAAGACTTCGCCGAAGGCGTTGCGCCAGATGCCCGTGACGCCGCCTTCAGCATCGACCGTGCGGGTCAAGTCGCCCTTGAGGTCGTAGATGTAGAAGTCGCGCGCCACGCGGCTCTGGGTGTTGCGGTCGAGCACGAGGGTCTTGCTCTCCAGATCACCCAGGGCGTTGTAGGCGTAGTAGTTCCCGCGCACCCAGTTGCCGCTTTGGTTGCTGGCAGTGTCGTAGCTGAACGCGCCTTCCCACTGGTCGTAGGCGGTGCTGGTGCGACCGAGCTGATCAAGGTAGGTGTAGACGCTGCGCTGGCCGCCGGTGCTCTGCGCGGCCAGGGCGGCGGCGGTGAGGACGCCGGCGCTGACGCTGAGGCTGTCGGTGAAGGTGGCCGAGGCGCCCAGGCGCAGCAGCCCGCTGTACTGGCCCACAAGCTCCGAATAGTCGCGCTTGGAGACGTTGTGGTTGGCGTCAATCTCCAGCAGGACGCGGCCCAGCGCGTCGTAGGTCTTGTAGCTGTAGTTGCCCGAGACGTCCAGGTTGGCCACGGCCTGGCCGAAGGCGTCGTAGACGGTCTGCGTGACAAGGTCGCGGGTGGTTTCGGCGCGAGTGAGCGCGTTGCCGCCAGCGCCGTTGCTGCTGAGGCTGGCGGCGCTTTCGTTGTAGACGGCCACCGCAGCAAACCGGGTCTTGACCTGGCGGCCCAGCGCGTCGTACTCGTAGCGGGTGGTGCGCTCTTGATCCTGAATACCCGCAGCTTCGGTGCGGCTCAGCAGGTTGCCGAAAGCGTCGTAGGTGTAGCGGGTGCTCAGCCGCTGGTTGACTGCGGGTCCAACGGCCAGGGTGTCCTTGTTGACGCTGGAGACGTCCACAAGAGCGCTGCGTTCCTCGGTGAGGCGACCCACGGCATCGTAGACATAGTCGGTGGTGGCGCCGTTCTTGTTGGTGACCTGCGTCTTGCGGCCGAAGGCGTCGTAGGTGTAGCGCTCGGCATAGCCTTCGCCGTCGGTGGCGCTCACCACGCGACCGTCGGCGTCGTAGGTGTAGCGGGTGCGGCGGTCGCTGGAGGCGTCCAGCACCACACGCTGGGCCAACTGCGCAGCGCTGGCAACCGCGGGCAGGTCGGACAGGACGACGCTGCTGCCGTAGGCAAGCTGGTCGGTGAGCTGGCCGAAGGCGTCGTAGCGGCGCTCGGTCAGGCTGAAGTACTTCTGTGCGCTGTCGGCCCAGTGGGACTGGGCGGTGTAGAGGAGCTGGCCAGCAGCGTCGTAGGTGTACAGGGTCTCGCGGGCGGACAACGGGGCCGTGCCGGTGAAGCTGGGCAGCAGGGCGCGGACGTTGGCTTCGGTGGCGCCGTCGGTGAGCGAGGTGTAGGCAACGTAGTCGGCGTACTGGACGGTGCGCGCCACGCGGCCGAAGCTGTCGTACACGGTCTCGGTGACGACGCCTCGGTCGCGGGCGCCGTCGGACAGGGCGATGGTGAAGCGCACGCGGCCGAGCTTGTCGAGGACGTACCGGCTGCGGTGGTCCAAGGCCGTGTCGGTCTGGTTGACCAATGCGGCTTCGAAGGCAGCGACGGTGGCCGCGACGGAGGTCGAGATTCGGTGCGAGTAGCTAATCTGCTCAACCACCCGGCCAGCAGCGTCGTAGCGGTTGCGAACCACGTCACCGAGGGCGTCTTGGGTGTAGGTAACACGGCCGGCGGCGTCGTAGGCGTAGCGGGTGATGCGGTCACGTAGCGGATCAGCCAGTGTCAACAAGAAGCTGGCGAACTGGGCTTGTGTTCCGACCTGGCCTTGTCCGCCAATGAATGCCTGGGTGTCCACGCTAAAGCCCCAGCCGCGTGCGGACAAGCTCGCCACATCCGCCCTCTGGAAGTCCTCCACGAACACTTCGCCGCGCATCTGGCTGCTGACGCGCAAGTTGTCGTATACGACCCCATCGCCTGCCGACGCCAACTGGTTGTACAGGTACACCTGCAAGCTGTCGTCGTTCTTCATCGTCAACGTCAGCGTCAGCGTTTGCCAACCGTCGTTGCCGTTGATCGCTCCGCTCGTGGCGTTCTGATAGTTCTCCGCTGCTGTCGCACCGCCCCAGGCGTCCCCGAAGAACATCTCGCCGCGCAGGTTGGGCGGTGCCTTGAAACGCACGGTTGCCGTGACAACGTCGCCAGCTCTGAAAAGACCTGGGGCGCCGTTGTAGATGGCGTGCCACTGGTTGTCGGTATTGAGCAGCTTGATGGCGCCGCCGGAAGGCACGGCATTGGCGTACTCACGCTTGGATACCACCTGGCCTGCCACGTCGTATTCGTACTGCGTCACTGAGCCGGCCGCATCCACGCTGTATGTCTGGCGGCCTGCGGCGTCGTAGGCGTAACGGGTGACACGATCGCGCGTGGGATCGGCCAGCGTCTGCAGGAACGGCAGCAGCTGGGCGTTCGGGCCGAAGTCTCCGGGCGAAACCTGCACCACCTCGGCCTGGCCGGACGTGCTCCAGCTGCTGAGATTGTCGAAGCCTTCCGCCAGCACCTCGCCGCGCTGCACGCTGGTGACGCGCAGGTTGTCGTAGAGCACGAAGTGGGAGGCATCGGGCGTCGGGCCATCGCGGTCGCCGTAGATGTAGATGGACAGGCCACCGTCGGCGACCACGGTCAAGGTCACGCTCAGCGTCTGCCAGCCGTCGTTGCCGCGCACAGCCGGGCTATAGGCCTCGCTGCCGCCGATGCCGATGTACAGCCGCCCGGTTGTGTCGGCAGATGTTTTGAAGCGCACAGTCGCGGTGACCTTGTCGCCTGCGGCGAACGAGCCGCCGACGCCACGGGCCAGCGCGGAGTTCGTGCCGCTGCGGTACCAGATCCGCGCGGCGCCGCCGCTGGCCAGCGTGTTGGCCAGCTCCCGCTTGGCGACCACCTGGCCCGCAGCGTCGTAGTCGAGCTGCGTGACCGAGCCGGCCGCGTCCACGTTGTAGATCTGCCGACCCGCGGCATCGTAGGCGTAGCGGGTGACACGGTCACGCGCCGTATCCGCCAAGGTCTTCAGGAACGGCACCAACTGCGCATCAGTTCCTGCATCGGCAGGCGTGACTTGCACTTGCTCGGCCTGCCCAGAGCTGCTCCAGCCGCTCAACCCTGGCGCATCGAAGTTGTCAGCAAAGACTTCGCCGCGCTGCGACGAGCTCACTCGCACGTTGTCGTACAGCACGAAATGCGATTCATCGTGGTAGTTGCCGTCGCGATCCCCGTAGATGTAGACGAAGCGTTCCCCATCCGCCACCATGGTCTGCGTCGCGGTCAACGTCTGCCAACCATCGTTACCGTAGACCACCGGGCTGTAGGCCTCCTGAGGGCCGTTGCCGAAGTACAGGCGTCCCGATGTATTCGCCGGCGCCTTGAAACGTACGGTGACCGTGACCTGATCCCCCGCCTTGAACGTCCCCACCGAGCGCGACAGCGCGCTGTTCGTGCCACTGCGATACCAAACTTTCGCTGCACCACCATTAGGAAACGTATTGGCCAATTCCCGCTTGGCGACCAATTGACCCGCCGCGTCGTACTCGTATTGCGTCGCTGAGCCCGCAGCGTCCACGCTGTAGACCTGCCGGCCCGCCGCGTCGTAGACGTGGCGCGCGACGCTGTCTTTACCCGCACTGGCCGTGATCCAAGCAAAGCTGTTGTTGATCAGCCCACCGCCGACGTTGTAGGTGTTGATGCCCCCTTGCCTCTCCGCATAGCGAATGCTCTGCATTCGATTGCCCAGCGCGTCATAGCGGTACTCCGTCAGCCCGTACTCCGCATCAAGCTCGTACTGCATCCGACCACCTTGGTCATACAGATACCGGGTGTGCTGCCCCTTGGGATCGATGGCCCGCGCGAGATTGCCCTGCGCGTCATAGCTGTAGGTCGTGACAAGGTTGAGCCCGGCCGGATCCACGCTCTGGCTGGCCTTGCGGTTGAGCTGGTCGTAGGTGAAGAGCGTGACGGTGCCATTGGCATCGGTGACGGTGCTGACCCGCCCATTGGCGTCGTAGCTCGTGCGCGTGCTCAGGTTCAGCCCGGTCGGGTCAACGGTGCTCGCTGTGGCCCGGCCCTTGGCATCAACCTGGGTCTTGGTCGTCGCGCCGTTGGGGTTGGTGACGTAGAGCTGACCGTTCGCGTCGTCATAGACGCTCGTGGTCGTCAGGTTCAGCCCATTGGGGTCCACCCGCTGTTTCAGCACGCGGTTGAGCAGGTCGTACTCGTAGACGGTCTGGCTCTGCACACCGCCGGCTGCCGCCCGGATGCTTGAGAGAACGCTCGCGGTGTTGAACCCCGTGGCCTTGAGGCTGTAGCGCAGCGTCTGGCTGACGTTGCCAGTGGCGTCGTACAGCGTCTCGCTGAAGCCGCCTTCGCCGTCGAGCTGCGCCACGAGCTGGCCGCGCGCGTTGTAGAAATTCAGTGTCTTTCGGTCGGCGCTGCTGTCGCCCGGACGGACCTGTGCCAGCGTGGTTGCGGCGCTGGTGATCTGGCCGACCTGGCCCGCGCTGGCGAACTGGGTGCGCTGGGTCTGGGCGACGAGCCGTCCGGCGGCGTCGTACTGGTTCTCGCTCAGGCTGCCGGTGGCGTCAATGCTGCCAGTGGTCAGTCCGTCGTTGTCGTAGAAGCAACGCAGGATCTGGTCCTGGTTGCTGGCGGTGGGGCTAATGTGGCTGGGAGCCGGCACCGTGCTGAGGCCGGCGGTGGCAATGGTGTTGGCGTAGCGGCGGGTGAGGAAGAGCCGGCCTGCGGCGTCGTAGGTGAATTCGCTCACGCCGCCCAGCGGACTCACGGTCTTGGCGAGTCGCCCGGCGCCGTCAAAGGCATTCCAGCTCCTGCGGTCGCCAGCAGCCGCTCCAGGGCTGATGTCAGAGAGGCTCCATGCGGTGGGATGCCCGTTGACGTCCACCAGCAAGGTGGTGTTGACGAACGTGGCGCGTTCGAGGATGTGAGTGAGCTGGCCGGTCTTGTTGTAGATGTACTCGGTCAGCTGGCCCAGGGCGTTGACCTCGCCCTGCTTACGGCCAGCCGCGTCGTAGAAATACCAGTGCCGGTTGCCCAGTGCGTCCTGCGTCATGCGCAGCTGGCTGTCGGCGTCGTAGTAGCTCTTGATGCCGCTGAGGGCGGGGCTGCCTTCAAACACCAGATCAGACACCTGACTGCCGATCTCATGGAACGACGAGTCCGCGTATAGCGGCTGCGCGATGCTTGTGGTGACCGAGCGCAGTACGACACCGTTCTTCACGTACTGGATGGCGGTGCCGTCATAACTGACGCTCAGCAGGTCGCCCGCTTGGTAGCTGCCGAACTGGCCGCGATCAGCACCACTCTCGTAGACGCGTAGGCCTCCGCCTTGCGTCACATAGAACGCCCAGTCGAGCGATGCGTAGGAACTGTCGGAGCTAGGGTCGGCGTTAAGGCCGACCATCAGATGTGTGTCTGTCCGCGTTGGCCTAAAGCTCACATTGGCGCCACCGGTGTAGCCCACTTTGGAGCGCACAGCCGATGACCAGGAGTTCTGGGCGCCACCGGTCTTGGTGGCGGCACTGCCATCGACCGTGACGCCACCGTCACCAACGAATGCACCGTCCGTGAAGACATAGGGCTCGAAGTGCAGGTCGGCGATGCTGCCACCTACGTTGTAGAAGGAGGAGTCGGCGTACAGCGGCTGAGTGATCGTGGCCGCGACCGCGCGTAGCACTTGACCATTGCGCAGATAGCGCACCGTCGAACCGTCGTAAGTCACGGCCAGTTGGTCCCCGGGGTTGTACGGGCCAAAGCTGTCCTGGTAGACATCACTTTCGTAGATCCTGAGCAGGCCATCTGCGCTCGGGTAGAACGCCCAGTCGATGCTCGCGTAGCTGTGATTGCTGGCGGGGTCGGTATTGAGACCCACCATCAAGTATTTGTTGTTCTGCGCCGGCCTGAAGCTCACGCTGGCGCCGCCGGCGATGCCCTGCTTGGAGTACGCCCCCGAATCCCAGCCATCGCCCCCCGTGGTTTTGCTCAGCGCGCTGCCGTCCAGAGTGATGTTGGCACTGGTGACGTAGCGCGCACTCGGCGTGGCGCTGCTCTCGACGACGCTGACGGCCCGGCCCAGCTTGTCGAACGTGCTGGTGGTGACGAGCCCGTTGAAGGCGGTGGTGCGCACGGCGCCACCGGCGTCGTCATAGCTGTTGACACTGATCTGGTTGAGCGCGTTGGTGACGGTCAGCGTGCGGCCCAGGCCGTCGTAGGTGCTCTGCGTGACGCCGCTGCGCGCATCGATGGACTTGATGAGTTGACCCGCTGCGTCGTAGACGTATTGCGTGACGCTGGGTGTCAGGCCGTTGCCGGCTGAGTCCACGCTGTCGTAGCTGGTCGAACGAGTGAGTTGCCCGCGCCAGTCGTAGGCGTAGTCGATGCGCTGGGTTCTCGTGCGGTCTTGGCCGTTAGCCCAGTTGGTCAGGTCGGTCTCGCTGGGGACGTACCACCAGGACGAACCGCTCACCGCATAGAGGGCACCTGCGTACTGGACGGCGCTGGTGCGCTGGCCATAGCCGTCGTAGCGGTACTCGCTCACGCGCCCTTCGGTGCTGATGCTGAAGCGCAGGCGCGTGCCGGTGCCGTCGTAGACGTAGCGGATCGACGGGGCGGTGTTACCCGGCTCGCCAGCCGTGGCTACGGTTTCAGTGAGGAGTTGGTTCTGGGCGTTGTACGTGCGCCGCACGACGTTACCGGCCGCGTCCGTCTGGCGCAGGACGTTGCCCGCGCCGTCGTAGTCCATGACGACTGCGCGCCCTTCGGCGTCGGTGATGCGCGTGACGTTGCCGATGCCGTCGTAGAGGTAGTTCTCGGTGCTCACCACGCCAGCCACGGCCGGGGCACTCACCGACAGCAGTTGGCCACTGGCGTCGTAGCGGTAGGTGGTGACCTGACCGAGCGGGTCAGTGACGGTGGTGGCGCGGTTGGTGGTGTCGTAGGCGAAACTGGTCGTGCCGCCCAGCGCGTCGATGACGCTCTGTATGCGCACGCCGTTGTAGGCGAAGCTGAGCTTGGCGCCGTCGCTTTGCGTGATGCTGGCCACGATCTTGGTGCTGTCGTGGTACGTATAGGTGGTGGTGAAAACGCGGCCGTCGGTGACCGAGTTGTCTTCGGGGCTCAGGTCGACGGTGACGGTGCTGAGCCGGTTGCTCGCGTCGTAGCCGTAGCGCACGCGGGTGAGGGTGCGGTCCGGGCCGGCGCTCTCGCTGCTTTTGCTCAGGGTGCGCAGCTGGGTGAGCTGGTTGCTGGCGTTGTAGTCGTAGTAGGTGATTTCACCGGAGATGGTGGTGGCGCTGGCGAGCAGCGCGCCGTTGTAGGTGAAGCTCAGGGTCTGGCCGTTGGAGTCGGTGCAGCTGAGCAGGCGCCCATCGCTGCCGTAGACCTCGGTGACGCGGCTGCTGCCGTCAACGAAGGTCCAGTTGCCGCTGGTGGCGTTGTAGCTGAGGTTGTCGCGTGAACCGCCACCTTCGTAGCCGAAGTAGGCGTTGACGCCGGTGTCCCAGAAGAACGCTGCCTCGGAGCCGTCTTCGTCACGTCGATAGACCACCGAGCCTGTGGTGTTGACGCTGCCGCTGTTCAGCCAGACCTTGCGCACCAGCCCCGGCAACCAGTTGTCGCCGTTGTCGTCGACGAAGGTGCCCAGGCTGTTGTAGGTGCGCAGGCCCGCTGCGTCCGGGCCTCGGCCCGCAAGCAGCTCGTCGCGGGTCTGAACAACGAGGTTGCCACTGGCAGCATTGACGTAGACCCGGTCGCTTTGGCGCCCAAACGCCGCCGCGCCGCCCACGCCCGCACCACCCAGCACCGACCCCGAGCCCAGGTTCAACCCCAGGCCACCACCCGCCACCACTGCAACCATCTGACTCTCCCTGCAGAACTTCGTTCAGCGCGACTTGCTCGCGCTTGGCTGAACCTGCGGGGCCTGCCCGGCAACTCAGCTCGTTGCTGAAGTTCTCCGGCCAGTCGGGTGACGGTTTAGAGGCGGTTGCAAATGGTTACTCTTGGCGCGAAAAGGACAAGGTGGCGCGCGCGCAAGGTGGAGCGACTGGCCGCATACAGCTCACGCAGCCCGGCCGCGTCCACCTTGCCCGAAGTGACGCGCAACATGCCGAGCTGGAATTGCGCAATGGCCAACTCCGGCCCCGCCTCCACGGCCCGCGCCATGCTGGCCTTGGCGTCGTCCATCAGGCCCAGTGGGGCGTACTCGCTGCCGAAGCGCCTGGGGCGAGGCATCTTCCCGGACACCGGCTTCCTTGAGATAGGCCAGCGCTCGGCCAGAGTATTCACGGCGCGAGGCTTCGAGCGCCAGGGCGAACAGCTCACTTTGCGACAGTGATTGGAGGGTGTCGAACATGGTGGGGCAGCGCTTGCAGCAGTCATCAGCCGTTGGTCGGCTGGCGCGGGATTGTGGAGGAAGGCGGGAGTAGGCCCAGGCGCCTGGATAAGGGATTAGTGCCGGGCATGGGGCGCCATCTGCGCGGCGGCGGTCTGCCTTGGCAGCGGGCGCCAAAGGGCTGACTTGGGCGGTCGGGGACTTAATATTCTGAGACCTGACCCCGAACCTTGGACCCCGAACCTTGTGACCCCGAACCTTGAAGCGCCGGGCGGAGGTTCGCGGGTGGAGGTCCAGCGTCGTGGGCGACTTGTGGCCGGCGGGGTCGGGCGCCCTTGGGGGCGGACCTTTCCTGTCGGTCACCGGGTGCGGCTACGCACACCCAGTCGCCCCACGGCGGGGGACTTGTTGCGCCAGGGCTGAGCCTGGCGGCGCCCCGAAGGGCTCAGCGTGGGGGCTGAGTCACCACGGCCCGGAGGCCACGGTGGTCAGGTTGCTGCTGACGGCAGCTCGTTGTCTTTGCGCAGCCAGTTTGCCACAGCGGTGAACGGCTACGCGGCCGGTCACGCTGCGAAGGCAGGCATTGGGGGAGGAATTTGAAGGGGTGGCTGACCACGGGCGTGGTCAGCGGTCAGGCCCATGCGGCTTTAATTCAAGACGTGACCGCGATTCCGCGACCATGGGGACTCAACTTTTAAGACCTGCCCCCCGAATCCCTTAGATGCTGACAGAGCTTGGTGGTACGAAGACACAGCCAGTGCAGCCAGCAGCGCGAATTGCCTCTGCCACTTCGGACTGCAACGCAATGTGGGTTGTCTCGTGGAGCACTGCTACGGGAACACCAGCGAACTTGCTTTCGTCAAGGACAAGTCGCTCAACGCCAAGTGCGACGCCAACGTCGTCGAGCTCTATAGATGATGCTGCGAGATCAACGCCGTGAACTCGATTCCTCGGGTTTGCGATGAAGTAGCCACCCCATGTCTCACCTCGGTAGCGCAGCCCAATCGAGATGAACTCAATATCGGCACCGTAGCGTTCAAAGATGTGCTTGAGCTTCTCAGACACCACCAGCCATCCCACACCGCGCATGAAGTCTGTCAGGCCGGATGCACGCGACGAGCCGTCCTCAACACTAAGTGTGAAGTTTTCAGGCAGCAAGCTACGCATTGGTGGACCGCCCATTGCATAGGTTCCACGAGGCAGCGTGAACCCCTCGGCTGACAGTTCCGGATACGGCGAAGCGCCCGACGTGTCCGTTTCAATGAAGACAATCATGGCTGGAAGGGTCCAAGTTTCCGCAAGGCGGCGTCGGCATCATTTAGCCAGATTTTCCCACTCTGAAGGTCCGTGGCCAGCTTTACCTCCATGCGAGCAATACGCTGGAGCAGTTGCGTATTCGCAGCCCCTGCATTGAAGGCGTTATCAAGAAGGTCCAACTGGTTCCGCACCGCCAACCGATATTCAGGTCCATGGAACCCCGTGTGGAGTGGCAGGTCATCAGCCAGCGCCAGGAAATCGTTCGTCGGAAGCCGAAGGCCGTTGCTCGCTCGATTGATGTCATATAGCCCGTTCTCGGCCAAGTAGCGCAGCGCCGAAGACTGTCGACCAAGCGACGACATCACCAGATGATGGGATGCATATCCCTCCGGCAGCGCTCCGCCCATATTGATGCTCAACACCTTCGAGTCCCCAACTAAGCCCACTGGGAGCAGTGACTTGCCCTCTGGAACAACTCGAAGCACCAGCCCCATGCGGTCCATCGAGCGGAACGCCAAGTCGTCAATGATCGGAGCGATCCATTGACCAGCATTTCGTAGTCCTTGGCCAACATCGGCTCCCAGCACAGGAACCTTGTTGAGTGCGCCAATCACGACAGGCGCAACCTTGTTGATAACAACACCGCCGGCAAGCACCGCTGCGGCTTCTTGGGGCGAGTCGGGCAGCAACATATTCGCAGCGGTGTGCATCACGCCCAGGACCATGAGGTCTACATCGCTGCCTTTCCTCGCCGCGATTCGCCCACCCTTTTCCAGGTCATTGAGTACGGCAGTCTTGAACTGGTGCGGAAGCACGGCGGCGGCGCTGACACCGCGAGCTACAGGATTGACGACGCGGTTCCAGATCGGAGCCGCACCAGACATCGTGAACAGGCCGAACTCGTCGTAGACGTTGGCCCAGCCTTGCGCGCTGTCCATTTGCGCCGCTGCTGCCCGTGCCGCAACCGATTGGCCAGTGACCACCACCGGCTGAACGCGAGGGTCACCGTAGGAATACCCGATTCCGTTGGTGCTCAATTGGATGTTCGAGAACGCACTTAGGTGGTCATCGAGCCCCAGCGAGCGATCCAATGCGATGGCCACCGCGCTGCGGCCTGCGCTGGGATCGACGCCCGATATCCTGAAGCTGCCATCTGCGCGTCGCTCGATGAAGTCACCGAATCCATTCGGATCCACCTGCGCATCTCGGGCAGCAGTTCGTGCCGCCACATCCTGCGCGAACGTGAGGGGCTTCGTGCTCCTGCTAACACTTGAACTTTCAGCCGCCAGGCTTTGTCCAATTGCATTGCCAAACGCATCCGCCGCAATCGACGCGTAGTCCACTTTGCCCTGGCGAGTGACGAGCATGCGCACGCTCTGGCTCACGAGGCCATTCACAAGGTTGCGTCCCAGCTTCTCGCCGAAGTCCGTGGGCACGCCGGCTTTGGCCTCACCAAAGATCTGCCCACCCACAGCACGTGCCAGGGGCGCCG
>Ga0307515_10019526_pt1 | contig 12186 bp, 9 predicted proteins | sample 17_EM_MG_FD_194513 | JGI IMG/M metagenome (GOLD analysis project Ga0307515, IMG submission 194513) | Populus trichocarpa ectomycorrhiza microbial communities from riparian zone in the Pacific Northwest, United States - 17_EM | ecosystem: Host-associated > Plants > Roots > Unclassified | place...
ACCCCCCCGGGGCCCCCCACTCCCCTGCCGGTCGCGTAACGCCATCAGCTCTTCGTCACAAGGGACTTGAGCGCGATGTTGAGTTCCAGCACGTTCACCGTCGGCTCGCCGATGAAGCCGAGGGTGCGGCCGTCGGTGTGCTCGTCGACCAGCTTCTGCACCTGGGCGACGGACACGCCGTTCTTCTCGGCGATGCGGTGGACCTGGAGGTCCGCGTACGCCGGGGAGATGTCCGGGTCGAGGCCGGAGCCGGAGGAGGTGACCGCGTCGGCGGGCACCTGGGACGCCTTGACCGTGTAGCCGGGCACCGAGTTGTCCTTGATGACGGCTGCCTTGGCGTCCTTCACCTGCTGGACGAGCACCTTGCTGTCGGCGGAGAGATTGGTGGCGCCGGACAGGATCAGCTTGTACTGGGTGTTGATCGAGTTCACACCCAGCCCGTTGGCCGGTCGGCCCTGGAACCACTTCAGGTCCGGGTCCGGGGTCTCCTGGCCCTTCTTCAACGGCAGGTTGTACGACTGCCCGATGAGGGACGAGCCGACGACCTTGCCGTCCGACTTGATCTCCGAACCGTTCGCCTTGTTGTTGAACAGCGCCTGGGCCACACCTGTGACGGCCAACGGGTAGATCACGCCTGTGACCAGAGTCAACACGAGGAGCGCTCGCAGGCCCGCCCAGAGCAACCGGGCTGTGTTCGTAACGGAGTTGTTCATGGCCTTCAGCACGCTTTCAAGAAGTTACAGCCCGGGGATGAGGGAGATGAGGAGGTCGATGATCTTGATGCCGATGAAGGGGGCGATCAGGCCGCCGATGCCGTAGATCCCGAGGTTGCGGCGGAGCATCTTGTCGGCGCTGACCGGCCGGTACTGCACGCCCCGCAGGGAGAGCGGGACCAGCGCGATGATGACCAGCGCGTTGAAGATGACCGCGGAGAGGATCGCGGAGTCGGGCGAGGCCAGGTGCATGATGTTGAGCTTGTCCAGGCCCGGGTAGACGGCCGCGAACAGCGCCGGGATGATCGCGAAGTACTTCGCGACGTCGTTGGCGATGGAGAACGTCGTCAACGCGCCCCGGGTGATGAGGAGTTGCTTGCCGATCTCGACGATCTCGATGAGCTTGGTCGGGTTCGAGTCGAGGTCGACCATGTTGCCGGCCTCCTTCGCGGCCGACGTACCGGTGTTCATCGCGACGCCGACGTCCGCCTGGGCCAGCGCGGGCGCGTCGTTCGTACCGTCACCGGTCATCGCGACCAGCTTGCCGCCGGCCTGCTCCCGCTTGATGAGCGCCATCTTGTCCTCGGGAGTCGCCTCCGCGAGGAAGTCGTCGACGCCCGCTTCTTCGGCGATCGCCTTGGCGGTCAGCGGGTTGTCGCCGGTGATCATGACGGTCTTGATGCCCATGCGGCGCAGCTCGTCGAACCGCTCGCGCATGCCCGCCTTGACGACGTCCTTGAGGTGGATGACGCCCAACACCCGTGCGCCTTCGGTGTCTTCGACCGCCACGAGCAGCGGGGTACCGCCGGCCGCGGAGATCCGGTCGGTGAGCGCGCCGGCGTCCTCGGACACCTGGCCGCCCCGCTCCCGGACCCAGGTGACGACCGAACCGGCCGCGCCCTTGCGGATCTTGCGCCCGTCGACGTCCACGCCCGACATACGGGTCTGGGCGGTGAAGGCGATCCACTCGGCGTGGGCCAACTCGCCCTGGTGGCGCTCCCGCAGGCCGTACTTCTCCTTCGCCAGGACGACGATGGAACGACCCTCGGGCGTCTCGTCGGCCAGCGAGGAGAGCTGGGCGGCGTCGGCGAGTTCGGCCTCGGTGGTGCCGGGGACGGGCACGAACTCGGAGGCCTGGCGGTTGCCGAGGGTGATGGTGCCGGTCTTGTCGAGGAGAAGGGTCGAGACGTCACCCGCGGCCTCAACTGCCCTGCCGGACATGGCCAGTACGTTGCGCTGGACGAGGCGGTCCATGCCCGCGATGCCGATCGCGGAGAGCAGCGCGCCGATCGTGGTCGGGATGAGGCAGACCAACAGGGCCACCAGCACGATCATCGTGAGGTGGGTGCCCGCGTAGTCCGCGAACGGCGGCAGCGTGGCGCAGGCCAGCAGGAAGACGATGGTGAGGGACGCCAACAGGATGTTCAGGGCGATCTCGTTGGGCGTCTTCTGCCGGGCGGCGCCTTCGACCAGGGCGATCATCCGGTCGATGAAGGTCTCGCCGGGCTTCGTCGTGATCTTGATGACGATGCGGTCGGAGAGGACCTTCGTACCACCGGTGACGGCCGAGCGGTCGCCGCCGGACTCGCGGATGACGGGCGCGGACTCGCCGGTGATGGCGGACTCGTCGACGGACGCGACGCCCTCTACGACGTCACCGTCGCCGGGGATGATGTCGCCGGCCTCGCAGACCACGAGGTCGCCGATACGCAGCTCGGTGCCGGGCACCTGCTCCTCGACGGTGCCGTTGAGGCGCCGGGCCACCGTGTCGGTCTTGGCCTTGCGCAGGGTGTCGGCCTGCGCCTTGCCGCGGCCCTCGGCGACGGCCTCCGCCAGGTTGGCGAAGATGACGGTCAGCCACAGCCAGGCGCTGATCGCCCAGCCGAACCAGTCGCCCGGGTCCTTGAAGGAGAAGATCGTGGTCAGCACGGACCCGATCCACACCACGAACATCACGGGCGACTTGACCATCACCCGCGGGTCGAGCTTGCGGCACGCGTCGGGCAGGGACTTGATCAGCTGCTTCGGGTCGAACAGTCCCGCACCGACGCGTCCCTCGTCCTTGTGACCGGTCGGCACATCGCTGTGCGGCGCCCGGGTCGGAGTGGCAGTGGACATCGAGTCCTCTTGGTTTGCTTGGTTTTCTTGGTTGTCTATGCGGGTGGTCATGACGCCAGCCCCTCGGCCAGCGGTCCCAGCGCCAGCGCCGGGAAGTAGGTCAGACCGGTGATGATGAGGATCGCGCCCACCAACAGGCCGGTGAACAGCGGCTTTTCGGTGCGCAGGGTTCCTGCCGTGACCGGCACCGGCTTCTGCTCGGCGAGCGAACCGGCCAGGGCCAGCACGAACACCATCGGCAAGAAGCGGCCGAGCACCATCGCGAGTCCGGTCATGGTGTTGAACCAGTCGGTGTTCGCGTTCAGACCGGCGAAGGCCGAGCCGTTGTTGTTGGCGGCGGAGGTGAAGGCGTACAGCACCTCGGAGAAGCCGTGCGCGCCGGAGTTGAGCATGGAGTGCGGCGGGGTCGGCAGCGCCATGGAGGCGGCCGCGAAGATCAAGACCAGGGCCGGGGTGATCAGGATGTAGCAGGCCGCGAGCTTCATCTCGCGGGTGCCGATCTTCTTGCCCAGGTACTCGGGTGTACGGCCGACCATCAGCCCGGCGATGAACACCGCGATGACGGCCATGATCAGCATTCCGTACAGCCCGGAGCCGGTACCACCGGGTGCGATCTCGCCCAACTGCATGCCCAGGATGGTGATTCCGCCGCCGAGACCAGTGAACGAGGAGTGGAAGGAGTCCACCGCGCCCGTCGAGGTCAGCGTCGTCGACACCGCGAAGATCGAGGAGGCACCGACGCCGATCCTGGTCTCCTTGCCCTCCATCGCACCGCCGGCGGCCTGGAGCGCCGCGCCGTGGTGGGCGAACTCGGTCCACATCATCAGGGCGACAAAGCCGACCCAGATGGTGGCCATGGTGGCGAGGATCGCGTAGCCCTGCTTGATGGAGCCGACCATCACGCCGAAGGTACGGGTCAGCGCGAACGGGATGACCAGCAGCAGGAAGATCTCGAAGAGGTTGGTGAACGGCGTCGGGTTCTCGAAGGGGTGGGCCGAGTTGGCGTTGAAGTACCCGCCGCCGTTGGTGCCGACCTCCTTGATGGCCTCCTGCGAGGCGACCGCGCCGCCGTTCCACTGCTGGTGGCCGCCCATGCTGTGCCCATTAAAAAATTGCCCGACTTCATGGATCCCGGAGAAGTTCTGGATGGCGCCGCACGCGACGAGCACGAGCGCGGCGACGACGGACAGCGGTACCAGGATGCGGATGACGCCGCGCACCAAGTCGGCCCAGAAGTTGCCGAGTTCACCGGTACGGGAGCGCGCGAAGCCGCGTACGAGAGCGACCGCGACGGCGATGCCGACGGCCGCGGAGACGAAGTTCTGCACGGCGAGCCCGGCGGTCTGCACGACGTGACCCATGGTCTGCTCGCCGTAGTACGACTGCCAGTTGGTGTTCGTCACGAAGGACACGGCCGTGTTGAACGACTGCGCGGGATTGACGGAGGAGAAGCCCAACGAGCCGGGCAGGATCCCCTGGATCCGCTGGAGCAGATAGAGGAAGAGAACACCGACCACCGAGAAGGCGAGCACGCCGCGCAGATACGCGGGCCAGCGCATCTCGGTGTTCGGGTCGGCACCGATGCCCTTGTAGATCCACTTCTCGACCCGCAGGTGCTTGTCGGAGGAGTAGACCCTGGCCATGTAGTTGCCGAGCGGGACGTAGGCGAGCGCCAGCGCCGCTATGAGCGCGATCAGCTGAAGCACACCGGCAAGGACGGGACCCATATCGCTCTCAGAACCTCTCCGGGAAGATCAGGGCGAGGACGAGATAGCCCAGCAGGGCGACGGCCACGACGAGGCCGACGATGTTCTCGGCGGTCACAGCTTCGTCACCCCCTTGGCGACGAGGGCCACCAACGCGAAGACCGCGATCGTGGTGACGACGAAGGCCAGATCGGCCATCGTGAGCTCCTGGAATGAGGTGCGAATGGAACGGACGCTTAGAGGTAACCGCGCCTGTGACCGGATTCGGCCGCCGTTGACGGGTCCCTTACGGCGACGCATACGCCTTTGACGCGACTCTTACGGCGACGCCGCGAACCGGGCGCGCGCACCGCACCCGGGGATCAGAACAGCCGGAACCGCAGCCGGCAGATCACCGCGTCCGTGTCCCGCCGTACCGCATGGGCGACCACGGCCCCCCGCTGGTTCTGGAGCAGCCGCTGCCACAGCCGTACGGGCTCCACCTCCGCGATCAGGACGGTGACCCGGGTGTCCGGTTCCGTCGCCGAGACGTCTCGTACGTAGGCGGCGATGGGGCGGCCCAACGAGCGGCGCTCGCAGGCGAGTTGGACCAGGGGGACACCGGGGTCCCATTGGGCCCAGGCGCGTTCCAGGGCGTGCAGGTTGGCGCGGTCCTCGGGGTCCGGGTAGCAGACCGTGACCGCGCGGACCTCGTCGCCGAGGGAGGCCGCGGCCGTCAGCGCCTCGGAGGTGAGCCGGGAGAGGGACGAGACCGGCACGATCACCACCGAACGGTCGCGGTGTGGAGGGTCAGGGATACAGCCGAGGCCGAGCCGTTCGCCGATGTGCGCGTACGCGCGGTGCACGGTCTCGAAGGCCAGCACCAGCAGCGGCAGGGTGATCACGATCAGCCAGGCGCCGTCGTCGAACTTGCTCGCGGTGACGACGACCGCCGCGACGCCGGTGAGGACCGCGCCGAAGCCGTTCAGGAGAGCCTTTCCGCGCCAGCCGGTGCCCCGTTCGCCGCGCCAGTGCCGGACCATGCCGACCTGCGCGACGGTGAAGCCGACGAAGACGCCGATCGCGAAGAGCGGCACGAGGGTGTTGGTGTCACCGCCGGAGAACACCAGCAGGGCCGCCGAGACCGCGGCCAGCGCGAGCACCCCGTGCCGGTGCACCTGGCGGTCGGCCTTGAGGGCGAAGACGTGCGGGAGGTAGTTGTCGCGGGCCAGCAGCTTCAGCAGCACCGGCAACCCGCCGAACGACGTGTTCGCGGACAGGGCGAGCAGGATCATCGTCGCGAACTGGATGACGTAGAAAGCCCAGTTGTGGCCGAGGGAGGCGTCCGCGAGCTGGGCGAGAACGGTGACTCCTTGGACGGGCTGGAGGTGGAAGCGGGAGATCAGGACCGACAGGCCGATCAGCATCACGCCGAGCACCGCGCCGAGGGCGACCTCCGCGCGCTGGGCCCGTTTCACGCGGGGTGCGCGGAAGGAGGGCACGGCGTTGGCGATGGCCTCGACGCCGGTGAGGGCGCTGCATCCGGACGCGAAGGCTTTCAGCAGGAGCAGGACACCGACGCTTGTGACATTGCCGGTCACCACGGACTCGCTGTTGACCCGGTTCACAGGCGCATCGCGAAAGAGGCCGATCACAATCAGGACGAAGATCGAGCCGATGAACACGACGGTCGGCACGATGAACACCCGCGCCGACTCGGCGATCCCGCGCAGGTTCACAGCTGTTACCAGTGTCAACACCGCCAGGCAGAGCCACACCCGTTCACCGTAGAGCGACGGGAAAGCCGAGGTGAGCGCCGCGACTCCGGCAGTCACGGCGACGGCCACGTTCAGGACGTAGTCCAGCACCAGCGAGCCCGCCGCCACCAGGCTCGTCCGCGCGCCCAGGTGGGTCTTCGCCACCGCGTACGAGCCGCCGCCGTCCGGGAAGGCCGCGATGACCTGCCGGTACGACGCGACGAGCACCGCGAGCAGAGCGGCGATGGCGAGCGTGACCGGCAGCGTGAAGCCGAGCCCGTGCGCACCGGCGGCGGCCAGCACGAGGACGATAGCCTCGGGGCCGTACGCGACCGACGCCATGGCGTCCAGGGAGAGGGCGGCGAACCCGGCGAGGGCGGTGAGCCGGTGGCGTTCGCCGGTATCCGGGGGCTCCTCGTCGGCCGGTGTCTCACCCGGCTGGACAGCGAGAACGGTCATGCTGATGGCTCCTTCAGGTACGGACGCGCGGTGACGGGAACGCGCGGGTGCGCTTCAGGTTCTGTCCCGCCGTGGCCGGTTTCCCCTTCTCCTTGCGTCTTCTTCGCGCCGAACACGCGTTCCTTGACGCGAACTTGACGACGATGTGACCTGCACAACCCCGCCCTCCTCCGCTGCGACGGCGTCAAGAAGCGCGGGCCGCCCGTCAGAGTCGCGTCAAGGCCCGTTCGCCGTACGCCCGGAGTCCCTACCGTCGCCACCATGGGACGCCCCGACGACGCACACGCGCAGCAACCGCGCGCAGCGGCGCACGACCGGCGGTGGGCGCGGGACCTGCGCGACACGTTCCGTGGCGCGGGCGCGCTGCTCGGACTCCTGCTGCTCGTCGACCACTTCAGCGGGCGCTTCACGCTGTGGCGCGGCGCGCTCTGGCTCGCCCTCGCCGTACTGCTCTTCGTGGTGCTGTACCCGGCCCGGGTCCGGGCGGGCGAGGGCTGGCTGTCCGCACGCGGACTGCTGCGCGAACGACGCGTCCGCACGGACCGGCTGGTCTCCGTACGCTGTCTGGACGGAGTCTCTCAACGCCTCGTGCTGCGGGACGAGTTGGGCGGCCGGGTCGAGATCGACCCCGATGTGCTGGTGCACAACCCCGACCTGTGGCACCGCGTCTCCGAGGACTCCCGCCGGTCCATCGCCACCGGCACCCTCACCTGCGGAGCGACCGCGCTGCGCCGGGTCGCGGAACGCGTCGAACGCGAGACCGCGGAGACGGTGTTCAAGGTGTCCGGCCTGGAGTAGCCACCGCAGTTGAGGCTGAAGGGTCCGCCCATTCGGCCAGCGGAAGGGACACGACCATGGTCAGGCCGCCACCCGGAGTGTCCTCGGGAGCGAGCGTCCCCTTCATCGCCTCGGTGAGCCCGCGCGCAAGCGCGAGCCCCAGCCCGAGCCCGGTGGAGTTGTCCGTGTCCCCGAGCCGCTGGAAGGGCTCAAAGAGCCGCTCACGACCGGCAGTTGGCAGCCCAGGCCCTCGATCCACGACCCTCAACTCCACCCGCCCGCCCAACGCGCTGGCGGTGATCATGACCCGCCGCCCGGCCGGAGTGTGCCGGGCGGCGTTGCCGGCCAGGTTGGCGATCACGCGCTCCAGCAGCGGCGGATCCACGAGCACCGGCGGAATCGACTCCACGTCCCGCAGATCCACATCGGGCACGTCCGCGAGCGCCATCGGCAGCACCTCCTCCAGACTCGTGGCCCGCAGATTCAGCGGAAGCACACCCGCCTCAAGCCGACTCAGGTCGAGGAGGTTCTCCAGCAGCCGGTTCAGCTTGGCCATGGACTCGTCGGCGGTGGCGAGGAGTTCGTCCCGGTCCTCGTCCGAGAACTCCACATCCCGCCCGCGCAACGAGGTCACGGCCGCCCACCCCGCCGCGAGCGGCGTCCGCAGATCGTGCCCTACGGCGCGCAGCAGCGCGGTACGCAAGCGGTCGGCGGCCTTCACCGGCTCGATCTCGGCTGCCGCTTCGGCGAGTTGGGCCCGTTCGACGGCGGAACCGACATGGGCGGCGAAGGCGGCGAGCACCCGCCGTTCCGAGGAGGACAGGGTGCGTCCGCGCAGCACGAGGAAGGCGCCGGGACCCGCGGGGACGGTCGTGACCCCGCTGCCGACTTCGTGGTCCGGCGGCTGGTCGACTAGTTCGGCCGAGTCGGTGCCGAAGGTCTCCTTCGTGCGTTCCAGCAGCGCCGGGATCGTCTGGCCGCCGCGCACGATGCTGCCCGCGAGGGAGGACATGGTCTCCGCCTCGGCGGTGGCACGCGCCGAGCGCCGGGACAGTCGTAGCGAACGGTCCACGACGGCGGCCACGGTCGCCGCCACCACCGTGAACACCCCTAGCGCCAGAAGGGCGTTGGGGTCGTCCAGGGTGAACTGCCCGATGGGCGGGATGAACCAGTAGTTGAGCAGCAGCGAGGCCGTCACCGACGCGATGACCGCCGAGGTGACACCGCCTATGCAGGCGACCCCTACCACGGCGAGCAGGAACAGCAGGGCCTCACTGGTGAGGTTGACCGTGTCACGCACCTGGGCGAGGCAGACGGTGAGCAGCAGCGGGAGCACAAGTCCCGTCACGGGCCCGGCAATCAGCCGTGCCGTGGAGAGGGTACGGCGGCGGGAGGGCAGCAGGGTGCCGCGTCCGGCGCGCTCGTGGGTGACCCGATGGACGTCGATGTCACCGGACAACTCGGTCACTGTCTCGCCCGTGCCGGGACCGGTCAGAAATCGCTCGAACCGGCCCCGGCGGCTGGTGCCGAGGACGAGTTGGGTGGCGTTCTCGGTGCGGGCGAACTCGACGAGGGCGGTGGCGACACCGTCGCCGACCACCGAGTGGTAGCTGCCGCCCAGGTCCTCGACAAGCCTGCGCTGCCGGGCGAGCGAGGCGTGCGACACCCCGGCGGCGAGTCCGTCGCTGCGGGCCACGTGCACGGCGAGCAGGTCACCGCCGGCGATGGGGGTCCCCCCGGTCGAGCGAAGCCGAGAGTGGGGGAGGTCGGCGATACGCGCGGCGCGCCGGATGAGCGTGTCGCCCTCGGGCCCGCCGGTGAGCGCGACGACCACCCGCTCCCGGGTCTCCCACACCCCGCCGATCGCGTGCTCGGCGCGGTAGGTGTGCAGGGCCTCGTCGACCCGGTCGGCGACCCACAGCAGCGCCAACTGCCGTAGGGCGGTGAGGTTTCCGGTCCGGAAGTAGTTGGCGAGGGCCGCGTCGATCTTCTCGGGCGGGTAGATGTTGCCGTGCGCCATGCGTCGCCGCAGTCCCTCGGGCGGCATGTCGATCAGCTCGATCTGCTGGGCGCGGCGTACGACGTCGTCGGGCACCGTCTCGTGCTGCGGCACCCCGGTGATCTTCTCGACGACGTCCTTGAGGGAGGCGAGATGCTGGACGTTGACGGCGGTGACGACGTCGATGCCGGCGGCGAGCAGCACGTCGATGTCCTGCCAGCGCTTGGCGTTGCGCCCGCCGCCGGGAACGTTGCTGTGCGCGAACTCGTCGACGACGGCGACTTCCGGGCGCCGTTCGAGGACCGCCGCGAGGTCCATCTCCTCGAACTCCCCACCCCGGTAAGCGCATTGGGCCCGCGCCACGACCTCCAGGCCGTCGAGCATCGCCTCGGTGCGCGGGCGCCCGTGGCACTCGGCGAAGCCCACCACCACGTCGGCGCCCCGGGCGGCCCGGCGCCGGGCCTCGTCGAGCATGCGGTAGGTCTTGCCGACGCCCGGGGCCGCCCCGAGGTAGACCTTGAGCAGTCCGCGTCGCAGTACGTCGTTCATCGCCTCCCAGAGAAGCGCTCCGCCAGCCCTCCGGGCAGGCTTCTTGATGCGTCCCTGGCGCCGCCCGCAAGGACGTTGACACTGTCTTGACGGCGCCGGGCCGGGTTAGGGTGAACGCGGTGTGCCGGGAAGTCTGGTCGGCGGGGAGTCCGCATGGGCTCGTCCAAGACCACAAGGGGACGGCATGCGCGGCGTCGGTACGGTTCTGGCACTCGTGGTACTGGCGACGCTGGTCGCGACGTTCGCCCGCCGCTGGCGGATCCCCGCCCCCTCCCTCCTCGTGGTCGCCGGTCTCGCCGTCGCCCTGCTGCCGGGCACCCCGTCGATCGAGATCAGCCCGGACGTGATCGGCCTGGTCGTCCTGCCGCCGCTCCTCTACGCCAGCGCCGAGGACATGTCGTGGCGCGAGCTGAAGGCGGTGTGGAAGCCGGTCGGGATCCTCGCGATCGGCCTGGTCCTGGCGTCGGCGGCAGCCGTGGGCTGGGTGGCATCGACGGTGACCCCGCTCTCCTGGCAGATGGCGCTCGTGCTCGGCGCGGTCCTGGCCAGCACCGACCCGGTCGCCGTCACCGCACTGGGCCGCCGCCTCGCCCTACCGCCCCGGGTCCAGATCCTCGTCCAGGCGGAGTCCCTCTTCAACGACGCGACCTCGCTGGTCCTGTTCCGGGTCGCGGTGAGCGTCGCCGTGGCCTCGGCGGCGGCCAACTGGGGTGCGGCGGGCGGGGAGTTCGTGGTGCTCGCGGGCGGCGGCACGGTCATCGGAGCGGCCGTGGCGTACGTCGTGACCCTGATCCGCCGACGCACCGAGGACCCGGTCCTGGAGACGGTGATCGCCCTGGTCACCCCGTACGCGGCCTACGTCCTGGCGGAGGGCGCCCACACCTCCGGCGTCACCTCGGTAGTGGTCGCCGGGGTCGTACTCGGCGGTCGCGGCAATCGCCTCACCAACGCCCGCATCCGGCTCCAACTGCACGCCGTCTACGGCACGTTGGTGTTCCTGCTGGAGAGCGTGGTGTTCTCGCTCATCGGCCTTGCCCTGCCCGCGCAGGTCCGCGCGCTGTCCGACGGCGACCGCGCATGGCCCCTGTACGCGCTCGCGGTGGCGGGCACGCTGATCGCCGTACGACTGCTGTGGCTGGCGCCGCTGTCGGCGGTGGTGCAGCGCAAGGGCGGGGTGCACAGGGTGAATTGGCGGGTGCCGATGGTGCTGACCTGGGCGGGCACCCGGGGTGTCCTCCCACTGGCGGCGGCCCTGTCGATCCCCGAAGTCACCAGGACGGGCGCCACGTTGACCGACCGCCCCCTCGTCCTGGTCCTCACCACGTCGGTCGTGGTCGTCACCCTCGTGGTCCAGGGCTTCACCCTCGCCCCGGTCGTCCGCCGCTCCGGCATCGCCCTGGAACCCGACCACACGGAACGCGAAGAGGCCTCCGCCCGCTGCCGGTTGGCCGACGCGGGCATCCGCCGCCTCGACGAACTCGCCGAGCTGGAGGCCGTACCGGACGTCGTCCTCGACCGCCTCCGCCGCGGCCTCAACGCCCGCCTGGACGAGGCCCGCGACCGCCTCGCCGAACCCAACGGCCACACCTCCCACACGGAGTCGGCCGACCTGGTCTACCGCCAACTCCGCCGCGACCTGATCGCCGTGGAAACGCTCGAACTACAGCGCCTCTACGACGACCACACCATCAGCGACACAACCCGCAGACGACTCCAACGGTCACTGGACCTGGAGGAGGCGAGGCTGGCGGACGTATGACTGCTCAGTGGAGATCGGCGGTCCGCGCCCGCGTCCCGAGAACGGCCGATCGCCGCACGCCCACCCAACCTGCCGGCACCCCCATCCCGGCCCCCTGCACCCACCTAGGGGCGCGGGGAACTGCGCGACCAGCCACAAGGCACCCGCACTCGCCACACAAGAGCACCCCCCGAGCTCCTGGGCGACGAAACGCCCCCACCCCCGTAACGCTGGGTATCCGTCACCCCCAACCACCCCGTCCCCACCCCCCATACAGCCCAACGCACCCCCAACCAGCCCCGTCCCCCCTTTCCTGATGCGCCCCCTCCACCAACCCGGCCAGTCTTAACGCAAGATTGACGCCCAAGCCCCCCACATCCATGGGCCCACG
>Ga0307515_10019527_pt1 | contig 12186 bp, 12 predicted proteins | sample 17_EM_MG_FD_194513 | JGI IMG/M metagenome (GOLD analysis project Ga0307515, IMG submission 194513) | Populus trichocarpa ectomycorrhiza microbial communities from riparian zone in the Pacific Northwest, United States - 17_EM | ecosystem: Host-associated > Plants > Roots > Unclassified | place...
TCGTTGCGGCACTTCTTCCGGTGGCGTTGCATCTTGGTTGGGTAGCCGCCGGAACGGTATATGCCGATCCGCGCCTGCCGTGGGTGATTGTCTTGTACTCCTTTTCGGCAGTGGTGCAAGGGTTTTCATCGACAAAAGCCGCCACCGCGAGGCGGCACATGCAGTTGAGCCGCCTTACGCTGATCGAGGTGGCGAGTCAATTGATTTCGGTGACAGTCACGGTGACGCTCGCCATCGTGACGCGATCAATATGGGCACTTGTCATAGGCGCTTTGACATCGACTGTGGCCTCGACAATTCTCGGCTACGTGATGCTTCCTGGAAAGGGGAACAAGCTGGCCTGGGACAAGTCATCTGTCCACGAACTGATTGCGTTCGGCAAATGGGTGTTCTTGTCTTCAATCATCGGCTTCATGGTGATCAACGGTGATCGGATTCTTCTCGGCGGACTTGTCGACGCACCGACGCTGGGCCTTTATACCGTCGCATTCATGCTGGCCAACTCCGTGGTGCGCGATCGGCCCAACGATCTGCGTCAGGTGGCCAACAAGTTTCAACGCCTGGGCGATCTTTTCTTGATGACTTCGTGCGGCTTCCTGATAATGGCCGGCAACGCAATTGTCACCTTGTTGTATGACGAGAGATATCACGGCGCGGGAATGATGCTTAGTTTCCTTGCGCTCAGTACGGTGGGAATGCGTTACCAGGTGCTGGAACAGTGCTATGTTGCGATGGGAAAGCCGAAGATCATCGCGGCAACGAACATGCTTCGTTTGCTTTCTCTCGCTATTGGTATCCCGCTCGGTTTTCACTACTATCAACTCACCGGGGCGATGTTCGCCATCGTGCTGAGTCAATTTGCCAGCTGGCCGACTGCCATTTATTTCAAGCTGAAATTTAAACTCATGGAGTGGAGCGTCGAGGCGAACGCCTTGCCACCATTATTGATTGGATTGGCTTTGGGGTTTCTGTTTGATGTCGTAAGTCCTTCTCGACAAACACTGCGTGCCATCTTCTTTCATCAATAGGACCGAATGTCCGGGGTCATTACCATGCTCGCTGGGGTGGAGGCGATGAAGTTTAGTCGTTGCCCGATGGTTGCGAATCGCGTGTGCTCGCGGACTGGAGCGGGTGAATGAGAGTCACCTTCCTTATTTCGACGCCAGATATGAGCGGTGGGATTCGCGTGCTGGCGACTTACGCTCGAATGTTGACTTCGCACGGTCACGAAGTCTATTTGGTGACGCCGGGGCCAGCCAGGATCGAGCTGAAGCAGAGGTTGAAGGCGCTCGTTCGAACCGGCAGGCCGCCGAAAGCTCCCCTCATCGAGCCGTCGCACTTCGATGAAATGGGACTCGAGGTGCACAGGCTGGAGACCTGGCGCCCGATCGTGGATGACGACGTTCCAGATGCTGACTTCGTTGTCGCAACCTGGTGGGAAACCGCCGAGTGGGTGAATGGACTTGCTGCGACTAAAGGCAAGAAGCTGTATCTCATCCAGCACCATGAAGTATTCAGCTACGTGCCAACGGAGCGGGTCAGGACCACCTACCGCATGAAACTGCACAAGATCGTCGTGGCCGGGTGGTTGAAGGAACTCATGGCGCGTGAGTATGGTGATACTGACGTGGACCTTGTTCCGAATGCAGTGGACCACAAGCAGTTCTATGCGCCTGCTCGATCGAAGCAGTCGGTACCTACTGTCGGCCTCATGTATTCGATCACGGGATTCAAGGCCATCCATGTTGCGATCGCGGCCTTGCGACGTCTGAAACTCGCACGTCCGGATTTGAAGGTCATCTGCTTTTCGCACCAGCAGCCGCAGGGTCTGGAGTTTCTGGGTGCGGATGTCGAGTGCCATTTGTCCCCCAGCCAGGATGTGATTCGCATGTGCTACTCGAGGTGTGACGCCTGGCTGACCAGCAGTGCCAGCGAGGGCTTCAACTTGCCGTCGCTGGAGGCCATGGCTTGCAGGACGCCGGTGGTCTCGACGCGGGCGGGGTGGCCCGCTACGGCGATCGTGGAGGGACACAACGGCTACCTCGCGCCGATAGACGACGCAGATGCCTTGTACGACGGCCTGGTTCAGGTCCTCGATTCACCGAACTGGGAACTGCTCTCGCAAAACGCGCATGCGACCGCCGCCGAGTTGACCTGGGAAAGGTCCTACGAGCTGCTGATCCAGGCAATGCAGCGTGCACATTCAAGCCTTCCTGCATGACTGAAAGCCTCAACGCGCGCTCGACGCCTTATCCGTCTGTCCAGCAATCGGCCACCGACCCCGATCAAGGCGTGGATCTGACCGCCATCATCGTCAACTACAACACTTCGCACCTGCTGGACGAATCGATCGGTGCGCTGCGCCTGTCGTCCGCGGGAATGCGGCTGCAAGTCGTGCTGGTCGACAATGCCTCGCGGGACGATTCAATCGCAGTCATCAAAGAGCGGTTCGGCGACTGCGAACTCATCGAGAACCATGTGAACGTGGGCTTTGGTCGCGCCAACAACCAAGCGCTGCCGCTGGTGAGGGGCAGGTATGTCCTGTTACTGAATACGGACGCCTTCGTCGCACCTGACACCTTGCGCTCGACCGTGGCTTTCATGGATGCCAACGCTCGATGCGGTGTGCTGGGTGTGCGTTTGGCGGGCCGCGATGGTGTTCTTCAGCCGAGTTGCCGCTACGCCCCGACGCCCTGGAACGTGTTTCTGGGGCGTACCGGCTTGAATCGCTTCTTTCCGGGCGTGCAGATGATCGATGAGATGTCGTGGGACCACGCGTCGGTCCGCGAGTGCGACTGGGTTCCTGGTTGCTACTATCTGATTCGACGGGAGGTATTGGACACGGTGGGGTTGTTCGATCCCAGGTACTTCCTCTATTTCGAGGAGATTGACCACTGCAGGGCAGTCAAGGCCGCGGGCTGGTCAGTTGTCTTCTTCCCGCACACCACCGTCGTCCACATCGGAGGCGAAAGCGCCAAGTCCGACAGTGCGTTGACTGCGCTCGGCCAGCAGATTTCGGAGTTGCAGATCGAGAGTGAAATGCTGTACTTCAGAAAGCACGGCGGTCGTACCGGCGTATGGTTGTCCTTCGCACTTTCGGCGCTGTCGGACCTGTTGCTGTCGCTGAAGTCTGCCTTGCGTCATCGCACCTTGCGTGGCGCTGCCGGGCACTTCCGACATCTGGCCGCGATGTGGTCGTTGCTGCGGCGCACCGCCTGGGCCACGCGCCCGACGCGCTGATCGGGACCAGATGTTCGACAACATCCGCGCGGATCTGCGATCGCATGGCGGCGACTGGGGCGCGCAGGGCTTCTGGGCACTTGTTGTCTACCGTTTCGGCCGGTGGCGCTATGGGGTGCGCCCCATTCTTTTGCGAAAAATTCTCTCTGCGGTCTACCGCGTACTCTTCAAGCTCGTGCAGATCGTCACCGGGATCGAGTTGCCCTGCGAGGTGCAGATCGGCCGCAATTTCGTGATTGACCACTTCGGTGGGATCGTGGTCAGCGGGTTTGCCCGTTTCGGCGACAACTGTCGAATCCGCAACGGTGTGGTGATCGGCTTGAGCATCGCTGAACGACCTTGCGCTCCGGTCATCGGCAACAACGTCGACATCGGGGCCGGGGCCAAGGTGCTGGGTGAGATCACGATCGGCGACAACGTCCTCATCGGCGCAAACGCCGTTGTCGTCAGAGATGTTCCGTCCGATAGCATTGCTGTGGGCGTCCCGGCGATTGCGAAACCCAGGGGGCTCCGGTGACAACCTCCGAACTCGGTGTCGTTGCGATCGGCCGCAACGAGGGTGAGCGTTTGCGAGCCTGCCTGACCTCTGTCATACACGATGCCGGGGTGACGATCTACGTCGATTCCGGCTCGACCGACGGCTCCGCTGAAATGGCCCGCGCCCTCGGTGCTGTGGTGGTTGATCTCGACGTGTCGCGACCCTTCACCGCCGCGCGCGCGCGCAACGTCGGGTTTGAGCGCTTGAACCAGCTCGCACCGGACCTTCAGTTTGTCCAGTTCGTCGACGGGGATTGCGAGGTCCGAACTTCCTGGCTCGCGCAGGCGACGGCGTTCCTGGAGGCAAATCGCGATGTTGCGGTCGTCTGTGGCCGTCGCCGTGAACGGCATCCGGAACGCTCGCTCTACAACCGGTTGTGCGATCTCGAGTGGGACACCCCGGTGGGCGAGGCGCGGGCGTGCGGGGGCGACGCGCTGGTGCGCTTGTCCGCGTTGCGCGAAGTGGGGGGCTACCGAGAGAGCCTCATCGCGGGCGAAGAGCCGGAGTTGTGCGTGCGGTTGCGGGCGCGCGGCTGGCGCATTTGGCGCCTCGACGCAGAGATGACGCTGCATGATGCCGGCATGACGCGGTTCACGCAGTGGTGGCAGCGCGCAACGCGAGCGGGATTTGCCTTCGCCGAAGGTGCTCGTCTGCACGGTGCGCCACCGGAGCGCCACTGGGTTCGCGAGTCCCGCAGCGCATTGACGTGGGGGCTGCTGCTGCCATTCGCCATCCTCGCATCCGCATTGCTTTGGGGGCCCTGGTTGCTGCTCGGGTTCGTTGTCTACCCGCTGCAGGTACTGCGTCTGTATCGGCGCTCTGCCGGTGCCCCGGGAGTACGCGCTTGGCGCGCAGTGTTCATGGTGCTCGGCAAGTTCGCCGAAGCGTCCGGGCATTTGCGCTATCTGGCACGTCGGTGGTCCGGCGGGCCGGCGCAGCTGATCGAGTACAAGTGATGATGGCGCATCCCACGGTGAGCGACGCTTCGCCCGTCGCCTACCTTGTCAACCAGTATCCCAAGGTCAGCCACAGCTTCATCCGGCGCGAGATTCTGGCCCTGGAACGCCTTGGCGTCCCGGTGCAGCGCATCGCGCTGCATGGCTGGGATGCGGATGTGGTCGATGAGGCCGATGCACTGGAGCGCAGCCGCACGCGCTACGTTCTGCGCAAGGGCTTGATCGGGTTGTTGCTGCCCACGTTGCTCGCCCTTCTGGCCACGCCGCGCAGGTTTCTCGGGGCACTGTTGCTGGCGTTGCGAATGGCGCGGCGGGCGGATCGGCCCTTGCCGTATCACCTCGTCTATCTGGCCGAAGCGTGTTGCATGTTGCCGTGGTTGCGTGCATCCGGTGCACGCCATCTGCACGCTCATTTCGGTACGAATTCCGCCGAAGTGGCGATGCTGGCGCGTGCGCTCGGCGGGCCTCCTTACAGCTTCACGGTGCACGGTCCGGAAGAGTTCGATCGCCCGCAGTTTCTGGGCCTCGGCGAGAAGATCAGGCGAGCCAGCTTCGTGGTTGCCATCAGCTCGTTCGGGCGCAGTCAATTGTTCCGGTGGGTCGAGTACGACCAATGGGCCAAGGTCAAGGTGGTTCACTGTGGTCTCGACCGGGAGTTCTATGCGACCAGTGCGGGTGACCCGCCACTCGTGCCGCGCCTTGTCTGCGTCGGCAGGTTGTGCGAACAGAAGGGACAGTTGCTGCTGGTCGAGGCTGCACGCCGCGTTGCCGATGACGGCATACCGTTGGAACTGGTCCTCGCCGGCGACGGCGAGATGCGCGCGGAGATCGAGCAACTGGTCGCGCGGCATGGGTTGGGCGATCGCGTTCGCATAACCGGGTGGCTCAGCAGTGACCAAGTGCGCGACGAAATCCTCGCGGCGCGCGCATTGGTGCTGCCGAGCTTCGCCGAAGGCCTGCCGGTGGTCATCATGGAAGCCATGGCCTTGCGCCGACCCGTCATAAGCACGTTTGTCGCAGGGACGCCCGAGTTGGTGCGCCCCGACGTGGAGGGGTGGCTGTTCCCGGCGGGCGACGTGGATGCGCTGGCGGACGCGATGCGGACTTGTCTGGCCGCGGGGCGGGAGGAACTTGCGCGCATGGCGCAGGCCGCACAGACCCGTGTGATCGCGCGGCACGACATCGACCGTGAAGCCGCCAAGTTGGCTCGGCTGTTTCGGCAGCCCGACACCGGGGAGGCTTGACGATGGCAGTCCTGCAGCAGATCCTGACGGTGTTGCTGACTGCGGCGGCGCTGGCGTTGCTGCTTCCGGCGGCGTTCCTGTTGCTGCAAATGCTGGCCGCGTGGCCAATCAGCGCGGGTTCGGAAGGCGAAAACGCGCTTGGGCCGATACCGAGCGGTGCCGACCGTTCGAACTTCGCAGTCCTGATGCCGGCGCATAACGAGTCGGGCGGGGTCGCCGCGTCGATTGCTGCAGTCAGGTCGCAGTTGCAGCCCGGGGATCGCCTCTTGGTGGTGGCCGACAACTGCTCCGACGACACGGCGGCGGTCGCGACCGTCGCGGGCGCCGAGGTGGTCGAGCGCTTCGACTCGGAGCGTCGCGGCAAGGGCTATGCGCTGGACTTCGGGGTGCGCCACCTCGCGATGAATGCGCCTTCGCTCGTGATCATCGTCGACGCAGACTGCGAGGTTCAGCCGGGCGCGCTCGACGCCCTGGCGCGCGCGAGCGCCGCGTGCGGCCGGCCCACTCAGGCCTTGTATCTCATGCGCTCGCCACCCGGCGCGCCGATGAAGACGCGCATTGCAGAGTTTGCCTGGGCGGTCAAGAACCACGCGCGACCCCTCGGAAGCCGGCGTTTGGGCCTGCCTTGCCAGTTGATGGGAAGCGGCATGGCCTTTCCGTGGGAGCAGATCGTCGGCGCACCGTTGGCGTCTGGTCACATTGTCGAAGATTTGCAGCTCGGGCTCGATCTGACTGCGCGCGGGCACGCGCCACTTTTTCTTCCTTCGGCCCGTGTCATCAGTTGGTTCCCACAAACATCGGACGGCCTGACGGCCCAGCGTACGCGTTGGGAGCACGGCTACTTTGCGGTGATGTTCGCCCATGGACCGGGGCTGATGCTCAGTGCGCTGCGGGGCCGGCGGATGGCCCCGATCCTCCGCGCGCTCGATCTTTGCGTTCCGCCGCTGTCGTTCCTGGTACTCGCCATCGTCGGCCTGCTGGTGACAACGACCGCGTTCTTCGCCGCGGGCGGCTCGATTGCGCCGCTGACGTTGTCGATGCTCGCAGTCGTCGTCGTGGCGCTGGCGATCGGACTTGCATGGAGGCGCTTCGGGCGCGCCATCGTGTCCGGCAGGGAACTGCTGGGCGTCCCGCTGTACGTTCTCCAAAAGTTGCCTATCTACCTGAGAGCGCTGCGCCAGCGTCAGGTCGAGTGGGTGCGCACGCGCCGCGATGACGGATCGACCTGAGCCCTCATCAAGCTCGGCTGCCGGTGGGGTCTCGTCGACCGTACCGGACTGGTCGCGCGAGTCGAAGGAATTCTGGGCCTGGCAACCCTCGCGCTCGTTGCTCGCCAGCTTGCGAACGTACCAGCGGGTCGCCGGTTCGCATCATCCATGGCACCACGTGTTGCGCGTCCTGGCCGTGCTTCGACATCGTTTCTGGAGCGTCGTGACCGCGGCCGACATACCGCTAAAGTGCCGCATCGAAGGCGGCCTGTTGCTGCCTCACCCCAATGGCATCGTGATTCATCCCGACGCGGTGATCGGTCCGAATTGCCTCATCCTGCAACAGGTCACGCTCGGGGTGACCGACGCAGGGGCGCCGTGCCTTGGAGGGCACGTCGACATCGGCGCGGGTGCCAAGCTGCTGGGGCCGATCAAGGTGGGACACCACGCGCGCATTGGCGCCAACGCAGTCGTGCTCATCGATGTCCCGGAGCGGGCTACCGCTGTCGGTATACCGGCGGTGCTTCTCGCGCCGCGTGGCAGCAGGCAATGAGGACGCGCGCGCGAGCCGAGGAGTTCTCGTGTGTCAGGCGTAGTGGACGCCGACGTCCAATGTCGCCGCCCCGGTCTTGACGATGGAGTAGCAGGAAATCTCGCCGGTCAGCGAGTTAAGGGGCAGAAGATCCTTGAGCCAGCGGATGTAGCCGCCTGCGTAGAACCGCGGTATGTCGTTCGGCGTAGGCCAATCGACACGCGAATACGTGACCGCTTCCAACTTCGCGGTGGTGGTCGTGCACCAGCGTTCCACCGACCAGGGAAAGATCGGCGTGACGTGATAGCACCCGACGAAGGACTCTTCTCTGAAGTACGGGAGAACGCCTGTCTTCAGGTAGTTGAATCGGCTCGCGACGTTGGTCACATTCGGACTCGTGAACACAAGCATTCCATCCGGCCTCAATACCCTGATCGCCTCTCGCAAGAAGAGCCACGGGCTTTCCAGATGCTCGACCACTTCGACCGCGAGCACCGCATCGAAGCTGGAGTCCGGAAACGGGAGTGGTTGTCCGAGATCGGCGAACGCACAGGTCAATCCATCTGCTGCAAAGTGATCGGGATGCAGGTCGATGCTGGTCACGGTCAAGCCGGCGCGGTTCATGAGCCAGGACAGTCCGCCTCGACCGGCGCCGGCATTCAGAATGCGCCCCGAAGACGGCATCTGCCGGAGCGCGCATTCCCAGGTTCCCGGTGCTGCCTGCGGGCTCAGGGAGGCGGGTAGTTCCGAGATCGCATCAACGAGGTTGCTTGGCATGGTCCTCTGCTCCCATCGGTAGGTCTCATCAAGTCAGCGAGTCGCGCGGGTTCGTGATCCGGGCAAACTGACGACGAAGATAGTCGGTCCATGCTGATTCACTGCGCCTTGATCCAATGCCTTCGGCGATTGCGGTCTGCAATTTGCCGTACAGCAAAGGGTCTGCCCAAAGCCTGCCAATGGCTTCAGCAAGATCCGCAGGTTTGCTTGGCGCTACCACCAACGCATTGGTGTCTGACTTTACATAGTCTTCGATACCACGCGATGCGGTTGCCACGATCGGGCGACCGAGCTGAAGGCCACCGACGATGGTGATGTGCCCGCAGTTCGTCTGGCTGTCACGCAGTGGCACCACCATGAAACGGCAGTGCTTGACCACGTTCCAGAAGTCGTCGAGCCTCAGTTCGGTGAACAGCGTGACATTCGGGGGCAGCGGCGCGCGCGGTGCGTTGTACGACCGGGTCACGATGACCGTGGGAATGTGCGGCATGCCGCGCACCGCTTCGACCAGGGTGTCGTAGTCACGACCCTCTCCGCCGACCGCGCATATGTACTGGCCCCCAACGAAGGGCAGCTCAGAAGCGCGCGGAGTCTCCATCACCCATGGCAGAAAGTCCAGTCGGTCTGGTTCGATGCCGAAGTAGTCCGCGTAAAGCGAGCGCTCGACGGTCGAGTAAACCACGAACCGATCAACACGCTTGAATGCCGATCGCATCAGCCAGCGATTGAATCCGGTGGGCAACTCCGTGAAGTTGAAGGCAAAAGCGATGTGCTTTGACTCGATCCCGCGCAGCCAACAAAAAAGTGACAACCACAGCGTCGTCCGTGGCAGGTGGGAAATGATCACCGAGCCCGGGTGGCGAGCGGCGTTGCTCGCCGCGGCCCAAGCACATCGCACCCTGGCGAGATTGGGGCGGCGAATCCATCGTTCCAGTGCCGTCCGGGGCACTGCCGAAAAGAAGCTCCAGTCCAGCGGGAGGTCGGCGAGTGGCTCTTTGAGGAACGTCCAGCCAGAGTCGGCGAGTTCCGCGCAGTTGACGATGTGCAGACGTTCGCTCACCGCGTGTCGTCGTTCAAGGCCTTCAAGAAGACCAGCAACACGCGTTTCTCCTCTGGCGAGATCAGTCGTTGCTCGCTGCCTTGGGTCAAGAGTTCCTGTTCAACGGCCAGTTCCAATGTCGTCACGCGGCCGTCGTGAAAATACGGTGCCGTCTTGGCCACGTTGCGCAGGCTCGGCGTTCTGAATGCGCCGACGTCTGCCAGCGCGCCAGTCACCATGAAACGGCCCAGCCCGTCTGTACCTTGTGGGTCGTCCCTCGCGACATCGCTCAGAGGCTTGCCCTTGCTTCGCCATCCGGTCGAGCGACTGGTGCATGCCGTAGAACGCGGCACCATGGGCATGGAAGGCCTGATCGGTCAGCAGCACGCGGCCCGAGGTCGAATCGGGCTTCAGCGAATGGCAGCTGACGCACTGTGCCTTGCCTGTGAACACCTGAAAGCCGGCGCGTGCGTCGGGACTGAGCGCTCCTTTGTCGTTCTTGACGACGAAACGATCGATTGCGCTTTCGGGGCTGACGAGCGTGCGGACGAAGGCCGCGAGCGCGATCGACAGGTTCTCGGTCTGAATCGGATCCGGGCGAGCGTTCGGGAAGGCCGCGGCGAAAGCTTCGCGGTACCCCCGGTTCGCGCGCAGCGTGGACAAGACCTGCCCCTGGTCCGCGAGCGCGTGCTCAAGAGGATTGACGAGCGGATCGAGCACCTGGTCTTCGAGCCGCGTACGCCTGCCATCCCAGAAGAAACTGGTCTGCCCGCCGACGTTGAGCAGCGACATCGTGTTGCGCGTGCCGAGTTTGCCCTCGAAGCCGGTCGCGACAGGCTTGCCGTCGGTAAACGCCCGCGCGCTCTCGTGGCACCCCGCGCAACTTACGGTGCGGTCGCGGCTGAGGGTCGTGTCAGCGAAAAGCCGCTTGCCCAGAGCCGCGCGCGCGGCAACGGTCACGCGATCGGCTGCGGGAGCAGCGGCAGGAGCAACTGTGGGAGCAGCCTCGGACCGAAGCCCCAGAACGGCCATCGAGACCCCCAGGAGCAAGCATCCCACGGCGATCGCCGCGCGCCGTATGGCATGGTTTGTGGCGACTGTGGCCGCCGCAGCTTGATCGCACTTCACTAGCTCACCCGCTCGGGCTTCTCGGTTGCGACCGACAATTCGTCGATCAGTTGCTTGGTCTGACGGATGTTGGCCCGGCCCGACGCGCCGAAAACGATCGATTCGATGCGCGGTTGCTCGCAGACATAGCCGATCGCTTCGCGCGGCGATATCGCGCCCGATGCCAGGACCGACATCGCTACCGGCCGGAAGCGCCGGGTCGCGATCGTCTCTTCATACACTTGAATGCCACCGCACATGCGAAAGCCGATCTTGTTGATGTTGGCGCAGACGATTGGGTTGTCGATATCGAGCTTGTCTAGCGTATCCAGCAGGCGCGGCACGTTCATCGTGATGAAGCCGGCTTCCGCGCCGTATTTCTCGCGAACGTGGTCATGAAAGCTGCGGAAGCACTCTGTCATGTTCAGCCCAAGCAGCAGATCGGTGATCACATTCTGCATGAAGACAACCGGCGTGCGCAGACCGTGAAACATCTTCATCTCGGCATCGATCAGCAATCGCATGATCGCATCGATGTCCTTGTTTGCCAGTGCCACGCCGCCCTTGAGCATGGCTCCTACCGCGCCGTCCTGCGGCAGGAACATGCGCAGAGCCTCGATCATGCCGTGCTCCGTCACCGCGTTCGCGTACTTGTGCGCGTAGGGCATGCAGGGGTAGAACTGATAGTCGGGATATTTTTCCGGGTTGGCACGGAAGTGATCGCAGATTTCGGCCACGCGATCGTGCGTCGTGCACATGAAGGTGCGGATGCCCTCCTGGTACGCCGAATCCAGCACATCGATCACCGCCTGCAGGTCCTGGAAGCGCATCGACTGCGCTCGCGCTTTCTCCTCCGACATGTGGTTGACGCCGAAGAACTGGTTGTCGCCGAACAGGACACGGTCCATGGGTGAAGTCATGATCTGGGGAGCCTCAATCAGCCGAAGATTCGGGCCAGCAGGCCCTTGGCAGGCGTTTGCGCCGCAGCGATGCCGCCAACCCTGGTCTGTGGTTCGGCGCCGGCACCGTTGCCCGCCAGAATCATCGATACCACACGGTCGGCCTCCAACGCCGATCTGAACGTGTTCTCGCCGTCGAACCGGCGCTGCTCGATGCTCTTCACGAAGTAGTCGATCTGCGCGGAGTACTCTTCCCCGCGAAGGTAGAACCAGACCTGCTCGACAAGGTCGGTCGTGTAGCGCACCGTCCAGCCCTTGCCGAACTCGGGCAGTACCGCACTGGGTTCGCGCAGATACACCTGGCATTCCTGCCTGTCGACGGTGATTCGCCCTTGCGTTCCCCAGATCGAGATCTTGGTCGACATCTTGCGAAAGCTCTCGTCGCTCCAGTTGACGCACAACTGGCCGCTGGCGCCGTCAGGATAGTGAAACGTGGCGTAGACCTCGTCGTCGACGTCCTGCGAGAACACACCATGGCGCACCACGCCGCCCACGGATGCCGGTGCGCCGAAGATGAAATTCACCAGGTCGATCGCATGGCATGCGTAGTCGTAGAGCGCGCCGCCGCCTTCGTTCTTGGCAGAAC
>Ga0307515_10019528_pt1 | contig 12185 bp, 5 predicted proteins | sample 17_EM_MG_FD_194513 | JGI IMG/M metagenome (GOLD analysis project Ga0307515, IMG submission 194513) | Populus trichocarpa ectomycorrhiza microbial communities from riparian zone in the Pacific Northwest, United States - 17_EM | ecosystem: Host-associated > Plants > Roots > Unclassified | place...
TTTTAACTGTTACAGTAGACAATGCAAGCTCTAATAGTGTTACTATTTCATATTTAAAGAATGTGATGAAAGATTGGCCAACTAATATATTGTCAAATGAACATTTGCATGTTAGATGTTGTGCACACATTGTAAACCTCATTGTATGTGATGGTTTGAAAGAGATGAATGTTTTGGTTGTTAAGATTCGAAATGCAATTAGGTTTATGAGATATTCACCCTCTAGGTTACTTGCATTTAAAAAGTGTGCAGAAAAGTTGCATATAGAGTGTAAGAAATCATTGTGTTTGGATGTTGGAACTCAATGGAATTCAACTTATCTTATGTTAGAAGCTGCTGAAAAGTTTGAAAAGATGTTTGTGAGGTTAGGTCAAAGTGAACCTAGGTATGGGAGTTACTTTTTGGAGGTTGATTCAAAGGGGAATAAAAAAAACATAGGGCCACCTAGTTTGGAGGATTGGGAAAATGCTAGAACTTTGCTGAAGTTTTTAAATATCTTTTACATGGTTACATTAAAATTTTCTGGCTCATTGCATGTTACATCAAATTCTTTCTTCAATGAATTGATTTACATGCATGCAAACTTGTTGCAATTGTGTAAAAGTAGAGATAATCTTTTAAGTGGAATGACGATGAACATGATGAGTAAGTTTGAAAAGTATTGGGGTTGTGGAGCAAATCATTATTTTTTATTGTATGTGGCTAATGTTTTGGATCCATGTCTTAAGTTGAAATATGTGAAATTTTGTTTTGGTGAGTTGTATGATTATGACAAAGCACAATTGCTAACAAAAAAAGTGAGAGATAATTTGGTGAGCTTGTATGAGTTTTATTTGAAAGCCGATGAAGTGGTGGATGATAATAAGCATAAACAAGATGTTAATGATACTATTGATGACTTGGAGGTAGATGTTAACACTTTAACTCGGTTCAAAAGGCACTTACTGGAGGAAGATAGTGTGGAAAATAGAAATGAGGTTGAGAGGTATTTGGTTGATGGTTGTGAGGATCTTAATGATGATAAATTAGATATTTTGGGTTGGTGGAAGATTAATGCTTCAAAATATAAGATACTTTCAAAAGTTACACAACATATTCTGGTTATTCTTATATCTATAGTGGCTTCCGAATCAGCATTTAGCACAGGTGGTCGTATACTCGACCAATTTCGAAGTTCTATATCTCCAGCAACACTTCAAGCACTTATTTGCTGTCAAAATTGGTTGCATCATGGTCCAATTCCAACTGATAATACAACTTTGATGAATGATTTTGAAACCTACGAAAACCTTGAATCAGGTAATGTTTCTTACAAACTTACACATTTTGTTTTATGATTCATTAATTAACACATTTTTATTCTAACATGTATAATATTTTATTTTGTAGAATTTGGTGGAAAGTTGCATTTAGCAACGGATGATAATTAGTTCACAAATTGTGATGCATTTATTGAAAACGTATGGTATACATATCTTTTTTTATTTTTATATTTTTTAATTTAATTTATCATGTTATAATTCTAGATTATGAATTTCAAGAATCAAAGTGCAATGCTCTTGAAGTGCTTTTTTATTGAGACGATGTGCACATGAAGATTTATTTTTTGTGGCTTGGAGTGTTTTATGATAATGTTATTTGCTATTTTTTCGTTAAGCCCTTTGAAGGCAATGGTATGTAATTTGGATTTTAACTTATTGGTGTGTGTTGTGAGTGTGTGTTATTTATTTAAACTTTTCGGAAGTAGAAAAATATTAGTAAGTTAAAAAATATATTGAACACAAGATTGACATTAATAATTTCATATAAATGAATATTCATTGGCCAAAAAATTTAATAAACATAAGATTGACAATAATAATTTAATACAATTGAATATTTAGGGGTAAAAAAATTAAATATATTTGGAATCTTCAAAGAAAATGAGACAATATCAACATTAATTGTAAGCCCAATACAAATTCATTAGAAGCCTATTACAAAGCCCATTAAAAAGCCTATTAAAAAGCCAAACAAAGCCCAAAATAAGCCTATAGGTTTGTCCGGTTTTTTATCCAAAAAACCGGACCGAAACCGGCCCAAAACGGCCGGTTCCGGTTCGGTTTGGGGTTTTTTTTCCGGTTTGGCTGTTTTTTTCAGGTAAAAACCAAACCGAAAATGATCACCCCTATAGGTCATGCCAATGGTGAGAAAAACAAGTTATTTCGTCCATTAACAAAAAAATAAAATAAAATAATGAATCACTTCTTTTTTTTTAATATTGAAACGATGAATAACTTGCTTGTTGAGTAGACCCGATTAGATTGTTGGTTTATAATTTAAAACAAAATATTTACATGTAGCTAAATTTTTTTTAGTATAAAAAACTTTAAAATAAATATAAATTGATTTGATATAACAAGATTGATTTGACTAGTTCAAAATTAATTTGGACAATAGGTAAAATTATAATTTGACTTAAAAAAATTAAAATTGATGTTTATATATATATATATACACACACACAACAATATATTGGAACAATATAAATCAATCAGGATTAACCTTTTAAACTTATGTCTTGGGTCATGAGACCATAATAATTGCAAATAAAACAAATCAAAATAAATTATAAAACTCAATTACCGATCAACCCAATGTTGCATGATGAAATTGAAAAACAATATAATTAAAAAAGAAACCCGAAAAAAAGACTTAAATCAATCCGAGTTAACTTTCCAAATCCTCGACCCAGGTTACGAGACAAAGATAATATCATATAAAGTAAATCAAAATAAATTATGAAACTCAATTTCGAATCAACCTAATGTTAAAGGATGAAATTTAAAAAATAAAATAAAAAAGACACAAAAAACGATGCAAGTTAATCCGGGTTAACCCACCAAACTCATGGCTCAGGTCATGAGACCAGAATAATCTCATAGAAAGTGAACAAAAAAAATGAACCGAGTCAATACAGGTTAACTTGTCAAACCCATGATCTACGTCATGAGACTAAGATAACCTCATAAAAAACAAATAGAATAAATCATGAAACTCAATTTTTAATAAACTTATTGTTAAATGATGAAATTGAAGTCTAAAAAAATATACAATAAAATAACCAGAGTCAACCCAGATTAACTTACAAAGTTTGTGACCTGGATTATAAGATCGAGATAATTTTATAGAAAACAAATTGAAATAAATAACAAAACCTAATTACTAGTTAACTAATGTTGAAGATGTTAAAATATAAAATTTTAAAAAAAAATAAAGCAAATAAGAGTATTCTATTAAATTCATGATATGAGTAATGAGACTTAAATAAACATATTGAAAGTAAACTGCAAGAAGAAATGAAATTTATTTTTAATAAATCAAATATTAAATGATAAAATTTAAATAATAATAATAAAAATTATTATAATAAATAGTGTTTTGTGAGGTATTTTACATTAAAAATATTTTTTTTTTAATTTTTGCTAATAATAATTAATAGTGAATTTTCAAGATTTTTACAAATTTAATTGCTAAATTTATTCCCTTAGTCTTAGTCTTTTTATTGATGACAAACTATATGAGTTTTTATTTGATATTTTAAGACTAATTTATATGTTAATTAAAATTAACTTTTATTTTTAAATACATATTTCTAAGAAAGTTTATAGTATAGAAGCTATAACCATAGTCTTGAAATCTAGTCTAGTTAGGCGGGTTGATCTAGGACTTGGTTGATCCTACACTGAAATTAAACCGAATTTTAAAAAAATAAAGTCAGTTAAAAACTTAGGTGACTCGATCAAAAACTCGATTGCAATTCGTTAATTAATTTTTTTTACCAAAACGATGTTGTTTTAATTTTTAAAAAAATTAGAATTGACCCGGGTGATTCGGGCCTTGGACCGGGTTGACCACCGGATCAGGTTTAAAAACACTGGATATAACTACCGATACTTATTTAATAAAAGAATTAAAAAAACAAGAGAAAATTAAATATATAATTTTTAAATAGATAAAATGTTTTAGTGGAACGGTATGTGAATTTTCTTATTATAAATGTCTATATCTCTCATGTTAAATAAATATTGAAAATTAAAGAAATAAGTATTTAGTAAGTAAAAATATTTTTATTTTTTTTAACGAAATTATATATAATTTTTTTCTTCTATTTATATTTATAATTGAACTATCAAGTAAATATTAATAATTACTGCTTAAATATTATAAATATTTTAATCAATTAATTTAAAATATTTAAATATTTTAATATAAAAGAGTTAATATAGTATAATTGGTTTATCTAGATATGCTAAGAAAACAAAGATATGCATCATCATAAAATCCAAGCCAATCAAGTAAGTAATCCATCGGCTATAAATCACTCTCTCTCCCCCCCCAAAAAATCAAGAAATCTGAAAATTCCTTTTTCTCTCACTCCTTAAATAAAAACCCTAAAATACTCTCGAATCCAAATAAAAAAAAATCAATTCCTTCAAAATCAATTTTTTTTTAAAAAATCTCTCTCTCTAAAAAAAAGAAAAAAGAAAAAAAAATGGAACTCAACGACCCACGCCAGCAGCAGCATCACCACTTCACCTCTTACTTCTCCTCCACTCCCACCACCACCAACACCCCATCACCCCCCAATGGCCTCCTGCCACCTCATCACCCCACAGACTCAACCACCCCTACCGGGTCCCACTTGCTCTACCCTCATTCAATGGGACCCTCAACCACGGCTACAGTGACAGGAGGAGGAGCACCAGTGGAGGCAACATCAGCAAAGAGAAAGAGAGGGAGGCCCAGAAAGTATGGGACTCCTGAGCTGGCTTTGGCTGCCAAGAAAACGGCTACATCTGCTTCTGTTGCTGCGTCCAGAGAAAGGAAGGAACAACACCAAGCTGGTTCTTCTTCCACTACCTCCTCTTTTTCAGGTTCTTCTTCCAAGAAATCTCAACATGTTCTTGGTAAAGGATTTTTAACCCTTTTATGGTTTGTTTGCGAATTGTTGAATCTTAAAATGTGGTTTAACTCCTTGAAGGGTTTTGTCTTTAGTGGTGTAAATTGTTGAATTTGTTAGCTGTTTTTTTGGTGTTCGTGGTTGTGAAATGACGTGTATTTGGTTGAAAGGTTTGGCCTTTGAAGGTGTAAATGTCAAATTTTCCAATTAGTTGAAGTTTTGCATGTTGTATGATACTTGCATGTATTTGTTTAACATTTTACCGTGACAAGATGTGCAATTTTTCATTTATATGGTTTTTGGTTTTCTGGTGGCTTTGTTTGTGAGATGTTTTTTGGTCTTTGGTTGTGAAAATGTGATTTTTTCTCTCTCACTAAATCTTTCAGTGGTTGAATGTGAAATTCATCGATTCTTTTTTGTTCTTTGGGTGGTTTTGTTTCTGAGATGTTGTTTAATTGCCTAAAAGGTTTCATCTTTGATGGTTTAAATTGAAAATTTTGAGTTAGTTGGAATTTTCAATTGTGTACGAGGCATTGCATGAGTCTGTCTTAAGTTTTTTTTTTTTTTCCGGAAATCTTAAAAATTGACAATGGGTGGGTGTGACTCCAAATATCTTTATTTTTTATTTTTTATGGTTTGATGTGGAGTGTAGCGAATTAACTAATTCCACAATGTAATTCCTTGAACAGCTGCTCAAGTATTATAGAGCGATTGCTTAAATTGCTGCTTCATTTGAAGATATATATATTATGATGGTTTCTAGCAACTCTTCTTAGTGGGAGGTTATTGCACATTATCTCTTAGTGACATCTTGTCTTTTGATATGTTGAATTTGTATTTCTTGAATTAATGAGGGTTTACATTTTGTTCTTGTGAGTACTTACATTGCATAATCCATCTTTTTTTCATTGGTTTCTGTATTCTCCGCTGCTTATTTTTTTCGTTGGGTCATATTCATTGGTTTCTGTATTATCAAACAAGTCGACTATTCTTTGTTCTAGATTTTCATGTTATGATTCTTGAAATTCTTTATTTACATTAGTTTCTGATTTATTCTAGTATTAGACATTTATATGAGTTATCATTTGATGGGAAAATTGAGCTAACAGTATTTAATTGTGCTTATCCTACCACAAGGGGTTTTCTCTGAACATCCTTTAGCAATAAAGCATATCATATTAGGTATAGTAGAATAGTGCAAGAGGTGCTGGTTGATCAATATTGCTGATATTAAGATTTCTTAATTTGTATTAGTATATAATTGAAAGGAATCAGAAAGCAGCTACTGTATTAATATTGTTGGGCTTGCCATTGTAGATGTTCAATGGTTGTAGCTGTCTTTATGGGCCCTTGCAATCCTCGTAGCTCAAGTACTAGTCTGTTGACCCTGTTGGGGTCATATAATTTGTCATGGAGGCTGCGATTATTTTTACTTTGCAATGTGTATGTTCATTTTGGTTTGTGGATTCATCATCAAGTATTTTGATTATTTGATCCAAAGAATGGAAAAGAAATCTAGGCAATATTTTGCATATAAGGTTTTTTAATGAGGCTTCATTTTCATCAACCCCAGTTCTTTTCTGTCGCATTCTCTTTCCTCCAAACAATTCATTGGTGGCCCCATTAACTGCATGCCTCTTTGATATGTTTACATGATCTTGTCTTTCTGCTATGCCAAGCATTCCTTGTTCTTTATATTGTTTTGCTAGTTCTAAATGCTATAAAAACCATATCATTCTTAACTCCCATCTCAGTTTCGAGCTTGATCATTCTGCCAGTCTTGTGCTTGTTGGATGATCTGTTTCTCTGTGAATATTAGGCCTTATGACCACTCTTGTTCTCCACAAAATTTCACTATCAAATATTGCAGATTACACCCACTAATTAAACACTGCACAAATACCTCACTACCCAAAACCCAAAATTATACCCAAGAAAATCACTCATGAAAAATACGCACTAATTCTTTTGGCTAAAGGTTTTGGCTACTGCACTACTTTTGGTTGCCAACACACATCATCGATATTGGAGGCACACACAATGTAGTCACTACACATGCTATTTATACAAGCAACAAGGTCCTTCATTAGGAAAACTTCTTCAAGTCGAACTTCAACAGTAAAGTCCTTTTCCTAAACATGATGTGTCCACATGCAATTACCAATCTAACCGAAACCAACTCACCAATTTAAGCAGCAGCTCAACGTAGCTGATACTCAGCAAGATTGGGTCGCTTTAGTTTTTAAATTTATAGTTTGTTAGTATGCTGTGCCCATAGAGTGGAGGCTGACTTATCCTCCTTTTTGTGATTGTACTTCTCTTTCACTATTAATGCATTTTCTTTTCTTTAAAAAACTATAGTTTGCATTTGATAATGTGTAGAGAAAGTTTTTTGATGTGATTGAATTTGTCTGACTTGCATTTGAGAAATGCGTGCAATTTTTAGGTGGTTACTGTATGTGTTAGTAGGAAATTGTTTCAGAGTATAATTGATTGGGAGTCTTTTCTAGTCAAATAAGAAGAGATTATTGAATTTATTACCCTCAAATATGATCCCAATTTGCTCATTGGAATTGGGAATACCTTCTTCAATTAGTTTTGGAGTTGCTACTGACACTCATTCCCTATAATGTCATTTGTTGGTTAAGAACTTTGTATGTTATGAGACTGATATTTGTTGTTCTGTTTTTGAGACCGTCCATACATGAATGTCATTTCATTACACCATCTTTTTGTAAATGGTAAACTTGCATTCCTTCTGAGCTATTTCTTTACTCAAATTATATTAATTATCACTGTTCTCGTTGATTTTATTAAACAGCTTAAACACTTGTCCATCTTGCTTTATATTCTTTATTGCAGGCACTGCTGGGCATGGTTTTACACCACATGTTATTACTGTAGCTGCGGGTGAGGTATGGAAACTCCCGAGACTTGGATTACAGTACTGTTATCAGTGATGAGTTGGTAGCCTATAAATGCATTTATCTGGTTATTATCTTTCACATGCTAAGAAAGCATATAGAAAAATCTTTGTTAATGAAAATTTCCTTAGCTCTGTCTACTATTTGTTTGTTTTTAATTTTGTGTATGATACATATTCAAGCACTGTGTTGCTTTGATGGAGTTACTCTTTTAGTGACTGGCTAAAAGGGTGGAAAACCATCATCAACCCGCTCATGTCTTTTAAAAACATGGATTCATTTACTTCCTGAATTTTTTATTTTTATTTTTCAATTTCATGGGAAGCATAATTTATCCGTGATTAGCCTGGTTTTATGAACATCTAATTTTAAACTTTTGATGTAAAACTGAAATATATACTTAGCTGTGACATGGAGGGATGTTTTCCTTTGCTTTCGTGTAATCTTGCTGCTCAGTTTTGGTATGCATATGCAGAAATTGTTAACTTTTTCATGTTTTCTTTGCTGGGAGATAGCTAATGTTCTTGGTGACTTCGCTCAATGTTCTAGACACATGGTGTTTTTAATTGTTAAAGAACATGTAATTGTATGGTTGGTTTATGTTTGCAAATACTTGAGGAGATCTGTTTAGAACATGGTTCAGTTCCTTAAACTGTGGATGATTATGACGTCAATATTTAACCATGTTCTAGGCACATGGTGTTTTTAATTGTTAAAGAACATGTAATTGTATGGTCGGTTTATGTTTGCAAATACTTGAGGAGATCTGTTTAGAACATGGTTCAGTTCCTTTAGCTGTGGATGATTATGACGTCAATATTTAAGGGAGTTTTGAGATTTTGAGTGATGTACTGTGTGCTGGACTATTATCAGAGATGCATGTGGTGGAAGGTTACTGATCGCATCCTAAAACAAATATTTATGCTGGCCACTACCAGATATGTGATAAACGAGAAGTGGATTAAATTTTTATTGTCTTTTAGCTTATGGTTTACCTTTTGTTGTTGTGGAAAAAAAAAGTGAGAAAGTGTTCATTGACATGCATAAAGAAGTTTTAAATATGAAAGTGAAAAAAATAAAAAAGACTAATCTAAAATTCTTCATTGGCCAAGTTCTTATGCACAATACTAGTGGTTTCCATACAGGAAAGGAAAAATAATTGGAAGTCAAAGAATAGAGTATTTATCTGATAATGTAGACTCTTTTGATTGTGATGGCAGATTGAATGTTAAAAGTTTGCCTTTTGGGCTGTTAAAATTTCCCAGGTTCCTTTTGCCAGGTGTTGCAATATTTCTTTATCATGGTCATTGACTGTTGGTTCTTTTTTTACCCTTTTTTAAAAAACTTCGGCTACATTCCATTCCTGTTCCTTTTGAGATGATAAAGTTTTCTAATGAATTTCTTCATGTAGATGTCCAGATATTAGTCAGTCAAGGTAAGAAACTGCATGTGTTTTTCATTTTTGATCACTGGTTTATCTTGGTTCCTTCTGTGATTTTTCCAAGTGTCTAGAAAATCTATGATTATTTACTTGTTATTTTAAATGTTTAACAAGGTGATTGGATCTTTGTGGTATGTCATTTGCACATACATGCTGGAAAGCTACTCCTTTAAATGTCATGCACAGGTGATAGTGTGAATATTTCTGTTCCTAAACTGTCAGTTAAGAGTTCCCTTCATTCTTGGTCTTTATTCTGATGAACAACATTATGTGGTTCAGTTGTATACTCAAGGTCCATGGGGGCATTCAAGCGTAAGGATTTGGGATGTGATTGGGGCGGGATAGATCACGATTAATGTAGTTTTGAAGTCTTTTCATGTATCTATTCAGAATTAGTTGCTGCAACAAGAGGGTTGTTGGGATGCCAATAGAGGTTTTTGTAGATACATGAAACTCTGTTTATTCCTCAGTAAAATAAATTCCTTACAGGATGTTGGCCAGAAAATCATTCAATTCCTGCAACAAAGCACGCGTGAAATGTGTATTCTATCTGCATCTGGTTCAGTCATGAATGTATCTCTTCGCCAACCAGCAACTTCAGGAGGCAACATTCCATATGAGGTAATTGTTTATGAGCATGTAACTTTTTTGAATTCCAGAACTCTGTTCTCTTTTCCTTGAATCTTCGGATGGACATCATATTGTAAAATGAGAGGAAAATAATGATGATTAAAAGATTCAAAACTTACTCTCTTTTGTTAAGCATGCCAACTTTCATGCTTTGAGAAGCATGCCGACTTATGCTTCTTTGATATGGCCTCCGGATATCTTTTTCAATATCATGATTCTGTATTTGACTGGAAGAAGGGTACTTCTGAAAGACGACATAAAGAACAAAATCTAAGAAGGGAACAAAAAAGTTGTTTCCTTCAAGGCTATATGAGAAGAAAGAACGACATTACAACTGCAAAGTAGCAGCCTCATAATGGTCCAAGTGCCCCACTGGTTTTGAGAAATGACTTCTGGTTAGTGGTGTTATAGTGTCAAACTTTCAACTGCTGCACTTAGGAAAATAAGACTCATCTCCTGGGTGGTTGGGCAGGCTGGAAAGGATGTGTCAATAGTATGGGGTTTGGCATAGAGTATTTTTTGAAAATTCAAGGCCAGACATGTAAAGGAACCTACTTAGGTGGTCTGGTTCTACTACTACACAAATCTGAATGTCAGGGAAATATGAAAGATAACTGAGAGCACCATTTTTAGTACATTTCCATGATATCACGGTTTGTTCTTGTTGCCTGAACAGACTAGTTGATATAGTATATCTTGACTGCCCTGTGGATGATACAGACAGCAGTATCTTTGAGAAAATTCCACATCTCACTTAATGTATTTCTTGAAAATCAAATGGTATACTGTGTTGCTTTCTAGCTTCTGAGAACTGGAAGCATTTGTATTATTTTCATGTGTGCCCAAAGAATTCTCTGATAGTGTCTGGGTTAAATATTAGCTTGCTATTTGCTTAAACAATTGATACTACATCTGATAAAATTTTATATTCTGAGAAATAGCTTGACAATTTGAATTGCTAGCTAAAGTTGTAAAAATGATATTCTGAGGTGATCAGAAATTAATTCTTCATTCCTGCGTGTTCTTTTAACATCAGGGCCGATTTGAGATCATTTCTCTGTCTGGATCTTATATACGTACTGACATGGGGGGAAGAGCAGGTGGCCTCAGTGTATGCCTTTCTGATTCAAATGGCCAGATCATTGGAGGAGGAGTTGGTGGACCTCTAAAGGCTGCTGGCCCTGTGCAGGTATTGATTAAAATATACAATTTCTCTAAAATATGTGATGTATGAAGTAGGGAGCAAACTATGGCTGAGGACCACCCTTTTCATTTGAAAGCACATACATGCATGTAAAAGAGGGTCCAGATCGTAGAAATCCTGTTCCACATTTAAAATGTTTTCGTGAATATGTCCTTAATATTTATGATTTATTAGTTGTTTGTGCACAGGTCATTGTCGGTACTTTTGTGCTTGACAACAAGAAGGATGGTAGTGGAAAAGGTGATGCATCTGGCAGCAAGCTTCCATCACCAGTTAAGGCATCAGTACCAAGTTTTGGTTTCCGCTTACCAGTTGAATCTTCTGTGAGGAATCCAGCGAGGGGAAATGATGACCTTCTTACCGTAGGTGGAGGCAATCCATTTACAATGCAACCTTCCACTATGCATTTATTATCTGCAAGAACCATGGATTGGAGGAGCAGTCCAGATGTCAGAACAACTGCAGGTTATGATTTTACAGGTAAATATATAAGACTCCCCCTGTCCTCTCCCGCTCATGGACTCACCAACTGACATGAGTTGTTTTTCATTTTTCAGGAAGAACAGGTCATGGAGGATCCCAATCTCCGGTAAACGGTGACTATGATTGACTTCCAGATTACAGATTGGTTGACTTTTGAAGCACTGTTTTGTCGTCTATCTTCAATCCCAGGTACATTGACCAGAGAAAATGCATGCACAACCTTTTGCAACCTTCGTGGAGTGCCGGATGGTATTCTGTACAGTTTAGCCACACTCTCTATACTCGCTAGCTCGTGGTCCAAAATTAGAAGTGTTAGCCTTAGTTTTATGCTCATGCACTCAGTTGCAACTCTTTTTTTTTTATATATATCTTTTCTTTTCCTTTTTTGTTCGCATACTGGAGTTACTGGCTGATTCCTGTTAACATTGAATTAAGATTCAACTGAGAACCTGGCATCAAATGACAAAAGTTCCGCCAACTGAGATAATTATACTCGTTCTGGATTTATGCCGGTGTCCTCACGGGATAACACAATGTGTTATTCTGAAAACCTACCTGTCT
>Ga0307515_10019529_pt1 | contig 12185 bp, 13 predicted proteins | sample 17_EM_MG_FD_194513 | JGI IMG/M metagenome (GOLD analysis project Ga0307515, IMG submission 194513) | Populus trichocarpa ectomycorrhiza microbial communities from riparian zone in the Pacific Northwest, United States - 17_EM | ecosystem: Host-associated > Plants > Roots > Unclassified | place...
CCCTTTTCTTGGATTCAAGGTTGTCTAGTGCCTCTTCACTTAAGATCGCTCTAAATTTAATGGATATCATAAAAATATGTACCATGATTTAAAAAAATCATTAAGTTTTGGGAGAGAGAACCTTAAACAAAATTCTTTCTGATGTCGGCTCTTCATTCCAAAATCATACCTAAACTCCTTCATAACGAGATAAAGGAAACACAATTGGTTTTATGATGGTTAAAAGAGGTTTTATAAGCTTTTAGTGTGATTTGATGACTAGTTTATAACTTCACGACATAAACACTTGCTTGAAATTATAGAAAATAGAGAGAACAAGATGGAAACCAGTCTAATTTTCTAAAAATGATAGTATAATGATAGTTCTTAGCCTTATCCACACACACACACACACACACACACCATTAAAGATGTCCTATCATCTCCTACCACATGTCCCATATGACAACTCTTTAATTTTTTATATTTTGTCATGTGCCGACTCGCTGGTATATAGACATCTCCATGTACTCTATCATAATGGCTCATTTATTAGATATCTATGCTTGGGATCGGCCTAGATGCATGACAAAGTCTTTGTTATCCTGAACATAAATACTTGAGATGACTATTAGTGGTTTTAGGATTAACAATCTTATTTTGAGGCCCAAACTGAGCGCACCAATAATAGATCTATGGTTGAGCTCATAATTGAACTTAGATTTATCTTATCCATCATTAGACTTTGTATGAAATGTAAGGCAAAATTCATTAAGATCACCAACCCAAAACTTGACAAGACATTAGTCCCATAAGAGAACACTATGCTCAAATAGAATTTACCTCTCTATTTTGGTTCATTTTCTAAAAAAGATGTATGGTCTCCCAGGTGCCCAATTGGCCTAACTAGCATAACCTCTAAGGTAGCCTAGTTAGCCAAACTTATATGAACTATAAAATATTCTAATTAGCCCAACTAGAATGACCTCTAAAGTGGTCTAATTGTCCTAATTAACATCTTATATACCAACCCTCATTTGGACTTAGGATCAATGCTCTCACGCTCGGGTTAGAACACCTAAACCTAATTTCCTTCATCTACCCCTTTATGTAGTTAGTACTTAGCATAAAATGCTAATGTGACCTTATTATAGTGGTGCTATAGGATAGTGTTAGGGCATTCTATGCTAGAGTATTGTCCATCTAAAACTATCATTTCTTTATTAATAGTGTAACTACCAACCATTAAAGATTATGGACAATTTCCCATATATACCAATTCTCCATGCAAGTTGATGTCTTTTATTGGTATAAAAACACCTATTAAACACTAGGCAAGAGTTATTTCATCCATTTCAAACATATACACATGCATTACTTCTTTTTTTCCCCACAACACCAACATTTATCATCTTCTTTAATACATATGACTTATTTCTTTTATGACTATATTTCTTATATAACTTCACTAACTTAAGCATGAGAGGTTCTTCAAATTTTACAAGAGACTTGTTTTGTAAGTGTGTATGAGCTTCTGGTGCATCTCTTTTCTTTCAACTTTACAACCTATTTATCCATCATTAAAAAACTCAAATTCAACGAGGTCTTCTTCAAGTCTTCTAACTTTTTTAATCTCAATTTAAAAAGAAATAAAAGAATAAATGATTTTGCTTTTCAAGTCTTTGTTTTTATAAAAGAGATAAACACTTCAAAAAAACAAGAGCATAATAGGTTGGACTTAAAATTACATAGCCTATGGTTAGTTGTTGTTTTTTTTTTCAAGTGAAAATAATAAGATAGGCTAGACTATATGATGGGTAAAAATAGAGATAGTTAAAAAAACCCTTCTCTAGTTTGATTTTTTTTTTGATATGACTTAAAAAAATAACTTTGATTTTGAATCATAATTTAAAAAATAACTTATGTTAAAAGCGACTTTAAGTTAAAAATATGTTTAATAAAAATGATTCAAAACAATTTTTTTTTAAGAAAAAGTTATTTTATAAGTCAAAAGTTAGAAAAATTAATTTTTGATTAAATTAGATTTTGACTTAATTTTATAAAAAAGTTAAAAGTTATTTTTAACCAGATATAATAATAAATTTTTTAAATAAAAAAATTAAATTAATTTGCAAAGTTAATACCAAATAAAAAAAGTAAGACAGGGGATTGATTTGTAATTAACCGATCTTCTTATGAAACTCTTCTCTGTATTTTGTGTAACGATCAAAAGCTGAAACTAATAATGGTGCACAATGCCTACGATTCCTTCGAGCTCCTCACAAATTCCCCTAACAAAATCGACGCAATCGAATCCTACTGTTCAAAACTTCTGGTTGCTTGCTCCGATGGAGCTCTCAGAATCTACGCTCCAGAATCCACAATCTCCGACAAATCTCCACCGCTTGATTACCATAACCACGGTGATCAACTTCGAAAGGAACCGTACGCACTGGAGAGAACCGTAAACGGATTCTCTAAAAAGCCGATTCTGTCAATGAAAGTATTGGCTTCAAGAGAACTGCTTCTATCGCTCTCTGAGTCTATCGCGTTTCATAGATTGCCTAATTTGGAGACTATTGCGGTGCTTACTAAAGCTAAAGGTGCTAATGTGTTTGATTGGGATGATAAGCGAGGGTTTTTGTGCTTCGCCAGGCAAAAGAGAGTCTGTATTTTTAGACATGACGGTAATTAGTTCAAAATTTGGTGTATTTTTTTTTAACTAATTGATTTGAATTGATTTTATCTTGTTATAAATAATAATGAAAGCGATAGAAATAAGGAGAATCTAGAAGTTTGCATTTTTTTTGGTTATTTTCGAGGATTGTAGTGGTAAATGTTAGTGAAAGCAATGGAAACTAGGAGAGTTTAGTAATTCTTGGAGTTAATATAATTAATTAAAAACTCGGTGTTGTTTTGGATGATTATATTGTTATTTGATAATTAAGGTTTTAATAATGGTGTAATTGATTTGAATCGCTATTTAGATTGTGGAGTGATTGACATTATCAACTTCGATTTTGATTGTTGATGTCGAGGTGGTAATTAGTTATTTTGATGTTACTTTGTGCTGGTAGGGCTTGAATCGATAGTTTAAAGTTGATATTAGGTTATTTGGATTGCAAATGGAGTTACATGATTATCTTTGTTTCTTTCATTTCTAATTAAGTAATGGGACAATTTATCATTAAATGCATTTTGAAATTATATTATGTTATGATAAATCAGTATTTTGTTTTCAAGTGGAGCTAATTATAGTGTTAAAAATGATTGGAACAAATGTTTCTTTGTTATTAAATGATTGGAAAAACAAAATTATAAAGTTAATATTAGGTTATTTTGATTGCGAAAGAGTTGTGATACTACATTTGAATTTGATATTGTGATAATCAGGTGTTTAATATTTTTTTTTCTTGTTTGTTTTTTTGGTGGAGCTGAATTTTGAGCTTATTTTTCAGGAGGAAGGGGATTTGTGGAGGTGAAAGATTTTGGAGTTTCAGATACAGTGAAGTCAATGTCATGGTGTGGTGAGAACATTTGTATGGGGATTAGAAAGGAATATTGGATATTGAATGCAACAAATGGTGCATTGAGTCAGGTTTTTCCTTCTGGAAGACTAGCTCCTCCATTAGTGGTATCTCTTCCTTCCAGGGAGCTTCTTCTTTGGAAGGTACTCTGTCTCTCTGCTGCTGACATTTACATAGTTTTATTTGGCTTGCCTTTGTTAATAGGAACTGTTTAATTAATTCATTTCTGCCTTTTAGTTTCTTAATTCATTAGTAAATTATGTGCTTTTTTGGTGACTTGATACCCCTGCTGATTTGAAAAATTGGTATTCTTTTTCATGTTGAGCACTGGAGGAAAAAGATCAAAGTTAGATAGCTTGTTTTGGGGTTTGCCTGCTTGATTTCTTTGAACTATTTAAACTGGTACATAATTGTTGTGGTATTTTCAGAAAAGATGCCGATGACATGTCACTTTCTTTGGAAACTTGGTATGTGACAGATGATGGACTTTAGTCTATGATGAGCTATGTGCTGCAAGAACACCTGTGCATATTGTAATCACAATGGTTAAAAACTGCATAGGTTGCATTAGTATTCCTTACAGAAATATTAAATGGCTGTTGAAGGTTTTCAATGTGGTCATTGCTATCTCATTGTATGAAAAAATGGAATGGTTTTTATAACCTCGAACATAAGGAATGTCTTTGCTCAAGAGTTACAGATATAACTCTTAATATGCATGTCCAGAGCATATTGGCTATTCTCCCTTATGCTATTTATTTGTCTTCTCTTCCCACACAACAAGAATGAAGCAAGAAACTCTTGTTTTTGTTGCTGCATCAGGATAACATTGGTGTCTTTGTGGACCAAAATGGCAAGCATCTCCAAGCAGAGAAATTATGTTGGTCAGAGGCCCCTTCTGTTGTTGTCATTCAGAAGTCCTATGCAATTGCTCTGCTTCCAAGACGGATTGAGGTACCTTAACCATATGCCACACCCAAAATTAAAAGGGAAAACCCTCCCTCTCGTTTCTATCTATGTGGTTGTGCATTTGGTTAGAATTTGCTATTAATGTTTACAGATCCGGTCTCTCCGAGTTCCATATTCATTGATACAAGCTGTTGTTCTTCAAAATGTTCGCCATCTTATTGAAAGCAACAATGCGATAATTGTTGCATTAAGCAATTCTGTTTGTGCGCTGTTCCCTGTTCCTCTTGGGGCACAGGTATTCCCTATTCCTGTTTGTAAGTTTATTGATTTGCTATCTTTGAGTTACTTGTAGTAAAGACATGGAAGGCACACCTTCCCATCTATTGAGTTCACAATTTGACTGTTTTTAAGATTTCAAACAAAATGTACATTACATTTCTCTTTGCACAGTACCCATGTCTGTAATTGAATTATGCCTTTTGCTATAACCTTCACATAAGAACCTAAAAAATTACAAGGAAGTGGTACTTCAGACACAGAACTAAGGGCCGTATTATGGTGCAGATTGTACAATTGACAGCATCTGGAAATTTTGAGGAAGCCTTGGCCTTGTGCAAGCTGCTTCCACCAGAAGATTCAAATCTTCGAGCTGCTAAGGAGGGGTCAATTCACTTAAGGTGAATGTTCCACATAGACTTTTAAAATAGGCATTAGAATAATGCTAGTTGTACCACTTTTAGTCTTACATTTTATTTGAATAAGCTAATGTCATCGCCTTTCAGATACGCTCATTATCTTTTTGATAATGGGAGCTACGAGGAGGCTATGGAACAGTTTTTAGCATCCCAAGTTGATATCACCTACGTGCTTTCTTTATATCCATCTATTGTTCTCCCCAAAACATCTATGGTTCCAGAACCCGAGAAGCTAATTGACATGTCTCCAGATGTTCCATATCTCTCAAGAGGTTCCTCTGGGTTGTCTGATGATATGGAATCCTCACCTGATTTTGATGAGCACTCAGCACTTGAATCCAAGAAGATGAGCCATAACACTCTCAAGGCTTTAATCAAGTACTTGCAGAAAAGAAGATATAGCATAATTGAAAAGGCCACTGCTGAGGTAACAGACGAGGTTGTTTTAGACGCTGTCGGAGATAATTATGGAGCTTATGACTCTAGTAGATTTAAGAAATCCAGCAAGGTAATACCTGGCTTTTATTTCTTCATTTTTATGTGATTTTGGTGTTATTATGTTCTAAATAGGTATGAAGTTCACATACATGGACCTTAAACAAGGGTTATGTACCAGTCCTTTGTTTCAGAGAACTAACTACTGGCTCCTTCATATAGAGAAACTAATCTATGAAAATTGTCTGTGCGCGCGCGCATAGCTGTGTTTGGATGGGTGGGGGCTGAGTGACTGAGTAGGAGAGGCACGAGAGCCTTGAGCATGTTCATTGATGTTTTACAGAGATCGAATGCCTACATAACAGATGGTGTTTATCTGTTGTCTATTATTTGGTTTTTCATGCCAATCAACATTTATTATTTTCACCAATATACTTGTCAAAGCAAGTCTTGGTGCCATGGCTACTTACTGATTTTAAGTTTATAACCTCATATTGTATTTGGTCCCCCAGGGTCGTGGTAACATTGCCATTAACTCAGGTGCCAGGGAAATGGCAGCAATATTGGACACAGCTCTTCTTCAGGCTGTTCTTCTTACAGGGCAGACTTCAGCAGCCTTAGAATTACTGAAGGGTGTTAACTACTGTGACCTAAAAATATGTGAGGAGATTCTTCAGAAATGGAATCATTATAGTGCTTTACTAGAACTCTACAAATGCAATGGCATGCACCGTGAAGCTCTTAAACTTCTGCATCAATTAGTTGAAGAGTCAAACCAGTCGCAGCCCGAGCTCAACCCCAAGTTCAAGCCTGAGTCTATTATTGAATATCTCAAGGTAGGATCTCTCATTTGGTTTGTAGCTTTGGTGCTGTTTTTTTGTTTTACTGGTGAAACTAGAAAATAGCATGGAAACATAAGATTGGATCAACTGCATAAAATAATTTGACAAAATATGATGTTTTGTGGCACTGATATGTAAAAGTACATATATGGCTGCCAAACTTATTAGACACCATGTTTTTTCTCATTTTATCGTGCCAGCATACTCCTTCACATGGGTTTGACAACTAATTCGACTTTATGTATCCCACTAAAACTGTTCCCTGGCATCAAGGTTTTCACAAAAAATTCTCTCCTGATCTTAAATATTTCTGTGTCTTAACATATTAATATTACTATTTTTTTTGTGCTTTTAACCATTTGTAACGGCACAAGTAGTTTTGATGTTTTGTTGCTGGAATATCATGAAAGCAATTTTATGTAGTTTCTTTCTTTAAATAGATTATTACTTCACTCAATGAGTTAAATCTACAACCTTTACATGTTCGATTCTGAATAAGTTCTGATGGATTTCTACATGCAGCCTTTGTGCGGGACTGATCCCATGCTTGTCTTGGAGTTTTCGATGCTTGTTCTTGAAAGCTGTCCTACTCAAACTATCGAGCTATTTTTGTCCGGGAATATTCCTGCAGACTTGGTCAACTCTTATTTGAAGCAGCATGCTCCAAGCATGCAAGGCAGATATTTAGAACTTATGCTTGCAATGGATGAAAATGGGATCTCTGGAAACCTGCAAAATGAAATGGTGAAGTCTTGCATTTATGTCATATCATTTTTCTTATTCATTCTAATTGACTTGGCAAAACAGATAGTGCTGCCAGCCCCATGTTCTTAGGATGGGTACTAGCAGTGATGCTGCTAATTTTTACGATCATTAGTAGTATTTACTTCCCAATTTTATGTGTTACAGGTGCAAATCTATCTCTTGGAAGTGCTTGATTGGCACGCAGAGTTGAATGCTCAAGAAAAATGGGATGAAAAGGCTTATTCGCCATCGCGGAAGAAGTTATTGTCTGCTTTGGGGAGCATCTCAGGGTATAACCCAGAATCTTTGTTGAAATGTCTTCCAGCAGATGCATTATTTGAAGAGCGTGCACTTTTGTTGGGAAAAATGAACCAGCATGAGCTTGCCTTATCTCTATATGTTCACAAGGTATTCTGTATTAAAGATCATCTGTATGTTCCTTGTTCATACATACATATAATGTGATTCTTCATTCTTTTTATCGTTATTGGTTGAAAAAGTTACCCAACCTCAACTCATTTTGGATTTGAGGCTTTGTTGAGTCGAGGTTAGATCTTACAAGTTCTTTTACCTTTCCAGCTTCATGTTCCTGATCTGGCATTATCCTACTGTGACCGTGTCTACGAGTCTGCAGCTCATCCACCATCTGTAAAATCATCTAGCAATATGTACCTAACTCTCTTGCAAATTTACCTCAATCCCCATAAGACAACCAAGAATTTTGAAGAGCGAATAACAAATCTAGTATCCCCACAGAATACTAACATTCCCAAGATAAGTTCTGGGACCCTAGTTAAAGCTAAAGGAGGTCGTGCTACAAAGAAAATTGCTGCTATAGAGGGTGCAGAAGACATACGAGTCAGTCTTAGTGGCACTGACAGTAGCAGGAGTGATGGAGATGCAGATGAATTTGGTGAGGAAGGGGGTTCTACTATTATGCTTGATGAGGTCCTTGATCTGTTGAGCAAAAGGTGGGACAGAATCAATGGAGCTCAGGCCCTCAAACTCTTACCAAAAGAAACTAAATTACAGGTACTTAATATATGGCAATAACATACAGACCTTGAACAATTCCATCTTGATCTTCCCATTAATATTTATTTGCTTTAATTCCTTTGCAGAACTTGCTTCCCTTTCTTGGACCTCTTCTGAAAAAATCCAGTGAAGCATACAGGAATCTCTCAGTAATCAAAAGCTTGAGGCAGAGTGAGAGCCTGCAGGTATCCACTGTATAATGCATACACATTCAACTGGGGGAACGTGTTAGTATAAGTTATTTGCACCAGGAATCCTAACCAATCACAGTATTTCTATAAGAAGATTTAATAGCTTGAAGGAAAGGATTATTTATGAAACACGAGAGCAGCACTAAGAATTATGGCATTTAGCTTGCACTGATCGTAACTTCTGTCATAGAGGCCATATTTATGATGGGGTAACCCTTTTGTATGAGTACTCACTAGTATGGCTGTTGAAAAGAAAAACATAATTGACACGGAAAAAAATCTGCTCAATAATTATCAAACCATCAATTTGCACAACTTCTGTGCAAGATTCAATAATTCCTTGCAATTTACAGTACACCAAGTTTTATAGCAAAGTTCACTGTAAGAGGCAAGTTCAATTATCTTCAAACTGAAGCTAACATGACTAAAACATTCATTCTCAAATCAAAGTGATAGTCTTGATATATACCTTAGGTGAGTATTTTTTTTATGCATTCATACGCCCCCCACCCCCTCCTTTTTTTTTCCCCTCCAATTGGTACCTTTTCTTTACTGGTGTGCTTTGCACAACTATCTGTACCCATTCTATTTTCCTAACAAATTATCATGTATACAGGTGAAGGATGAAATGTATAACCGTAGGAAAACAGTAGTCAAGATTACCAGTGATACCACATGCGCTCTTTGCAACAAGAAAATCGGGACGAGTGTTTTTGCGGTCTACCCCAATGGTCAAACAATTGTTCACTTTGTTTGCTTTAAGGATTCGCAGAGTATGAAAGCTGTGGCTAAGGGCTCAGCTCTAAGGAAGAGATGAGGTATTTTTTCAGTGGCTAAATAAAATATTCCTTTTCGACCGAAGCTTGGGAATGGCAGTTTCTTTTGATCAGTTTGAGCACATCTAAGGTTATTGTTGGTCTTCTCCTGCCCGGGATTTGAAACTGCAATGGTTCAGGTGATTGGACGGTGACTTCTCATCCGGTTGGTAATATTTTATGTCGTGAATGTAGATAAGTGTAGATGTGTGGCGGCTTGCAATTCAAGGGGCTTGAGATGATTCATATTTATTGACTGGAGTATTGTGATTGATTGAGGGTGTCTTGTTGTAAAAAAGCTTGTGAAAATAGCCGCATAATATTTCTATTTGTTAGTGAGTGGCTTGAGACCATGTAAAGATATTTCCCCCGATCACCTGAAACATGGTAGCGTTGTGTAACTTCACTCTGACAGTGATGTATTTGTTGAATGATCTGTTTTTGTTTCTTTCTTTACGCCTTCGTCTGGGAGTTTTGCTTTGATAAGGGGAGACAATATGATAATTGATAGCACCGTGTAATTTTCCTTGATCTGTTTTCTTTCTTCCCTCCTATGCTTGGCAAGTGAAATTACGTAGCAAAAATAGAATTTCAATGGCAAGAAAACAAAAGATCGTGAATTTCCTTGTTTAACAAAGCTGGCATTGATCACAAAGAATTGCGATTTAAGCCAGCAGGCAACCTTTGGGCCTTGGCGGCAAAGCGATAAACAGCAACACCAATCCTAGACCCTTCACAGGGACTGTCCACATGAACAACCTCAACATTAAAAACCTTCTTGGCCCTCTTAAAAAACACAGAATCCTTCTTCCACCTCCTCAAATGAGCCATAACAAAGACCATCTTCTTACCCTCGCCCAGCATCAACAAACGCAGTGTTTTAAGCAAAGGCTCATAAAGGTAATCGTAATAGACGACGTCGGATGCCAACACAAGATCAAACTCCCTCCCCACTGCCTCCACGTCAGCATCCTCTCCCCACCTTAGAGCTGCCACGTCTACAGCCCCACCTCGTGAAGCCAACACGTCAGCGTTAGCATCCACGTTGAATTGCAAGTTGGGTATCACGTGAGGTAAGTCTGTGACTGTGACCTTAGCACCAAGCGTCACAGCTGCGGCAATTCCTACAATCCCAGTACCTGACCCCAGTTCAAGAATCTTAAGAGCCCCATGAGTAGAACCGTTGGATATTGTATCAAGAATTGGTGATAAAGGGCTGGTGCTGTGGTTGTCGAGGAGAGTGAAGAGAGTTGTAGCTGCTGGCCAGAGCTGGAAGGAGAGACCTTGTGATGGGAGTTGTCTGATTACCACCGTTGACTTGATCGAATGGATGTAATGCTGCTGTACTTCCTGTGCTGGTGTGTCATGTTGTATTTTAGAGAATCCGTTTTGGTTGTCTGGTAGTAGGATCTTGATCGGGTCTAAGTCATCTTCAGAGTCGTCTTCTTGCTGCTGAGGAGTTGCCATGCGCCGCCAAGGCAGAAGCTTTTCACCTTCCTTGAAGTGTTGCTGCCTGATAAATTAGGGCTTTGATTTTGAAAGGGTTGTTTATATACATGTTGGCTATGCGTTGGTGAATTTTCTATCTTGCCCTACGTCTTGTTTTGCCAACAAACTTCTGAAATGGATAATATCATAATACTGATGGAGAAAGGCAGATGTTGACATATTTATTACTAATTTTAGAAAATAGATTATTTATCCAGAGTTTCCTTAATAATTCTATCTGTTAAAGTAAAGTGTGATGCTGCATTTATTTGTTAACTTTTTTTAAAAGTATTTTTTTTTAAATAAAAATTCCTTTATTTATTTTGTTTTAAATTAAAAATTTTAAATATTTCATATCATTTTTGCGTTTTAATATTAAAAATAAATTTTAAAAAATAAAAAAATATTATTTTTATATATTTTTAATAAAAAAAACACTTAAAAAAAATACTATGACGCTGCCATTCAAACTTTTACTTGATATTCAAACTCTCCTTTTCCTTCTCTCCTTGTACTGTAGATAAGCTTTAGGTATTTTTTAAAAGTAAAAAGAGATTTATCTTTGTTTATTTATTATGTTGATAAATTTTATTTAAAAAATCCAAAAAAAAAAAATCTTCATGATAATATACAAAGATGATAATGCCCTGTTCTAAACATGCTTTAATAAATATTATTTTTAATCTTATTTTATAGGTTATCCTATGAATTTAATTATTTAATAAACTTCATTATAAAACTTGTAAGGTAAATTCTACAAAATCAGTTGTAGTAAAACTCATCTTTCTTTTTATTTGTGTTTTACTATATATATATAATTCATTTTGATTTATAAACTTATTTTCTAATCAACTTTGAATACACAAGTCTATTCAAATTAATTTGTATAATGTGCCATCATAAATCAAATTTATAGTTTAATAACTATATAAAATTTTAGTCAAATTCTAAATCTCTTGTGTAAATGGTAGCAAATACTAATTGTTTAGTATAGTTCCTAATAGTGCGGGGAGAAAGAAAATAATATATGATTCTTAGTTAAATTAGTATATAAAAATTTAGTCAAATTCTAAATATGATTTTCTAATCTAATTAGATTTTAAATCATAGTTATCAGACCTGACCCGGTGGGTCAACCCGGAACCTTGACCGGGTATGTTTTATTAAAAACCCGGGCCTGCAATTGACTCGAAGAAAACTAGTTGACCCGCCAGGTTAACCCGGAACCTGGGTGACCCGGCAAAACCCGGCAGAAAATTTTTTTAAATGTGTTTTTTCTCCTAACTAGAGAACCCTCTTTTTTTTATATATATTTTTCAGTTGGTTACTAAACCATTTCAAAGTTCATTATATAAATACTAAAAGAATGTTTTATTTTTTCAATGTAAGATTTGAAACTTTTTAGTATATATACTCTATGTTCACAAGAAAAAAAATTATATTTTTTCAATGTGGGATAAAAAACCTTTTGAAATAATCTTTTAAAGTTCATTATTTACAACATGTATAGCATATATCCATATGG